>Ga0207710_10000363_pt1 | contig 31815 bp, 36 predicted proteins | sample KBSS24metaG_FD_184400 | JGI IMG/M metagenome (GOLD analysis project Ga0207710, IMG submission 184400) | Switchgrass rhizosphere microbial communities from Kellogg Biological Station, Michigan, USA - KBS S2-4 metaG (SPAdes) (version 2) | ecosystem: Host-associated > Plants > Roots > Rhizosphere...
GGTCCTTCTCGGCGGTCGCCGCCGAGATCTCCTCCGCCAGCGGGCCCGAGTTGCCGATGCAGGTCGTGCAGCCGTAGCCGACCAGGTTGAACTGCAGGGCGTCGAGGTACTCGGTGAGGCCGGAGCGGTCGAGGTAGTCGGTGACGACGGTCGAGCCCGGCGCCAGCGAGGTCTTCACCCAGGGCGCCCGCTTCAGGCCCCGCTGCACGGCGTTGCGGGCGAGCAGGCCGGCGCCGATCATCACGCTCGGGTTGGAGGTGTTGGTGCAGCTGGTGATCGCGGCGATGACGACGCGGCCGTGGTCGAGCGTGAAGGTCTCGCCGTCGAGCGTCACCTCGATCTTGTCCTCGCTGGCCCGCTCGGCCAGCGCCGTCGGCGAGCCGGAGACGGCGGGGCGGGGCTTGCCGCGCTCGTCGTCGTGGTCCTCGGCGGGCGGGTCGGAGGCCGGGAAGGACTCTTCCATCGCCTCGTCGCGACCGTTGCCGAGCTGCTCGCCGGCCTCGGGGTCGAACTCCCCCATCGCCTCCAGGAAGGACTGCTTCGCCTCGGACAGGGGCACCCGGTCCTGCGGCCGTTTCGGCCCGGCGATGCTGGGGACGACGTCGCCGAGGTCGAGCTCGAGCAGATCGGAGAAGACCGGGTCCGGGCTCTGCTCGTCGTGGAAGAGGCCCTGCTCGCGGGCGTAGGCGTCGACAAGCTCGATCGTCTCGGTTGGGCGGCCGGTCAGGTCGAGGTAACGCAGCGTCTCGGCGTCGACCGGGAAGATCGCGCAGGTCGAGCCGAACTCCGGCGACATGTTGCCGAGCGTCGCCCGGTCGGCGAGGCCGAGCGTCGCCAGCCCGGGGCCGAAGAACTCGACGAACTTGGAGACGACGCCGCGCTCGCGCAGCATCTCGGTGACGGTGAGGACGAGGTCGGTCGCGGTCGCCCCCTCCGGCAGCTCGCCGCCGAGCTTGAAGCCGAGCACCTGCGGCAGCAGCATCGAGATCGGCTGACCCAACATCGCCGCCTCGGCCTCGATCCCGCCGACCCCCCAGCCGAGCACGCCGAGGCCGTTGACCATCGTCGTGTGCGAGTCGGTGCCAACCAGGGTGTCGGGGTAGGCCTGCAGGACGCCGCCGTTCTCGCGGCTGTAGACGACCTGGGCCAGGTACTCGAGGTTGACCTGGTGGCAGATCCCGGTCGCCGGCGGCACGACGCGGAAGTTGTCGAAGGACTGCTGGCCCCACTTCAGGAACGAGTAGCGCTCGAGGTTGCGCTCGAAGTCGCGCTCGGCGTTGACCTGGAAGGCCATGCCGTTGCCGAAGGCGTCGACCTGGACCGAGTGGTCGATGACCAGGTCGACGTCGACGAGCGGGTTGATCGCGGCGGGGTCGCCGCCGATCTCCTCCATCGCGTCGCGCATCGCCGCCAGGTCGACCACCGCCGGGACGCCGGTGAAGTCCTGCATGAGGACACGGGCCGGTTGGAAGGGGATCTCGACGCTGGGCTCGGCGGCGGCGTCCCAGCCGGCGATCGCCTCGACGTCGGCGGCACTTACCGAGACGCCATCCTCGAGGCGGAGGACGTTCTCCAATAGGACCTTGACCGAGTAGGGCAGGCGAGCGACGTCGAAGCGCTCCTGCAGCGCCTTCAGCCGGAAGATCTCGTACTGACGCCCGCTCACCTCGAGGGTCGAACGGGCGCCGAAGGAATCGCTGCTCATCTGCCGTCTCCTGAAGTCGTTGTCAACTACCTCTTACCCGTCTTCTCGTGTCCTTCGGCGATCGCGCCGGCGGCCTTCTGGCCGGCTGAGCCGCTCTGCGCCAGCACCGAGATGCGGGGGCTGACCATGCCGAAGTGGGCCATGAAGCGCTGGTGGATCGGTGCCACCGCGACCTCGACCCGGTTGCCCTCGATCGCCTTGACGACGGCGGCGCCGACCTGCTCGGGCGTCGACGTCCCCAGCGCCGGCGGCGGCTTGGCGCCGGAGTCGGCGAACATCCCCGCTTCGCGGATGAAGCCCGGAGAGACGAGGGAGACGCCGACGCCCTTGGCGCTGAGGTCGGTGCGGAGGCCGAGCGCGAAGCCGCGCAGGCCGAACTTGGTCGCGTTGTAGATGGAGCTCTGCGGGCTGGCCGCCTTGCCGGCCAGCGAGGCGACGAAGACGAGCTGCCCGGAGCCGCGCTCGATCATCTCCGGGTAGAGCGCGCGGGCCATCAGCATCGGCGACTCGAGGTTGACCCGCAGCGCCCGCTGCACCTCCTCGGAGGAGTAGTCGTCGAGGCGGCCGGCGCCGGGCAGGCCGGCGTTGGCGACGAGGACGTCGACCTCGCCCGCTTCGGCGGCGAGGCGCTCGGCGGCGCCGGGCTCGGCAAGGTCGGCGGCAAGGACTCGGTGCCCCTCGCCGGGCAGCTCGGCGGCGAGCGCCTCCAGCGCCTCTGCCTTGCGGGCGCTCAGCGAGACCACGGCGCCGCGCTCGGCGAGCGCCTTGGCGATCGCACGGCCGAGGCCCCCGGTGGCCCCGGTCAGTAGCGCTTTGCGGCCGGCAAGTTCCATCCCAAAGCCCAAGCTACCAGCCACCCGGCCGACAGGAATCTGGGATGAAAGTGCGAACTGCGACTAAATGTTTGCGTTCTGTGAGCAAGCTGCCGGGCGATGGTCTAGACTGCCGCCGATCCGAAGCACCGAAATGCCGAATCCCTGACGCCCCAAGGCGTCGCGGGAGCCGGGGAACCACGTTTTCGGGGCTAACTCGCCTAGTTCAGGCGGGGGCGCAGGCTCCTTCCGCGCCAGCCCGACAGCTAACCCGGTAGGCCGACAAAGGAGATCGGTTTGCTGTCGCACAACTTCAGGCTCAAGGCAGGTGTGGCTATTGGGGCGATTCTCGTCCTCGCCGCCATCCTCGCCCCGAGCGCTTCCGCTCGTTGCACTACCGGTGGTCTTACCCCGGCCGAAGTCGATCCATGCACGCCGACCGCGAAAGCGAAGCTGCTGCCGACCGGGGAACTGATCCCGCCGGCCAGCGCCCCGCCCCGCGTCGCGGCCGTGATCGAAGCCGCCAACAAGATCCGCACCAAGCCCTACATCTGGGGCGGCGGCCACGCCCGCTGGTGGGACAAGGGCTACGACTGCTCCGGCTCCGTCAGCTACGCCCTCCACGGCGGCGAATTCATCGAAAGCCCCCTCCCCTCCGGCCCGATGGAAAAGTGGGGCCTCGCCGGCGAAGGCCGCTGGATCACCGTCTACGCCAACGGCGGCCACGCCTACGCCGTGATCGCGGGCTACCGCTTCGACACCAGCGGTGACGAAGGTGGCGAAACCGGGCCGCGGTGGCATGAAGAACTGCGCGACAACATCGGGTTTGTCGCGCGGCATCCGGCTGGGTACTAGCTAGGACGGCGAGGGGGTCGGTACCCCCTCCTCACTCGGTACCTCGTCGGCCGTAGCCACGTTGCGCTAACGCCTCAATGGTGGTCGCTCCTCCTCCGCAAAACGTTCGGAGGGGGTACCGACCCCCTCGCCAGCACTACTCAGGACGGAGCCGGATGCCGCGCGCCGTCCTGGTTAGACGACCGTGGTCCGGGCACTCGGCCGAGTGGAACCGCGCCCTTGTCGCTCTCATTTCGACTTAGGAAGCGCTCTAGGCTTCGCCGCGATGAGTGAAGCTGTCGAGCACCCGACCCGTCGCTCACAGAGGGCCAACACCAGGCGCTACGACAGCATCGCCCGCGTCTACTCCACGCTGGAGCCGCTGTACCTGATCTTCCCGCCGGCCCGCCGCAGGGCCGTGGCCGCACTTGGCTTGAAGCCCGACGACACCGTCTTGGAGATCGGCGCCGGCACCGGGCGGAACTTCCCTTACCTGGTCGAGGCAGTCGGGCCGAGCGGAACCGTGATCGGCGTCGATGCCTCGCCGGGAATGCTGGCCGAGGCCCACAAACTGATCGAGCGGCATGGCTGGTCGAATGTCGAGCTGCTCCAGCAGGACGCCACCCAACTCGACCTCGACCGTGATGTCGACGGGGTCCTGTTCAGCCTTAGCTACTCGGCCCTGCCCGAACCGCGCCCGGCTTTGGCGCGAGCGTGGGAGCGCCTGCGCCCCTCCAGGCGTGTCGTCGTTCTCGACATGGGGCTGACCCAGGGCGGGGCCTGGAGGCTGCTTGCCCCGATTGGCCGCATTCTCGTCAAGTTCGCCCCCGGCGATGCTTATTCCAATCCCTGGAGCGACCTCGCCACCTACGGCTCAGTCGAGACCAGGCGCTTCCTATTCGGCTTCTTCTACGTCAGCTCCGTCACCAAACCCAAGCCGTCCGAGTGAACCACCCCAGTCCCAGGGAATGGGTCCTGCCGGACAGGGCGGAGTGGAGTGGGTGGCCCTCTGAACGTTTTGCGGAGGAGGAGCGGCCCGCTCCGGGCGAACGCGCAGAGACGCCCAGCCGACGATGTTCCGAGTGAAGGGGGCCACCCACTCCACTCCGCCCCGTCCAACACCCCCTACTCCCCTCCGTCCAACGCCGCGGTTCCGAATTGTCCTTGCTTTCAGGGACAGCTCGGATAACTTGACCCGGTAGCCCCTTCGCCTGACATCCGGTTGGTCGGTTTGACCAAGCACTACGGGGACGTAGTCGCCGTGGCCGGGATCGACCTCGAGATCGAGGCCGGGGAGTTCTTCACGATGCTCGGCCCGTCGGGGTCGGGGAAGACGACGACGCTGCGGATGATCGCCGGGTTCGAGGACCCGAGCTCGGGGGCGATCGAGCTGGCCGGCGAGGACGTCAGCGGGGTTCCGCCCTTCGACCGGGCCGTCAACACGGTCTTCCAGGACTACGCGCTCTTCCCGCACATGAGCGTCGGCGACAACGTCGCCTACGGGCTGAAGGTGGCCAAGGTGGACAAGGCCGAGCGCAACCGGCGCCGCGACGAGGCGCTGGAGATGGTGCGCCTGCCCGGCTACGCCGACCGCAAGCCGGCCGAGCTCTCCGGCGGGCAGCGGCAGCGGGTGGCGCTGGCGCGGGCGATCGTCAACCGGCCGCGGGTGCTGCTGCTCGACGAGCCGCTCGGCGCCCTCGACCTGAAGCTGCGCGAGCAGATGCAGGTGGAGCTGAAGGCGATCCAGGGCGACGTCGGCATCACCTTCGTCTACGTCACCCACGACCAGGACGAGGCGCTGACGATGAGCGACCGGATCGCCGTCTTCAACGAAGGCCGGATCGAGCAGGTCAGCGGCCCGGTCGAGCTCTACGAGCAGCCGGCGAGCGAGTTCGTCGCCGGCTTCGTCGGCATCTCCAACACGATCGAGCGCGACGGCCAGCGGCTGACGATCCGCCCCGAGAAGATCCGCCTGCTCGCCGAGGAAGAGGACGACGCCGGACTGCGCCGCGAGAGCGGCCGCGTCAGCGAGGTCGCCTACGCGGGCATGGTGACCCGCTACACGGTGGCGCTCGACGCCGGCGGGGAGCTGCAGCTGGTGAGGCAGAACGCCGAGGGCGCTCTGGCCGAGGCCTCGCCGCAGCAGGGGGAGAACGTAGTGGTGGGATGGCGTCCGGAGCACGCCGCCGCCGTCCATGGGAAATCGACGAAACAGGAGGTTCCATCATGAGGAGAAAGGACGCTCATCCCGCCCGTACCGCGTGGCTCGTCGTCGCCGGTCTGGTCGCGTTCATGCTCGTTCTCGCCGGTTGCGGGGGAAGCAGCGACAGCAGCAGTTCCAGCGGCGGCGAAGAAATGCAGAAGCTCGGCAAGGGCGAGGGCTCGCTGAGCCTGATCTCCTGGGCCGGCTACGTCGAACCCGAATGGGTCAAACCGTTCGAAGCCAAGACCGGCTGCAAGGTCAGCGACAAGGTCGCCGGCACCTCCGACGAAATGGTCGAGCTGATGCGCACCGGCCAGTACGACGGGGTCTCGGCTTCCGGCAACGCCACCGCCCGGCTCGTCGACGGCGGTGACGTCGCCCCGGTCAACGTCAGCCTCGTGCCCAACTACAAGACCATCTTCAGCGACCTCAAGGACCAGCCCTACAACACCTTCGAAGGCGTCCACTACGGGATCCCGCACGGTCGTGGCGCCAACCTGCTGATGTGGAACTCGCAGGACGTCTCGCCCGCTCCGGACTCCTGGAACGTGACGATGGACCCGAAGGTGGCCAGCAAGTACAAGGGCAAGATCAGCCAGTACGACGACCCGATGTCGATCGCCGAAGCTGCCGTCTACCTGAAGACCCACCAACCGGACCTGGGCATCGAAAACCCCTACGAGCTGAACGAAGAACAGTTCAACGCCGCGGTCGACCTGCTCAAGGAACAGCGGGCGAACGTCGGCGAATACTGGTCCGACGCCGCCAAGCAGATCCAGGCCTTCGGCAGCGGCGACAACCAGGTCGGCACGACCTGGCAGTACCAGTACTTCGCCCTCCAGGAAGAAGGCAAACCGGTCGCCGCCAGTCCCGCCAGCCAGGGCTTCCTGCCCAAGGAGGGCGCGACGGGTTGGTCGGACACCTGGATGATCAGCAACAAGGCCAAGCACCCCAACTGCATGTACATGTGGATGGACTGGATCGTCTCGCCGCAGGCCAACGCCGAAGTGGCCGAATTCTTCGGCGAGGCCCCGGCCCAGAGCCTGGCCTGCGACAAGACGGCCGACAAGCAGTTCTGCGCCAAATACCACGCCGACAACCCGGCCTTCTGGAAGCGGGTCTATTACTGGGAAACCCCGCTGGCCGACTGCGGCAACGGCGAAGAAGACTGCAAGGACTACAACGACTGGGTCCAGGCATGGACGGCGATCAAAGGCTGATCGCCGTCGCCTGAGCGCGTGAGCACGGAGGCTGTCGCGCGGAGGAAGTCGGTGGGCCACGGGCTCGCCGGCTTCCTCCATGGGCACCGCCGGATCCAGGTCGGCGCGCTGTTGGCCGGGCCGGTCGGCTGGCTGGTGATCGGCTACCTGGGGTCGCTGGCGATCCTGCTGATCACCGCCTTCTGGTCGGTCGACCCGCTGAGCGGCGAGGTCGTCAAGGAATTCAGCCTCGAAAACTTCCAGACGCTGGTCGAAGAACCGGTCTACCGGGACATCGTCTGGCGGACCGTCCGCACGGCGCTGCTGGTCACCCTCACCGACGCCGTGATCGCCTTCCCGATCGCCTTCTACATGGCCAAGGTAGCGAGCCGGCGCGGCAAAGCGCTGCTCGTCGTCGGCATCCTCCTGCCGCTCTGGTCGAGCTACCTGGTCAAGGTCTACGCCTGGCGGACGATGCTCTCCGCCAACGGCGTCATCGACTGGGCGCTCAACCCGATCGGGCTGCACAGCCCCGGCTACGGCGGCACCGCGGTCTGGCTGGTGATGAGCTACCTCTGGCTGCCGTACATGATCCTGCCGATCTACGCGGGGCTGGAGCGAATCCCCAACTCCCTGATCAGCGCCTCCGAGGATCTCGGCGCCGGCCCCTTCACGACCTTCCGGCGAGTGCTGCTGCCGCTCGTCTTCCCGGCCGTCGTCGCCGGCTCGATCTTCACCTTCGCCCTCACCCTCGGCGACTACATCACCCCGCGCCTGGTCTCCAACGACCAGTTCATCGGCAACGTCATCTTCAGCAACATCGCCAACAACCAGCCCTTCGCGGCGGCGCTGGCGCTGGTCCCGATCGTGGTCATGATCGCCTACCTCCTGGTCGCGCGGCGACTGGGAGCCTTCGAGCACATCTAGGCATGCGACTCTCGAAAAGAGCCCGGGTGCTGCTGCGGATCGCAGTTGGGATCGGCCTCGCCTTCATCTACATCCCGCTGCTCGTGATCGGGGTCTACGCCTTCAACTCGAGCAAGATCCTCGAATGGCCGCCGCCCGGCTTCACCCTGCACTGGTTCACCGTCGCCTTCGAAAACGAATCGGTGAAGGAAGCCTTCCTGACCTCGATCGAGGCGGGGCTGGCGGCGACGGCGATCGCCGTGGTGTTGGGCACGCTCGCCTCGCTGGCGGTGGTGCGGCATCGCTTCTTCGGCCGCGAAACGATCTCCTTCCTGGTCGTGCTGCCCATCGCCCTGCCGGGGATCGTCACCGGCGTCGCCCTCAGCAACACCTTCACCCAGGTCCTCGGGATCCCGCTCAGCCTGCTGACGGTGATCGTCGGCCACGCCACCTTCTGCATCGTCGTCGTCTACAACAACGCGACGGCACGGCTGCGGCGCCTCTCCTCCTCCTTCGAGGAGGCGGCGGCGGACCTCGGCGCCAACACCTGGCAGACCTTCCGCGACGTCACCCTGCCGGGGATGCGGAGCGCCCTCGTCGCCGGCTGCCTGCTCGCCTTCGCGCTCTCCTTCGACGAGATCATCGTCACCAACTTCACGATCGGCGCCGGAGAAGAAACGCTGCCGATCTGGATCTTCTCCCACCTCTTCCGGCCCAACGACCTGCCCGTCGTCAACGTCGTCGCGGTGATCGTGGTCGCGATCTCGATCCTGCCGGTCTACCTGGCACACCGGCTCAGCAGCGAGGAAGGTGGGGTGACGGGCGGCAAAGGCGGCGGCGGCGTCAGCGGCCAGGTCGACGCCGAGGCGACCGCCGTGCCCTAGCAGTCCCTAAGACGGCCGCGCGAGCTTGGCGGCCTGCTCGGCGCCAAGGTAAGGCGCCAGGGTCAGCTCGACCAGATCAGGCAGCAGCTGCTCGAGCTGGTCGCCGCGGCCGGAGTTGATCTCGCGGACGATCAAGGAGACGATGCCGCCGACCAAGGTCGCCTCGGTCGCCTCCGGCAGCGGTCGCTCGCCGCCGTGCGAGGGACGGCCGGCCTTGAGGATCTCGACGAAGCCCTGCATCGACTCGCGGTGGCGGGCGGCGATCTCGCCACCGGCCGCGACCGGCTCGATCATCACGATCCGAGCCAGCTCCGGCTCGGCTGCGAGGAAGCGCAGCATCGTCGCCAGCGCCGCCCGCACCTGCTGGGGCCACTCCTCGAAGGCCTTGGCGGCGACCTCCATCGAGTCGCGGATGTGGTCGGAGACCATCTCGTAAGCGGCCAGGAAGCAGGCTTCCTTGTCGGCGAAGTGCTCGTAGAAGGTGCGGCGCGAGACCCCCGCCGCTTTGGTGATGTGGGCAACGGTGGTGGCGCTGTAGCCGCGCTCGGCGACGGTGTCGACGAGGGCGGTGATGATCCGCTCGCGCTGGTTCTGGGCGATGAACTCGCGGGGCAGGCCATGGCGGCCGGCGGGCAGCCGCGGGGAGGCCGCGGGGGCCTCCTTGCCTTTTGCCGCTTTCCGGCTGCCTCGCTCTTTCGCCCCCTTGGCCACGCTGGCCGACGACGATACCGCCGCCCTCAGTCAGCGGAGCGGCTGGACCAGCAGCTCGTCCTCGGCGGCGCGGGCCCCGAGGTAGGGCATCATCGCCATGTAGACGAGCTCCGAGAGGAAGTCTTCGCGGCGCTCGAGGGCGCCGGCGCTGACCTTCATCGTCACCGTGCCGTAGATCGCGCCGGTGACCATCTCCGCGGTGCTGCGCGAGACCAGCCCCGGCTCGGGCAGCTCATGGCGGCCGGCATCGACCAGATCGGCGATCGCCTGCAGGACGCGGTCGCGCCGGATCTGGGCGCGGGCGCCCGCGCCGTTGACGCCGACGACCAGGAAGCGTGCCCGAGCCGGGTCCTCCTGCAGGAAGCGCATCGCCGCCCAGGCGGCGGCCCAAACCCGGTCATGCCAGCTGCGCGGTCCGGCGTAGGCGCCGGTGGCGCGGGCGCAGAAGCTGGCGGCGACGTCGTCGAGCGTGCGCAGAAAGCAGTCTTCCTTGCTGTGGAAGTGACGGTCGAAGCAGGCCCGGTCGACCCCGGCGCGGGCGCAGACCATCGCCACCGTCGTCGCCTTGAGGCCCTGCTCGGCGACCAGCTCGACCAGCGCCGCGGCGATCCGCTTGCGGGCCGGATCCTCGCGGGCGGCGAGGCCGGGCTCGATCCGGGTGCTCACATGCGCCCGGCCCTGCTCCCTGCACTCGTCTTCCTCAGGCGGCCACCCGCGCCTGAGCCGCGTCGGCGGCGCGACCCGCCTCGACCTCTCCCACGTAGGGCGTCAGCGTCACCTGCAACATCTCCGGAAGCAGCTTCATCAGGTCGTCGACCTCGTCGGCAACCAGGCGCTGGTGGACCAGCCAGGCGATGCCGCCGACCAGGGCCACCTCGAGCCCCTCCGGGAGCATCGCCGCGCGCGGATTGAACTCCCGGCCTTCCCGCAGCTTCGGTGCCACGCCTTCCAGCGTTGCCTGATAGCGAGCCAGGCCGGCACTTCCGGCCGCCTGCGCCTCGACGATGCAGAGCTTCGCCCGCGCCCGCTCGCGAACCACCATCTCGAGGAAGACCTGCAGCCCGGCCGAGACCTGCTCCTGCCAGGGCTGGCTGGGGTCGAGCAGCTCGGCGAAGACCTCCCGGGCGCCCTCGACGCTCTCGTCGAAGGCGGCGAGAAAGCAGTCCTCCTTGCCGTCGAAGTGCTCGTAGAAGGTGACCAGGGCGACGCGCGCGGTCTTCGCGATCAGCTCGATCGTCGTCTTCTGGTAGCCACGCTGATCGACCAGCTCGACCACGGCCGCGAGGATCCGCTGCCGCTGGCTGTCGGCGACGTAGTCGCTCGGAACCAGATGCCGGCCCGGGGGCAATTTGGCGAGACGTTCGGAGAGTGACCGTGACTCGGTCATACCACCAAGATACCAGGACGTTCATCTGATGTCTAATTTCGTTCTCTTCAGAAACTTTTGCGTTCTGGCCACCGCTGTCTCTGAAAGGTGCTATATCTAGACAAAAGGAGACCGTTTCCGAAAGCACATGCCGCCTGCAGGTGACCAGACCCATTCGTCCGTCGAGCTCCCCCGATCGGGGGGTTCGGTCCTGGCACTGCCTTCTCAGGGCAAGCGCCGCTCGCGCGAGCGGCTGCTGGAGGCGATGCTCCTCACCAGCGGCGAGATCGGCTACGAGCAGCTCTCCGTGCAGGACGTGATCGAACGCGCGAAAACGAGTCGGGCGACCTTCTACAAGTACTTCGACGACAAGGAGGACTGCTTCGTCGCCGCCTATCGCGAGGCGTCGGAGTGGCTTTACCAGCGGCTCGAAGCGCTCGCGAAACGGCAGCCCAGCTGGAAAGAGGGGCTGCGGGTGGCGGTCGCGGAGCTGCTCGAGTTCTGCGCCAACCAGCCGGCACTGGCACGGGCGCTGTTCGTCGAGGCGCTGGCCGCCGGAGGCGACGCGATGGCCCAACACGATCTTTTGATGGAGCGCCTCTCCCACGCCATCGACGGCGCACGCCGCGAGATCTCTTCTCGCCAAGCTCCACCTCCAGTAACTGCCGCCTTCATGGTAGGCGCAATCGAGACGCTCGTGCGTTCGAAACTGCTCAGCGACGAGCCCGAGACCGCCCCCGACCTGCTGCCCGGCATCCTCCATTTCGTCGTCATGCAGTTCTACGGCGAGGACGCCGCCTGGGATGAGCTGACCGCGGCCCCGATCGCGACCTGGCAATCGCGGCGCGCGGCGGCGACGCGAATCCCCTGATCGGGGGGGGTCGACGCCCGCCGCGGCTTCGGCCAGCCGAATCCGGCGTTTCGGCTACGTTGGGCGTCCGCCCGCCCGCCGAGAGGAGCCGAGATGCCCGACAAGTCCTTCGCCGACGCGCTCAACGAGCAGATCGCCAACGAGTTCGCCGCCTCGCAGCAGTACGTGGGAGCGGCCGTCTACTACGACGCCGCGACCCTCCCCCGCCTCGCCGCCTTCTTCTACCGGCAGGCCCTCGAGGAGCGCGAGCACGCGATGATGATGATCCGCTACCTGCTCGACGTCGGCGAGGAGATCCACATCCCCGACATCAAGGCGCAGGAGACCAGCTACTCGGACGGCAGCGCCCCGGTGCGGATGGCACTCGAGCAGGAGAAGCGCGTCAGCGACGAGATCTTCGCCCTCTTCGAGCTCGCCCGCGACCTCAAGGACTACCGCGCCGAGCAGTTCCTCCAGTGGTTCGTCAAGGAGCAAGTCGAGGAGGTGGCCCTGATGAGTGACCTACTGAACGTAGTCGAGCGCTCCAAGGAGAACTTGCTCCTGGCCGAGGACTACATCGCCCGAGAGAAACTGGGTGAAGAGAGCGGCGATCCGACGGCGCCGCCGGTCGCCGGGGAGTAGGGACTGAGAGGGCAGGGGACCCCTCCCTCGGAGGCCGTCGCGCAGCTGGGGCGGACCGGGCGATTCGGGGCGTCGCCGCTTGAGCCTCCGTGGGAGGGGTCCCCTGCCCTCTCCATCGCGACTCGGGCACACCGGCGCCGGCGTGCTCGTGGCCCAGGGGGGTGGTTAGCCGAGCCAGCCTGCTCTAGTCCTCATTGACTTGATGCGGCGGAACTCGGCGATGTCCTCGCGGAGTGCTGCGGGTGCGGGGGCGGGTAGGAAGCGTGCCGGTAGTGGGGACTCGGCGACGGTGTTGTCGCGCTTGCTGACCCGGTAGGCGCGGGCGCCGCGGCGGGCGGTGACGGCGGAGGGGGTTCCCTCCCCCTCCCAGAGCAGGCCGGCGTAGTCGTCGAGGCCGTAGCCGCCGGGCATGCCGTCGGCGACGGCGTCGAGGTAGGCGGCGCGGCGCTCGGGCTCGTTGTTGTAGTGGACGCAGAGGCTGCCGTGGAGCATCCCCAGGCCGGCGGCGGCGAGGGGCTTGCCGGAGGACTTGGTGATCCCGGCCTCGAACCAGCACATCGCGCCGGCGCTCTGGCCGGCGAGGACGATTCCCTGGCGCCAGGCGAGGCTGAGGATCGAGGCGATGTCGTGGGCCTCCCAGACCGCCAGCAGGTTGACGAGGCTGCCGCCGCCGACGTAGATCAGGTCCTGCGAGAGCAGGTGGTCGCGCAGCGCCAGGGGACGGCGCCCGAGCCGGAAGAGCGAGACGTCGGAGGGCTCGCAGGCGCGCTCGCCGAAGGCGGCGTAGAAGCTGCCGATCAGCTCCGAGGTGTCGCCGCTGGCGGTCGGCAGGATGCAGATTCGCGGCCGTTCGGCGCCGCTCTCGCCAGCCAGCCGCAGCAGCAGCTCGCAGACGGCCCGATCCGGCGGTCGAGAGCTGAACTCGTGGCCGCCGAGGGCGAGGATGCGGCGGACTTCCGTCAAGCCGTGACCGCGGTGGAGACGGCCTCCGGGAACGGGGCCGCCGGGACGACGCCGCGGTCACCCAGATAGGTGGTGGCGATCCGCATCTCGACGACGCGCTGCCCAGCGACGTCGAGCCGATAGCCGCGCGCCTCCGGTCGCGAGGAGACGACCCGGCTCAACTCAGTGCCGGTGAAGTGCAGGGCGGCGCCGTCCTCGGCCGCGTAGCCGCCGCGCATCCCTTCGCGCAGGAAGCGGTGGTAGGACTCCCGCCGGGCCGAGCCGGATTCGTAGTGGACGCAGTTGCTGAAGGGCAGCAGGCCGAGGCCCTCGAGCCGCTGTGGCTCGCCGTGGAAGCCGGTCACCGCCTCCGCGAACCAGCAGAGCGAGCCGGCGGATAGCCCACAGAGGACGACCCCGGCTTCCCAGGCTTCGCGCAGGATCGCATCGATCCCGTGCGCCCGCCAGACCCCGAGCAGGCTGACGACGCTGCCGCCGCCGACGTAGATCAGGTCCTGCGAGAGCAGGTGGCGGCGCAGGTCGGTGGGGCCCTGCTCGCGGCGGAAGAGCGAGATGTGGGTCGGCTCGCAGCGGTGGGCCGAGAAGGCGCGGTAGAAGCGGACGATGTAGTGATCGGCGTCGCCGCTGGCCGAGGGCAGGAAGCAGACCCGCGGCCGCTCCGCCTTGGCCAACGAGAGCACGTAGTCGTCGAGGAGCGGGTTGCCGGACTCCATCGAGAAGCCGCCGCCCCCGAAAGCCACGATCTGACGCTGCGCGGTCTCCATGACCAAATGGTCGCGGCGGCGCTGCCCGGCGTCGTTGTACAGCGGTCCGAAGTTCGCGGCCGGACGCTCGCCCGCGTGTACAGCGCCTCACTGCAGGACGAAGGCCCGCCGCAGCTTGTTGCGGGCCCGGTGAAGCCGCACCTTCACGGTGCCTTCCGGGATCCCCAGCCGCCGCGCGATCGTCGACTGGGTGAGGTCGTCGCCGTAGCGCATCTCCAGCAGTTCCCGATCGGGATCGCTGAGCTGGCGCAGCGCCGCGTGCAGGTCCGCCAGCTCGACCGCCGCGGTCACCTGCGCGTCTTCGGCCCCCTCCGACGCCTCGATTGTCGCGATCGGTTCCGGGCGCACCCGGGCGTGCTGGCGGAAGGCCTCGTTGCGAACGATCGTCCCCAGCCACTGGTTGCGCCGGCCGGGCTCGCGCAGCGTCGAGCGTCGACGCCAGGCGCGGAGCAAGGCGTCCTGTGCGATGTCCTCGGCCTCATTCGGATTGCTGGCATAGCGATACGCGAACCGAAGACAGACCCTGTGCGCCTCACTCCATTCCCAGCCATCGTCACCGCGACAATGCCAACGTGGAGTGCTGATCAAACGAACTTACTATTTTAAATGCTGGGAGAGTTAGTTTTAACGCTGAAACTCTTTTGATCGAAGGCGGGTCATCCTCTGAATGGACCAAATTCGGCCAGGCACGAGCGCGGCGGAGATCGCCTACGAGGCGATCGCGCCCGCCTACGACGATTTCACCGCCCACCACAACTACGACGCCTGGCTCAAGGAACTGCTCTCGCACCTCGAGCGGCAGGGGCTGACCGGGCGGCGGCTGCTCGACGTCGGCTGCGGGACCGGCAAGAGCTTCATCCCGATGCTGGACTGGGGCTGGGAGGTGACCGCCTGCGACATCTCCGCTTCGATGGTCGAGCTGGCCCGCGCCAAGGTCGGCGAGCGGGCCGAGCTCTCGGTCGCCGACATGCGCGCCCTCCGCCACTTCGGCGAGTTCGACCTCGTCTGGTGCCTCGACGACGCGATCAACTACCTGCTCGACGTCGAGGAGCTGGAGCGGGCGCTGGGCTCGATCCGGCCCAACCTCGAGCCGGAGACGGGGCTCTTCATCTTCGACACCAACACGCTGCAGACCTACCGGACCTTCTTCGCCGAAGAGGTCGAGATCGAGATGAACGGGCGGCGGATGCTCTGGCACGGGCGCTCGAGCCCCGACGCTCCGCCCGGATCGATCGCCGAAGCGGTCTTCGAAGCCGAGCCGTTGGAGGGTGCGACCGGCGATCCGATCGCCCCCCAGAGCCACCGCCAGCGGCATTTCTCCGAAGCGGAGATCGTCGCCGCCCTAGAGCGCTGCGGCTTCGAGTGCCTGGCGGTCTACGGGATGAGCACCGACGGCATCCTCCGCCAGCCCCTGGAGGAAGTGGAGCAGCACAGCAAGGCCGCCTACATCGCCCGCGCCGCCCGGGCATAGAGTTCGGCGCCGATGAGGGTCGAGATGCTGAACGTCGGCTGGATGACCGCCGCGCGCGGGCTCTGGCGCCAGGGCGAGGAGGAGCCGGAACGGCCGATCCAGCTGCCGGTCCCGGCCTACCTGATCGAGACCGAGAGCGAGCGGATCCTCGTCGACACCGGCCTCAATCCCAGCGCTGTCGCCGACCGCGAGGGCCATTACGGAGCTGGCCCGATCTCCTTCTTCGCCCTCGAGCAGGAGCGCTCCCTGGCCGAGCAGGTCGAGCTCGAGACGCTGACCAAGGTGGTCCTGACCCACCTCCACTTCGACCACGCCGGCGGCCTCGAGCTGATCCCCGACTCGGTGCCGGTGATCGTGCAGCGAGCCGAGTGGGAGGCGGGCCGCGAGCAGGCGGCGATCGAACGCAACTTCCTGCTGCCGCGCGACTACGCCGAGCTGGGCCGCGAGCCGGTCCTCGTCGAGGGCGACCACGATCTGCTTGGCGACGGCTCGGTGCTGCTGCTCAGCACCCCTGGCCACACGCCGGGGCACATGTCGGTGCAGGTCGGCGAGCTCGTGCTCGGCATCGACGTCGGCCTCTTCGCGGAGAGCCTCGACGACCTCCGTTTCCCCTCCTTCGCCGACGACTTCGAGGCGCAGCGCCGCTCCGCGGAACGGCTGCGGGGGCTGCGCGAGGCCGGCCACACGGTCCGGCCCGGGCACGATCCAGACGTGCTCCAGGCCGGACCGGTGACGATCGGCGGCTAGACGGCCTCGGAGCTGAAGGCCGGCTCGGCCTTGCCCTCGGCGGCGAGCTCCTCCGCTTCGCGGGCGTCGGCCGGGCGCAGCACCGTCAGGGCGATCCCGATCGCGACGGCGACCAGGCCAGCGCCGATCAGGAAGGCCAGCTGGTAGCCGCCGGTCAGCGCCGAGGCGGTCGAGTGGCCAGCGGCGGCGAGGTCGCTGGTCCGCTCGGTCGACATCGTCGCCAGCACCGCGAGGCCGATCGCCCCGCCGACCTGGAGAGTGGTGTTGACCAGGCCGGAGGCGAGGCCGGCGTCGCTGGGCTCGACCCCGGACATCGCCAGCCCCATCAGCGCCGGGAAGGAGAGGCCGGCGCCGCTGCCGATCAGCACCATCGCCGGCAGCACTTCACTCCAGTAACTGCCGTCGACCGAGATCCGCGAGAACAGCAGCAGGCCGGCGGCGATGAAGGTCAGTCCGGGCAGCAGGATCGCCCGCGGGCCGAAGCGCAGGTTCAGTTTGGCCGAGAAGCCGAGCGAGAGGACGCCGATGATCCCGGTCACCGGCAGGAAGCCGAGGCCGACCTCGAGCGAGGTGAAGCCGAGGACTTTCTGCAGGTAGAGGGCGCCGAGGAAGAACATCCCGAACATCCCGGCGACCATCAGCGCCTGGATCGCGTTGGCGCCGCTGAGGTTGCGCGAGCGGAAGATCCGCAACGGCACCAGCGGGTTGGCGGCGCGGCTCTCGCGGATCACGAAGCCAACCAGCAGGGCCGCGGCGGCGGCGCCGAAGCCGAGCGTGTGGGCCGAGCCCCAGCCGTAGTTGGCCGCCTCGACGATCGTGTAGACGCCGAGCATCAGCGAGGAGACGATCAGCAGCGCCCCGGGGACGTCGGCGCCTTGGGAGAGGCCGATGCCCTCGTCGCGCCGCAGCAGCCGCACCGCGAGGATGCCGGTGACGACCGCGATCGGCAGGTTGACGAAGAAGATCCAGTGCCAGTTGATCGCCTCGGTGAGGACGCCGCCGGCGAGCAGCCCGATCGAGCCGCCGGCGGAGGCGACGAAGCTGTAGACGCCGATCGCTTTCGCCTGCTCGCGGGGCTCGGGGAACATCGTCACGATCATTCCCAGGATCACCGCGGAGGTGAGGGCGCCGCCGACGCCCTGGACGAAGCGGGCCCCGATCAGGACGGCCTGGCTGTCGGCGACGCCGCAGAGCAGCGAGGCGAGGGTGAAGACGGTGAGGCCGGTGAGGAAGACGCTGCGGCGCCCGAGCAGGTCGCCGAGCCGGCCGGCCAGCAGCAGCAGGCCACCGAAGGCGATCAGGTAGGCGTTGACGACCCAGGCCAGGCTCGACTGCGAGAAGCCGAGATCGGACTGGATCGAGGGCAGGGCGACGTTGACGATCGTCGCGTCGAGGACGATCATCAGCATGCCGATGCAGAGGACGACCAGCGCCATCCAGCGCGACCGGTCGGAGTTTGGATTGGCGTGGGCTAGGCTTTTGGTTGCAAGATGGGTCATGGATGATCACTGTAACAGGGATCATCTTCGGAGGGGTTAAGATACTTAACAGAAGTAGGAATATGCGATGAACCCGGCTACCGCAACTGGCTCCGTAGGCCTCCTCACCCAGCTCTCGCGCGTGATCTACCGGCGCGCCACCGAGGAGGTGATCGGCATGCGCCTCAAGCAGCTGATCGCGCTCGATCACCTGCGCGAGGAAACCTGCCTGCAGCAGGGGCTTGGGCAGATGCTGATGCTCGATCCCAACAACTGCGTGCTGCTGCTCAACGACCTCGACGAGGACGGCTACATCGAGCGCCGCCGCGACCCGGCCGACCGGCGGCGCCATCTGGTCGAGATCACCCCGGCCGGCCGCCGCGCCCTCGAGGAGGCCGAGCGCAAGCTCGAGTCGCTGGAGGACGAGGTGCTCGGGGCGCTGACCGCCGACGAGCGCGTGCGGCTGCATGACCTACTGGAGAAAGCGCTGGACGGACAGGAGGACGTATGAGCGAGAACGGCATCGGCGTCAGCGGCACCGACTTCGCGACGATCTTCGTCAAGGATTACCCGGCCGCGGTCGCCTTCTACGGCGACCTGCTCGGCCTCGAGCACTCGGCGGACTACGGGAAAATCCCCGGCGGCGAGTTCGAGACCGGCAACCTCACCCTGCAGCTGATGGACGCCGCGGCGATCGGCCAGGAGTTCGCTCCCAGCGGCCACCCGATCGCATTCCACGTCGACGACGTCGAGAAGGCGCGCGGCGCCCTCGAAGCGCAGGGGGTCCAGTTCATGGCCGAGACGATGGACAGCGGCGTCTGCCACATGGCCTTCTTCAAAGACCCCGACGGCAACGCCCTGATGCTGCACCACCGCTACGCGCCGCGCGACTGAGGCCCGACAGCGGCGGGGGTCGCTACTTGAACTGGAAGCTGGTCAGGTCCTGGCTGAAGGTCGGGTTGAAGACGACCTTGTCGAGGTCGATCGCGCTGGAGACGAAGGTGGCGGCGGTGGCGGTCCCGTAGGGGATCCACGGCGCCTGTTCCATGAATTCGCGGTCGAGGTCGGCGTAGGCGGCTTCCTGCTCGGGGCCGAGCGGCTGTTCGGAGAGGCGTTCGATTTCGGCGTTCAGCTTCGGGTCGGCGAAGCGGCCGAGGTTGCTGGCGTCGGTCGGGGTGATCGCCGCTTCTGAGAGCAGCGGCTGGAAGAAGTCGTTGGGGTGCGGGTAGTCCTGGAACCAGCTGGCGTAGCCGACGTCGAGGTCGGGGGTCGTGGCGTTGCCGACCACCGAGAAGTAGTTGTCGGAGTTGAGGACCTTCAGCTTCGCTTCGAGGCCGATCTTGCCGAGCGCGCCGGCGACGTATTCGGCGGCTTCGTTGTTGGGGCTTTCGTTGTCGCTCCAGACGGTCACCTGGCGGTCGCTCGGGTTGGCTTCGGCGATCAGCTTCCGGGCCTTGGCGAGGCTGTAGGGGTAGAGGTCGAACTTCTCGTAGCCGGGCATGCCCGGCGGCAGGATCTGCTCGGTGGCGGCGAGCTGGCCGGCGTAGATCCGTTCCAGCGCTTCGCGGTTGACCGCGTAGTTGGCGGCTTGGCGGACCCTGACGTCGTTGAAGGGCGGCTCGGTCGCGTTCAGCCAGAAGAAGTAGGTGCTGTTGGTGTCGTCGACGCGGAACTGGGTGCCCTCGAAGCGGGACTTCACCTCGGCGTAGCGGTCGGCGGGCGGGGCGTTCTGCATCCAGTCGCTGCGGCCCTGTTCGACGTCGTTGACCTGGGTCGAGCCGTTGCGGACGACCGTGAACTGGATCTTGTCGACGTGGCCGCCGGGGATTTCCGGCATCAGGGCGCCGTTGCTCGACTTCCAGACGGGGTTGCGGGCGTATTCCCAGCCGCGGCCCGGCTTCGAGCTGGTGATTGCGTAGGGGCCGGTCGCCGGCGGCGGGTCGGCGGTGAGGTCGCGGTCGGGAGTGCCGGCCGGGAGCAGGGCGACGTAGGGCATCGCCAGCTCGTCGGTGAAGGTGCTGCGCGGACTGGCGAGGTGGATGACGATTTCGCCGCTGGCGTCGTCGGCCTCGATCCCGGCGATGCCGCCCTGCTTGGTCTTGGCGAACTTTTCGGCGCCGACGATGTCTTCGTAGAAGGGCGAACCGCCGGAGTTGACCTTGAAGACTCGTTCGACAGTGGCGGGGAAGTCGGAGGCTTTGACCGGCTTGCCGTCCGAGTACTTCAGGCCCTTGCGGAGGAAGAGCGTGTAGGTGCGGCCGCCCTCGCCGATCTTCGGCATCGCGCGGGCGAGGCCGGGGATCACCTGGCTGCCCGCCTTGCCGCTGGCGTGGGCGTAGGTGAGCAGCGGGATGTAGGTGTCGTACATCGCGTTCCAGCCTTCGGCGCTCTGCGAGAGAGCGGGGTCCAGGTAATCGGGGAAGGCAGCCGCCGAAGCGGTCAGCGTCCCGCCCTCCTTGCCGCCGGATTTGCCGCAGGCGGCCAGGCCGAGAACGACGGCGAGGCCGATCAGTGCGACTGAGATGAGTCGGGTTCCCCTGAGCACGCCCCCGGGGCATCGGCGCCAGCCAGCGCCAGCTTGAATCCTGGGTGCCAGACATGCGCCGGAGGGCGCATTAGGCCAGCGGAACTAAGCGATCAACCGCTCCGTCGCGGTGTCGGGTTCGCCGTCGTAGAAGGTGTCGAGGACCCCGGCGAAGAGGTCCTCCGCCGGGTCGGCGGCTGCGAACAACGTCATCGAGGAGCGCAGCTTGATCGCATCGATGCCGCCGAGGATCTCGTCGGCCGCGCGGTCGCGGTGGCGGAGGAGGGCGCGGGCGCAGTCGCGCAGGCGAGCGCCGAGGACGGGGTGAGCGGCGTAAGCACGGGCTTCGTCCAGCGAGGCGATCGCGTAGCGGCGCGACATCTCGCTCTGCCCGAGGCCAGCAATCTGCGGGAAGACGAACCAGATCCAGTGGCTGGTCTTGCGGCCGGCGATGAGCTCGGCGCGGGCGCGCTCGTAGGTGCCGCCGGCGTCCTGGGCGTCGAGGAAGCGCTGCAGGTCGGGGCTCGGCGTACTCATGGGACCGAGAACGACTCGATCGCCTTCTGCAGGGACTCGGTGGCCCGCCCCCGCTCGTCGCCCATCCCGACCATCAGGTTCACCCCGAAGCCCCCGATCACGGACAAGGACTGCTCATCGCCACCGAAGACGCCCCCGGCCTGGAGGAGCACATAGCCGTGGGTGGCGCTGAGGAACTGGCTCGCGGCGATGACGGGATCGATCGGCTCCAGGCGGCCTGACTCGGTGACGCGCCGCATCGAGTTGACGAGGACGTCGACGGAGCGCTGCGCCTGCGGAGTGTTGGCGATCGAGCCAGCGAGGGCGACTTCGAGGCCGGCGTGGTGCCTCAGGTCGCCGCCGGTGAGGCCGAACATGAGGCGGTAGAGCTGCGGGTGCGCGAGCGCCCACTCGGCGTAGGTCCACCCCTTGGCGAAGAAGTCGGCGACCGGGTCCTCGGTCTCCTCGACTGCGGCGACGTAGCTGGCGAACTGGTCGAAGCCGTCGGCGACCAGGGCGTCGAGCAGCCCCGGCATGCCGCCGAAGAGCGTGTAGAGCGACTGCGTCGAGGTGCCGGCCTCTGCCGTCAATGAGCGAGCGCGAAGCGCCTCCGGGCCCGACTCTTCGACCTTTGCCCGGGCGATCTGCAGAAGTCTGTCCCGGAGTGCCGGAACTGCGGTAGCCTCCATATAACGATGTTACAACGCCGTTCCACGGAATTCTCGTACGACGTGATCGTTGTCGGCGCCCGCTGCGCCGGGTCGCCGCTGGCGACGATGCTGGCGCGGCGGGGGCTGCGGGTCTGCCTCCTCGATCGCGCCGACTTCCCCAGCGACAGCCCCTCCACGCATGGGATCCAGCCGCCGGGAGTCAAGGTCCTCGCCGAGATCGGCGTCCTCGACCAGTTGCTCGAGGTGGCGCCGGCGATCGAGAAGGGCTTCATCGCTCTCGACGAGCACCGGATCAGGCAGGGCGAAATGGTGGAGATCCTCGGCGCGCCGATGGTCAACGCCCGGCGGGTCACGCTCGACGCGATCCTGGCCGAGGCGGCGGTCGGCGCCGGCGTCGAGCTGCGGACCAAGACCACCGTCACCGGGCTGCTCAACTCGGGGTCCCGCGTCATCGGCGTCGAGACCACGGCCGGCCCGCTGCGGGCGCCGCTGGTCGTCGGCGCCGACGGGGCTCGCTCGACGATCGCGCGGCTCGTCGGCGCGCCGGAGTACCACCGCACGGCGCCAAGGCGGGCCTTCCTCTGGTCCTACTACGAGGGTGTCGAGGTCGACCAGAACCAGGTGTGGATCGGCAGCATCGGTGAGAACGGCTTCCTCGCCAGCCCCACCGACGCGGGTCTCTTCCTTGCCGCCTTCGTGACGCCAATCGAGCGCCGTGACGAGCTGCGCGCCGATCGCAGCGGTGCCTTCGAGGAGGGCATCCGGTGCTGGCCGGAGCTCGGCGAGGCGGTCTCCGCAGGGCGCCGGGTCGCCCCGGTGCAGCTGATGACCAACTGGCACGGCTTCTTCCGCCAAGCCGCCGGGCCCGGCTGGGCCCTGATCGGCGACGCCGGCCACTTCAAGGACCCCACCCCCGGCCAGGGCATCTCCGACGCCCTCCACCAGGCGGAGACCCTGGCGCCGACGATCGAGCGCGCCCTCAACAACGGCGACGGCGAGGACCTCCTGCGCGCCTGGTGGCATCGCCGCGACCACGAGTCGCTCCCCATGTACTGGTTCGCCAAGGAGATGGGCGACTCCGCCTGGTCTCCCCTTCTCCGAGAGACCTTCAACTCGCGCTTCGCCTCCGACCCCGACCTGGTCGTCCGCTTCCTGCGCGTCCTCGGACGCGACCTGGACCCTTCGCAGCAGCTGAGCGCCGGCGAAGCCACCTCGCTGATCGCCGAGACGCTGCGCAACAACCCGGGCCGACGGCGCGAGGTGATTCGCGAGACCGCGGCCGTCGGCGTCGAGGAAATGCGGCGGGCGGCGCTGCGGGCATCGGGGCTGCGACGGCCGGAGAAGAAGTAGGCCGCGGCTATTCGGTCACGATGTAAGGGATGGCGCGGATCGTGATCGTCGGAGCGGGTGTGGGGGGCCTGTGTGCAGCCCACGCCGTCGCGGATGCGGGGCACGAGCCCGTGGTCCTCGAGAGAGCGAATGGAGCGACCTCAGTCGGGGCCGGCCTCGCCCTCTGGCCGAACGCCGTTCTGGCTCTGGACCGGTTGGGGCTGGGGGAGGCTGTGCGCGCAGTGGCGGCGACTGCCAGACGCGCGGTGATCCGGAGTCCCCGCGGCAGCCAGCTGACCGCAGTCGACGTCGCCGCGATCGGGCAGCGCGCCGGGGCGCCAATGCTCCTGGTCGAGCGATCCGATCTGCACCGGGTTCTCGGCGCAGGGGTGCCGGTCCAACTCGATACGAACGTGACGGAGGTCGCCGACGGGGCGGTCAAGCTCGTCTGCGGCGGCGAGATCGCGGCAGACGCGGTGATCGGCGCCGATGGGATCAACTCGACCGTCCGGGCTTCGATCGCACCCGGCTCGACCCCCCGCGACGCCGGCTTCACGGCGATCCGCGGCGTCGCCGACCACGCAATAGAGGACGGCACCGCCTTCGAGGTCTGGGGTCGGCGTGAGCTGATCGGCGCGGCCGCGCTTGCCAACGGGCGGACTTACTGGTTCTTCGAGGCACCGAGGGCGGCGGTCGACGTCGACGATCCGGTCGGGTCGATGCAACCGAGTCGCTGGTCCGACCCGTTCGCGGTACTGGTCGCGGCAACCGACCCCGCCAGCCTCCTGGTCAACAGAATCCGAACCCTCCCCCGCCTCGATGACTGGACCCGAGGCACGACCGCGCTGCTCGGCGACGCCGCCCACGCGATGGCCCCGAACCTCGGGCAGGGAGCAGCCCAGTCGATCGAGGACGCCGCCGCCCTCGGCGACGCCCTGCGATGCCACGACGACCTCCCCCACGCCCTCTCCGAGTACGCCAGAGCGCGCCAGCGCCGAGCCCGCCGCATTCAGCGAGAGTCAGGCCGCGCCGCCCGTCTCGCGCTCAGCCCCATCCCGCTGCTGCGCAACCCCGCTGTGCGAATCGTCCCCGACTGGCTGCGGGTCCGGGTGATCGAACGCCTCCTGCTCGCCTAGCCACGCGCAACCGCGCGAGCGGCCCGAGCAGGCAGAAGCGGCGAGTACCAGAGCTTCCCAATCTTGCGTGCAGGGATCACCCCGCGGCGCATGTAGTCGAGGGCAGTGGTGCGGCGGACCCGGAGGATCTCGGCGACGTCCTCGCGGGTCAGCAGTTCGTCGCGGGTAAAGCGGAGCTGATTGCCCATCGGCGCCTATCGGCGATACGCACGCCCGCGAGGCCGCACGGCCAGCACGTCGATCACTTTCTCGCTGGTGCGCCGGTCGAAGATCACGCGCCACTCCCCGACTCGCAGACGCCAGAGGCGATCAGGGCCTTGGAGACGTTTGACATCGCCCTCCGGAAGCAGACCAATGGCTGCGGCGATCCTTTGCCGATCCTTGCGGCCCAACCGACGAAGCGACTTGAGCGCGGCCGGGCGAACCTCGATCCGCCAACCGCCGGGATCAGCCAGCGTTCAACTCCGCCTCGACCTCGGACCAGGCGATGCCGGGCGCCTCCCGCGACTCACGGATCGCCCGACGGTCCTCGTCGGTCACCTCCTCGTCATCGAGGGGCGCGGCATCGAGCTTCGCGACGACCGGATCCTGGGCACGCCGAAGCAAAATCGCCGCAGCAGGCAGCGATTCATCCGGGAGCGCGTCGACGAGGCGATGAAGCTCGGTCTTGGTCATGGCCTGAAGGTAGCACCGAGCCCGCCCTTTTACGCCGCTGCTCGACAAGGGCAATTCCCAGCCGCCAGCTTCGCTGTCAGCCAGTGATTCGGAAGGTCGGTTGGTAGCCGGGACTGGTGTCCGCATAGACGCGAGTCGGCGGCAGGCGGTTCCAGACATGCCCAAGGAGGACAGCGAGGCCGTTTGGGCAGGAGAGGAAGAGGTGGAGTTCAGGGAAGTTTTTTGAGAATTCCCGAAGCTGACCGAGGATGGCCGCGGCGCAGCCCCGTGCCTGCGCCGGTGAAGAGATCGCGGCTCGGTCGGGTCCGTCATCTGGCGAAAGCGTCAGGAGTCGCTTGACAGGCGAATCCTCGGCCTCGATGAAGTGAACGACATCCGCAGCGATTTCGTTGCTGATTGAGACGCAAACTGCAAGACCGTCGTGGCGGCCGACCCCTCGTTCGGACACCTGTAGACCGAAAGGCTCGGCTGCCTCTTCGGTCCCCCAGCTCTCGCCGCGCTGCACGACCGAGAGTTGGAAGCCACAGGTATCAGCGAACTCGGCGCCGAGAGCGAAGCCGACATCGAGCCTGAAGGCGCCGCCGATGCTCACGTCGGAGTATCCGAGTGCTTCGATCCGGCGGCGCGTATCCGCGAGTTCGACACCCATCCCTTGGACGGCCTTGGGGTCGCGCAGTCGGCGGCGTGCGCGAGGGTCCGCGCCCTCGTAGAGATCGACCCAGTCGAGATCGGCCGTGGCGGATCCGAAACTCGGTGGGCGATCGATCGCAGCGACCTGAAGGTGGGCGACAGGGCGGCTTCCGCCAAGCTGATGGCGGTCAACGAGTTCGCGCATCGCGTCGGGCTCGATCCCTTCGCACCCTTTCTCGATCAGGTCGCGGATTGCAGAATGGCCGACGGCTACCGCCTCGTCGTCGCCGCGCAGGCCGACAGCGAGCATCGTCTCCGCACAGCGGTCTCGCAACTCCTCGAGCGTTCCGACTCCGGCCTTGATCTGCAGGTGATCGAGTATCTCCAAGAGTTGCTCCTCGCCGATGTCAAGATGCTCGGCCCACGCTGCGCGCGCTTTTCCTGAAGCAGAGTTGGGCCCGGGCTCAGCAAGCCGCGGGGTCAGAAGGGCGTCACGGCCCTCGATGTGGCGGAGGATCGGGTCGTCAGACGCGATAGTGCGGTTGGTGACCAGGGCCATGTGGGGGCGGCGGCCTTCGAGGGTGAGATCGATAAAGCTCTTGTAGAACCGCTGCAACGGAGAATGCCTGGAGGAACCAGAATCGGTGAACCAGTCGTGAGCTAGCGGCTCGCCCGCGAGGCGCGAGAACTTCACTTGGTGGTAGACCGTCGGCTTGCCGTCGTATTCGACGATCAGGTCGTCGACGTTCCCGGCCTGGTCAGCCTCCATCCTCACCCGGGTGATGCCGAAGACATCTTGGCGGAGCAGACGCACCGCCTGCATCAGCGTGAAGAGGTGCTGGTAGTCGTCGCCGCTCAGTCGAGCGGCGCTCGCGCTGGCGAGTTCGCGACGCGGGTCCCTCAACCGTCGGCCCCGGCGCCAAAGGGGGGCGTGGGCGGATGGGAGTCGAGTTGATTCAGGATCACTTCGGCAGTGAGCGGGTCGTCCGGGTACGCGGCCAGGATCGCCGCCGGGATGAGCTTCATGCGGAGGTCGGAGTAGGTGTGGCCATACTCGCGACCCTCGGTGGGACCGGTTCGGGCTGCTATCTCGGCGATCTGTTGACGGTCGATCCCGCTCTCGGCGAGCGCAGTGACTAGGACAGCTTTGCGCTGGGCCGAATCCGGGCGCTTGAACTCGAACTCATCGGCGGCGCGGCGACGAACCGCCGGATCAATCGCCTCAAGCCGATTCGTGCAAAGCATGGTGAGCACCGGCCTGCCCTGCGAGGAGACCCGATCAATCCGTCGCAGGAGAGCATTGACACCGGCTCGATCCTCGTGGTGCATCTGCGTCGCAGCGCGGGACTGAGCCAGCGCATCGGCCTCGTCGATCAGAAGGATGCCGGCCAACCGTGGAGGGCCGTCGGGCACCGGGATCTCCTCTTCGACCACCCCGAAGGCATCGGAAATGAGCTTGGTCATCTCGCCGACCGCCCCACTTCCGCGGGCCGCCAGGCTCAGCCGGAAAAGCAGGACATCGATGCCTCTCGCTCGCGCGAGGGCGTCGCCGAAGGTTTCCGCCAACTCGGTCTTTCCGGTGCCGACGTCGCCGGCGAAGAGGAACAGGGGCCGGCGCTCGGCGAACGCCTTGACAGCAGCTATCTGGTGACCATGACACCGATCGGCCCAACCGCGAAGGGCGTCAGGCGCCAGGAGCATCTCCCCCTCCTTGAGCAGGCGGTCCTTGACCTCGTCGAGGCCGACGAGGTTGGCGTAGCGATCGTGGGCCAGCGGGTCGGGCAGCGGGTCGACCGCGTCGAAGAGGTCGGACTTCGAAGTCATCAAGCCAGCGACTTGAAGGTTTCCCGAGAGGCGACGACGCCCCCCGCACCATAGGTCTTATCGGTCGACCAGTAACCGCTGCCGTTTCCGGGAGCCGATCCGAAGGTGCGCTGGAAGGGTAGCGTCCCCTTGACCGCCTTCTTTTCCTCCGGGCTTAGGTTTTCGAAGGCCGACGAGTATTCGAGGAAGGAGAAGAAAGCGGCCCCCGAGACATCCGTGGTGGCGGGAACGCTGCCGGCGCGGTCGGGCTCCTCGTTGCCCAGTCGGACGGTGTAGCGGACCGAGACGATGCGATTGCCGTTCTTCTTGAAGCCGTACTCGGAGCGGTACAGGTATCCAGCGGCCAGCAACTCGACGAACTCCGTCTCGTAATCGTCGATCTCTTCGAGGCTCGGCCGACCGTCGTAGTAGCGATGCATGAGCCTGAGGTCGGTCGCCACGCGCGAAGCGATCTCCCGCGCGTGGGTGCGGGTGAAGGTCGTCGTCGTGGTGAAGGTCGCCATCGTCAGCCCTTGAAGGTGGGTCCGAGGATGATCTGCCAGCAGTCGACGGCGCGCCCTTTAGTCGTGGCGTAGGCGGCCTCCGCAATGGCGGAGATGGCCTCGTCCGCGACCTTCACGATCCGCTGGCGCTGCTCACGGGTGTAGAGGGAGGCGACGTTGTTCTCCGGGTTCACTGGGTCGAAGATCTCTATCTCTTGGGGGGTCTCGGCCGGGAGGTCGGAGACTGCGTAGAAGTCCTCGAATGCGATCCGCTCGGACAACTCGCTCTGCACGATGTAGGCGAAAAAGGACTCCATCGCGTCGGGGTAGTCGGCGAAGTCGGCGCCTTCGTCGGCCAGGTGAGCGCAGATCAGCTCGACCATGAAGCTCTTGAAGCGGAAGCCCGAATCGAGGCTCTTTTGACGGCGGACCCACCACTTCAACAGCCGGATGACCTGCGCGAAATCGCTGGGCGAGGAGCCCTTGCGGCCGCGCACGAACTGCAGATGCTGGGTGACGCTCGTCTTCACTCTCTGGCCGGACCCCGGCAGGATCAGGTAGCCGACGTCGTCAGCGTCGCCCTCCCACAGGACCGGCGCCACATCGACATCGAGGCCGCTGTCCGAAAAGGAGATCGTGACAGCGTGGAGGCCGGGCTTGATCTGCTCTGGAGGGTGATTGGGGTAGGCGGCCCGGAGGCGCTCCGCCATCCAGTCGAGCAGCTCGCTCTCATTGGTCGGTGCCTCGGAGGCCTTGACGTAGACGACGAGATCCATGTCGTTGATCGTCTTTAGTGCCGTCCCCTTGGCGACGCTCCCTGCGCTGCGCATCTTGACAAGCCCGTAGTCGGGGTGCTCGCGGATGTGCTTCTCGAGCTTCTCGCGGAGGCGGTTCGCCTGGGCGCGGTACTCGGTCAGATCTTCCCGCCGAACGTTCACCCGTTCGAGGGCGAAATCGCGGACCTGTTTGTGCTCGACGTGGACGGTGCGGGTGCTCACGACCCGAACCGTACCAGAATACTGGCGAGCTTTCATGGAAACCGCTGAAAGCGTAATCCGACAACTTAGCGAGCGGGCGTGGGCGCGAGCTCCTCGAAGAGGTGGCGGAGCGGCGGAGCGACAGGATGGTCGGCGACCAGCCGGTAAACGTCGCCCTTCCGTGTGATCAGCCCCGCGGCGACCAGCGGGTTGAGATGGAGATCCATCCGCGCCTTTTCGTGCTGCCCGCTGGCGGCGGCGAGCTGCGTCCGCGTCCAGCCCTTATCGGGGTCCCGAAGGAACGCTTCGAGCAGGCGACGCTTGCTCTCCTTGGCGAAGAGCCAGTCGCGAAAGGACTCGAGATCTGGCTGTGGCTTTTTCCGTCCGATGGGTAGTAAAAATTACTACCCATGAGCGCCGCCAGCGATTTCCATGAAAGCGGTAGCCTTGACCATGTTGTGCGAGTCCGGATGAAACAGTTCGATGTGATCCTGGATACGCGCAAGAACGCGGTCAGGATCCGAACCTCCATCGAGCGCGAGATCCTCGACGGAGACCCAGGAGCAGCCGTCGTACTCGACTTCAAAGGGGTTCGAGTCGCGACGGTGAGCTTCGTCGACGAGTGCATCGGCGTGTTCCTCTCCAACCACGCCTCAGGGTTCTATGGCAACCACCCGGTTCTCGCGGTGAACGCCAACGAAGACGTCCGCGAGACCATCGCGGTGACCCTTGCGCACCGCAAGCTGGCCCTCCTGCACATGATGGATCCACCTGAGTTGCTCGGCGGCGACGAGATCCTGAATCAGACGCTCAGTGAAGCGTGGACGCTCGGTCGGTTTACTGCTGGTGACCTCGCCGGGAGCATGGGGCTCTCTCCTCAGGCGGTCAACAACCGACTGAAGGCGCTGGTCCGTCGTGGCGCGCTGCGTCGAGCGCTCGTGATCCCGGCAGGCGGCGGTAAGGAGTTCATCTACGCGATTCCGGAGAGCAAATCGGAGAAAAGAGTTACGGGCGGCGGTCCGCCCCTCGGAATCGTCTCCCGCCGAAGGGCTCGCTCTTAATCTACAACTGGCTGACCAACCAATTCCGAACAGCGGTCGGTCCTCGTCGGCGCTCCGTGACGCTCCGGCCTAGGGCCGCGATCTCCAGAGCGGTGCATCACAGATCACGTTTGTGGGCCACACTTTATGGCCCAAACAACTCAATATATGACGGACCCGCTGACCGCCGCAATTGGCTTCGCAGAGCCGTGTATCGGCAGCGGGAGCGACGGGACTCGAACCCGCGACCTCCGGCGTGACAGGCCGGCGCTCTAACCAACTGAGCTACGCCCCCGAGAAGGGTCCTCGGATGGGCCTTGGGAGCGGCCCGGAGGTGCAACGCTAGCGCATCGGCGGGGGCGGTGCGGGGGCTGGATTCGGCTTGGCTTGGGGGACTGCGGCGTCGATGATCGAGGGGCAGCCGCCGCCCTCGCAGCAGGACTCGATCTTCTGGCGGCAGTCGGCGCACCACCAGGCGGAGCGCATCCAGAAGAGGCGATGGGCGTTGCCGGTGAGGGCGCAGATCATCGGGCGATTGTGGCGCTCGGGCCGGCGGGGATAATCGGGCGATGGCGGCGGCGATCGCGACGATCGGGGTCTACGGGTTCGCCCGCGAGTCGTTCCTGGCGGCGCTCGGCGGCGCCAGGGTCGAGCTGGTCCTCGACGTCCGGCAGCGGCGCGGGGTGCGCGGCAGCGAGTACGCCTGGGCGAACGCGAAGCGGTTGGAAGCGGCGCTGGCCGAGGCAGGGATCGGCTACTCGCACCTGCCGGAGCTGGCGCCGACCACCGAGCTGCGCGAGGTTCAGTACGAGGAGGACGCCCGGAGAGGTGAGGGCAAGCGCTCGCGCAGCGTGCTCGCCCCCGAGTACGTGCGGCGCTACGAGGAGGAGATCCTCGCCGCGGTCGACCTCGAGCCGATCGTCGGATGGGTTGGCTCCAGCAAGGCGGCGCTGCTCTGCGTCGAGCGCGATCCGGAGGCCTGCCACCGCTCGCTGATCGCGGAGCGGCTGCGGCGCGAGCTGGGCTTCGCGGTCGAGGACCTGCGCCCCGAGGGCGACTAGGCGGGCGCCAGCTCGCCCCGGGCGGCCCGGGAGAGCTCGGGCACCAGCTGCGGGGCCTCGGTGCCGGCGACCTCTTCGAGCAGCTGGCGCATCTGCGCCACGCGCCCGACCCCGTATCGCTCGGCCCAGCGCCTTTCGATCCCGGCGAAGAGGCGGTAGCCGACCCGCTGCGCCTCTTCGCCCTTGGCGGTGAGGCTGATCAGCTTGGCGCGGCGGTCGTCGGGGTCGGGGATGCGCTCGACGTAGCCGAGCTGGGCCAGCTCGTCGACGATCTCCCCTGCCGACTGCTTGGTGATGCTGGCCAGGGTCGCCAGCTCGGTGAGGCGCATCCCGTCCTCGCGGACGAAGCGGAAGACGCAGCCGTGGGTCGGCCGCAGGTCGGCGTAGCCGGCGGACTCGAGCTCGGTGCGGAACTCGGCCAGCAGCGCCTCGAGGACGATGTCGAGCAGCCCCGAAAGGGGCACTTGCTCGACGGGGGCTTTCGACTTTGGCGACATTTAGTAAGGCGACCTGATAAGTTCGCCTGGTCAGGTGGCCTGACAAGGCTTCCTTACGAAAGTGTACCCCACGCATTGGAGCCCCCAGATGACCTCCAGCTCAAGCACTTCTCCCGCCAACCGCAAGTGGTGGACGCTCGGCGCCGTCTGCGTCGCCACCTTCATGCTGCTGCTCGACATCACCGTCGTCAACACGGCCCTGCCGGACATCCAGAAGGACCTCGGCGGCAGCTTCACCGACCTGCAATGGGTGATCGACGCCTACGCCCTCTCGCTGGCGGCGCTGGTCCTCACCGCCGGTTCGCTGGCCGACCGGCTCGGCCGCCGGCGCGTCTTCGCGATCGGCCTCGGCATCTTCTCCGCCGCCTCGCTGCTCTGCGGCCTCTCCCCCGACCCGACCTTCCTCAACGTCGCCCGCGGCCTGCAGGGCATCGGCGGCGCGGTGATGTTCGCCGTCTCCCTGGCGCTGGTCGCCCAGGAGTTCCCGAGCGGGTCCGAGCGCGGCATGGCGATGGGCGTCTACGGGGCCTCGATCGGCGTCGCCGTGGCGGTCGGCCCCCTGGTCGGCGGCCTGCTCACCGACGGTCTCGGCTGGCAGTCGGTCTTCCTGATCAACGTCCCGATCGGGCTGGCGGCGATCGTCGTCACCTACTGGAAGCTGGCCGAGTCCCGCGACCCCAACGCGACCCAGATCGACTGGGGCGGCCTGGTCACCTTCTCGGTGGCGCTCTTCCTGCTGGTCCTGGCGCTGGTGCGCGGCAACGACGAGGGCTGGGGCAGCGCTCTGATCGTCGGTCTCTTCGCCGGCGCCGCGGCGCTGCTGGCGGCCTTCGTGGCGATCGAGCTGCGGGTGCGGGAGCCGATGCTGCCGCTCTCCTTCTTCCGCCGCCGCGCCTTCACCGGCGTGCAGCTGGCCGC
>Ga0207710_10000365_pt1 | contig 31650 bp, 29 predicted proteins | sample KBSS24metaG_FD_184400 | JGI IMG/M metagenome (GOLD analysis project Ga0207710, IMG submission 184400) | Switchgrass rhizosphere microbial communities from Kellogg Biological Station, Michigan, USA - KBS S2-4 metaG (SPAdes) (version 2) | ecosystem: Host-associated > Plants > Roots > Rhizosphere...
GATCTGCTCGGGGTCGTCGTTGATGCCCGGCATCAGCGGCGCGATCAGGACGCCCGAGTCGATGCCGCGGCGGCGCAGCTCGGCGACCGCGTCGAGGCGGGCGGCGGGACTCGGCGTGTGCGGCTCGGTCGCCCGCCAGGCGTCCTCGTCGAGCGTCGGCACCGACATGTTCACCGAGACCGGCAGCTTCCTCTTCTTGACCATGCGCTCGAAGATCTTCACGTCGCGCATCGCCAGCGGCGACTTGGTCAGAACCGAGACCGGCGTTTCCGCCGCCTCCAGCGCCTCGAGGATCGCCGGCATCATCCGATAGCGGCTCTCGACCCACTGGTAGGGGTCGGTGTTCGTCCCCAGCGCCACCAGATCGCGCTGCCAACTCGGCCGCGCCAGCTCGGCCCGCAGCAGCTCCGGAACGTTGACCTTGACGACGATCTCACGCTCGAAGTCCCGACCGGCATCGAGGTTCAGGTAAGTGTGAGTCCGACGGGCGAAGCAGTTATGGCTGACGACTCCGTTGGCAATGAAGTCGCCCGTGCCGGTGGTGATGTCGAACATCCGCAGCCGCCTGCCCAGTGGCTCGATCGCAACGACACCCAACTCAGCCGATGACTTGATGGCGATACCGGCAACCGACCGTTTGCGACTTATCGACGGATCGATCTGATGGAGCAGTCGCATCTGCTGTCTCAGCCCTCCCGTGAGCCTGACATTGCGGACGCCGATGCGATTCGGACCCTCGACGACGAACGAATAACCGAATCCCCGCAGGGCGTTGACGGTCTGCCCGATGATCTCGTCGTCCTTGTTGCTGATTCGCAGCACCTGACTGCGACACCCCTCGGCGTCGAAGATGCCGGCCAGGAATCCTCGCGACCACTCGTCACTAGCAGAGCCCGGCCATTGCACGAGCTCACGAATCCGCGCGACGCCGTCTCGCGAGGAAGCCCGGATCGCAGCGATCGGTCGGTGTCGCTCGTTGCCCTCTAGGAACTGGAAGCGGCCCGTCTTCACACCCAAGCCCGCTAGATACATCTCCGCCCTGCACAGTGCCTCGTCGTCGGCCAGCGCCAAGCGGAAGCGGTGAACGTCGGAGACTTTCCGACCGGGGCGAGGATACGAGTAGGTGCCCAAGTGGCCATCACCTCGAATCAGGCCACATAGATAGCCGCGCCTGTACTCGGCCGACTCCTCCGACGCCGGACCCAACGATCCCATCCCCATCAGCTTGTTGTTGAGAGTGAGATGAGGACGCCGTCGTCGTCCCTGTTCCCCGCCGGTGACGTACTTCCAACCGCGGTCGCTGAGAAAGCGATGGTCGCCGCTCGCGATCAACTCGGTGCCGTCCTCGAGGAGGATCCGGAACGCCTCTTTTCGCGTCATCCAGTGGGCCTGGACCGTGGTGGTCTCATAGCGCCGATACGCCCCCTGCTTCCTCGTGCCGATGATCGCGTCACCGACGCGCACGTCCTTCAAGGGCCTGGTGGTGCCATCGGCCATCAAGATTGGCGTCGCCCCCTCTAGGCAGTAGGAGCAGGCATGACTGCAGCCCCGATAGGGGTTGATCGTCCAGTTGAATCCGTAGCGACTACCCGGCACATGGTTGAGGGCCGAGCGGGCACGGACCTCGTGGAAGTTGATCCCCATCGCCTCCGGCGCATCGAAGGTGCGGACGACGCTGCCGTCCCCCACCCCCGGCAGTCGCAGGTCGTTCTCGACTCTCTGCTCGTCCCACCTCATACGAACGTATGTTCGCATACGAGCCCACGGAAAAGCCCGCGCCGTCGCGGAGGGTGGTGGATGGAGCTAGATGCTGGAGCCGGTCTCGTCGCGCTTGAAGGCGGCGAGCTGATCGAGCGCTTTGGCTCGGGCTTTGGCGCGCAGTGGCGGCAGCAGGGCGATGAGGTTGCCGCTGGGGCCGAGGGCCTGGCGGGCCCAGCGGCGGAAATCGAACTCGTCGACGTGGTCGGCGATCCGACCATCGGCGTCGAAGCGGAAGCTGGCCTGAATGTCGTTGACGACGGGACGCCCGGTCGAGAACGTGTAGCGGGCGATCCAGTGCGCGGAGCCGCTCTCCTCGCCGGCCTCGTGCTCGTGCAGCTCGATCACGAGGTCCTTGGCACGGCCGGTCAACATCCGCCACATCGCGCCGACGTCATCACCCTCGAGGTCGCCGAAGGCAGGGTCGCGAAAGTGGGCGCCGGGCGCGTAGCAGGCCGTCATCGCGGCGCCGTTGCGCTCGCCGAAAGCGGCGTAGAGCCGCTCGATCGTCGCCTTGTTCTCCGCCGCCGCCACGCCGTCACCCTAACGCGGCTGACGAACCGCGGCGCTAGCTCGAAGCGGGAAGCTCGCCCTCGATCACGTAGCGGAGGACGTCGACCACCTGCTCGGCCTCGCGCGCGGTCGCCTCGGCGGCCCGGTCGACCTCCTTCAGCGCGTGGTCCAGCTCGGGATCGTGCAGGGTGACGATCGGCTTGCCGAGGGCGGCGGCGAAACCGGCGTCGAAGGCCGCGTTCCACTGCCGGTATTTGTCGCCGAAGCGGACGACGACGAGGTCGGCGCAGCGGATCAGCGTCTGGGTGCGGATCGCGTTGACGCCCGCCCCTTTGTGGTCACGCCAGAAGGAGTCCTGCTCGGGCCCCAGCGTCCCGGTGCCGGCGTCGTCGGAGGCGGCATGGTCGGTGACCGGCGCCGAGAAGACGACCGGCAGATGCTCGGCGGCGGCGCCGTCTTCGATCCGCTCGCGCCAGTCGGAGTGAATCTCGCCGGAGAGGTAGACGTGCCAGGTCCGCTCGGCCACATCCGAGAGTGTACGTGCCGGCACTTAGCTCTCATATATGCGCGGTAAGTGCCGGCACGCCCGTGCTATCGTAATTAACGTGAACGTAAGAAGGAGGTTAGCTGGGGTCGACGCCGACCACGAGCACTACAAGTGGTGGGCCCTCTCCTGCACCAGCCTGGGGATGCTGCTGGTCGCGACCAACTCGGGGACGCTGATCATCGCCCTGCCAGATCTGGAGCGAGCGCTGGGCACCAGCCTGCTGGAACTGGTCTGGGTGATCCTCGCCTACATGATTTCCTCGACCGTGCTGGTCCTCACCGCCGGCCGCCTTTCCGACCTCTTCGGCCGCAAGACCGCCTTCGTCGGCGCCTTCCTGATCTTCGCCGCCGCCTCGCTCGGCGCCGGCTTCGCCGCCGACGGGACGCAGCTGATCCTCTGGCGGATCGTGCAGGGGATCGGCGGTGCCTTCATCTTCGCCAACGGCCCGGCCCTGGTCACCGACGCCTTCCCGCGCGAGCAGCTCGGCCTGGCGATGGGCACGAACACGATGGTCGCCGCGATCGGGCTGGTCCTGGGGCCGGTGCTGGGCGGCGCCCTGGTCGCGATCTCCTGGCACTGGGTCTTCTGGTTCAACGTGCCGCTCGCCCTGGCCGGAGCGCTCTGGGCCGGACTGATCCTCCGCGAGCTGTCCAGCCGCGACCCGGTCCGCGGCCTCGACCTCGGCGGCACCGTCACCTTCGTGGTCGGCCTGACCGGGCTCGTCTACGGGATCTCGCGCGGCGGCATCTCCGGCTGGAACGATCCTCTCGTGATCGGCGGCCTCGTCGTCGGCGTCGTCCTGCTGCCGATCTTCGTCCTCATCGAGCACCGCGGCAAGGCGCCGATGCTCGACCTCTCGATCTTCCGCAACCGGCTCTTCGCCGCCGCCACCGGGGCCGCCTTCATCAACGGCCTCTCGCGCTTCGCGCTGATGTTCATCTTCGTCTTCTACTACCAGGGGGCCCAGGGTGACGATCCGATCACGGCCGGGATCAAGCTGGCGCCGATGGCGATCGGAATGCTGGTCGCCTCCCCCCTCGCCGGGATCTGGGCAGACCGCCACGGCTCGCGCACGCTGGCGGCGCTGGGGATGCTGGTGACGGCCCTGGGGCTGGCGCTGATGACGACCCTGCAGGCCGGCTCCGCCTACTGGGAGAGCGGCGTCTGGCTGGCTCTGGTCGGGATCGGCTCGGGGATGTTCAACTCGCCGAACACGGCGGCGATGATGGGCACGGTCCCGGTCGAGCGACGCGGCATCGCCGCCGGGGCGCGGACGATGCTGCAGAACACCGGCGCGGTGATCTCGATCGCCTTCGTGCTGGCGATCGTCACCAACTCGATCCCGAAGGAGGTCCTCTTCGCGATCTTCTCCGGCCTCGCCACCGGCCTCTCCAGCGCCCAGCTCGACCCCTTCATCGCCAACATGCACACGGCCCTCTGGGTGCTCGCCGCAACCTCCGTCCTCGGCGCTGGCGTCTCGCTGCTGCGCCCGCGAGGGGAGGGGACCGCGACCCGATCCACGCCCGCCGCCGAGGCGATCGAGGAGGCAATCACGGACGAGGTCCGGGCGATCCCATGAGCGCGGAGCGCGAGCTGCGGATCGGCGACGTCGCCAAGCTGGCCGGCACGACGCCGCGGACGATTCGCTACTACGAGGAGATCGGCCTCCTCCCCACCGCCGGCGGCCGTGAGCCCGGCGCCCACCGCACCTACGCCGAGGCCGACGTCGAGCGCCTCACCGAGCTGCTGCGACTGCGCGACCTGCTCGGCCTCTCCCTGGAGGAGCTGAAGGAGCTGGTCGAAGCCGAGAACGCGCGAGCGGAGCGCCGCCGTGAGTGGGACGCCGGCGTCGACGATCCGGCCCGCCGTCGCCAGATCCTCGAGGCGTCGCTCGAGCATGCCAGCCGGCAGCTCGAGCTGGTCCGTCGCCGTCGCGGTGAGATCGCCAAGCTCGAAGAGGAGCTGGTGGCGCGCCGCAAGCGAGTCCGCGGCCTACTGCGCGAACTCGACCGCGAGCCGACGGCCAGCTAGGCGTCGGCAGCCACAGGGGTGCCGGCGGTCTGCTCCTCGAAGTGCTTGCTGAGCATCGTCACCTGGCCCTGGTAGTTGGAGCCGAGGTCGCTGCCGTAGAGCCGCTCCGCCGGCTCTGCCATCTGCTCGAGGCCGAGCTTGCAGACCGGCTGGCGGTGCTCGACCATGAAGGAGACGTCGCGGGCGCGGACCTCGAGCGCGGCGCGACTGCCATGGTGGCCGCCGCTCGGGTCGTAGCCGAAGCCGGGGTCGAAGAAGCCGGCGTAGTGGGTCCGCAGCTCGCCTGCGGTCGGGTCGTAGGCCATCATCTCGGCGGCGATCTGCGGCGGGATGCAGACGCCCTCGGCGGAGAGCAACAGGTAGAAGATCTCCGGCTCGAGAACGATCCGCCCACCGGGCTCGGGATAGACCGGGTCCCAGTAGTCGGTCCAGCGGTAGGCGCGAATCCGCGAGAGATCGACCGGCAGGCTGTTCTTCTTCGCCCGGTAGCCGACCGTGCGGTCGCCCGGGCCGGAGAGGTCGACGCTGAGGAAGAGTCCGTCGGCGACCGAGAGCTCCGACTGGCCCAACGCCTGGGAGTCGAGGTAGAGGAGGGGAAACTCGTCCTGCAGGGCGCGGATTTCCTTGTCGCTGAGGCGGACGTCACCGCGGGCCAGGCGCAGCTGGTTGAGCGAGAGGCCGGTCCGCACCTGGATCGCGAAGGAGCGCGGCACGATCTCCAGGTAGAGCTTGCCGCGATAACCAGCTCGGATCTCGTCGAAACGATGGTGACGGTCGGTGATCACCCGGGTGAAGACGTCGAGGCGGCCGGTCGAGCTCTTCGGGTTTGCCTTGGCGCGAACGTCTTCGGGCAGTGCCAGCTCCTCGATCAGCGGCACCAGATAAGGCCGATCGCGCTCGAGCACAGCGCCGTCGCGCAGGTCGACTTTCTGGAAGGCGAGACCGTCGATCTTCTCCTCGACCGTGGAGTCGACGTCAGGGAGGAAGGAGCAGCGCAGCGCCCAGGCGAAGTCGCCGAGACGCAGGTCGATGCTGGCGGGCTGAATCGCCTCGGGGCGGATCCGGTAGTCGCCGGAACTGACCCACTCGTCTTCGATCGCCCGGCTGAGGGCCTGCGAGGGGAAGACGCCTGCGGTCACCCCGCAGAGACTATTCGCCGCGCCTCGCTGGCGCCGAGGTAGGGCGAGAGGGCAAACTCGAGGACGTCGGGGAGCAGCTCCTCGAGACGTTCCGCTTCTCCGGCGAGGACCCGCCGGCCCAGCAGCGAGGCGATGCCACCGACGACCGCCTCGTCGGTGGCCTCTGGAACCGGTTCGCCTCCCGGCGCAGCCGGAGCCTCTTCGCGCAGATAGGGGACGAAGCTGTCGACGGCCGCTTGATAGCGGTCATACATTCCCGGACCGGCCCGGAGGCCCTCGACGAGAGTGATCGTGGCCAGGGCCGGATCGGCCGCCAGGAGCATCACCAGGGCAACGATCCCTTCCCGGACCCGCACCGCCCAGGGGTCGGTCGAGGCCGCCGCGCAGGCGCTGACGATCCGCTCGCGAACTCTTTCCACCGCCGCCTCGTAGGCGGCGAAGAAGCACTCGTCCTTGCTCTCGAAGTGCTTGTAGAAGTCACTCTTCGAGACGGCCGCCCGCTGGCCGATCAGTGACACAGTGGTTTTCTGATAACCCACTTCGTACAGCGCCTGAGTGAGTCCGGAAATCAGCCTCTCGCGCTGATTTCGTGCGACGAACTCGGGGGAAAGGCCATGACGCCCGCGTGGTAAACGCTCCATCTACGTATATAAGTCTGCCACCGTACTGCGGGTTTCGTCGTCACCCTTACTTAACTGATTTTTCTACACCACGGTACGGCGATATCGCGAACTCGAACAGCTGGGCGAGCAGCTCGGGGGCGCGCTCGGCCTCATCGCGGCGGATCTGCTGACTGAGGATCCAGGCGATCCCACCGGCCAGCGTGTCCTCGATCGTCTCCGGCAGACCGGTATCGCGGGGGGCGTTGCGACGCATCAACTCGACGAACCGGTGCAGGGCGTCGTCGTATCGGGCTCCGGAGGCCGGCGTCGCGGAGAGAGCATCGATCATGCACATGCGGGCCTCGGCTGGGTTCTCGGCGAGGTAGCCGAGGAGGGCGGCGAGGCCGGCCTCGAGCCGCTCTGACCACTCGTCCCCAGAGCCGGCGCAGCCCTCTTCGACGCGGGCCAGAGCTTCCTGCAGGGCGCTGTCGATCGCGGCGAGGAAGACCTCCTCCTTGCCCTCGAAGTTGTCATAGAGCGTTTTGCGGGCGACGCCGGCGCGGCGGACGATGTCGCCGATCTTGGTCGCCTCATAGCCCTGCTCGGCGCTCAGCTCCGCCATCGCATCCATGATGCGACGGCGCTTGCGCGCAGCGACGAACTCCTTTGGAAGCACGGGCCGAGTCGGCTTCACCTGTGCTCCCCTGGTCGGGGGCGGGAGCATCGCCAAAAAGGATACCCGCGTCCTCAAAAAGAACGAGCGTGACCTTAGCTCTTCTGGTACCGTGAGGGGACTTTAGAGGTTTTTATATCGAGGAATATGGGTTTCTCGGTGCCTTTCGATCGAATCCAACTGAGCAGGGAGATGCTGCGTGAGGCGGTCGGTGACGGCTGGCCGGCCGCGCAGGTCGATGCCGCCGCGGAGCTGCTCGCAAACAGCAACGGCAAGTTTCCCTCCGGCGCCCGCAGGCTTCCCTCGGACCTGGTCAGCGCCGTACAGCGCGAGCGGCTGATCGCGGCGATGCTGCGGGCCGCCGCCGAGCTCGGCTACCGGCAGGCGACGGTGCAGGACGTGATCGACCGGGCCGGCGTCTCCCGCCCCACCTTCTATGAGCATTTCGCCAACAAGGAAGACTGCTTCCTGGCCGCCTTCGACACGACCGCGACACGCCTGCGGGACCGAGTCGACGACGCCGCCGCCAAGGGCGGCGACAACTGGCGCGACCGTCTGCGCTTCTCGCTCGAGGAGCTGCTGCGCTTCGTCAGCCAGGAACCGGATGCGGCACGGGCTCTGATCGTCGAGGCCCGGGCGGCCAGCGCCGAGGCGCTGCTGCGCCGCGACGGGCTGCTCGACTACTTCTCCGGCTGCGTCGACACCCTGGTCCGCGACCACCTTCCGGATGCGGCGAGCCACTCGGAGATCACTGCCGCCGGCGTCGTCGGCGGAGTCGAAGCCCTCCTCTACTCCCGCCTCAACAAGGGTGAGCTCGACGACGTCGACTCCCTCCTGCCCTCGCTGATGTATTTCGTCGTCCTTCCCTATGAAGGACACGAAGCCGCCAGCGAAGAGCTCGCGGTCGCCCTCGGCTGAGCGAGAAGCCAACCGGCGATGGCGGGTGGCATGACTATGCTTGCGCGATGCGGTCGCCGAACGCCGCCCGGGCAGCACTCGGCTTCCTCGCCGCCGCCGCGATCCTGATCGGGGTGACCGCCGCCTTTGCCCCGCGCACCTTCTATGACGACTTTCCCTTCGTCACCCACTGGGTCGAGCTGCTGCCCCCGTACAACGAGCATCTGGTCACCGACGTCGGCGGCCTCTACCTCGGCTTCGCGGTCATCTTCGCCTGGGCGGCGTGGAGCCTCGAGCGGACGCTGGTGCGGGCAGCCTGTGTCGCCTGGCTGCTGAGCGCGACGATCCATCTCGCCTTCCATGCCGCCCATCTGAGCGGCTTCTCGACCGCGGACGCGGTTGCCGAGATCGTCTCCTTGGCGCTATTGCTGGCGCCAGCACCGCTGGCGATTTGGGCGACGGCCGCGAACCGTCGCCCCGAGCCCTAGTAGCCGCCCGCTCAAGCCGCTTCGTCGGAGTGGCGGCACGCCTCGAGCACGTCGCGCACGCACTTTTGCTGATCGTCAAGGCTGAGGGCATAGAAGCGCTCTTCCGCTCCCCTCACCTTCTCGCGCCGGACGAGCTGCAGGACATCGAGCCGGGCCAGGGTCTTGACGTGGTACGCGACGTTGCCGAGCGGCATCCCCACGTCGTTGGCCAGCAGGGTCGAGCTCGCTGCTTGGAAGCGGCCGTCCAGGTAGGCGCGCAGGATCCGCCGGCGCAACGGATGGTTCAGGGCAGCGATCAGCTCGGGCGTGTCGGGTGGCATCGGGGGAGCCGGGTCAGAGAGCCTCGATCTCTCGAAGCAATCCCTGCGTTCAGCAACATTAAGGCATAAATGCCCTAACAGCGAGGTACTCAAAGCGAGAGGGTCGGAGAGCATGCCACCCCGCCGCCGTAGCCGACCCCGCTCGCCGGAGCTTGCAGCGCTCGGTGAAGCGATCCGGCAGCTGCGCCTCGAGGTAGGGCTCAGCCAGGAGAAGCTGGCCGAACGGGCCGAAACCGACCTCAGCCAGGTCGGCGGGATCGAGCGCGGCCTGCGCAACCCCAGCTACACGACACTGGCCCGCCTCGCGGCGGCGCTCGGCACCACGGTCGGCGCGATCGCGTCGCACGCCGACGAAATTCAAAGCTGACTGGTCAGCACGGTTTATGCGGACCTAGACTATAGGCTATGGTCAGGCGACTGGCCGGCGAGAAGGCTGCGGTTCGTGGGAGGCACGAACCCGACCGCCGCTCAGCTCGGCACCGCGATTCGCGAGCTCCGCAAGAGCCGCCATCTGACGCTGGAAGATCTGGCTGGGATCGCCGAGCTGCACACCACGCACCTCTCCGCGATCGAGCGTGGAGTCACCAATCCCGGCTGGGAAAAGATTCGCTCGCTGGCCAACGCCTTTGGGATCGACTCCTCGGCATTGATCCGGCTGGCCGAGACCGTCGCCCGCTCCAACTCGGCGCCTGGACAGCGGGAAAAGGGCGAGCCGGGCGCGCGACCCGCCTAGACTATCGGCTATGGGCAATAGGGAATGGCGCCGGAAGGCTCCGTCCCCGTGCCCTTGTCCTCTGCCCAACTCGGCTCAGCGATCCGCCACCTCCGCACGGAGCGTGAGCTGACGATTGAAGCCCTCGCCTCCAAAGCAGGCATCCACTGGACCTATCTGACCGGAGTCGAACGCGGCCAACGCAACCCGACCCTGCGGGTGATCTCCGCGATCGCCGACGCGCTCGGGATCGACGTCTCCGAGCTGATGCGGCTGGCGGAAGCGCCGGCCGAGCACCCGGGCGGTTGTTCCTAGGCGCTCGGCGAAGCGGAGAGGGTGGGATTCGAACCCACGAGCGCCTTGCGACGCCAACGGTTTTCGAGACCGCCCCGTTCAACCGCTCCGGCACCTCTCCAGGGGACTCGGTCGCCGATTCTAGAGAGGCGGCGCCCGGAGCGCGCCCGGTGCAGGGCTAAAGGACGGCGCGCGGATGCCGAAAAACCAACATGGGCAGAGGCGAGCAGACCCGGATCGGCAGATTCTTCGACACGCACCCGCGACTGCTGCGGACGACGGCACTGGCTGCGCTCGTCTGGGGCCTCGGCTACCTCGCCTGGCGGATCGGCTGGAGCGGCGAAGGGGCCAACCCGGTCGCCTTCGCGCTGCTGCTGGTGACCGAGATCTACGGCCTCTGGGCGCTCGGGATCCTCACCTGGTTCTCCTGGTCGCGGCCATCTGCCGAGCGACCGGCGACGACGCCGGGCCGGAAGGCGGACGTCTACGTCTGCACCTACGACGAGCCGGCCGAGGTGGTCATGGCAACGTTGGCCGGCTGCCGCGCCCTCACCTATCCGCACACGACCTACCTGCTCGACGACGGCCGCCGCGAGGAGATGCGCGAGCTGGCCGAACTGGCCGGTGCCGAGTACATGACCCGGCCCGACAACTCCCACGCCAAGGCGGGGAACATCAACGCGGCGCTGCCGCGGACCGAGGGAGATCTGATCCTCATCCTCGACGCCGACCACGTACCGATGCCGGACGCCCTCGACGCCCTGGTCGGCTATTTCGACGACGAGCGGATGGCGATCGTGCAGACGCCGCACGACTTCTTCAACCACGACTCGGCCCAGCACTACAACGCCGGCCGCCACGAGCAGTCGCTCTTCTACCGGGTGATCTGCCCTGGCAAGGACCGCCATGGCGCCGCCTACTGGTGCGGCTCGGCGGCGTTGATCAATCGCCACGCCCTGCTCGAGATCGGCGGCGTCGCCACCGAGACGATCGCCGAGGACTTCCACACCACGATCCGCCTGCAGCGCAACGGCTGGCGCAGCCGCTACCACGACGAGGTCCTCGTTCAGGGCCTGGCCCCGCACGACCTCGATAGCTACCTGCTGCAGCGCGATCGCTGGGCGCGTGGCAACCTCGCCGTCTTCACGCTGCGCGAGTCCCCCCTGCGCGCCCGCGAGCTGCGGCCGCTGCAGCGCCTCTCTTACTTCGCCAGCCTCTTCGCCTACCTGGCGCCGCCGATGCGGCTGCTGCTGCTGCTCACCCTGGCTCTGGTGATGCTGACCGGGGCGCTGCCGATGAAGATCAGCCTCGTCGCCCTGGGGGCGCTCTGGGTCCCCTACATCGTCCTCAACCTCGGCGCCGGCTCGGCCCTGGCCCGGGGCTACATGCGGATCCCCGAGACGGCGCACTACGAGCTGCTGACGATGGAGATCTACACGCGGGCATTGCGTTGTGTCGTCAAGCCGAGCAAGACCGCCTTCAAGGTGACTCCCAAGCAGGGCATGGACGGTGGCGGGTTCGAGGCGGTGCGCAAGCTGCACCTCGTCCTCCTCTGCACCGTGCTGCTCGTGGCCGGCACGATCCTGCGCCTGCTCGACCTCGCCGGCGTCGGACCGCTGCCCGATCTGCCGGGCATCGCCGCCGTCGTCGTGCCACTGCTCGGGATCTACGAGCTGCGGCGCCTCCTGAAGACGGTCTTCGCGGTCGGCCGGCGCCGCCAGCGGCGCCTCGTCTACCGCTTCGAGGGGGATGCGCCAGCCCACTGCTTCCCGGAGGGAGGGCACGTGCCGGCCCGCCTGATCGACGCCAGCGCCGCCGGTGTCGGCCTGGTCGCCGAGATGGAGCTGGAGATCGGCACCCAGCCGGCGGTCCTGCTCGAGCTCGAGGACGCGGGCGGCAACCGCCACGAGGTGGCCGCCCAGGTGGAGGTGCGCAGCTGCCGCGAGGTCGAGGGCAGCTTCCTGATCGGCGCCACGATCGCCGAGATCGACAACGGCTCGCGCCTGCGCCTGATGGAGTGGTGCTATGTCGTCTGCAGCCACGAGCGCCTGCGCGGCCGCCGCCCGGCAGCGGCACCGATGACGATCGAGGCCGAGGCCGAGCCGATCGTCGTCTCCCTCGACGACTACCGCGAGGAACCGGCGAGCGCCGGCTTGGTCCCAGTCGCCGAACAGGCCTGAGCCGCACTCAGGCCTGGCATTTCCTCGAGCAAGATGCCGATTCGCGTCCGGCCTTCGAGCCAAGCGAGGGCGGATGGATCGATCCAAGCGACGATGCCGAACATGTCTCGGACAACAGATCCGACGTCCTGAGCAAGCAGACAGTCGTGATGGGCGACACGGTTGCGCAGGCGGCGAATACGCTCCATCGGAGCGGCCAGATCCCTGCGCTCGGGGGTCCCATGAGGGAAGGCGCGCCGCAGTCGCTGCCTCCAGAGCTCCTCGTAGTGCTTGGTGAAGAGACTCGCCCAGAAACCGAACGGGACGCCCGAGACGACCCGGCCGCGCGTGATCGGCTTGCCACTTCCAACCCTCTCGACCGCGACGATCACCTGCTTGACAGCGCCTGGCTGAAGCGTCTCGAAGTCAAGCAGCCAGGTCTTCCGCAGCGGTTCCTGAGGCTGCCCCTCCCCGAGGACTTCGTCGATCGCGTTGCGGACGATGACCTCGAAGTGATGGATCGCCGCGAAGCTCGCCGAAGCTAGCGCGGCGTGCCAGTCGTACAGGTCGCCGGCGAGGGCATAGTCGCCTTCGGCGGCATTGAGAAAAGGTGCGAATCTCGCCGCCGATATCCACGTATGAGGAGCGCAACTCATTGTCTGCGCTATGATAGCCGCGGATGCCCCGGAACCGCCTAGGGTCCTCGTCGAGGGCTATGCGGCCGGGGCTTTGTCTTTCCCGGGAGAGCGGAGAGGGTGGGATTCGAACCCACGAGGCGGGTTAACCCCGCCCACGCGATTTCCAATCGCGCTCCTTAAGCCACTCGGACACCTCTCCGGGTCTGCCAAGGGTATTGGCTCGGCGACTACTCCGGCCGCGGGGCGCGGCGGCTGGCGAAGAACTCCCGCAGCAGGGCGGCGCACTCGGGCTCGCGGACGCCGGAGATCACGGCGGGGCGGTGGTTGAGCGCCGGCTCGGCGAGGACGTCGAGGACGCTGCCGGCGGCGCCGGCCTTCGGGTCGGGGGCGCCGATGACGACGGTGGGGATGCGGGCGAGGACAATCGCGCCGGCGCACATCGCGCAGGGCTCCAGGGTCACGTAGAGGGTCGTGCCGGGCAGGCGCCAGCCGCCCAGCGCCTCGGCGGCGGCGCGGATCGCGAGGATCTCGGCGTGGGCGGTCGGGTCGCGGCGCAGCTCGCGCTCGTTGCCGGCGGCAGCGAGGAGCTCGCCGTCGCGGAGGATCGCGGCGCCGATCGGGACGTCGCCGTGGGCCTCGGCCCGGCGCGCCTGCTCGATCGCGAGCGCCATCGATTCTGCATGTGCGGCGGTGTCGGGTGAGCCGGGCATCGGATCCGGGAGTATGTCCCCCCTACAACTTCGCCGGTTGGCTCGTGTTAGCTGTATTGCTCGCGGGTGTTGGGGACCCGGCGAGCGATCGACCGACCGATGAGAAGAACGCCGCCAATCCTCGCTGCCCTCGGCCTCCTGGCCGCGGTCGTCTGCGCGCCGGCGGCCCAGGCCGCGACCGGGATCGCCGCCGCGCACGGCTACGCCCCCGGCCACATCGTCGTCAAGCTCGACGGCGAGCGGCGCGGCCGCACCCTGCCGCTGCCGGCCGGGGCGGGCGTGCACGAGACGACGGCGGCGTTGCGCGCCAACCCGGAAGTCGCCTACGCCGTGCCCGACTACGTCGCCACCGCCTCGGCGGACCCCTTCGTCCCACCCGACGACTCGGGAACCCTCTCCCACGGCGCCGAAGCGGCCTCGGCGGCGGGGGACTGGGCCTTCAAGCAGTGGAACTTCCTCGCCCCGGAAGCCGAAGGGGGACTGCGATTGCCGACCTCGGTCGGCGGCATCGACGCCGTCGGCGCCTGGCGCAACCTCGACGAAATCGGGCGCCCGGGAGCGCTCGGGATCACGGTCGCCGTTCTCGACACCGGCATCGCCTATCGCAACGACGGATCGCGGTTCCAGCGCAGCCCGGACTTCGCCGCCAACCAGTTCGCACCTGGCTACGACTTCGTCGACCACGACCGCCTGCCGCTCGACGAAAACGGGCACGGCACCCATGTCGCCGGCACGATCGGCGAGGAGACCGGCAACGGGATCGGCCTGACCGGCATCGCCTACAACGCCAAGCTGATGCCGGTACGGGTGCTCGACGCGCACGGCCGCGGTCGCGCCAGCGACATCGCCAAGGGCATCCGCTTCGCGGTCCGCCACGGCGCCCAGGTGATCAACATGAGCTTCAACTTCGGCTGTGGCAAGAAGGTTCCGGAGGTCGACGAAGCGCTGCGGGAAGCCTATGAGCAGGGCGTCGTCGCGATCGCCTCCGCCGGCAACCTCGGCTCGGAGACCTGCGTCTCGGAGCCGGCCACCGGGCCACGGGTGATCGCCGTCGGCGGCAGCACCGAGGGCGGCTGCCTGGGCAGCTATTCCCTCTCCGGCCCGGAGATCGACCTCCTCGCCCCCGGCGGCGGCAGGCCGAGCAGCAACTGCGCCTCGATCTCCTCGCGACCGATCTACCAGGTGACCCTGCGCCGCGGCAGCACCAAAGACTTCGCGATCCCCGGCGACTACGTGGGCACCTCGATGGCAGCCGCCCACGCCTCCGGCGTCGCCGCGATGGTCCTCGCCGCCGACAGCTACGGCGGCCCCCGCATCTACCCGGAAAGCGAACAGGGCGCCAAGGACCGTGTCATCTCCCTCACCCGCTGGCTGCGCCGTACGGCGCGAGACCTCGGCCTGCCGCGAGTGGAGCAGGGCGCCGGCCTGATCGACGCGGCAGCCGCCACGGCGCCGCGCCGCTACCTGGGCGCCACCGGCTGAACTTCCCTCAGGTCGTGCGGACGATGATCACGCTGCAGGGAGCGTGGTGCGACACGTTGTTGGGGACGCTGCCGAGGAGGAAGCGGCGGGCCCCGGTCATTCCCTTGTTGCCGACCACGATCAGGTCGGCCTTGGTGTCTTCGGCGACGTTGAGGATCGCCTCGGCGGGTTCGCCCTCGACGGGGTGGGTCTGCACCTCGACGCCCTCTTTGCGGGCAGCCGCGGCGGCGGCGTCGAGAACGAGGTTGACCTCTTCGCGAGGACCGAGCTCGTACTGGACGTCGGCCGGTGCTTCGCTCTGGGTGTCCTTGACGCGGCGCTCCGACACCGGCGCGTAGGCGCTGACGATGCTGAGCTCGGCCCCGGTCAGCTTGGCCAGGTCGACGGCCTGGCGAACGGCCTCGCCGGCGGTCTCAGAGCCATCGGTCCCAACCACGATGCGAGTGAACACGCCGCCCCTCCTCTGCTCGGTCGCTGAACGCGGTCGATACTAACCGCCGGGCTCTCAGCGCGTGGCGCGTTCGTAGGCGGCGACCTGCTTTGCCGGCAGGTCGCGGAAGCCGGCGCCGATCGTCTCGGTCGGCGTCGTCGAGAGGCGCACGATCGCGATCACGATCGAGGCCAGCAGACAGACGACCAGCACGACCATGCCGATTTTCCAGAGCCATGGCATCGGCGCCAACCCTAGCCAGCAGCGCCGCCGCGCGACTATGGTGGGCCGATGGGACTGGAGAAGGTGGCTGACGATGTCTGGCTGCTGCGGGGCGACTTCCGCGGCGCGATGAACATCTACTTCATCGAGGACGGCGACGGAGTCGTCCAGTTCGACGCCGGCACCAAGGGGATGCGGCGCAAGGCGAAGCAGGCCGGCGACCAGCTCGGCGGCGTCAAGCGGGTCGTGCTCGGGCATGCCCATGCCGACCACCGCGGCACCGCGCCCTACATGGGAGTGCCGGTCTACTGCCATCCCGACGACGTCGCCGACGCCGAAAGCGACGCTGCGATCGCGCCGTACATGGACCTCTCGCAGCTTCCGGTCGCCTGGGTTCGCCACCTCTACCCATTCCTGCTGCGGCGCTGGGACGGCGGCGCCGTGAAGATCGACGGCACCGTCAGTGAGGGCGACGAGATCGCCGGCTTCAAGGTCATCCACTTCCCCGGCCACGCGCCGGGCCTGATCGGCCTCTGGCGCGAGAGCGACCGGGTGGCGCTGGTCAGCGACGTCGTCTACCTGGTCGACTCGGCGCGGCTGAAACCCCTGCCGGAGGGCGAGGCCAGCGTCCCCCACCCCGCCTGGGCCTGGGATCACCAGAAGGCCAAGGAGTCGGTTCGGAAGCTGGCTGCCCTCGAACCGCGGGTCGTCGCCCCCGGCCATGAGCACCCGCTGCGCGGCGAGAACCTGCGGCCGACGCTCGAAGCGGCAGCCGAGAAGTACTGAGCAGGGCTACCGCCGACCGCGCATCCGGCCCGCGACTGCCATAACTTGCCGGTCCTGATGATCGGGACCTACGTCTCGGCGGCGTTGATCTGCGCCGCCTCGCTGCTGGTCGGACGGGCGCTCTTCTCGCTGGCCGGGCGACAGTCCTGGTCATGGCTCGAGCCCGCGGTCGGCTTCGCGGCGGTGCTGACCGTGACCGGGGCCCTGGCCCGCGCACCGGGGCACGGCACCAGCGCCACCGTCGGAGTGCTGATCCTGGTTCTGGTCGCCGCGGCGATCGCCTGGCGCCTCGACTACCGGGCCCCGGGGGCGCTGCGAGCGGGCCTGCCGGTGGCGCTCGTCGTCGTCGCGGTGCTGGCGATCCCCTTCGCGGTCAGCGGTCGTTGGGGTCTGCTCGGGGTCGGCTTCAACAACGACCTCGGCCTCCACCTGGCCTGGGCCGAGTGGCTGCGCAGCGGCCTCGGACCGGCGCCGGACGCCGGCTACCCGCTCGGCCCGCACGGCTTGGCGGTCGCCGTCGCCGCGGTGCCCGGAATCGGCCTCGGCCAGGCCTTCATCGGCGAGATCGTCGCGATCGGGCTGCTGACCGGCTTGACCGCGCTCGGCGCGCTCGCCGGCCTCTCGGCGCCGCGCCGGACGATCGCCGCGGCCCTCGTCGCGGTTCCCTACCTCGCCGCCTCCTACTTCGCCCAGGCCGCCTTCAAGGAGACCGCCGAGGCGCTCTTCGTGCTCGCCTTCGCGATCTTCCTGACCGCCCCGGGAGAGCCCCCGAGCGGGCCCTGGGCGAGGTTGCGATTCGCCCTGCCGCCGCTGGCCCTGGCCGGCGGCATCTTCTTCTCCTACAGCTTCGCCGGGCTCGCATGGCCGATCGCGATCCTCGCCCTCTGGAGCCTCACCCAGCCGGCGGTGCGCCAAGCGCTGCGGCCGCGGTCGCTGCTGCGCTTCCTGCTGCGGCCAGCGGTTCTGGCCACGATCGCGCTCCTCGCCGGGCTCGCCGTCGTGGCGACGCTGGTCGGGCCGTTCGGCTTCATCCACAGCTTCAACAAAGTCGCCGGCAGCAACACTTATGGGCCGGTCTCGCCGCTGGAGGCGCTTGGCGTCTGGCCCGCCTCGAACTACCGCCTCGACGCCGCCGGCGGTGCTCACCTGACCGGGCTCGCCGCGGCGATCTCGGTCCTGGCCCTGCTCGCCGGCCTCGCCTGGTGGCTGCGCCGCCGCGAAGCGACGATCCCGATCGCCTTCGCCGCCGGGACGCTCCTCTACCTCCTCTCGCTGCCCTCCAGCGGCGACTACTCACAGGCGAAGGCGCTGATGATCGTGGCGCCGCTGGCGATGCTGGTGGTGGCGAAACCGCTGCTGGCCGAGTTCGGCGGCCGCGACCTCGCCCGCCTCGCCTGGTCGGCGTTGGCCGTCGCCTTCATCGGCGGCGCCGCCTACTCCAGCTTCCTGGCCCTGCGCGACGCCCCGGTCGGGCCGCCCGGCCACGGATCCGAGCTGAAGGCCTTCCTGCCGATCCTCCACGGCCAGCCGGTCCTCTACGCCGGTCAGGACCGCTACGCCGCCTATGAGCTGATGGGCGCCGACACGCACGTGCCGCTGGTCGAGTTCCCCGACCCGGAGGTCTCACAGAACCCGGAGAAGCCCTTCGACACCGGCGACGCCTACAGCCCGATCGACTTCGACTCCTTCTCGCGCGGCACCCTCGACCGCTTCAAGTACGTCGTCACCGGCCATGCCGCCTGGAACAGCGAGGAGCCGCCGAACTTCCGGCGCATCGCCGCCACCCCCTCCTTCGTCCTCTGGGAACGGACGGGCCCGACGCCGCCCGATCGCCACGTGCTGCTCGAGGGAACCGAGTCGGGTGCGCGCGCCGACTGCGCGGCACCGGAGATCCGCATCCTGCTCGCCGGCGGCGGAAGGGCCGGGCTCTTCCCGAACGCCGTGATCGGGCCCAAATCAGATTGGGAGAACGGCAGTGTTCTCGGAACCGGCGAGCGCACCTCGCAATCGCTGCACCTGCCGGCCGGCGATTGGGATCTCTCGCTGCAGTACTTCTCCCCCTTCGGCCTGACCCTCAGCGCCCCCGGCTTCCGGCAGCCGCTGCGGCCGGCGCTCGACGGCCAGCGACCGAACACGATCAGCCTCGCCAGCAACGGCCAGTTCTGGCCGGCAGGGCGCTTCCACAGCGGCGGCGGCGGGACTTCCTTCACGCTGGAAAGCGCCGCGGCATCGGCTCTACAGAGCCTCAGCGGCTACGGCGGCAGGGTCTACCTCGGCGAGCTGGTCGCGGTCGCCGCTGGCCCCCGGCGAGAGGTCTCCCTCGCCGCTGCCTGCGGTGGCTGGATCGACTGGTACCGGTCAACGACCTCGCCCTGACCGGGGCCCAAGCGTCATTCCAAAAAAACCATTGCTGTTCAAAGAATTGCCCGTCTCATTCAGACGATCGATTTGCGCATGGGGTTGCCGATCTGTATATATGGCTTCCCCAGAGGATAAACATCCTGTTTCTCAAGGGATGGAAAAGCGAAGTCCCGGGGAAGGTTGGGAGGGAAGTCTCAACCATCGTTGTTCATTTAGCGCAAGGAAACGCAGGGGAGACATCGTGAGCAGAACGTCGCAGGGCATCGTCACACCCCGGGCCACGAGATGGCTCGAATTGATCGCCGATCCGATCCGCCTCGGCATCCTCCGCTCGCTGAGCCAGGTCACCGAGGCGACCACCGCCGACCTGGCGAGCTGGGGCCAGGCCAGCAGCCAGACCCTGCGCCGGCATCTGGACGCCCTCGTCTCGGTTGGCGTGATCATCGAACACCCCGCCCGGAGCGACGGCGAAACCCCCGGCCGCCCGGCCGCCCACTTCAGCCTCTCAACGGAGATGCGGGAAAGCGTCCGCTCGGTCCTGCAGCCCCCGGAGCCGGTGCCGGTCCTCCGCCGGGGGCGCGGTGGTCAGGCCGTCGGCGTACCGGCGATGGCCGCGACTTTGGCCTCGACCACGCCCATCGCCGCCGCCGGCCCGATGAACGGGGCCAGCGCCACGTAAGCCGCCTGGGGCAGGAGCTCCCGCATCCGCGCGGTCCGCCCCTCGTAGACCACCCGTCGCATCATCCCGAGCACCGACGAGGCGATCGCCTCCGAGCAGAGGCGCGGCAGCAGGCCCGCTCGCGGGCGCTGGCGGTAGCCGTCCTCGAGGAAGAGTGTGTAGGCCATCAGGTTGTCGAACGATCGGCGCAGCGCCGCGGCGCCCACAGCAGGGCTCTCGATCACGTCGAGGTAGATCAGATCGGGCTGCGTGGCGGTGAAGGTGAGCAGCGATTCGAGTCCCCCCCAGACCCGCTCGGACCAGCTCTCGCCGGTGAAGAACCCGCCGGCCGCGACCGCGATGCTGGACTCGAGGCCGGTCGACTGGGCGGCGAGGAACGCCTCCTCCTTGCTCCTGAACAGGCCGTAGAAGGCCTCGCGGGTAACGCCCGCCTCCTTGACGACGTCGGCCACCGTCATCTCTGGGTAGATCTTCCTTCGCGCCAGCTGGGTCATCGCGTAGAGGATCCGTTCGCGGTGCGCCCCGGCGACGGTCTCCGGTGGGAGGGCGCTGTGGCCGCGGGGCAGCTTGCGGGCCGTCTCCGCGGCGGGGGCCACCACCGGGCCGGCCTCGACAAGGGGGGCGCCGAGGCGGCGCCAGCCCTCGGGGCTGAGTCGCGGCCCCTCGGCGCGGGCGGCGTAGGAGACGATCCAGGCGAGCAGATCGGCGTGCAGATCGCCCAGCTGCGCCGCTTCGCCTCGAAAGGCGCGGTTGGTGAGGACCCCGATCACTCCCTCCATAACGGCGCGGCCGGAGATTTCCAGGCGCCAACCCTCTTCGTTCTCGGCGCAGAGCCAACGCTCGAGGATTTCCACGGCGTTCAGCATCAGGCGCTCATGCGCCAACCGCGCCTCGCGGCCGCCGGCACGGGCATCGAGCAGGAGGATGTGGGCGGCGGCTGGGTCCCGGGATCCGTTCTGCAGGAGGTCTTCGAGCACGGCCGTTGGGCGGTCGTTCGGGCCGTGTTCGACGTCGATCCGCTTCAGCGCCAGTTCAATCCGCTCCGCGGCCACTTCGAAGGCGGCCAGGAAGCAGGCTTCCTTGTCGGCGAAGTTCTTGTAGAAGGTGGCACGCGAGACGCCTGCCTGCTCGAGCACCCGGGCGACGCTGGCGTCCTTGTGCCCGTAGCGGGCCGCGGCCAGCGTCATTGCCTCGACCAGGCGCTCACGCTGGCTCACTTTCTCCGGAGCCGCGCGCCTGGAGCCGTTGGCCAAGGGACCCCCGAGCCGCTTAGCTCGGACTCGCCGCCTTCGCCGCCTGGCGCTCGGGCGAGACTCGCACTACGTCCCAGACCAAACCGAGCTTCTCCCAAACGTCGATGATCGCGGCCGAGATGTCGACCTGCCACCAGCGCAGGCCATGAGTGGCAGAGGTAGGGAAGGCATGGTGGCTGTTGTGGAAGGCCTCGCCGAGGGTCGGGATCGCGATCAGGGCGAGGTTCCGCGACTGGTCGGTGGTCTCGAATTCGCGCTTGCCGAAGACGTGGCAGAGCGAGTTGATGCTGTAGGTGAAGTGGTGGAGGACGAAGACGCGGACGAGGCCGCCCCAGAGCAGCCCGGTGAGGGCGGCGAAGATCGTGCCGCCGATCGCCCAGCCGAGGAAGAAGGGCACCAGCAGGCCGCCGATCGCCCAGATCAGGAAGGTCCCGTTGACCCAGCTGATCGTCGGATCCTTGATCAGGTCGGGCGCGAAGCGCTCCTTGTTGCCGCGCTGGGTGTGGATGAAGAGCCAGCCCACGTGAGCGTGGAAGAGGCCGCGCATGGCGCCACTCCAACCGTGGCCGTGATCGACGTGGGGGCTGTGGGGGTCCCCCTCGACGTCGGCGAAGGCGTGGTGCTTGCGGTGGTCGGCGACCCAGGAGATGACCGGACCCTCGATCGCCGCCGAGCCGAGGATCGCCAGCAGGCCGTGCATCCAGGTGTAGGTCTTGAAGCTGCGATGGGTGAGGTGTCGGTGGAAGCCGACGGTGATCCCGAGGCCGGTCAGGAAGTACAGGCCGAGGAAGAGGAAGATGTCGCTCCAGTGCAGGGCGCTGCCCCAGACCTGCCAGCCGGCGAGGCCGATCGCGACGAACGGGACCAGCGTCACCAGGCCGGTGATGATCCGGTCGCGGGTCTCGTTCTCGACCGGTTGGATGTCAGATGGGAGCGGGCCCGCTGTGGTCGTCATCGAGAGGGAGATCATACGGGTCAGGCCTGAGGCGACGCGCGCGTACGGCGCCGTTAGAGTGCCGCGAATGCCGTTCGCCACCACGGCTCCGCTGCGCCGGGAGATCGAGTCCCGCCTGCCAGATCGCCCCTTCGCGGTCGAGTTCTGGGACGGCACGCGACTGCCGGCCAACGACGGCGACGGTCCGACCTTCTTCGTGCGCTCGCCACGCGCCGCCGCCCACGCCCTGCTGGCGCCGGGGCAGCTCGGCCTCGGCCGCGCCTACGTCAGCGGCGAGATCGAGGTCGACGACATGGACGCGGTGATCGAGCTGCTCGACTCCTGGCAGCCGCCGGCACTCGACGGCGCCGACAAGCGGGCGCTAGCTCTGGCCGCGATCCGCGCCGCCGGCCTGCAGCGACCGCCGAAGCGGCCCGCCGCGGAGCTGCGGCCGAGCGGCCGGCGCCACAGCAAGGAGCGCGACGCCCGGGCCGTCCGCCACCACTACGACGTCTCCAACGAGTTCTTCGAGCTCTTCCTCGGCCCGACGATGGTCTACAGCTGCGCGATCTGGCGCGGCGGCGAGAAGAAGACGCTCGAGGAGGCGCAGGAGGAGAAGCTGGAGACGGTGGCGCGCAAGCTGGCGCTGAAGGAGGGCGACCGGGTCCTCGACGTCGGCTGCGGCTGGGGCGGATTCCCACTCTGGGCAGCAACCAAGCACGGGGCCAGCGTCCTCGGCATCACCCTCTCCCCTCCCCAGGCCGAAAAGGCGCGACAGCGAGCTGAGCAGGCCGGCGTCGCCGACCGGGTCGAGATCCGCGTCATGGACTACCGAGACCTGCCGGCGACGGGTGAGAAGTTCGACGCGATTGCCTCGATCGGGATGGTCGAGCACGTCGGCTCGTCCAACATCGACCTCTACGCACAGACCCTCGCGGAGCTCCTGGAGCCCGGCGGGCGCCTGCTCAACCACGGGATCACGCGCCTGCGCCACAGCGACGCCGAGGCCGGCGCCTTCTCGGAGCGCTACGTCTTCCCCGACGCGGCGCCGCTGCACCTCTCGCGCAACCTGCTGGCGCTGGAACGGGCCGGCTTCGTGGCCCACCACGTCGAGGGCTTCGCCCCCGACTACGCCGAGACCCTGCGCCACTGGGCCAGCAACCTCGACGACAATCTCGAGCAGGCGATCCGGCTGGCGGGACCCGAACGGGTGCGGGTCTGGCGGCTCTACCTGCGGGCCGCCCGCAACGGCTTCGAAAGCGGCTTCACCTCGATCTACCAGGCCCGCTGCGAGCTCGCGTAGCTCCGCGGCGACCATGGCGACGCTCTTCGCGATCAGCGACCTGCACGTCGAGCACGCCGAGAACCGCGAGGTCCTCGAGTCGCTGGCGCCCGAGCGGGCGGGAGATTGGCTGATCGTCGCCGGCGACGTCGCCGACTCGCTGGACCGGGTCGACTGGGCACTGGGACTGCTCGCGGCGCGCTTCGAGCGGGTGATCTGGGTGCCGGGCAACCACGAGCTGCTGAGTCACCGGGACGCGGACGAGCCGCGCGGCGAGGCCCGCTACCGGGCCCTGCTCGAGATCTGCGGCGGGCACGGGGTGACGACGCCAGAGGATCCGTATCCCGTCTGGGAAGGCGACGGCGGCCCGGCTGCGATCGTGCCGCTCTTCCTCCTCTACGACTACTCGTTCGGGCGCAACGTCGCCGCGACCAAGGAGGAGGCGCTGCGGCTCGCCTACGAGGCCGGGGTGGTCTGCGTCGACGAGTTCCTCCTCCATCCCGACCCCCACCCAAGCCGGGCGGCCTGGTGCGCGGCGCGCGTTCGCTACAGCGAAGCGCGCCTCGAGGAGCTGCGGCCGGACCTGCCGACCGTGATCGTCAACCACTTCCCGCTGCTCGACGGTCCGACCCGGGTGCTGCGCCACCCCGAGTTCGCCCAGTGGTGCGGCACCGATCTGAGCGCCGACTGGCACCGCCGCTTCAACGCCACCGTCGTCGTCTACGGCCACCTCCACATCCCGATCACCAGCTGGTACGACGGCATCCGCTTCGAGGAGGTCTCGCTGGGCTACCCGCGCGAGTGGACGCGGCGGGGCCCGGCGCGTGGGGCGCGGCGGCTGCTGCCGACGGAGGGCCCGGCGTGATCGAGGCGATCCTGCCGACCGCGGCCGCGGTCGCCGAGGCGCGCGACGACTCAGCGCCGGCGCCGCTCTTCCCGAGCGAGGAGGCGCTGCTGCAACGGGCCGTGGAGAAGCGTCGGCGCGAGTTCGCGACCGGGCGCGCCTGCGCGCGGCAAGCGCTCGCGCAGCTCGGCATCAAGGCCGGCCCGATCGAGCGCGGCGAGAAGGGGGAGCCGCTCTGGCCGGCCGGCGTCGTCGGCGCGATCACCCACTGCGACGGCTACCGGGGCGCGGCGGTGGCACGGCAGGGCGAGCTGGCCTCGCTCGGCATCGACGCCGAGCGGCACGAACCCCTGCCGCCCGGGCTGCTCGGCGACGTCGCCGTGCCGGCCGAGCGGGGTCCGCTGGCACGGCTCGCGGCCGCGGAGCCGGCCGTCTGCTGGGACCGGCTCCTCTTCAGCGCCAAGGAGTCCATCTACAAGGCCTGGTTCCCGCTGGCCCGGCGCTGGCTCGGCTTCGAAGACGCGGCGCTGGAGTTGGATCCGAGGGGCCGTACCTTCACCGCCCGCCTGCTGGTCCCGGGGCCGGTCCTAGATGGCGCCGAGCTGCGTCAGCTCAACGGCCGCTGGCTGCTCAGCGACGGCCTCGTCCTCACCTCGGTGACGGTGGCCGCCGAGCCCTCTAAGCGGCCAGGAACGACCTGATCGCGGCCCCCGTCTCCAAGGGCGATTCCCAAAGCACGTTATGCCCATTCGGCACGGCTGCCATGGTCAGCAACGGGCCCAGCGCCTCCCGGTAGCGACGGTCCTGGTTGCGATACATGGGATCCGTCGCGGAAACCGGGCGGACGAGGAGCGTCGGCAACGACGCGGGCCGGGGCGGCTCCAGCGCCATCTCGCTCCAGGCGACCACCACCGCAAGTGGGGAGTAGCTGAACCGCAGCCTTCCATCGGCAGCGGCGACGAGGTCTTCGGTGGCATATGCCCTGAGGGTCTCGACCGGCGCCGCGCCGCCTCCTTCGGCGCTGAGCAACGCGGTGGTCGCCCCCTCGACGCTGGCAAAGCTCCAGTCCTGACGATCGCGCTCGGCCCGCGTCAGCACATAGTCGGCCGGCAGCGCGAACCCGGGGTCGAGCAGGGCCAGCCGCTCGACCCGCTCCGGCTCGCGGGCCGCCAGGGCGGCGAGGACATGGCCGCCGAAGCTGTGCCCGACCCAGGCGGCCGACTCGATGCCGGCCGCCGTCGCCGTCTCCAGCAGATCGTCGACATGAGTGGCGACGTTCCAGGGCGGCTCGACGCCGGAACTGCCGTGGCCGCGCAGGTCGACGGCGATCACCCGGTGCCCCTCCTCGGCAAGCGCCTTTGCCAGCTCGGCAAAGACGCTGCCCCGCTGGCAGAGGCCATGGACGCAGATGACCGGGGGGCCGTAGCCCCATTCCCGCGTGTGCAGCCGCATCGTCAGCCGTACCGTCGGAACATGGTGATCCTGTCCTCGCCGATCGCCGCTCGCTTCTCGGCGTCTTCGATCCCCAGGCCCTCCTCCTCGGCCATACAGAGGACGCCGACCTTGCCGACGTGCTCGTTGGCCTGCAGCTCGTGAGCGGCGTCGGCGACCTCGTCAAGCGGCACCACCTTGGAGAGCGCCGGCTGCAACTTGCCGAGGTCGAAGAGGCGGTGGCACTCGAGGGCCTCCTGGAGGGTGGCGCCATGGCTGCCGATGATGCTTTTGCTTTTCATCCAGAGGTAGCGGTTGTCGAATTCGTGGTGGTAACCGCTGCTGGAGCCGCAGGTGACGACGCGCCCCCCCGGCCGGAGCAGGAAGACGGAGGCCGGGAACGTCTTGGCGCCGACGTGTTCGAAGACGACGTGCGGGTCTTCGCCGAAGGCGGCGCGGACCTTTTCGCGGAAGGCCTTGCCAACCTCGTGGGGCGCGAGCCCCTCTAGGTCCATCTCGTCGCGACGGATGATCAGATCGCAGCCGAGCTCTTCGAGCAGCTTCGCCTTGAGATCCGAGTTGACGACGCCGACGGCTATGCCGCCGCCGTTGCGGATCATCTGGATCGCGTAGCTGCCGAGACCCCCGGCGGCACCCCAGACGAAGACGATGTCGCCCTGTTTGAAGGGAGCGCCACGCGGGCTGACCAACATCCGGTAGGCGGTCATCGCGCAGAGCGTGTTGGCGGCCGACTCCTCCCAGCTGAGGTGAGTCGGCTTCTTCATCAGCTGCGTCGACTTGACGACGCAGAAGTGGGCGAGCGAGCCGAAATTGGTCTCGAAGCCCCAGGCAAGGCTGCCGGCGACGACTAGATCGTCGTAGGCGAAGATGCGGTCTGAATCCGCCCAGCCGGGATAGGTGACGACCCGATCCCCGGCCTTCCAGCCCTTGACGCTCTCGCCGGTGCGCACCACCACGCCGGACGCATCGGAGCCCAGCACGTGCTGGGGAAGATCATGCCGCGCGTCCCAGCCGCCGCCTCGGGCCAGCTTGTTGAGGAAGACGAAGCCGGGGATCGGCTCGAAGCGAGCGGACCAGATCGTGTTGTAGTTGAGCGCGGCGGCCATCACCGCGACCAAGGCCTCGTCCGGTGCCAGCTCGGGCATCGGCACCTCGCCGACCTTGAGGGTCTCGCGCACGTCCTTGTGTCGCTCGCCAGCCAAACGGGCCGCATCGTCGCGCTCCACGTAGGCGGCCTTGTATGTCGTCGGGACGTCGGTCACCAGCAGCTCCTCGGGCGACGCCGACGCGACCGCTTGGTCGAGAACGCTCATCTCCGCACCTCTCTCCCCTCGTTGACTTCCAATGCAGATTCGTCGGGGACGGCGACGGCAAGCCACTCCGAGATCGCCCGGGCAGTCGCCTCGACGTGCTCGTCCATCATCGTCAGGTGGTTGCCCGGCACGTCCACCACGTCGTGGTCGACATCCCAGTGCGGCCGCCAATCCCCGTCGCCGACCGAGCCGCCGATCTGCTCGCTCGCTCGGACCAGCAACAGCGGGGCGGCGATTGGCTCGGCCTCGACTTCCCCAAGGAGTCGCAGGTAGGCGGCCATCGCGGTGAGGCGAACGTCGTCGACGATGCTCGCCTGAGGGCCAGCCAGCAGCCCTTCGGCGATCCCCAGCCCGACCGCGGCCATGCCGCTGCCGCCGGCGCCCGAGCCGGTCAGGTCGGCTGGGTAGTAGCTGTCGATCAGGACCGTGGCCAGAAGCGGGCTTCCAAGCCCCTCCAGGCATTGGGCGGTGCGATAGGCGAGGACGCCCCCAGTCGAGTGCCCGACGAGAACGAAGGGTGTGCCGGCGCTGGCCTCGAGAATCGCGGCCGCCTGCAGCTCGGCGGCAACCTCGAGCGTCGCGGGAATCGGCTCGAGGGTGTTGAAGCCGGGCCAGCGCGTCGAGAGGACGTCGCGCTCGTCCTGGAACTCCCGGGCCAGGCGGGCGTACTCGTGCGGCCCCGAGATCGGCGTCACCGAGGGCACGCAAGCCAGCAGCGCCGGCGCCGTTCCGCGGGCGAGGTGAAGCCAATACGGCTCTACCCCGCTCTCCTCGATCGCGGCGAAGCTCGGCCTGAACGCGGAAACCGTATGCAGGTGAATGAGGAACTCCCCGGTGCGGCCTTCCTCCTGGGCCCCGCGCAGCAGCGTGGTCAGGATCTCTCCCGCGGCTGCCGGAGCGGCATCGACCTCGACCTGACCTGCCAGATGGGCGGCCAGCGAGCGCGTCGTCGGGTGGTCGAAGGCGACGCTCGGAGTGAGGTTGAGCCCGGTGGCGGCGTTGAGCCTGTTGCGCAGCTGCAGGATCGCCAGCGAATCGAAGCCCAACTCCATGAAGGGAACGTCGGGATCCAGCTCGTCCGCGGCATCGTGGCCGAGGACGGCCGCGATCTGCTCGGAGAGGAACCCGACGACGGCATCCTCCCGCTCCACGGCCGGGATCGAGGCGAGCCGCCGGGCCAGCGACTCGACCCGTTCCGAGGAGGCCTGGCCCAGGCGAGCGGGAACCAGCTCGCGCAGCAGCGGCGGAGGCGCATCGACGCTGGCCAGGGCACGCCAGACGCCTTGGTTCGTGGGCGCGGCGACGACCGCGGCGCGCGGCGACGCCATCGCGGCGTCGAGCAGCTCCATCCCCTGCTCGTCCCCGATGGGGGGAAAGCCGGCGGCCAGCAGACGGCCCGCCTGCAGCTCGCTGAAGACCTCTTCGCCGCGCTGGCGGGTCCGCTCCCAAAGGCCCCAGGCGATCGACGTCGCCGGCAGTCCGGCGGCGCGGCGGTGCGCCGCCAAGGCATCGAGGAAGCAGTTGGCAGCAGCGTAATTGGGCTGACCGGGAAAGCCGACCACGCCGGAGAGCGAAGAGAAGAGCACGAACGCGGCGAGGTCTCGTTCGGCGGTGAGTTCATGGAGGTGCCATGCCGCATCCGCCTTCGCGGCAAGAACCCGGTCGAACCGCTCGGCGGTCTGATCGTTGAGCAGGCCGTCGTCGAGAACGGCCGCGGCGTGGATCACCGCCGTCAGAGGATGGGCGGGGTCGATCGTCGCGAGCAGCTCAGCGAGGCGCTCGCGATCGCCAACGTCGCAGGCGGCGAACTCCACCTTCGCCCCCAGCCCCTCCAGCTCGGCTCGCAGCTCGGCCGTGCCCGGCTTCGTCCCACCGCTGCGACTGGCGAGCAGCAGGTGCCGGGCGCCGTGGTCGTCGACGAGATGGCGGGCGACGACGGCGGCCAGGTCTCCGGTGCCGCCGGTCAGCAGCACCGTGCCCTCCGGGTCGAGCGCCGGGGCAAGGCTGGCATCGGCTGGCTGGGCGCGCCGCAGGCGCGCCGCGAAGGCCTCGCCATCCCGAAGGGCGAGGGACGGCTCGTCCAGCGCCAGCGCGACGGGAAGGGAAGCTGCGGAGGTTGGCTCGCCATCGAGGTCCACCAAGGCGAAGCAACCAGGGTGTTCGGCCTGAGCAGCCCGGACAAGTCCCCAGACCGGGGACTGGGAGAGCCCCAGCAGCGGCTCGTCGGCATTGACCTCGACCGCTCCGGAGGTGACGAAGGCAAGCCGCACTCCAACCAGGCGTTCGTCTTTCAGCCAGTCCTGTGCGGCCTCCAGCGCCACCCGACAGGCATCGTGCAGGGCATCGATCACCTCAGCCCCGCCCGGAACGGGAAGGAGCGCCACTTCCGGCGCTGCCTCCCCCGCCCCCACCGCGCTGGCGAGCGAGGCGACGTCGGGATAGGCGGGAGCATCGGCCAGGCCCAGGTCGGCCGCCGTCGCGGGCTCGCCGATCAATGCCACCGACTGCGCGGCTTCGTCCGCGACCGTGACGGGGACCCAGTCGACCGTGAACATTCCCTCGTCGACGCTCGCTTCGGATCCCAGCATCTCGGCGGGAACCGGCCGCACGACGATCGAGTCGACCGCACCGATGTTGGCGCCGCTCTGATCCGCGAGACGAAGAGAGAACCCGCTCTCCCCCTGGCGCTGGAGCATCACCCGCAGGCTGCTCGTGCCCGTTTGCCGCAGGCTGACGCGGCCAAAGGAGAACGGCAGCCCGGCCTCCAGATCCTCTTCGCCGCCTGCCCTGACGAGAGCAGCCATCGAGTGGATCGCCCCGTCGAGCAGCGCCGGGTGCAACCCGTACGAGGAGGCCGTGGCCTCCTCGGCCGCGGCCAGATCCACTTCGGTGTAGAGGCGGTCGCCGAGCACCCAGGCGGCGCGAACGTTCTGGAAGGAGGGCCCGTATTCCATCCCAACCGCGGCCAGCTCGTCATAGAACCCCTCCAGACCCAGCTCTTCGGCCCCGGGCGGCGGCCACGCCTTGGCGAAGGCCTCGCCCCGATCGGCCTCGCCGTCATCGCCCCTGGCCAAGGTGCCAGCCGCGTGGCGAACCCACTCCGCGGGCCCTTCGGCCTCGGCGGTCTCCGGGCGGGCGTAGAAGCGGAGGGAACGGCGACCGTCCTCGCCGACCTCGGCGACGGACAGCTGGACCTGAACCGCGCCACGGGCCGGCAGCAGCAGCGGCGATTCCAGGGTCAGCTCCTCGAGCAGGTCCCAACCGAGCTCGCGGCCGGCGTGGAGGGCGAGCTCGACGAAGGCGGCGCCGGGAACGAGGACCATGCCCATGCCGCCATGACCGCCGAGCCAGGGCTCGGTCTCCAGCGAGAGGCGACCGCTGAAGAGCAACCGGTCGTCCTCCGCCGAACGCACCACCGCGCCCAGCAGGGGGTGGGGGGTCGACTCCAAGCCGATCGCACTCGCGTCGCCCCCCGCGGCGGTCCCCTGCAACCAGAAGTGACTGCGCTGGAAGGGGTAGGTCGGCAACGAAGCAGGCGCGGCGGGAGTCGGCAGCGAACCCTCCCAGTCGACGTCGACTCCATTGACCCAAGCCGATCCCAGCCCGTGCAGGAAATCCGCCAAACCTCCCCGCTGGCGCCGCAAAGTGCCGCTGACCGCGCCCGCGCCGACGCCCGCTCGCGCCAGTGCTTCGCCCAACGGAAAGGCGAGCAGGGGGTTCGGGCTGGGCTCGATGAAATGCTCGAACCCCTCCTCGAGCAGAAGCTCGACGGTGGGGCCGAAGCGGACGGTCTCGCGAGCGTTGCGGTACCAGTACTCGGCGTCGAGGGCGGCGGTGTCGATCCTGCCGCCGGTCACCGAGGAGTAGAAGGGAATCTCCACCGAACGCGCCTCGATGCCAGCAGCGGCCGCGATCAGGTCCTCGCGCATCGGCTCGATCGCGGGCGAATGACCGGCGCCGCTGGCGCCACGGATCCGACGCGTCCAGATGCCCGCCTCCTCACAGCGCCGCAGGACCTCCTCGATGCCGTCGTTGCCCCCGGAGAGGACGATCGAGGAGGGACCGTTGATCGCGGCCAGGGAGACCAGCTCCTCCCAGCCGGCGACCCTTGCCGACAGCTCCTCTGGGCTGATCGCCGCCAGCGCCATGCCGCCCGCGCCGTCGCCGTGCTCCATCAAGACCTGGCTGCGGCGCGCCACCAGGCGAGCGGCGTCCTCGAGATCGAGCGCCCCGACCAGATGCGCGGCCGCGATCTCCCCTTGCGAGTGACCGAGCACCGCCGCCGGCTCGACGCCCCTGTCGCGCCAGAGGCCGGCCAGTGCCACGGCCATCGAGAACAGCGTTGGCTGCACGACGTCGATCCGGTCCAAGGGCGGGGCGTTCTCGTCACCTCGGAGGACGGCGCGCAGCGACCACTCGACGTGGGGGGCGAGCGCGTCCTCGCACTCCGCGATCCGCTGCGCGAAGCGCGGTGAATCGTCGAGCAGGTCGACCGCCATGCCCCCCCACTGGGAGCCCTGCCCAGGGAAGAGGAAGACCGGCTTCTTGGCCGCGCCACCCTCGGCGGCAGCGCCAAGAGCCACGTCCTCGGAATCCTCACCGCGGGCGACGGCATCGAGTGCCGCCAAGACCTGCTCGCGGTCCCTGGTGGCGACCACCGCACGGTGCTCGAAGCGCGAGCGGCCCGTGGCCAGGGTGTGGGCGACGGCGCCGAGCTCAGCCTCGGGATGCCGGCGCAGGTGGTCGCCGAGGCGGTCGGCGACGGCGGCGAGCGCCTCGGGCGATTTCGCCGAGAGCAGCAGCGGCGTCGCCGGCAGTTCCTCGGCCGCGGCCGAGTTCGAGGCCGGCGCCGGCGGCTCCTCGAGGATGAGGTGCGCGTTGGTGCCGGTAGCGCCAAACGACGAGATGCCGGCGCGGCGAGGGCGGGGATGGCGGGGCCAGGGGCGGGCCTCGGTCAGAAGCTCGACGTCCCCGGCCTCCCAGTCGACCTCCTGGGTCGGTTCCTCCGCGTAGAGGCTGCGCGGCAGCATTTCGTTCCTCAACGCCATCACCATCTTGATCACGCCGCCCACCCCGGCGGCGGCCTGGCTATGGCCGATGTTCGACTTCAGGGAGCCCAGCCAGAGCGGCC
>Ga0207710_10000366_pt1 | contig 31620 bp, 25 predicted proteins | sample KBSS24metaG_FD_184400 | JGI IMG/M metagenome (GOLD analysis project Ga0207710, IMG submission 184400) | Switchgrass rhizosphere microbial communities from Kellogg Biological Station, Michigan, USA - KBS S2-4 metaG (SPAdes) (version 2) | ecosystem: Host-associated > Plants > Roots > Rhizosphere...
GTCAAGGGCACAGCGATTAGACACCCTGTGAACTACCGAGGACTTCCCTATTTCCCGTGGCCGGATTGACAGCGGTCGAACAACTTCCAGTCTTCGGACGGTCTACCGGCATGGACTGGCCAGTTACTCAAACGTTCCGGGCAGAACTTACTCGCCGTTCAAGCAAAGCAAGTTTGAAAATGTTCAGTGAAGCGCTACACCCCTGCGGCCTTCGCGCGTGCGGATGGGGTTCAGCAGCGGGCCTCCGAGGGAGCGGGCAGGCGGTTGACCGTCGGCGTCAGGCCGGCCCTCAGTGTCGCCCCGCCGTCCCCGGTCACGCCCCGTCTGGGGAGTCCTGACGAGGCATGACCAGGGGCAGTGGCCTTGGCTGGCCGGCGCTGAGTGCCACGCCCGCTACGGCGTGGAGCGCGGGTGAGCGAGGTGAGGGCGCATGCGGGTGTGGTCAGAGTGCCGGCAGGGTGACCGAGCCGTCGATGACCTCGTGGGTGACGGTGTCCACGGCGTGCACGCTCATAACCTGATCGATGCCCTGGTCGGCGGTCTTGCTCATGGCGCGCAGGCCGGCCGCGTCGGCGGTCACGTCCTGGTGGAAGAACTCGTGCCCGTTGTCGGCGAAGACGACCGTCCAGACGCGACCGGCCGGCGTGCCGATCTCGAACTCCTCGCCGACGACCGGGCCCGGGCCGTCGTCGTCGTGCTGCGACTTCAGGGTCCACGGGCTGCCGAGCGTGCCGACGCCGCTGGTCGAGACGGCCGGCCCGAGCCGACGGCCACCGCCGCTGCCGCCGTGGCCACCGTCGCCCCCACCGCCGGGACCGCCCGAGGCGAGCGCCGCCGGCGCCGACAGCAGGCTCAGACCCACCGCGACCGACGCGGTGAGCATCGTGACCGAGAACGCCTTGCGCTTCATGACCATCTCCGTTCCGGAGCGGATCCCGTCCCCGCCGAGACAGCGTGGCCGGGCTGACACCAGGAGATAGGGCAGGGTGTTACGCGGCGTGGCCCCGAGACATCTGGGTGCTTTCCTACCGTCGGAGCGGGTACGGACCATCAGGTCCCGCGGAGGCCGGGACCGGAGGTTCTATGACCAGGGACGCTGCCACGGCCTGGCGCGCTACCGCCGGACGGGACCGGAACCGGTTCGTGATCAGGGCGGCGGTCTTCGCCGGCCTGGGCGGCCTGCTGTTCGGCTACGACACCGGTGTGATCGGTGGGGCACTGCCGCTCATCGCCCGTGACTTCTCCTGGGACAGCCCGTTCCGCAAGGGCGTCATCACGTCGTCCCTGCTGCTCGGCGCGGCGGTGGGCGCGCTGATCGCCGGGCGGCTGTCGGACCGGCTGGACGGCGACGACTCATCCTGATCACGTCGGCCGTGTTCGTCGTCGGCGTTCTTGGCTCGTCGCTCGCCCCGGAGGCAGTCTCCCTGGTCGCCTTCCGGGCGGTCATCGGGCTTGGGGTCGGGTCCGCGTCGGTCGTGGTGCCGCTGTGTCACGGCGCCGCGAATCCCGGGCGGCCGCTCCTGAGTTAACCGCCGTATCAGGGTGGCAGGGCGGTCCGGGGCGCGCCGACTACAGTGCGCCGATGGACGTCGAGAAGCTCACCGCCCGGTTCGCGAGCGTGACGACCGCTCATCTGGCCGATGCCTGCGTGCGGCGGGGGGTGGAGGTTCGCTGCGCGCCGGCAGGTACCCGTCCGGTGACGACCGGTGATCGGTTGGCGGGCCCGGTGCTGCCCACACGTCATGCGGGCAGCGTCGATGTCTTCCTTGAGGCGTTCGGCCAGGCGCGGGCGGGCTCCGTCCTCGTCGTGGACGACGGCGGCCGGCTGGACCAGGCGTGCATCGGTGATCTCGTGGTGCGGGAGGCGCAGGTGACCGGGCTCGCCGGCCTGGTCGTGTGGGGCTGCCACCGCGACACCGTCGATCTCGTCCGGATCGGGCTGCCCGTGTTCAGCCTGGGTGCGCTTCCGACCGGCCCGCTGCGGGTGGACGAGCGGTCCGATGACGCGCTCGCGTCGGCCCGGGTCGGGCCCTGGGTGGTGACGGCGGACGATCTGGTGTTCGCCGACGACGACGGCGCGCTGTTCGTCCCCGCCGAGCGGGCCGCGGAGGTGCTGGACGCCGCCGAGGGTATCCGCGACACCGAGCTCCGGCAGGCCGAGGCCATCCAGGCTGGCCGTGCGCTGCGCGATCAGCTCGCGTTCGCGGCGTTCCTCGAGCGCCGGTCGACGGATCCCGGGTGGACCTTCCGTGACCACCTTCGGCGCATCGGCGGGGCGATCGAGGAGTAGACGAGAATTCGAGAAGTCGAGGAGTGGCCGCCCGCGTCGAGAAGTCGGCGTGGGCCGGCCCGCTCGCCGCGCGCTTCGGCGGGACGGGGTGACCGCGCGCCGCTTCCGAGATACGGTCCCCTGTGGTCCGCAATGTGCGGGCGAACGGTGTGGTGTCGTCCGCCGACGGTCTGGTCCGCCGGAGGTCGGCCGCCAGGAGAGCGGGTGTGAGCGGATGAGCACGGTGGACGACCTCGATCCTACGACGCCTGTCCTGGTGGGGGTCGGCCAGTCGGCCGAGCGCGTGGACGACGCGGCCTACGCCCGGATGTCCGCGGTGGACCTGGCCGCCGAGGCGGCTCGCCGGGCGGTGACGGACGCCGGCCTCCCGGCGTCGGCGATCGACACTGTGGCGGGCGTGCGGCAGTTCGAGATCTCCACGCCGTGGGCGCAGGCGCCGCTGGGACGGTCGGACAACTTCCCCCGCGCGGTCGCCGGCCGCCTGGGCGCCGGTCCGGCGCGGGCCGTGCTCGAGGTGGCGGGTGGACAGGGGCCTCAGCATCTGGTGAACGAGTTCGCCGGCGTCATCGCGGCGGGCGGTGCGGAGGTGGTGCTGCTGGTCGGGTCGGAGGCGATCTCCACCACCCGGGCGCTGGCCCGGGCTGACGACCGGCCCGACTACACCGAGCGGGTCGGCGGCCAGCTGGAGGATCGGGGCTATGGCCTGGAGGGGCTGATCTCCCGTTACGCCGAGCAGCACGGCCTGGTCAGTGCGCCGGGCCAGTACGCGCTGTTCGAGAACGCCCGGCGGGCCCGGCTGGGGATGACGCGGGATGCGTACGCCCGCGCGATGGGGGAGCTGTTCGCGCCGTTCACGACGGTGGCGGCGGCCAACCCGTACGCCGCCGCACCGGTCGAGCGGGACGCCGCCGAACTGGCAACCGTAACCACACGTAATCGAAAGATCGCGGATCCCTACACCCGCTTTCTGGTGGCACGTGACCAGGTCAACCAGGGGGCGGCGGTGCTGCTCACCTCGGTCGGCGCGGCCCGCCGCCTCGGCGTCCCCCGGGATCGCTGGGTCTTCCTACACGGCCACGCCGACCTGCGGGAACGTGACCTCCTCGACCGGACGGACCTGTCGACGAGCCCCGCCTCCGTCCGTGCCGTGACCCTCGCCCTGTCGGTGGCCGGCCGGTCGGTGGACGACCTCGCCACGATTGATCTGTACAGCTGCTTCCCGATCGCGGTGTTCAACATCTGCGACGGTCTCGGCCTCGCGCCCGATGATCCGCGCGGCCTGACGCTGACCGGCGGGCTGCCGTTCTTCGGCGGTGCCGGCAACAACTACTCCATGCACGCCATCGCCGAGACGGCCGACCGGCTGCGCGCCGCCCCGGGCACGTTCGGCCTGGTCGGCGCGAACGGCGGCCTGCTGAGCAAGTACTCGGTGGGGGTGTATGCGACGACCCCGGCGCCGTGGCGGCCCGACGGGAGCGCGGCGGTGCAGCGGGAGATCGACGAGGGCCCGATCATCGACCATGTGCTGCGGGCCGATGGAGCGGCCGCGATCGAGACGTTCACCATCATCTATGGCCGGGACGGCGACCGCACCGGCATCGTGGTCGGCCGCCTGGCGGGCGACGGCCGGCGTTTCCTGGCGACGAACGTACCCGGCGACGACGACCTGCTCGCGCTGCTCGAGAGCGAGCAGCCGATCGGGGCGCGGGTCCATGTCCGCGCCACCGAGGCCGGCAACCGGGTGACCGTCGGCCCCGTCTCCGCCGGGAGCCGCTGACCGCGCGAAACGCGAGTCGCGGATCCGAATCGCTACCCCGAACGAGGTTGTTCGCGTGCGGCCGATGAAGCGGTGTCCTACCTTCCCCTCAGTTTCCGTGGGTACGGGACGGGAACGATGGCGACCGCCGGCGATATTGGCGTAACCAGGGACAGCGACGAGAAGGAATCGGGTCCCGCTAGAACGCCACTGAAGATCTTGAAGTTGCGCCCGAGTTGCTCCGGTTTATCCGTATCGACATGTGCCATAAACCAGGACGAACCGGGCGGCTAGAGCAAGATCTTCAGTGGTCTCCTAGGGGGACCAGAGATCGTCCCAGCTCCACATATCCTCCTTGTCCGTGCCGGCCTGACCGGTCAGGTGGGCCGTGGCCGGCGGATCGCACGCTGTCGGGGGCTGCGGCGCCGGCACTGGCCGGCGTCGTCTGGTGCGGCGTCGCTGGCGCGGGCCGATCGGGGTTGGGACGGCCGGGGTCGGGACGTCGGGTCCTGGCGTCGGTCGGTACTACTGGGCGGCGCGGTGGATCCGCTGGATCCCGGCCCGGGGCGGTCCCCGATCGGTGCGGCGAGGTCCTCCCGACGCGAGGCCGGCAGTGCTGCTGCCGGCCCCGTTCAGGCCGGCAGGAGCAGTCACCGGGACGGCGTGGCACGGATGCCCGGCGGTCACAGGAGCGGCCGGTACGCCAGCTCCCGTGGGTGGCATGCCGCCGTTTGCGGCAAGGGAAAGCTGGTAGTAGCAGCCCGAAGGGCGGTCAGGTCAGGGCGGCATACGCGCAGCCCCAGGGGTGGGGGCGCCCCGCCATCGGGCCACCCCCTCGACGTGTTCGCGTTCTGGTAACAGTCGGCCAGGAGACGCGCCGGACTCCTCCAGCGGAGGCGCCCCGCTGGTGCCAGACGTCGCCATCAGGCCGGCGACCAGGGCAGTCGCGTGCGACGGCTTGCCGCCATCGAGGCCGCCCGGCGGCATCCGCCCGGTCTGCGGGCAGGGGTCCGCAACGCCCGGATGAGCATGGACGGACCACCAGTGCCCACCGGCCGCCCGCCGGCATGTCACTCTGTGAGGGAGCCAGCGTTCGACGAGCTGGAGACGGGCTGCGGTGCTGACGTTTCGCGGCGGTGAAGTGGCCCTCGCCCTCGGGCGTGACGAGACCTTGGCGGGATCGAGGAGGCGTGGCGACCTATCTGCTCGGCCTGGGAGCCGCGGTGTGTTTCGGCGTCGCCGCCGTCATCCAACAGCGGGTGGCGTTCCGCGCACCGCCGGGGGATGTGCTGCGCCTGCGCCTGCTGCTCTGGCTGGTTCGGCGGCCGTTGTGGGACCTCGGGGTCGCCATCGGTGGCCTCGGGAGCCTGCTGGCCGCCGCGGCGCTGACCCACGGAGCGGTGGCGCTGGTCGAACCCCTGCAGATCTGCCAGCTTCTGTTCGCGCTGCCGCTCGCCGCACTGCTCGCGCGTCGTGTCGTACCCCGGCGGGACTGGTTGTCCGCCGCCGCGACCGCGATCGGGCTCGGCCTGTTCGTCTGGGCCGGTGCTCCGGACTCAGGCGACGCGCGGGAGGCCACGTCCTTCGGATGGGCGACGACGGTCGTTGTCGTCGGCCTGCTGGTGTCCGCGTCGGTGTGGGGAACCCGGAGCCTGGCCGCGGTGCGGCGGGCGCCTCTGCTGGCCGGGGCCGCGGGCCTGCTGTCCGCGATGCAGGCCGCACTCGTGAGCGGCGCCGGCCATCTGCTCACCGCGGATGGCCCCGGCGCGCTTGCCCGGTCCTGGTTCCCGTGGGCGGTCGGGGCCGCGGCGGTGATCAGCGCGTTGCTTGCGCAGAGTGCCTACGAGATGGCGCCGCTGCCAGCCTCGCTGCCCGCGTCGGTCAGCGTCGAGCCGCTCGCCGGTGTCGCGATCGGCGTGACCCTCCTGGGCGGTGGCCTGCGGCTGGAGCCGCTTGCCGTCGTCGGTGAGATCGCGGGTCTTGCCGTCATGACCTTCGGCGTCCGGATGCTGGCGCGATCGCCGCTCATCACGGGGCAGCTGTCGCGGCTGGCGGCCAGGCAGGCGCAGGGCCGGCTGTCACGCCTGGAGGAGCAGGTCCATCACGACCTGGAGCGGCTACGGCATGACCTGCGGGAGAGCCGGGATGCAGGCCCGGGCAGTCCGGCAACAAGGCGGCTGCGCCGGCGGCTGAGTCGAGATCTTGATCGGATCGGCGAGGAGCTGGCCAGTCTCGCCGATGAGCGAGACCGGTTCGAGCAGGAGCTGCGTTCGAAGGCACCGGTCGCAGCGGCTGCGGCCGCTTCGACGCCAGTGGCACGGGCCACCGCGGAGATGGGCGTGCGGCCACGGGGAATCGGCCCGCGTCCGGCGCGGACCGGCGACAGCGGGGCGGTCGCCATGGCCGTGCGGGATGGCGGGAGGTCGCGTGTCGGCGGCCGCCTTGCGCGCGCCGGCCGTGCTCGTACCGTGCCCGCAGCCGCGCCCGCGGGAAGAAGCGCAACCGCCCCCACCTCCGCTGCCGCCCCCACCTCCGCCGCTACTGGCCCTACCTCGGCGACGACCACTGCCCTTGTGAGCGAGCGCGTGTCGGCGGTGGGCCCGTTCGGCGTGGGCCGCGGAGACGCCCCCACCCAGCCCATGGGCCGTAGGTCGCGATCCGTGCTCGGCGATGACCTGATTCCGGCCGATGGCCTGCTCGCCGCCCGCCGGGAGCTGGACGCACGCGCCGAGGAGCTGCGCCGACAGGCGGACCGGCTGCGGCGAGCCACTCGGCGGATACTCGCCCAGCACAGCACTGTCTGACCCGGCCCCGCTCAGCCGCGTCACGTCCGCGGGCGCGGCCGCGTTCCCTGGCCGCGCGGTCCGTGCGCGGCAAGAGCGGCTGCGGCTGGAGGAGCAGGCGTTCCTGGTGGTTCTCAGCGCCGTGCTCGGCGGAATCCGGGCAGGAGGGTCTGGACCAGCGCATCCGTCTCCGCCTCGGCGCGCCCGCCGCGACGCGAGCCCCCAGCGCTGATCGTCCGGTACATCTCGGTGACCACCGCTTCCAGGGTCCGGCGGTCCCCTCTGGCGGCCACCGTGCGTAGCAGGTCCCGCCAGAGCACCTCCGACGCGGGAACGGCTCTCAACCCGGTCCGGCAGGCCGCCATGGCAGTCATGGTGTCCCCGAACCCGAGGGTGAGGACGGCGAGCCGGTGGGCCACGTCGATCACGCCGGCGCGTGTACTGCGCGCGATCGGGCCTGTGGTCGCCCACCGATACCGGTCGGCGGGCAGACCCGTCCACAGCGGACCGCTGACCATCCGAAGCGCGGTGGTGAGGTCGACCTCGGTGTCGCTACCGACCATGTCAGCGCGATGGCTGTAGGCGACGAACAGTTCCCAGTCGCAGCGCACGTCGGCGCTCAGTCGCCAATACCCCTCCGGACCAACGGCCAGCCGAGGCCGTCCCTCGCCATCGACGCCCACCCAGCGTCGCACCCGTTCCAACGCGGTCCGTACGGCGTCACCATCGCCAGGGTCCGCACCCGCGAAGGAGATCTCCTGCACCAGCTGCTGGTGCTCGGCTCCCTCCCGATGCAGGGCGAGATAAACGACGATCTCGGTGAGGAGGTCGAGATCGACGGCTGGCTGCCGGCCAGGAGCCTCGACAGTGGGGGTACCGAGTATCCGCACCTGCGCTTCCCCGGTGGCCTCGGATTCGGTGGAGTGGGATGCGTGGACAGGCCGAGAACCCCCCGGTGCAACCGACGGCCCGGCCGGTCGAGGCCGATCCGGAATGGTCGGCTCCCCGTCCGAGTAGGTCGGGTACGAGCCCGCCGGTGACGATGGTTGCGCCGGACCCGTGACGTTCCCAGCGCCCGCCGCCCGACCGGGGGGAGATGGGATTCCCGGCTTCCCGGCGCTGCCTGCGGCGGCTGGTCGGGGTGCCGTGAACGCCGAGGGAGGCGCTACCTCGTTGGGCGGAAGCACCGAAGGCCGGGCCGGGGGAGTCGGGCGAGCTGGCGTGGCAACGCGCTCGGGCGGTGTTCCATAGCGGCCCGCCGGGGCGGGTGTCGTCGACACCGGTGCCACCGGGTCGCTGCCGGGTGTGCTGGGAGCCGGTCGCAGTGGACGCGCTGGCGTGGGTGTAACTGTGGGTGGCGTCGCGGTCGGTGGGGCGGCACCCGCTGTCTGCCGAGCGTCGATCGATGTCGCGGACGCGCCCGACTCCCGGCTGGCCCGCATCCGTGGAGTCTCGAAGTAGAGAACGGGCGGCACCCGGGGAATGTCGGTGGGCCGAATCCGGGGCTGTCCCTGCGTGAACATGAGCGGGGACGCCGCGGCGCCCGCCTCGTCCGCCTCTTGCCGGGGGGCGTCGAACGGGCCGTGGGAGGGCGTGGGCGGCGGCTCGGCTGGATGGCGGTGCCCATCCGCCGGCGGGCGCGTGGCGTCCACGTCCCGGGGCCGCGACTGGGCGTCACCCACGCTGGACGGTGGGGTCGGGCTGCCGGCGCGGGAGGGCGTCCAGGGCACGACCCCCGGTACGGAGCCCTGCCGTGCCGGCGGCCGGGTGATGTCATCGTCTACCGCGTAGGTCTGGCCCGCGGACCCCTGTGCGGTCGTCGGTTCTACTGCGGAGGCCGCCGCTGGAGTGGACGGTGGCTCGTAGCTCGGCCCGTCCCCCTGGGGTCCCTGAGGTCCGGCCTCGGGTACCGAGGGCCTCACCAGCGTGCCGTCTGCCGGGCGTACCAGCGGCGGCTGCATAACGGAGTGATCCGATGCCGGGGACTGGCCCGGGGGCGGACCGCGGAACAGGTCCGCGATGGCACGGTACTCAGCGGTGGTCACGCACTGAGCCCACACATCCACACCGAGCACGCCGAGTGACATCCGTCGATCCGGATCGACGGTGAAGCGCCACCGGGCCGCGGGCGAGTCGCCGATGGTCACGACTCCGATGGCATGCCGGCGGCCCCGTGCCATCCGGGCCAGCCGAGCCGTCTCGTTCTCGTCGGTTGGCTGCGCGAGGATCAGCAGGTCCGGAGCAAGCGCCCCGGGGTTGCCGGCGATGCGTTGACCAGCCTCCAGCGGAAAGTCGTCGTCCGCGTCGTCACCGGCCTCCTCGTCGTCGGGCCCGGACAGTTCGTCCAGGGCGTACCCGACGTTCGCCGCCGTCCACAGCCGTTCTGGTGCAACGTCCACCAGGTCGTCGACCGCAGCCTCTGGCGGGAATCCGACGAAGCAGACACGCAGGTCGTCCGACCACATGTTGGTGGCCAGTTCGAGCGCGAGCGCGACGGCAACGCGCATCGCGACGGTGCGGTCACCGAGAAGACTGATCACCCCCGGTGCGCCCTCGATGTCCACCAGAATGCGGGATCCGGCGTCGTCGTGGCCGAACGTGACCAGAGCGGGGAAGGGGGCAGGTACGCCGTTCGGAGCCGAGGGGCTGAGGTCCTCCGGGAGGTTGTCCAGGAGACCAGGTGTCCTGTCGATGCGCCACGATCCCGGCACGTCGCCCGGAGACCACGGCTCAGGCGGTGGCTGGGTATCCGGGGGTGCCATGTGAAGGATCATGGTCTGATCGGTGAGGATCGCGGCGTAGACGGGGGGCAGCAGACGGCCCTGGGCGGTGAGTCCTTCGGCGAGTGTCCGCAGCGAGCGGTCGACGAATCTGGCGGCCTCTGGGTCCGCGGCAAGCAGCAGCGCCTGTTCGGCCTCATCCGGCGCGGGGGCGGCGCTGCCTCGACGCTCGGCCAGCGCGGCAAGCACACCGGCCGCGAGCAGCCCGGCGGAGGCGATGCCCAGGAACGTCGGTTCGGGCGCGAGGAGGATGGCGCTGGACTCAACCCACGGCTCTGTCACCTCGTCGTCCACATCCGCCGCCACAGTCGGCTCGGTGACCGACCGGCCGGCCTCCCACAGCGCCCCGGCGATCGTCGGCACCGCACCGGAGCCCTCAGTCGTGTTGTGGGACTCGCCGTCCGTGTCGGATTCGTGCGGCCACGAAGTTCGGCTGGCGGGACCGGCCGGCCGCGTCAGTTCCGCGGCGTCGGGAGGCGGCAGGTGACCCTGCGGGTAGTCGACGAGGTTCAGCCCATCCTCGTCGACTTCGGCTGGAGGTTCGCCGGATCCGGCTGGCGCCGCCCAGGCATCGGCACTGTCGGGTACGTGCAGGACCCGTAGACCGTCACCCTGGGCATCCGCCGGTAGGAGCAGAACCCAGCCGGCGTGGATCAGAGACGGTTTCGACAGCGTTCGGCCATCGGGCTGAGCCCGACCCTCATTGAGGTCAAAGATCTCTCGGTATCGGAGTCCGTCGCCCAGGAACCGTTCCGCGATGCCCCACAGCGTGTCATGGTGCCGACCCTCGGCGGGACGCACCTCGTAGAGCTTGACCACCCGATCTCCGGGCAGGAGCCGGCGATGCTGATCCATCACGGGGCTGACCAGCTCGGGTCGATCTGAGGGCCAGTTCAACAGCCACTCGGCCGGCATGGCCGGGTGGTACGGATCCGATGAGGAACCTGCGGTCATGATGATCGACTGTGATGCTCCCGTACCCGTCGAGCTGGAGGCGGTGGCGTCGAACGGCGCAGATTCAGCGGCACCGTCAGGTAGGCCGTCGTCGAACGCACTGTCATCAAACGCAAATACGTCGTCCGCGTCGTCCAGATATGTGCTGTCGACGTCGGTGGGCTTGGAGCCGGGGGAGTGGTCGGGGATGCCTACGGCACCGCCTACACCAGCAGGTCTCCGCGGTTCAGGATCCTGCTGTGCCGTCGCCCCGGGCAGGCCCGGGGGGACGACTGGCACCGAATCCAGCGGGTGATGTTCCGCATGTCCAGCAGGGGCGCCGGCGACACCCTTGAACGCCCCATCGCCGGCGGGCGCCAGTGGTGGCGGTGCGGACGGCGGAACCGCTCGCGGCGCCGCGGCTGGCCGAGCGCGTGTGGCGGTAGCTGTCGCCTGGCTGTAGGTCACCGGTACGACCAGCGCGGTCGTACCGGACAGAAGGAGCGCGGTGACGACAAGTCGTCGGGCAACGGCCTGCGGCACGCCGCCGAAGGGCACCCGCGGTGCGAGCCCACTTCCACGTACCTCGGCCCGCCACTCGGCGATGAGGCACGCCAGAAAGTGCGCCCATGCCACCCAGAGGATCAGTGAGACGACCGCTCGCGCCACGGCCGCGCCGCCGTCGCCCGACTGAATCGGCGGTCCAAGGAGCACGATGAGGAGCACGGGTACCCCGACGACCGCCACCGAGATCCCCATGAGCGCCGCCGATGCTCGAAGGCGGTCCCGCGCTCGTTCGTCAGCTGTGGGCGTCGGCAGAGTCAGGCGGGCGGGGACACCTTCGGCGCGGCCCGCCTGGGCACGCCCCGCGGGATGACGCATGGATCCGTACGCCGGGTCCCGAGCCGAAGGAGCGTCCGCACGGTCGGCCGTGGGCAGTCGCCTGGCACGGGCAGGCGGCTGGGAAGGCGACGGCGCCGGGGGGAACGGTGCTGGTGACATGGAACGTCCCCGATCAGGTACAGGGTCGGGCGGACGAGCGTGCCAATCGCGGGTCGGCGTTGGTCCGTGGGGCACACCGTGTGGCGCTCATGTTAGGGCGACGGCGGGCGGAGATCTGCGTGAATGTGGAGTTCCGCAGCCTTCGTCTGACCATTCGTAGGCCCCGATGGTTGTGGCTCCGCCGTTTTTCCTGTCCACGGAGCGCATGGGAGGGAGATCTGTGGACACGGCGGCGCGGCCGATGCATCGGAGTAGGTCGAGGGCGGCGGGCTGCGGACATCCGGCCTCCTCATGCCGCTGCGCCAGGTGGCGGCAGCAGGACGAACGGGTGGTAACCGTACCAGTGCGGTCGCTCAGCGGGAACAGGTGGGTGACACATTTGACATCTTCTCGGCACGATGAGCATCTCGTATATGGGATGACGGCGGACTTCGCCGCTTGATCTTGCAATGAGTAATCGGCTGCCACCGATCATCTGTATCCGGATCGTTTCGGTGGCGACGGGGATGCCGGCTCGTCGGGGGCGAGGCAACCGGTCGGGGCGCCGGCCCGCCTCGCGGGGTTGACTGTGCGGGGCGGTCCGGCGCCGGAGTCGGCGTGCGTGGTACTCGACGACGAGCGGCTCATCGCAGACGACCGGGATCTCGGGTCGGCGGGGTCGCCGTTCCGCAATCACAATGAGTTCACGATGGTTTACCTCCAGATGGGGGGTGTGGTGGAGACGGTTGCGTCCTCCGCGATGAGACGAAATGGCGTCATGGGTCGACTCCGTGGTGCGACCGAGGCAGCGTCGCCAGGGTGCACCCGCTGGCCTGGCCGATCCACCCGCCGTCCGTTGACATGAATGTGTCCGTGGCTGACGAACTGCCTGGCCTGGTAGATCGTCCTGGCCAGGCCGGCCCCCCGGCCAGTGGTGCGAGGCGGGGTTCCGTCGTGACGCGGTGCTGACCGTGGACGCCTGGCGGAAACGGGCGCCGTTCGTAGTAGCGCGCGGCCTTCTCGGTGAGCGGCAGGCCGAGGCTGCGGCTCAGCTCGGCCACCGGCTCGTGGCGCACTGTCGCCTCCTCCATTAAGTTAGGCAAACCTAAGCAAAGGAAGCTTAGTCAGAGGTCAACCTGGAGGCGGCGGATGGCGGACCAGCGGCAAGGCGTCGACAGCGCCTCGATCGGGTCGGCGCGGGCACTGATCGCGGCCGCTCCCTACGCGAGCCTGGCCCTGTGGGGCGGGCGAGTCGTGCACGGTGTGCGCTTCTCGACGGCGGCGGAATCGGTTCCCGACGCCTCCTCGGCCGGGCCGATGGTTGTACGTGGACGTCACCCCGGAGTGCCACCGGCACATCCGACAGCGGGCTCGACGACGGCGTCCGAGCCGGTGCCGGTGTCGCCGGTGGTTGATGGCGCACGGGTGCCCGCAAGCGTCCACCTTCTGCTGCTGGCTCCGACTGCCGCCGGGCAGTGGCCCCAGATCGATGATCTGGCCGCGCGGCTGAACCTTTCCGGATCCGCGCCCGGCTCCAGTCGTTGGGTTTCCGTCGCGCTCGGTGGCTGGGTGGCCGCGTTGCCGGCCGAGGCGAGTCAGGGGCCGGCGGTGCGGTTCGCGGAGCGGCATCCGACCCCGAATTGTTTGATCTTGATGCGGACTGGGTGATGCTGCGTATGGAGATCGCCGAAGCGGTGATACGTACTGATCGGACGTGTGCACAGCTGGGCACGGATGAGGCGATCGCGCTGCTGGCTGATGGCCGCGGGCATGGGTAGCCGCAGAGCGGCGGCCGCACGTCATCCCGCCTGCTGGATTTCGCTCTGGATGTCGGCGAGCCTGGCCCGCAGATGGTCGAGCTGGGTGTGTAGATCGGTCAGTGTCCGTTCGTAGCTGGGCCAGACATTGGTCCGGAAGTCGGTCGCGCCTCGTCCGTCCCAGCTCTCAGGGTCCGTGAGCACCCTGGCGATCGAGCGCAGCTCGTCGAAGTTCTGCAGGAGCGTTCCGTTGACGATCGAGGCGAGGTCCGAGACCGCGGACATGGCCTCTGGAGTGCTGCGGACGGTGACATCTGAGGAGGTCATAGCGTTCCTTCTGGCCGGTGGGAATGGGCAGCGCTGTCAGCTTCCGGCGGCTACGGTCCGCCTGTTGATGTCCGCGATGCCATGGGCGAGCTCCGTGAGATCGGAGTGCAGATTGGTGAGGGCGCGGTCCACCTCAGGCCAGATCTGGCCGCGGAAGAGCTGCGCCTTGGGGCCCTCCCAGTTGCGTGGGTCAGCCAACGTGTTGCCGTGCTGGACGAGGTTTGTGGCGGTTTGCCGCAGACTGGGCAGCATCTGGGTCATGCGGGCCGCGGCCTGCGCGGCCGCCGGCGTGGTGACTGTTCTCATGAGGCGATCTCTCCTGGCAGTGACGGGGTTGGATGGGACAGGGATGACGAGGGAAGGGCGACCTGCACGGGCAGGACATGGCCACGGCTGACAACGACTCCTCGCCCCGGTGGCACAGGTCCACTGCTCGGGTGCGGAAGCCGCGTTCCCAGGAGATCACCGTCGGTGGCTCGCTTCGGAGACAGCAGCAGCCCGTGCTCGCCCCGGCGCACGTCGACGGTGAAGCCCTGGTACTGCAGGAGCAGCTGCTCTGTGGAGCCGGCGACGATCAGCGCTCCGCCGAGATCGCGTGAGTGTCTCCAGAAGTCAGCCAGCGTGCTGGAGGCCGGCTCCCTGACCAGCTCGGCATCGTCCACGAGCACGATCAGCGGTCTGCCACGCGCATCGACGGGCGCGGACATGTTCGACCCAGGAGGAGGCCACAGCAGGTCCGCGACGCTGTCGTCATTTCTGGCCTGCTCCCATGCAGGGCGGGAGTCGGGAAGAGGGCGCAGTTCGGAGTCGAGCAGGGCCGCCATGCCCGGATGATCGATCAGGTCGCGCAGGATCGAGGGACGCGGCGTCACGCCGATCAGTACGGCGCCTTGACCGAGAAGGGCCAGCGCGATGGTGAGCAGGGCTGAGCTGCGCCCGGTGCGAGGTGGCCCCCCTATTACGAAGCCGGGCCCACCGGCGAGATCGATCTCTACGGGAGAAAGGTCGTCACCGCCGATACCCAGTGGTACCCGCCGTCCGGTGCTGTCCGGTGGGCTACGGCGCGTGCGCACAGCTGTGGCCACGGCGGCCCGAGTCACGAGCGTGGGCAGAGGGTCCACGCGAAAGGGGCGAAGGTCTGCCGGGGTCCGTCTTTCCGCATGGGCATCGAGCGCGGCCTGAACTCCTATCGATCGAAGCGCCGCCACCTGGGCGCGCCCAGTGTCATCGCCACCAAGCAGGCCCACCTGCATTTCGACCGGAACGGGGAAGCGCCTTCCGACCGCCAGAGCGCGACCGGGCGGCATCTGGTCAGGTAGGACCGATGCGGCGATCCCAGCCAGGGCGTAGTCCGCCGGGTCAGCCATACGCAGGATCAGGCGTTCATCGGCGAGGGACGCGAGACGCCCGGTCAGGCCACGCCGGTCCGTGGACAGCACTACCCGCAGACCGGCTGCGGGGCCCTCCCGAAGGAGGCACAGGAGGTCCTCGACGAGGGTCCCTCCGTTCAGATCCTCGAACTCCGCGAGAAAGCCCTCGAAGCCATCGAGGAACAGGACGAGGTATGCGGGGGCGATCGCTGCAGATCCCGCCCGCCTGGCCTCAGCCAGATCGGCGACACCGTCGGCCGCGAACTGGCGGCGTCGTTGCTCGACCGCGGTGGCCAGGCGGGCGAGCAGACGACCGACGCGTTCGGGGTCGTCTCGTCCCACGAGCGCTCCTGTGTGCGGCAGCGCGGTCAAGGCGGACAGGGCGCCGCCCCCACAGTCAAGACCGTAGAAATGCACGTCCCGGGGGGAGTGGGTACGAGCGATCGCGCCGGCCGCGGTTCGCAACGCCGTGGACCGGCCGGACCGCGCACTTCCAGCGATCAGCAGGTGCCCACCGTGCTCGAGGTCGATCGTGTAGGTGTCCTGCCGCTGGTGATCGCAGTCGTCGACAAGCCCGATGGCCGCCGGCCGGAGACCCTCCTGAGAGCCGCCCGTCGTCGGGAGTGGAACGGACGACAGCGTCAGGCACAGGGGCAGGGGCGGGAGCCAGGGAGGCGGCTGCGAGCCGATGCGCAGCGCGGTGGTTGCCTCACGGATCGCACGAACGAGCGCGGTGAGTTCGGTCTCCGAGCCGGTTTCCGTTTCCCGCCGTTCCCCGCTGTCCGCCGACGCGCGAGGGAGCGGCCAGGGAAGCCGCGTGATGTCGGGAAGGGGTGATTTCACCGCGTTGCCGAGTACGGTGGCGCCGGCCCAACCTGTCTGCACCACGGCTACGCGGTCAGGACCACGGCGCACGATCGCGCGTCCCGGGGTGGACGCGTTGATCAGGGCTGCGTCGGGACGACCCACGACGTCCTCGCTCTCGGCACTGTCGGTGACCCTCAGGGCGATCCGCAGATTGGTGTTCGCCCTGATTTCTGGCGAGATGACGCCGCTCGGTCGCTGCGTCGCGAGAAGGAGGTGAAGCCCGAGGGAACGCCCGCGCTGAGCGAGTCCAACCAGACCAGTGACGAAGTCGGGAAGTTCGCGGGCGAGCGTCGCGAACTCGTCTACCACTATGACGAGCCGTGGTGGGATTACCATTGGCCCCTGCCGCGCGGGTAGCCGGCCGAGAGATTCGAGGTCCTTGGCGCCATGCCGAGCCAGCAGGGTCTCGCGTCGACGGATTTCGGCCGACAGTGAAAGCAGGGCCCGCCGCACCAGGTGCGGGTCGAGATCGGTGACGATGCCGCCTGTGTGGGGTAGCCCTGCGCACTCGGCGAAGGCGCTTCCGCCTTTGTAGTCGATGAGCACGAACGTCAGCTCGTCAGGCCGATAGATCGCCGCATGCGCGGCAATGATCGTCTGGAGTAGCTCCGACTTGCCCGAGCCCGTCGTTCCTGCCACCAGGCCGTGCGGACCGTCGGCCGGAAGGTTCAGCGTGAACGAGCCTGTACCAGAGACTCCGATAGGGACGGAACGACCGCCGGGAAATGGATGCCCACGCTGGACCGAGGCCCATTGCGCGGCAATGGCGGGAGAGGTCGTGCCGTAGGCGGACAGGGTTTCCGAGAGACGGATGGAGGCTGGGAGGGCCGCGTCGTCGTCGCCGAGGTCGCGTAGTGGTGCGAGTGCTCGGGCGACCGACTCGCACCACCGGGCGGTGCCGGTGAGACCGGACGGGCTACGCCGCACGCCGGCTGGGCCCACGATGTCCGGCTGGATCCGGCGGACAGGAGGCCTGTGATCCTCTCGGATCATGAGATGGTCTCCCGTCGCCTCGGCGACAGCACGGCACTCGACGGGAAGGTGCTGAACATCCGTGTCCAGACACAGAACGTGAACACCGAATGCAGGCCCTGCCCGTAGGACCTCGATCATTCTGGGCACGGCGCGGATGACCCGTGCCCCATCGATCACCACCAGTTCGCCGCGGTCGCGTGGGCGGCCGGCAGCTGAACGCGCCCGGCGCTCGTCGATGAGCGACAGCACTTCGGCGACCTGTGTGGCGCAGCTGGTGAGGTCGGCGGCGAAGGACACCGTCCTCGCGTCCGCGATCTCGCGGCGGCAGTGGGGCAGCCAGCGGATCCAACGCCAGGCGTCAGCGTCACGCGGATCGGCCACCAGCACCCGAATGCCGAGCTCTGTCGGGCTGTGCAGGACCGCTGCCTGCGCGACGAGCCATGATCCGAGCGTGCGTGCTCCCTCCGATGGTGCGGCCACACCGGCCACCCCGAACTCGGCGATGTCGATCACGGCGGGAAGTCGCGCGACAAGGCGCCTGACGGGTCCTGTTCGCTCCATTGAGGACAGCGCGATCGTGCTGGGCTGGATCGCTGTACCCAGCCGCAGTCGCAGGTAGTCCCCGTCGCCGAGCCGCCTGCGCCAAAGCCCGGCGTGTCGCTGCCAGGCGATGGCGAAAAGGCCCGCGGGGTCCGGGTGTGTGGCGTGACGACCCCGGCGTTCGCTCTGCAGCGCCTTACGGGCATCCCACTCGATCGCAGCGCGAGCCTGCTCATAGCGTGATTGATCGGACCTCAGCGTGCGGCGGTCCCGTCGCCGAGTGCTGAGGACGGAAGCCACCAGACTCAGCGGGCCGAGGGCCGCGAACAGCAGGAGTGACGTCGAGTGCAGGAGAACGGCCATGCCGCCCGCGGCGAGGATGGGCAGGAGGGTGGCGAGGACGGGGATCGGGGCCGGATGTGACGGGCGCGCGGGCGGCACCGGCAGGGCGAAAGTGGTGGGCGAGGGCGGTGGACTGAGCCGGGGCGGACGGTTGATGTCGAAGTGTGAGGGCTTCAGAGGAGAAGGACCGAGCTCGCTGGCGGGGGACTGGACGAGTCGCAGCGCGATGGGTGGCGAGCGCACGACTGCGAGGGTCGCTCCCGGCAGCGACGCCACCGGCGAGTGGAGAACTCTGGTGCCGGCTCCGGGGGCGACGTCAGCGGAGCCGTCGACCGCTACCCGCACCGTGAGCAGCGGCCGCTGGGGGCGTCCGAGCTCGAGCGTGATCGAGCCATCCGGGCGGGCGGCCACCTGATGCTCGCCGGCAGGCAGAGGGTAGATGATCCCGGCCCCTCTGCCCGCGGTCACCAGGAGATCGACCAGCCCGGTGCCCGGGTGACGCAGGGGCGTCGGCGCGTCGAGCATCACGACCGCGCCCTCGCGCAGCGGCGAGAGGACGAGCGGTAGGCCGGGATCCAGCGGATGTGGGGTGTCGGCGAGGCTCAGAGTCGGGCCGGCCCTGGCGGATGCTCGATCAGTGGTTCCGGGTCGGAGCACGGACGCGATCGCCGCGGCGAGAGCTCCCACCGTTGCGTCGCCATGCGCCCGCAGCAGCACATCCATGTGCGCTCCGGTGCGGGTGTCGTGAATGGTCAGTGCGAGCTGCATGGGTCGGAGAGTACGGCAATGAAATCTCGCCTGGCGAGGCTCGGCGACGCTGCGTATACCAATTTGAGGTTGTGGTTGTCGGCTATGGCATGAGAATAGGAAAAGCCCCGATCACGGTGTGGAGCGAGACCGTCGGTCGCTTCTCTTCCTGCTTCGGGAACGCGCGCGAATCACCTCGGCGCCAGCCCTTGCCACCAGGGCGTCTCCGGCCTCCGTGGACTCCAGGGCCGCCCTTCGGGACGCCGGACGCGGGGAACCCTTGCCAGCCGGCCCCTTCCGGGGCGAAGATGAGGAGGCGGCAGCGAGTGCGACGCCGATGCTCACCGACAGCTGGATGCGATGGCCGTCGACGTCGAGCGGCTCATCGAGTGTCGCGGCAAGCCGCTCTGCCAGCTCGGCAGCCGCGGGAGCCGACCCCGAATCGGTGAGTACAACAAACTCGTCGCCGTCCCATCGCCCGATGACATCGGTCGGCTCCAGTACGGTCGTAAAACGCCGCGCGCAGGCGTGGAGTACGGCATCGCCGATTGTGTAGCCAAGGGAGTTGTTGATGTGGCGAAATGCGTCCAGATCCAGGAAGAGAACCGCGGGACTGAGCCTTGTTGACGGCATGGTCGCGGTGGTGCGGGCATCGTCTGCCGCGGTCGTGGCGGTCAGGCGCGTCGCGAGCAGGGTACGCAGAGCAGTCCGGTTCGGCAGGCCAGTGATCGGATCCGTCCGTGACTGGCGGCGAAGATCATCTTCACGGTCGTGTCGATCCGTCACGTCGTCAACGACGACGATCAGGCCATCGCCGCGCACCAGGGTGCTCAGGCGGACGTCGAGCCAGCGTTGGCCGGGAACGGCAGGGTGGGGTAGTTCCAGCCTGGCTCGAGTACGGCGTCGGTCAATCATCTGCCGCGACATTGCAGCGAGCATCCGGATCGGCGCGGCTGCGTCTCGGGCGCCGCCGCTGCGGGCCCGCGAGGGGGGCGCCGGAGTCGTGTCACCCGATCGGGTGGCCGCCTCCAACGCGTGGTCGCATGCGAGTAGCCAGCTCATCCCCGGCCGAACAGGCAGTAGGGCGACTCCAGTCGCGGCGCTGCGTCGCCATGCCTCGTTCAGGCGGACCACCGTTCCATCCGGCCCGAGTACAGCGATGGGAGTGGGAAGCGAGTCGAACACGGCCGCCGCGACATCATCGGTGATCACCGAGCAGGGATCCTTCCGGCTACCGGACCAGGTGGCGGTGGAACGCCGGGTGGTGCCCCTGCCCACACGGCATGTGCCTCTCGCGTAGGGAGACCGTGCCGGCTGTTTCCGTGCCGACGAAGGTCGCCCAGTGATGCCAGATCGCATCCTTCCGGTGGCTGCCGACGGGCTGTTTCGACTTTGTCGAACGGTGTTCGGGGAAAGGCTCGTGTGAGTGTTGACCATGCGTGTACGTAGTGAGTGTCGGGGCGGCCCGATGTCGTCGCCGATACGCGCATCGACATCACATTATGTGACCTGTCTAGCTGCTGAGGAGCCTCGGTCGGGGCTTGGTGAGTCGGAGTGGGCGGTGGCCGCAGTGGAGGCAGCCACCGCCCCCGAGCGGGAAGACAGGGCCGGCTGGCCCTGACCGGATCTGTCGGTCCTGGCTGTCAGACCTGGCCGACGAGATCACGCATATAGGTGATCTCGCTGGCCTGTGTGCTTCTGATGTCGTCGGCAAGCCCGCGGGCCGCAGCGTTGGTGCCGTCCTTCAGCTCGGTCGCCGCCATGTCCAGGGCGCCACCATGGTGCTCGGTCGTCATCGTGAGGAACAACCTGTCGAAGGCACGGCCGGTGGAGGTCCTCAGCATGTTCATGGCGTCGTGGGACATCATTCCGTGGGCGCCGGGAGGCATTGGGGGCATGCCGGCACCGGGCATGTCGTGGCCCTCAACGCCATGGGCGGCGAGGGCTCGCCCGTCGCCGGCACCGTTGGTCAGTGGCGGCGTTACCTGCCCCCAGGCATGGAGCCAGGCCGCCATCGCGGTGATCTGGGCTGCCTGGGCTGCGCGGATCTGCGCGGCAAGAGTTGTGATCCGAAGATCGCCCGCTCGGGTCGGGGCGAGGTCGGCCATGTCGATTGCCTGCTGGTGAGATGCCCAAGCATGTGCTGGGTGAAGGTGATGTCGGCGGCATTGTGGGTGCCGCTGCTGGCTGGCCGATCGTCGTTCTCGCCGCCGCAGGCGGCCAAGAGTGCCATGGCGATGACCATCGAGAACAGCGCTGTCAGTCGTCTCATTGGATGTGGTCCCTCGGAGTGCTGGAGCAGGTGTGGTGCCGTGGTCGGAGCGCCCGAGCGGAGTTCTGGGACCTCCGAGGGCGCGTTCGGCCGATCTACCTGCGAAGCACGCAGAGTTGGGCGAGCGAGGGCGTGGGAAGACGACTGGGATCGCCTGGAGGTGACCGACCCGAAAGGATCGGTGACGGCCGCAGGAACCGGGAGGTGTGGCCGCTCCCGCGGAACGCCGTGAGGAGCAGGAGCGCAATGAGCAGCGCGCCGCCGAGTCGAAGGAAGGCCAGGCACATGACGCCGCTGTGCAGGGTGTGGGAGGCGTGCGGTAGGGCTCGGGCCGTTGCCGAGCGGCTCTGTGGATCCCAGTTGCCGAAGGTGGTCATGGTAGTGCCGGCGATCCGGTGCGGATCAGGCAGGGGCGTGGCGGTGGGGGTGCTCTCGGGCATTCGGCGGTGATGGCAGTCGGCGAAAAGACGTGGCCTGCGTGGGTCGACAGGCCGCCGTGCATCAGCAGGATGCCGAGCAGAAGCGGCGCGGCCAGCCCCAGCCGACGTAGAGCACTGCCGACGAGGAGCGGGCGGCACCGGGCGGACACGGATGCATGATGCCCCCCGGTCCAGCGGCCGGCCGAATCCACAGGCACTACTGGACCAACAGAGGCTAGGCCGCCGTGAGCGCGAACTCTGCATCAGCTGCAGAACGGCCAGCCATGCAGGCAAGACTCCAAGGGAAACGAGGGGCGGAGGCTCCGGAATTTGAACCCGGGAGTGAGCCGGGTCCCTGCGAGTCACGTCGGGTCGGATCGCCCGCCTACCAGCGTGTTTCGGTGCGCAGGCGGTTCGCGACGGGTGCCCGCGAGTCGGGTCGGGTCGGGGCCGTGTGGCCATCCCGTGGGCAGCAGATGCGCAGCGGCGCGGCCCCGCTACCCTGGCTCCCTCTCGGAGGGGGACACATGGGGAAATGGGGGATCCGCGGCGCCTGCGCCGCTTCACTGGCGATGCTGGCGCTCGGGGCTGCGGGCTGCGGCGGTCAGGACGCACCGAAGCAGGCGGTCCACGGCCGGCTGACGATGCTCGGCTCGACGCTGCTGGGGTGCGGTGGCGGGCGGGGCCGGGTACAGCGATATCAACCCAGAGGCGCCGGTCGTGTTGTACGACGCGGCCGGGACGGTGGTGGCGACGACGCGGCTCGGCGGCGCCGACGTCACCCGTACGAGTTTGTGACTTCGCCTTCGCCTTCGAGCCGATCGCGGTGCGTTCCGATTTCTACGCGGTGGAGGTGTCGCACCGGGGGCGGGATGTCCCACAGGCGACGCGGGGCGCCCTGACGAACGGTGGGTGGCTCCAGACCGATGGCGGTTGCCCACGCCCAGGAGCCGTCCGGGTGTGTCATGGTCGCGGTGTGCCGGTCGTCGGGCCCGCGGCGGTAGGCGTGCCGCACACCCGGCGCGGCGAGCGCTGCCATGGTCGCCAGCTCCCACGCCTCCGCGACGTCCAGGATCGGCCGAACGGCCTACGCCGTGGCCAGGCCTGTGGCGCCGCCTGGCCGGGGCGGGACGAGGAACGCGCGACGCTCACGATCACCGGACAGATCGTCAAGAACGACCTCGAGTACGGCGCGTGGCCGCCCAAGACCCGCAGCGGCCGGCGGAAGATCGGCCTGGACTCGACGACGCTCGGCGCGCTGCTCAAGCAGCGTCTATGCGAGGACGCCGAACGCGAGGCGGTCGGGCCGGGCTGGGACAACGGGATCGGGCTGGGACAACGGGATCCTGCCCGACGAGCACGGCCAGCCGGTGCAGCTCGAAGGGCTCATGTTCACCCGGCTGGATGGTCGGCACCTCGACCCGCAGTACGTGACCCGGCAGATGCAGCAGATCGGTCGCCGCGCCGGGATGTGCGCGGCGATCCGCGAGGACGCCGGCGCCGACGCCGACGTGGTGGTAGTCGGCCAGCGGTGCCGGCCGCCGGTGGGCCGGTGGACGCTTCCAGCGCGAGTATCAAGCTGGCGGAGGGTGTGGATCTGATGCTGGTGTCGAAGCGGATGGGCCACTCGAAGCGGGGTATCACCGCCGACCTGCATATCCACCTCCTGCGGAACACCGATCAGCAGGTCGGTGAGACGGTCGCTGCGGCGATCCCTCGCGCGGCGCGGCGTGGGCATCCTGTGGGCAGCGTCGCGGGGTGGCGGGGGAGCTGGAGTAAAGACGCCGGCGGTGGGCCCGATTACTCGGGCCGGACGACCAGCAGGAAGGGCGGAGGCTCCGGGATTTGAACCCGGGAGGGGGTTGAAGCCCCCAACCGCATTAGCAGTGCGGCGCCATAGACCGGACTAGGCGAAGCCTCCCAACGTGCGTGCCCATCATAGCGTCTCACCCCAGTGTGTGGACGGGGTGGGTCCCGACGGGGACGCGCGGGATGGATCACACCAGGCCGGTAGCGCCCTCCGGGCTCAGGCGGGGGCGGCGGCCGGGTCCGTGATCGGTGTGTTCGCGATGCCCTCCCCGGCGGTTCCGGCGAGTGCGGCGAGGACGGCGTGCGCGATCTCGGCGCGGCGGGGCTCGTCCGCTACGGGACCCCCGTCGGCCTCCCGCAGATAGAAGGCATCGACCACGTCGAGCCCGAGGGTGGCGACGATCGCGGTGGCCACATCGACCTGCAGACCGGACAGGGTTCGCACGATCCGGAACAGGACGCCCGCGCGGTCGGGTGCCCGGACTTCCAGCACGGTGGTCGTCCCGAGATCATCGAAGAGCACCTGCGGTGGGCCGGGTGTGGTCCATTGCCTGACGCCGGCGTAGTCGCGTTCCCGGGCCGCGAGTCGTCCGGCGATGTCCACCGTGCCCGCCAGGGCCGAGCGCAGGTCGGCCAACAACTTCTCGCGCTCCGGTACCCGGCCATGGGGCGCGGCCACGGCGGCCTGCAGCAGCGCCCTGCCGGCCAGGCTGCGGGCGGAGGCCCGGCGGATGTCCAACCGGTTGAGTGCGAGGACGCCTGCCGTCACGGCGAGCAGGCCCACCCGGTCGGCGGTAACCACGACGACCTCGAACATGCCCTCGTCGGGCAGCGGATTGATCTGGACGACGTGCTCCTCCGGCAGAGCAAGCAGCGAGCGCTGGCGGTCGTCGAGCCGGGGCGGGCAGGGGACCCGCTCGCCGCCCAGCAGAGCCCGGGCGCGCGTGACCAGGTCGTTGATCAGGCGTGCCTTCCAGGCGTTCCAGGCGGTCGGACCGGTCGCGCGGGAGTCGGCCTCGGTGAGGCGGTGCAGCAGGGTGAGGATCCGGTCGCTACCGGCGGCGGTGGCGACGGCGTGGATCGTCGCCATGTCGTCGATGTCGCGGCGGGTGGCGCTCTCCCCGAGTAGCAGATGGTGGCGGACCATCGCCACGAGCACCTCGACGTCCCCCTCCGGCAGGCCGAGGCGCGGACCGATCCGGCGCACCTGCTCGATACCCGTGTCGGTGTGGTCGCCGGGAAATCCCTTGCCGATGTCGTGCAGCAGGGCGCCCAGCAGGAGCAGGTCCGGGCGGTCCACGTCGCGGGTGAAGGCGGCGGCCCGCGCCGCGGTCTCCATCAGGTGCCGGTCGACGGTGAAGCGGTGGTAGGGGTTGCGCTGCGGCCGGCTGCGTACCGCCGCCCACTCGGGCAGCAGCCGAACCAGCAGGCCCACCTGGTCGAGGGACTCCAGCACCCGCACCGCCGCGTCTCCGGTCGCCAGCAGGGCCACGAGAGCGTCGCGGGCGGCGGGCGGCCAGGGCGAGGGCATCGGCGGCGCCTCGCCCGCGAGACGGTCGATGGCGTAGCGGCCGAGCGGCAGCCCGGTGCGCGCTGCCGCGGCGGCGACCCGCAGCACGAGGACCGGATCCCTGGCCGGCTCGACGTCGAGGGCGAGCTGGATCTCACCGCCCTGGTCGATCACTCCTTCGTCGAGGGGGCGGCGCACGGGGCGGCGACCGGGCCACCTGGAGGTCGAGCGCAGCCCGGCGGCGGTCCGGTACCACGTGGCGTCCCAGGCCCAGGAGATCGTCCGCCCGGCGTCGGCGACCGCGTGAGCGAGTGCCATCGAGTCGGGATAGGCGAGTGCCTCGGCGACGGCCGTGCCGTCCTGCAGGAGCAGCCGGTCCTGGGGACGCCCGGCGCTGAGCCGCCGGATCTCACCACGGGCGTCGAGCAGGACCTCGGCGGCGGCCAGCACCCGGGCGGAGGGAACCTCCGCGACCCAGGCCGCCGCGAGAGCGTTCAGGGCGTCCACGTCGCGCAGGCCGCCGCGGGACTCCTTGAGGTCGGGCTCCAGGAGGAACGCGACCTCGCCGAGGCGGTCGGCCCGTTTGGCGACGGTGGCGGCGAGCTCGGGCAGGCGCTTGGGCGCGCGGGTGCGCCAGCGGGTGCGGGCCCGGCGGGCCAGATCCCTGGAGAGGGCCTGGTCGCCGGCGACATGCCGGGCGTCGAGCAGGCCGAGAGCGGCCTTGAGGTCCTCGTCGGAGACGGAGATCGCCTCATCGATGGTCCGGACGCTGTGGTCGAGGCCGACGCCGGCGTCCCAGAGCGGATACCAGATCGCGTCGGCGACCCGGGTGATGTCACGGCGGGTGCCGTCGTGCAGGAGCACGAGATCGAGGTCGCTGCCGAAGGCAGGCTGGTCGCGGCCATAGCCGCCGACGGCGACGAGGGCGACACCCGGGCCCGGATCGCCGAGCAGCTCGATGAGCACCCCGTCGGCCAGCTCGGTGAGCTGGCGTCGCAGGGCGGGCCCGGTTGCCTCGGGCAGGGGATCGTGGCGGCCGCGCAGGATGTCCAGACGATCCCTCATGACGGTCCTCCTCCGCGGGCCGAGCGGGGCCGTGGCGCACCGGCCACGCCTCCCGCCGACGTGCCGGGCACATGGGCGCGGCACCGCGCTCGTGATGCGCGGTGCCGCCTCATGTGATGGTGCGTGGTGGGTGCCGGCCGCGGCCAGCACCCGGCAGGGCCGGTCCGTGGGTCAGAGCGCGTCGGTGCCGCGCTCGCCGGTGCGGACCCGGACGACCGACTCGACCGGGACGACCCACACCTTGCCGTCACCGATCTTGCCGGTCTGTGCGGCCGATGTGATCGCCGCGACCAGGTCGTCCGCGGCCTCGTCAGCGACGACGACCTCGATCTTGATCTTCGGAACGAAGTCGACCTTGTACTCGGCGCCGCGGTAGACCTCGGTGTGGCCCTTCTGGCGGCCGTAGCCCTGGACCTCGGAGATCGTCAGTCCGTGCACACCCAGCTTCTCCAGCGCCGTCTTGACGTCGTCGACCTTGAACGGCTTGATGACGGCGGTGACGAGCTTGGTCATGCCTGGGCCTCCTCAGGCACCTTGACGGGGGTGAGGGACGGGGACAGCGAGCCGCCGCCGCCGATCGACGTGTACCGGTAGGCCGTCTCGCCGTGCAGCGCCTCGTCCATGCCGGTGATCTGGTCCTCGTCGGACAGCCGCAGGCCGATCGTGTACTTGATCAGTAGTGCGATGATCAGGGTGACGACGGCCGAGTAGCCGAGGGTCGCCCCGACGGCCAGGGCCTGCTCGCCGAAGACGCTCCACGGGCCGCCGTAGAACACGCCGTCCTTGCCCGCCGAGTTCGTGTCCACGGTGGCGAACAGACCGGTCAGCAGGGCGCCGAGCACACCGCCGACGAGGTGGACGGCACCGACGTCGAGCGAGTCGTCGATACCGACCTTGCCCTTGATGGACGTGGCCAGGGCGCAGACGGCGCCGGCGATCCCGCCGACCGCGACGGAGCCCATCGGGGAGACGAAGCCACAGGCCGGGGTGATGGCGACCAGACCGGCGACCGCACCGGACGCGGCACCCAGCGTGGTGGCCTTGCCATCCCGGATCTTCTCGACGGCCAGCCAGCCGAGGATCGCCACTCCGGTCGCGATCTGGGTGTTGAGCAGTGCGAAACCGGCGAGCTTGTTCGCAGCCAGCGCCGAGCCGGCGTTGAACCCGAACCAGCCGACCCACAGAATTCCGGTGCCGAGCAGGACGAACGGCACGTTGTGCGGGCGGAAGTCCCCGTTCGGCCAACCTGCGCGCTTGCCCAGCACCAAGGCGAGCACGATGGCGGCGATACCTGCGTTCGCGTGGACGACAGTGCCGCCCGCGAAGTCCATCGCACCGCGCTTGAACAGCCAGCCGTTGGCCGCCCAGACCCAGTGGGCGATCGGGGAGTAGACGAACAGCGACCACAGCGTAATGAACACCGCGAAGGCGCTGAACTTCATGCGATCGGCGATGGAGCCGGTGATGAGGGCGGGGGTGATGATCGCGAACATCATCTGGAACGCCACGAACACCACGTACGGGATCGCGCCGTCGCCGCTGGTCAGGTTCTGCAGGGCGAAGAAGTGGAATCCGCCCCAGAACCCGTTGCCGTCACCGAACGCCAGGCTGAAGCCGAGGACCGACCAGACGAGGGTGATCATGCCGATCACGAAGAAGTTCTGCATGATCATGCCCAGGACGTTCTTCGCACGGACCATGCCGCCGTAGAAGAACGCCAGCCCGGGTGTCATGAACAGCACGATCGCGGCACTGATGAGCATCCACGCGGTATCGCCCGAGTTCAATTTGTCCATTTCACTCCTGTCAATCCCCCCGCGCCACGCGCGGACTGCCGCTCACCCGGTCCCAGGCCACGCTGCGCTCGTCCCGGATCCTCGGGACCGAAGGTTCGGCACGATCTGTTCCGGACCTGTGTCTTAGCTGTTTCTGACGTGTGAAATCGCTGAATTGGGCGATCTGTGGCCCGTTTTGGCGCTCTCTCGGTGGGACTGCGGAGACTCTACGCCCTCGTCGGCGTGCTTCCGTGACTGTACAACTGCAGACAGTTACGGTCCGGCGGTGTGAGCAGCGTCCCCACGGAGGGCTGGCATAGCGTCGATGAACCGTGTTCCGAGAGCCGCCACGTCGACCCCGGCGACGGCGCCGACCCCCCTTCGGGCGCAGATCTGGAGGACGCCTCCGGGGCGCACCAGGGGCGCGTCGACACCTCGACCCAGGGCTCGGCTCAGGACACGGGCCCACGTTTGAGGCTGTCGCCCGTCACCGCACGCCCGTGCCTCCCGCCGCTGCGTGTGACGCTGGCCATCCGGGTGGCAGGCCTGCTGCTCGTGGCGCCGGTGGCGCTCGCGGGACTGACCGGCGCGGACGCCGCCTGGGGCGCGCCCGGAGCGTCCACGAGCCTCGCGGATCTGCAGGGTGAGATCGACCGCGCCCAGGCGGCGCTGGACGCGTCCGTCCGCCAGTCGGCGCAGGCCGCCGAGCAGTTCGACGCTGGCCGCATCCGTCTGGCCGCAGCCGAGCGGGCCGCCTCCGCGGCCGCCGATCGGGTCGGGCGGGCGGACCGCGCGGTGCGGACGGCCGCCGCCCGTCACCGTGGCCTCGCCGTCTCGGTGGACCGGTCCGGAGGCTTCTCCGAGCTGTCCCTGCTGCTCGGTGGTGACCCGCGGCGTGCCCTGGACCGGCTGGGTGCCGTCGACGCGCTGTCCCGCCGCCAGCGGGTGGCCGATGCCGGCCTGCGCCTGGCCCGCCGAGACCTCACCGAGGCGCGCCGGGAGGCGGACGCGGCGCTCGCGACCAAGAAGAAGATCGTCGATGAACTGGCCGACCGAAAGCGGTCCATCGAGATCGCTGCCGCTGATCAGCACGGTCTGCTCGATCGGCTCCAGGCCCGCTATGCCGAGCTGGAGCGGCAGGCCAGGGCACGAGAGGAAGCCGCGCGCCGGGCCAGGCAGGCCGCTGCCGCGGCGGCTGCCGCCGAGGCGGCGCGCCAAGCCGCGGCCGCGAGTGCGCGTTTCGGGAAGGAGTCGGGGGTCGCGGCCGCGGCAGGCCGGGACTTCGCCGCGTTGCCCGTCACCGCCGCGCCCGCGGCGCCCGTACTCGGCAGCGGGGGCGCCGCGACCGCCGTGCAGCAGGCGTACGCGCAGCTGGGGAAGCCGTACGTGTGGGGTGCGGAGGGGCCGAACTCGTTCGACTGCTCAGGACTGACCCAGTGGGTCTGGCAGAAGGCGGGAGTCGCGCTCAGCCACTACACAGGCTCGCAGTGGAGCGAGGGGCGGCGGGTGACCCGCGCTGAACTGATCCCCGGCGACCTCGTGTTCTTCAATCCCGACCTCGACCACGTCGGCATCTACGTCGGGAACGGCAAGATGATCAATGCGCCGCACACGGGCGAGGTGGTGCGGGTCGAGAACGTCTGGTGGTCAAGCTTCCAGGGCGGGGTGCGGCCGGGCGGGTGAGCCCGGCCGGCGGCGCGCACCACGTGTGGGGCGGGGGCGCGCTGGTACCGGGAGCCAGCGCCCGAGGAACGGGCCGCAGGAACGGGCCGCAGGAGGGGTTCAGCGGTCGACGTAGACGAGCGCCGCCGTGCTGCGGCTGATCTCCGCGTCGGTCTGGCCGTTGGGGGTCACGATGCGGACCAGGTCGCCGCGGGAACCCGGCATCACCTGGGCACCGGGCACGATGGCAGCATCCTGGAGGCGACGCATGGCCGACTCGTCGGTCTGCAGCCGCTCGGAGATCCAGCTCACCGTGACCGGCCTGCCGCCGTCGGCCGGGGCGCGGTCCGCGGAGGCCAGCAGGCTGACCGGAGCTGTGGCCGGCCGGACCGGTTCGGGCTGCGGGACGGCCGGCTCGGGATTCTGCGCGGGCGGGATCTCGTTGCCGAACGGGCAGCGCTTCGGGTCGCCCAGCAGGACGGTCAGCCGCGCCTCGACCTCGTCGGAGATCACGTGCTCCCAGCGGCACGCCTCGTTGTGAACCAGCGCCCAGTCCAGACCGATGACCTTGGTGAGCAGCAGCTCTGCCAGCCGATGCTTGCGCATGACGGCGGTCGCGCGCATCAGCCCCTTCTCGGTGAACTGAACGGTACGGTCGTCCGCGAGGGACACGAGGCCCTCGTTGGCCAGGCGAGCCGTTGACTCGCTGGCGGCAGGCGCGCTGACGTGCAGCCGCTCAACGAGGCGCGCGCGTAGCGGGGGGATGCCCTCTTCCCTTAGTTCGTACAGGGTGCGGAGGTACATCTCGGTACTGTCGATCAGTCCAGTCACCGGTCTCCTTCGTCTCCTCCAGAGTACGCCGCGCCCGGGAAATGCAAGAGCCATGTGTCCCGTGGCGCCCGTGTCCGTCGTACCGCCCGCGTGCCTGGCGCGACGCGCCGTCAGTGACCGGCCGCGGTCCGTCGTGGGACCTGGGCGGACCCCGCTCGCCCGCGCAGGACGCACCGGGAGCGGCACTAGAATCGTCCCCATGAGCACGACTCAGATCGCGCCTGAGACGTCGGACACCCGCACCGACGAGGGCGACGACCATTCCCACTACGCCCGCCGCGAGGAGATCGTCCGCGCCTCCGTCGAGGGCGGCCGGGTCACCGCGCTGTGTGGCTACAAGTTCGAACCGGTCAGGGACCCCTCTCGGTTCCCGATCTGCCCGAAATGCAAGGAACTCGTGGAGATGGCCCAGCAGTTCGGCTGACCGACGGCGCACTCATCCACGGCCCCGGTCGCGGCGGGTGGCGGGGCGGGGCCCCAGACGGGCCGGCCTCGTGCCGGGCCGTACCATCGATCGCAGTCGTACCATCGGCGTCGCCGGTCCGCGATCGGCCGGCTGGCGAGCCGTGTTGCCCATGCCCCAGTAGCTCAGTGGATAGAGCGACCGCCTCCTAAGCGGTAGGCCGTAGGTCCGATTCCTACCTGGGGCACGTACGGCATCCCCGCGGCGCGTAGGCCGGATGGCTGCTCGGCGCACTCCGGGTGTCGGCAGTCGCTTCTGCCAGATTGGCAACCGTGTCGAGGTCCGCTCCCCACCTCACGACGGCGACGACTCGCCGCGCATCGCTTCCGCAGACATTCGGTCACTCTGTGTAAGCCTCGCCGCGTGTCCCGTCACCAGCTGGGACCCACGACTGCTGTGCTGGTCCATCGACGTCTCCTGCCGGCCCCGCCGGAGGTTCGGATGTCGGCGGGCAGCCCAGGCCGAGGAGCGATCATGTCGAGATGTCTACCGCGGCGCCGGGTGTGTCGGCGTGCGTCGGCCGGATCCGCAGGCCCGCTGGGCTGGCTCGCGCCGGCCGTGGTCGCGCTGACCGCGCTGACGGCCACAGCCGCGCCGGCGATGGCCGTCACACCGCCCACTTCCGGCAACCCGCGGACCGTCACCGGCAGCGTCCGACACGCCGCCGCGGCGACCCTGGCTCCCGCGATCACGGTGGCCACGTCCGTGGCGCCAAGCTCGTTCTCCGGCGTCGGTCAGACGCTCGGCTACTCCTACCTGGTGACGAACAGCGGGGACGCGCCGCTGACGAACGTCGTCGTCCACGACGCGCTCGCCGGCGTGTCGGCAGTGACCTGCGCGGCCACGGAGCTGCTCCCGGGGGGAATCAGCACCTGCCACGCCACCTACGTGACGACCCAGGCGGACGTCGACCGCGGGCGGGTCGTGAACACCGCCGTCGCGAACGGCACGCCGCCGTCCGGCCCCCCGGTGACCTCGGCACCGGCGCACAGCTCCGCCAGCTCCACGCTCCCACCCCCGACCGGATCCATCAGCATCGTGGGCCCGTCGGAGTCGCCCGTCTTCAGTATTCCCGTGCGTGGTATCCCGTCTCACCTGGCGATCGCCTTCGTCGTCACCAACACCGGTGCCGCGCCACTGCGCGAGATCTCCGTCCTGGAGGCGACACCGCCGGGCACCCAGCTCTCCTGCCCGGCGCAGGAACTCGCCCCCGGTGCGTCCATGAACTGCAACAGCCTCAGAAGGTGTTTGAGAACGCCTGCTGGTGAACGGTGTGTGACTTTCCGGGGTGTGCGATGGGGGTGCACTCGTCGGATCACGGCCAGGTGACGGGGGGCTGGGAGCTGACCGTGGACGGATGGCGCAT
>Ga0207710_10000367_pt1 | contig 31593 bp, 27 predicted proteins | sample KBSS24metaG_FD_184400 | JGI IMG/M metagenome (GOLD analysis project Ga0207710, IMG submission 184400) | Switchgrass rhizosphere microbial communities from Kellogg Biological Station, Michigan, USA - KBS S2-4 metaG (SPAdes) (version 2) | ecosystem: Host-associated > Plants > Roots > Rhizosphere...
AGCTCGGCGTCTGAAATGTAAGCGCCGTCGTAATCGCGCCCGCCTGCCGCAGCGCCGTAACCCGCAAAGTGTTTCATGCACGCGAGCAGCCGGCCCGGGCTTGCCGGATCTGATCCCTGAAAACCACGCACCTGCGCAGCTGCGATCCGTGCGCCGAGGAAAGGGTCTTCACCCGCGCCCTCGACGATGCGGCCCCAGCGCGGGTCGCGCGCGATATCCAACATCGGCGCGAACGTCCAACGGATGCCGGCGGCGCTCGCCTCGCGCGCCGCGACTGTCTGCACACGCTCGACGAGATTGGTGTCCCAGGAAGAGGCCAGCGCGAGCGGAACAGGGAAGATGGTGTGGAAACCGTGGATGACGTCGAAGCCGAACAGTATCGGGATCTTCAGTCGCGACTGCTCAACGGCGATCTTCTGGAAGCGATTGATAGTGGCAGGGTCAGTCATGAAGAGCAGCGAGCCGATCTTGCCCTCGCGTAGGCCCGGTTCCATCATCTCGGGTTTCATGAACTGGCTGAAGTAGAAGAGCTGGTTGAGTTGGCCCACCTTTTCGTCTACGGTCATCCGCGACATCAGATCGTCAACGCGGCGGTCAACCGGCAGTGATCGGTTGAGATAAGGCGGCCGAGCGGTGGCAAACGTAAGCGTGTTTGTCAGGAGCAACGCAGCCGCGACGCATGCGAGTAAGATTCTATTTGGTTTCATGTGAGGGTTATATATAAAGGATCCGGGCCATTATTATCCACAGATTACGCAGATTTTCTGATCTCTGCGTAATCTGTGGATGAACTTAGGAGACCAATACACAAGATCGGCTCGGATTTCGGTTGATAGTAGGTTCCGAAGGCGCAGGACTGGCAGATAAGGCCCTGGTCCACTGTGTTTAGCTCGCGACCGTCATTGATGCCTTCGCCGCACTCCTCACAAATTACTCGCGAGCGCGGATGTCCGGGTAGGTCCATCTCATTCAGAGTTATATCCACCGCACTCGTTGAGAAGAGATCGGCATCACTGGCTTCACGGTAGGTGATCATCTGCCGGAGTTTCTTATTCTCAATCTCAGGATGCATGCGGTCCGCCAGGTCTCTCGCTGACTCGCGCGCAACGATTCGGACCGCGTTACCAGTGTCAAGGTTTAGAAACGTTGCGGCGACTTTCCCATAATCCAGGAATTTGAGCGTCCTCTTACCGAGTCTCGTGCCTGTTACTGCACTCACCGCATCAGTCATGCATCGATCGATCTCGACCCACACGATCAGTTTCCTGCGATCGGAGCCGCGCGGATCGTCTATACCGAGACTGTCACACCCGAGTAACGCCATTCGTACGCCCAACAATTGACCCGCGCACAGATGACCGTGGGCCTGCTCACATCTCTCCAACAACTCATCGATTGATTCCATCACCTCTGCCTCCTGACACTGTGAATCATCTACCTGAGCGCCCGCGACATCTTTCGATATCTTGCTCTTAACGCGCCCCGTTTGCTGCCTGCTTAACCAGCAACCTACCAGCGTTTGCAGCAAGGTTACGAAAGAAAACTATAGTCATAGCTGTCTACTCTCCTGACACTCGGAGGTTGTGACTGTGATTTCCACAGCGATTGAAAAACTGCGAAAGCACAAGCTTGTTTTTGTCGCGGTGACAGGCGTTATTGGATTAGCGCTGATCTTCGTGGTGGTGAGAGCCCGCGAGCGAAAACGTATCGCGCCTCCGGCCGCTCCACTCGAAGTGGACGTTGTCCAGGTTAAGGAACAGAACGTGCCGATCTACAGCGAATGGATCGGCACTACCGACGGAATGGTGAACGCCGATATCCGCAGTCAGGTGTCGGGTTATCTACTGCGCCGGAACTACACCGAAGGCGCGTTCGTGCGCACCGGCCAACTGTTATTTGAAATCGATCCACGGCCCTTCGAAGCTGTCGTTAATCAGGCCAAGGCGGATTTAGCCCGAGCCCAGGCACAACTCGGACAGGCTGTGAGCCAGTTGGAACAAGCGCAAGCGCAATTGGCCCAGGCTAACAGCGGCCTCCTCACCGCCGAGGCCAACCAACGAAAAACTCAACTCGACGTCAACAAGTTTGTTCCGTTGTTTGCGAAAAAAGCCGTGACCCAGCAAGACATGGACAATGCGGTCCAGTCGAACGACGCCTCGAAGGCGCAAGTAGATGCTGCACGCTCGCAAATCCGTGCGAGCGAGGCTGCAGTCGGCAATGCAAAAGCCTCGATCGTCGCGGCCCAGGCGCAGGTTCAGTCGTCGCAGGCAGTCGTAAGAACAGCCGAACTAAACCTTGGCTTCACAAAGATCGTCTCGCCGATTGACGGCATCGCCGGCATCGCGGCCGCGCAGGTAGGCGACCTCGTCAATCCAAACAGCGGTGTGCTCACGACTGTCTCAACCGTGGATCCAATTCGCGTTTATTTCACGGTTAGTGAGCAGGAGTATCTGAATTACGTAAAAGAGAATCCGACTGCGGCACAACGCAGCGCGGCAGAGAAGCAACTCGAGCTGCAACTGTTTCTGGCCGACGGAAGTCTCTATCCACACACAGGCAGGTTCTACATCGCCGATCGACAAGTCGACACGCAAACCGGATCGATCAGGATCGCTGGAGTCTTTCCCAATCCCGACAACATTCTGCGTCCCGGACAGTATGGACGTGTGCGTGCAGCAACGAGCGTTCAGGAGAATGCCTTGCTGGTGCCGCAGCGTGCAGTCAGTCAACTTCAGGGACTGTATCGCGTGGCCGTTGTCGGCAGCGACAACAAGGTTTCAATACGCTCGATTACGCCTGGTCCAACTTTCGGCCAGCTCTGGGTGATACAGGATGGATTAAAAGACGGTGAAACCGTACTGGTAGATGGAACCCAGCGAGTCAGTTCCGGCATGACTGTGAAGCCAAGGCCTTTTACCCCCACTCAACAACCAGAGTCGCAGCAACAGGATTGACCAGATGATTTCAGCGTTTTTTATCAGGCGTCCGATTGTGGCGATGGCAATAGCTTTACTGACATTGCTCATCGGCCTCCTCACGATGTTTCAATTGCCGTTGGCCCAGTTTCCGCAAATTGTGCCACCGCAGATCAATGTTTCCACGACGTTCACTGGCGCGGACGCGATAACGATCGAACAGTCCGTTTCAACTCCGATCGAGCAACAGATAAGCGGCGTTGACGGCTTGCTTTACATGCAGTCGACCAACGCCAACGACGGCTCCGAAGCGCTGGCGGTTACTTTCGACATCAATACCGATCCGAATATCGATCAAGTGAATGTTCAGAACCGTGTGTCGCAAGCGCTATCGAGTCTTCCACCTGACGTGGCCCAGTTTGGAGTGACGTTGCGCAAATCGAATGGCTCGCCGGTTTTGTTGGTCTCACTCTTTTCGCCAAACAACAGCTACGACTCTTTGTTTCTCGCCAACTACAACAACATCAACGTAGTTGACACGCTGTTTCGAGTGCCCGGCGTTGGCGACGTCACCGTCTTCGGCTCAGCGCAGTATGCGATGCGAATCTGGGTCAAGCCCGATGTACTGGCGAAACTCGGGGTGTCTGTAAGGGACATCGTCAACGCGGTGAACCAGCAGAGCACGGTCAATCCCTCGGGCCAGGTGGGCGCGGATCCAGCGCCTTCGGGTCGTGAGATGACGTACACGGTGCGTGCTCAGGGCCGGCTGCAAACGCCCGAAGAATTTGGCCAGATAGTCGTGCTCGAAAAACCTGACGGATCGATCGTGCGCCTCAAAGACATCGCCCGGATCGAGTTAGGCGGGCTGACTTATCGACAACGATCGCGCATGGGTGGTCAACCGTCATCGACAATCGCGATCTATCAGGCCCCGGGTTCAAATGCGCTCGCTGTCGCCGCCGGTGTGAAGGCTGTGATGGCAGATTTGAAAAAGCGCTTTCCGAGTGACCTCGAATACGCAGTTACGCTCGATACGACGCAAGCCGTGACTGAAGGAATCACGGAAATCGTAAAGACGCTTTTCATCGCAGTCGTACTGGTAATCCTGGTCGTCTATATATTCCTGCAAAACTGGCGCGCGACACTGATCCCGATGATCGCTGTCCCGGTTTCTCTCATTGGCACGTTCGCAGTTTTTCCATTTCTCGGTTTTTCAATCAACACTCTCTCGCTCTTTGCCCTCGTGCTGGCAATCGGACTCGTCGTCGACGATGCGATCGTTGTTGTCGAAGCCGTAGAGCACCATATCGAGGAGGGGCAAACTCCACGCGAGGCGACGCTCCAGGCGATGAAGGAAGTGTCTGGGCCAGTCATAGCGATCGCGTTGATTCTTTCATCAGTGTTCCTGCCGATTGGTTTGATGGGCGGCATTCAGGGCAGCTTGAATAAACAGTTTGCGTTTACGATTGCGATTGCTGTCCTGCTTTCGGCATTCAATGCGCTGACTCTTTCTCCCGCATTGTCCGCGCTGCTGCTTAGACCAAGAAAAGAATCAAAAGGCTTTCTCAGACGCTTCTTCGACGTTTTCAACCGCTGGTTCGAGCGGATCACGCACGGTTATGTCAGCTTGAGCCACGCGTTGATCCGAAAGTCAGTGATTGCAGTCGTGATCCTCGTTGGTTTCGCTGTTGCTGATGCGTTTTTAGGTTATCGATTACCCGCCAGTTTCATTCCGCCGGAAGACTACGGCTATGCCTACATAAATGTGCAACTGCCTCCGGCTGCATCAACTGAGCGTACCGATGTGGCGATGAGAAAAGTTGAAGACATCCTGTCGAAGACTCAAGGTGTTCAGTATTACACGATGATCAGCGGGTTCAGTTTACTTTCCCGAGTCACAGACAGTTATCAAGGCTTCTTCTTTGTCGCGCTGAAGCCGTGGGAGGAACGAGGCAGTGCTGAGCTCGAGGTTGATGGAATTGTTAAGACACTAAACGCGCAGATGGCCCAGCACGTACCGGAGGCTGTTTGCCTCGCCTTCACGCCGCCATCGATTCCAGGACTCGGCAATGCGGGTGGCTTCTCGATGTGGCTTCAGGATCGTAGTGGAGGCACGGTTGAGTTCCTGGACCAGAATGTACAGAAGTTTATAGCTGCCGCGCGTGCACGACCGGAAATCGGAAGTGTCAGCACGCAATTCAATTCCTCTGTGCCACAGATTTACGTCGATGTCGATCGCGACAAGGTGTTGAAGCAGGGCGTGGCGGTCGCCGACGTCTATCAAACACTTCAGGTGTATCTCGGAGGATTGTTCATCAATCAATTCAATCGCTTTGGACGCCAGTGGAGAGTGTTTGTGGAAGGTGATGGCGCGGCGCGGATGAGTGAAAACGATATCAAGAGCTATTACGTTCGCAACAACCAGGGCACGATGGTTCCTCTTTCCGCATTGGCCACCACGCGACGGATAACGGGGCCTGAATACACGAACCGCTTCAATCTTTATCGCGCCGCTCAGATCATCGGCAACGCGGCGCCAGGATATAGCTCGGGTCAGGCGCTGGATGCGCTCGAGGAAGTTGCGCAAGCCACACTGCCTCCTGAGATGGGTTATGAGTTTGCCGATCTCTCGTATCAGGAAAAGAAGGCGTCGGGCAGCGCGAGCAGATCGTTTGCGCTCTCGATCGCGTTTGTTTTCATCATTCTCGCTGCTCTTTATGAAAGTTGGACCCTCCCGTTTTCGATTTTGCTGTCGGTGTCGGTCGCGGTGCTGGGTGCTTTCGTCGGGCTGATCCTGCGTGGGTACGATCTCAACGTTTATTCACAAATCGGTTTGGTCGTTCTTATCGGGCTCGCTGCGAAGAATGGGATTCTGATTGTGGAGTTTGCTCGTGATGAATTGGATAAAGGACGGCCGTTGGTTGAGGCGACATTGGAAGGCGCGCGTCTTCGTCTACGGCCGATATTGATGACGTCGTTCGCGTTCATTCTTGGTTGTGTGCCGTTGTGGATCGCGTCGGCATCTGGGGCTGCGGGACGAAGGATTCTTGGGACGGTTGTGATTGCGGGCATGTTGGCAGCGACGTGCATCGGCATCTTTATGGTTCCATCGATCTTTTACGTGATCGAGAGACTAAAGGGCCGCGGATTGACGCGGGTGAACGCGGATTATGAAATCGAAAATAGTTAATGCAGCACTGGTGATCGGGTTGGCGGGCGGAGCTGGGTTCGCTCAATCCGTGCCACAGGACTTTCGCGGGGCGATATCGCCGGCTGATACCCAGTCTATCGGAGACTTGAAGTGGTTTGACGTTTTTCAGGATGAACAACTTCAAAAACTGGTGCGCACCGCGTTCGCACAGAATTATGACCTGCGACTCGCAGTCGCGCGCATCAATGCGGCGCGCGCAAATGTCGGTCTCGCGCGGTCCAATCAGTTTCCACAGTTCGAAGCAGGCGCGGACCTGACCACGACGCGAACATCAGGAACGTCGGGAACGTCGATTTCGGAGGTGAGTGGCAGGTCAAGATCTTTTGGCGAGGCGTTTGTTAGTCTGCTGACGTTTGAGATCGATCTGTTTGGACGCCGTCGTCAGGAGACGAAGGCTGCGCGTGCGACACTTAGATCAACGGAAGAAGATCGGAAAACAGCGCAGACGTTGGTTGTCAGTGATGTCGCATCGAACTACTTCGCGCTTTTGGAGTTGGATGCTGAGTTGGAGATTTCGAAGCGTACTCTGGCTGCTCGCGAGGAGTCGCTTCGTCTGATAAGTGCGCGGCAGGAAGGTGGACTCGCGACCATGCTTGACGTGCGCCAGGCTGAAGAGCTCGTCTACGAGGCCTCGCGAATGATTCCCGACACGCAGCGTCAGATTGAGCAAACGGAAAACCAGATCAGTTTGTTATTGGGCAATAACCCGGGTGCGATTCCGCGCGGTGTTTCGCTGGTCCAACAAAAGCAATTGCCGAGTGTGCCGGTGGGATTGCCGTCGTCGTTGTTGCAGCGCCGGCCGGATATAAGGTCTGCCGAACAGCTTCTGGTTGCACAAAATGCGCTGGTGAAAGCTGCACGTGCTGCTTATTTTCCGACGATCAGTTTGACCGGGGTTTTTGGGTTCCAAAGTGATTCTTTGTCGAACCTGTTTACAGGACCGAGTCGAGCGTGGACATTCGTTCCGCAGGTCACGCAACCGATCTTTACGGCGGGACGATTGAAGTCGAACGTCAACTTTCAAAAAGCGCAGCGTGAGTTTGCCATCGTTCAGTATCAACAGACGATTCAAACAGCCTTCACCGAAGTGTCAAATGCTTTGTCGCAGTACAGGCGCGTCCGCGAGATTCGTACGCAACAGGAGCTGCTGGTTGCTTCGTTGCAGGATGCGTCGAATCTAGCTTACCTGCGGTACCAAGGAGGAGTAGACACGCTGCTAAATGCGCTGGTTGTTGATACGTCTCTATTCGATGCCGAGTTGACCCTGGCGCAAACCAGACGCGATGAATTGCTTTCGTTGGTCCAACTTTACCGCGCGCTGGGTGGCGGCTGGCAGTAGCCACAAAAAGGCACAAGAAAGCAGTACACAAAAGGCACAAGAGTTACAAAAGGCACAGAAAAGATCAATCAAGCATTTTGTGCCTTTTGTGTACTGCTTTCTTGTGCCTTTTTGTGGCCAATTAGATTGGCTACGGTCTCGATCAGGGTGTCGGTGTCTGTTGGTTTTGTTAGATAAGCCTGGGCGCCGGAGTCGAACGCTTCACGTTTGTCGCGTTCGTAAGCTGCTCCCGAGTAGAAGATGATCGGTGTCGTCACATTAAACTCGCGCAGCTTCTTACAAAGGTCGATGCCCGAACCGCCCGGCATCCAGTTGTCCATGATGAAGAGATCGAAACGCAGCACTCGAGCGAGCAGCAGTGCTTCATCATAATTTGCCGCGAGCATGACCTGGTAATCTTCCGACTTCAGAATGATTGCCATCAGCTCGCGAGTGTCAGGGTCGTCTTCTACGAAAAGAACGTTTGGGGATATGCGCATGTTAAAAGGTAAATATCGTCGCGAACTCAGACCGGACGTTGTGGGTTGTGTAGCTGGGAATGCCCCTGAATAAAGGCAAGCCGCCGAAATCAGTCGCAGAGTGATTCGCCGCGCGGGTTCGGTAATAGCCTTCCTCAAAACCAAACGTCACCCAGCTATTTAGTTTGTACTGGATGTTTCCTGAAAACAGATCGCTGCGACCACGCACGGGCGAGAACCGCCGCGCATCTCGCGGCAACGGTTCATCAAAACCGTAATACACAAAAGCCGTCCAACCGGAATTACGACCTTTAGGATCTGCATCGAAAAGTCGGGAGAGGGGGAAGCCAAACTGAATGAAGCCGCCCTGCCCGCGCGCCGGTCGTTGCGGCGCAACGGTCGGAGTTCCATCCGCGAATCCAAACGCAACCGTAGACGCTCCATCGATTGAAGCTGCTGTCGCGACTGAGCTCAGCCCTGTCGTGTCGTTGAAGTTAGACAAGAGCTGACCACTCAGAAAGAAACGCAGATCCGATCCGGCGTAGTACTTTCCGGCTAAGGTTACAAAGCGTGTGGGCAGTTGAAACTCAGCACTGTAGCCATCACTGTTGCTGCTTACTTCGGCGCCGGTCGGGAATGCGGCAGAGAACAGCGCCGGCACATTCGCCGCCGTAACGATCGCTCGGCGGCGAGCATGTTCAAAGCTGAAGATGAGCTGCGCCGGCACAACACCTTCTGCTTTATCGAGTTGCCATTGCACGACGACTCTACCTTGTGACGCCGGTTGATTCCCGTCTGCGCCTTGTCTTTCGCCAAACCCTAACTGATCGGCAACGTTTGTTGGCATGTCGCCGAACGCAGGAAACACGATTGCGAATTCGGGTTGAATTTTCCATGATCGCGCACCTCCAAAGTTGTAGTTGAAACCGGTTCGTATTTGCGGCGCGCGTTCGTACGCAGCGCCATAGCCGATGCCGCCGAAGTTTGTGTTTTCGATCGTGTTCGGCAGCGTTGAAGAAACAAATGGGGTCCAGTCCTGACCGAACAGGGCAAATCCGGTGATCTTTTCATTGAAGCGTCGATCGATTCTGGCCCAGGCGAGACGAAGCGATGGTTGACTCGAACGAATTGACGAGATGTTTCGATTGTTAACGCGCGTGAAGTCGCCTTCGAAATCGACTTCAAGACGTCCGGTGATCGTAGTTTTTGGAGCCGGGTCGAGCCACTCAAAATTTACGCCCAGTCGCAAGGCGCGGGCTTTCAAGTGAAACTCTGGTGATCCGTTTGGACCAGTATCCGTGGCCAGCAGCGGTAACGGAAAATCATTGCCCTGCGGTGACGACGAATCATGAATCACGCTCGTCTTGAAATAGCCGTACGGCTTGATACGTGCGCCTGAGCCAAGCTTGAGATCCGGGATCAAACCTTCTCGCTGCGGTGGATCGATCGATAAAAGACGAATCGGGGCAACTGCCGGGACAACACGAGGAGGAGCGTTCTGCGTTTTGGAAGCGCTGCGTTTACCGCGACACGCTCGCCTGTGGCTACCGGTTGGGCTGAACCACGCAACGCTTCAAATTCGGTTGCGGAGATAAGACCCTTGTCTCTCAGCAACGCTGCGAGGCGATCTCGCTGCTGCGCTACATCGCCGGTCGACAGCATTGTTTGCGCATCTTCTTTGGTGATCAGACCTTTATTAATTAGTAGGGTTACCAACGGATCTTGTGTTTGTGCCTTAATTAAAACTGTCTGCGCTAATAAGAAGATTAGGATTATCGATTTGAAAGCCATTGTTGTTTTGTAACCTCACTGCCCAAGTAATCCAGTGCGCAGCTTGTGAGCGAGCTGAACACGCGCGAGGATTTTCCTGAAGTCGCCTGCCGCATAAACATCTATGGCAGCATTCGAATACTTACTTTGAAGGTGAAAGAGAGTGTTGGCGGCAGTCTCGACAGCTTTCTCTGTGGTGTATAGGACCGACGCTTTCGCGAACGCGTGGCGAGTTGATCCCTTAATGCGCGAGTTCATCACCAGCACGGCGAAGTCAACGTCAACGAATTCAAGAAAACTGTTTCCCTCAATTAGAACACCGGGTGACTGCACGCGTGCGAGAGCGAGTTGGATACCGCGCTCAACCTGATCGTCAGTGACGATCACCCAGTGAACATTTGCTGCTCCTGCTTCCCAGTAGCGGCCGGTGTCTTTGTCGTCAGCGTAAGTTTCGCGGAAGCCGGATCGAATAAGCGGCTCATCGCCGAGCAAGTCGCTGACGCAGCAGGCGTGTGGATCCTTGCCACATGAGCGATAGTGACCGCGCGTCATCTTTATCGCTTCCCATTTCGGTAGCTCATGTAATAGCTGGCACATCAGAGTTGTCTTGCCGGACTCTGAAGAAGTTCCTGAAATGGCGACTTTCGTAAAGTTCATTTTTTTGAGTTGTTGTGAGCGGGTGAACGTGGCTAACGCCCCAACATTCCAAATTCACCCGCTCGAGAACGGCGCCATTAATAACCGGCGCCGTCTTGCCCTCGCCCCCTGAGGTTGTGAATCCTACGCGCTAACCATCTGCTTTTCTTTCCCGATTTTGCGTGGACCAATCGAATCTTGCTTCGTTGCTTTACATGGACCAACGCAACTAACAGTAACAACTCGCAATGCCCTGAAAGAACTCAAACAACAACGGCCTGTAGCATCGATTTGTATCGTGGGGAAGAACTACATCAACAAAGGAGTCTTGGTATGAAAGTGTTTCGAATAGTTTTCATGGGGTCTGTGATTCTGTCAGCGCTGAGTGTGGCGCTGGGGGCTTCGGTGAAGTCTGATTACCAGAAGGATTTTGACTTCAGTCGCTTGCGGACCTTTAACTTTAAAACCGAACGAGCTGAGAACGATCCGCTCGTTGCGAATACGATCGAGGCGAATCGGATCCAAAACGCGTTGAGCTCACAACTGCAAATGAACGGGTTCACGCAGTCGCAGGACAACCCGGATTTCATCGTGGCGTTCTATTCGCGCACCCGAGAGCGAACGGAGGTCAACAGCACCGGCTTCGGTTACGGTCCTGGTTTCGGTTGGGGATACGGAATTCCGTTTCGTAATCGCTGGCGCTGGGGACTTGGACCAACCATCTGGACGACTACTTATATCCAGGGTTGTGTCATGGCCGACATCATCGACGCCAAAACCCAGGAGCTCGTCTGGCGTGGTGTTGTGCAGGACACCGTCAACGGGATCGGTCAATCAGAAAAACAAGCCAACAACGCCGCCAAGGATTTGGTCAAACGATTTCTGAAAGACACCAAAAAAGTAAACAAGGCCCGTTAAGATAGAACAAGTCAGGAAGAGGGGCTTGCCCCCGCCGTTACTTGGGTTGGACGAGCGGGGGCAAGCCCTTCTTCCTGACTTGTTCATTCCACTGAAAACACTTGGTGGGACTCCTCGTCTAAGGAATCCCACCGCGCTTACTTGAAACAGTGTGTTGTGATCTTTGTGGGCAGGACCTACATTCCTTTTCTGAAGCTTCTCGGTGTGACTCCCGCGAAGCGTCGAAAGGACGTAGTAAAGTGACTTTGACTCGAGAACCCGGAGCGGAGCGCGATTTCTGCAATGGGCAGCGTTGTATCTTCCATCAACGTCCGCGCCCTTTCAATTCGCTGTTCCGCGATGTATCCGGTTGGCGTCATTCCGATCGATTGCTTGAACGCGCGTGAAAAATGGAAGTAACTCATCCCCACTTCTCTCGCAACCGCGCGTAGCGCCACGCGCCCTTCCTGCTCGTTGGCCAGATGCTGGTCAATCAGATTAATCGCCTTCCGTAACCGGTGCGGCGCCATTCCGCCCTGGCCCAACCGCACGTTGCGCAGAGTGCTGTAGTGTTTGAGCAGTTGCACGGTCAGTCCAGTCGCAAGCGAATCTGCGTAGATCTTCCCGACCAGGTTCGCCTCTTTCAACTCTTCCAAAAGCGAGAGGGCAATGTGCCTGATATGATTACACTCCAAACCAAGCTCGGGTTTGAGCGTTAAATCCGTACACGCGAGTTGAAATTTGGCCGCGGTATTACGAACAAAGAATGGACGGAGATACAGCAGCACGAAGTCTCCAGTCTCGTCAGCCTGCGCGCTCCACGATGTTTGCCCCGGGACGACCGCAACTTGCCCAGTACCCAGTTCTCCATCGAAAGAGTGTTCGCCGACCTGGGTCTTGATAAACAAAGTCGCGCCCAGATTTACAATAATGCAGTGCTGCTCAGAAACAGGCGCACGCATTTCAACTTTGTCTTGTCGTAGATGGACGACGCGAATGTTCTGCCATGCGCACGCATCACTCGAGGCCACGACGGCTTCGGGATACGCGCTGGCGATGTCGTCATTGGAAACTGTTTGTCTGCGAATTTCGCGCCTGGCGGTGACCGCAAAACTCCTGGGGTTAACGACCGCTGGGGGATAGCTGGTTGGTGTTGTAAAACTACCTATTTGTTGCATGACACCCCTTTTCAGTGATTTACGTTAGTGTGGGTTCAAGATAGAGAAGTGCCGATGTTTCAGAAACCCTCAATAGTAGAGATTTTCGGCCCGCCTTTCCTGTAGCATTCGGTTCACACTAATGGGTTATGCGTTAGTAACCTTACCCGTCCCGCAATACACCGCTAATCCCCGCAAAGCAGCAAAAGACGCGCTCCTTTTGGGTTTCTAAACTCCACCGCATCGACACAGACGAAAGGACCCCAAACGTATGAGTGCAAGGCAAACTGCTACTTACGAGGCATCAATCCCCAGAACCACGCTGCACCGAATCGTCGCTGATGGCGTGCAGATTTTTTATCGCGCAGCCGGACCAGTAGACGCTCCGGTCATACTGCTGCTGCATGGATTTCCCACGTCGTCGCACATGTTTCGCGAATTGATTCCGCGACTGGCCACGCGTTACCGCGTGATCGCGCCTGACCTTCCGGGCTTTGGTTTCACATCTGTTCTGGAAGAGCGCAAGTACATCTATTCGTTCGATTCACTCGCGACCACGATGCTCGCGTTTGTAAACGCTCTCGGTCTCGAGCGCTACGCGATTTACGTCTTTGATTACGGCGCACCGGTTGGGTTTCGTCTTGCAGTAGCTCGTCCGGATTCGATCACAGCGATCATTTCGCAGAACGGAAACGCGTATGACGAAGGCTTGAGCCACGCCTGGGATGACATTCGTCGCTATTGGGACGACCCGTCAGAGCAGAATCGCGAGGCACTACAACAAGGAATGCTGACTTTCGACGCTATCCGCGCGCAGTATACAACCGGCGTGCTGGATCCGGAGTCGATCGCGCCTGAGTCGTACATACTTGATTGGGCGTTGCTTCAGCGTCCCGGCAATCGAGAAGTCCAGCTCGATTTCCTGTTCAACTACTCATCGAACATCGCTTTGTATCCGGTGTTTCAAAAATATTTTCGTGAAGACAATCCACTGCTGCTGGCGATTTGGGGGAAGAATGATCCTTTCTTCAAGCCCGCGGGTGCCGAGGCGTTTCTCAACGACAATCCAAACGCGGAAGTCATATTGCTCAACACCGGCCACTTCGCGTTGGAGACACACGTTGACGAAATCGCGTCGTCGATTCTCAGGTTTCTTAATCCGGTGAGGTCGTGATGATCGGAAGACGCTGGATCATACTCGCAGTCATCGTGGTCATCGGTGTGGTGGTCCAGTTTGTGAGGCCGGCAGTGGTGAATCCGCCGGTAGTTGCGGAGCTCAATGTGCCGGCTAATGTAAAGGAGGTCTTCACCACCACCTGTTACAATTGTCACTCGAACGAGACTCGTCTTTCCTGGTTCGACAAAATCGTGCCTGCTTACTGGCTGGTGGCGAAGGACGTGCGTGAAGCGCGGCGGCATCTGAACTTTTCTATTCTACTGGCTTGTTAAGGGACGACTGTGAGTGTGATCTTGTTGGATTCTACTGTTGGTCCATTGCAGCAATCCAGCCGGCGTTGAAGTATTTAGCGGGCTGCAGCGATTGCAAGGTAACCCACGCAACGTAACATAGAACAAGTCAGGAAGAGGGGCTTGCCCCCGCTGTTAGTTGGATTCGACGAGCGGGGCAAGGCCCTCCTGACTTGTTCTATTCTACTGGCTTGTTAAGGGACGACTGTGAATGTGATCTTGTTGGATTCCACTGTTGGTCCATCGCAGCAATCCAGCCGGCGTTGAAGAGAGAGCTCGTATTTACCGGGCTGCAGCGATTCGTACCAGGACTCCGCTCCACTTGAAACGCTACTATCAACGAGCACAAACCAATCAACGTCCTTCTTTGCATTCGGATCCAGAACGATCTTCTCCGGAAGATTGATGTCCTTACACGTCTCATCATGCTTCGCTATCTGCCGTACGCTCGACGTCCACTTAGCGATCGGAACTAACTGGCCATCCTTCGTCAGCGTCGGTAAGTTTTGATAGAGATTCGATGAGAGACAGACGTTCTGCGGATCAGTCGCCGTATTGGTCATCGTGAGTGTGATCAGGATCGGATCGCCAACCTTGAACCGATCCGCTGACTGGCCGATCTCAGTTCCAGCCGTAATTGTCAGTTGCATTGGAGGCTGTGGTTTCGTCTGCGCACTCGCGACGACCACCAGCCCAATCAATATAGCGATCGTTTTAATCATACAAAGACCCCCACAAACATCGAATTAAAAGTACCGATTTGCCACGCCGCCGTATTGCGTGCAGTTGCTCGAATCTACCCACTTTTGACATCGGCCCAATCCAGCAAATGAACACATGTTTGAGCAACGCGCGATAAGACTCTCTAACCTACTGGCTGATATTTTGGCGGCGTTTGATAACACAAAGAGGAGCCAGCTAAATGCGTATCAATGCAGTCACACTCGCCGAAAAGGACGACACAGCCACAACCGGACTGAGCCGTGAAGCCGTGTCGGAGATCTCAAACGAATTGCGTCAACTACTCGCCGACGCGTTTGCACTTTACGTCAAGACAAAAAATTTCCATTGGCACCTGAGTGGCATTCACTTCCGCGATTACCACCTGCTACTCGACGAACACGCCGATCAGATCTTCGCCATCACTGACGACATCGCGGAACGTGCGCGCAAGATTGGCGGCACGACCATTCGATCGATCGGTGACATCGCGAGAAACCAGCGACTCAAAGACAGCGACGAGGAGCTCATCGCAGCGGTCGAGATGATCCGCGAGCTTCGCGACGATAACCGCAAATTCATCGACTCACTGCGTGCGACACATTCGATCTGTGAGAACTATGAAGACGTTGCGACTACGAGTTTCATTGAAGTCTGGATCGACGAGGCGGAACGCCGGCATTGGTTTCTGAACCAGATCGTACGCGAGCTGTAACCCATCATGTCGCTATTCGATTTTTATCAGGAGGGTTTTATGAGTTCTGTAGAAGTAGTAGCTGACGACACGATTAATGTGGCGACGCCACGGCCACCATTTCCACCGTTCAACCGTGAGAGCGCAATTCAGAAGGTCAGGCTTGCGGAAGATGGATGGAACACGCGCAACCCGGAAAAGGTGGCGCTGGCTTATTCACCGGATTCGCGCTGGCGAAACCGCGCCGAGTTTGCAAACGGCCGCACGGAGATAATCGCGTTTCTGAGACGGAAGTGGGCGCGAGAGCTGGATTATCGACTGATTAAAGAACTGTGGGCCTACGACGGAAACCGTATCGCCGTGCGCTTCGCGTACGAGTGGCACGACGACTCGCAAAATTGGTTTCGCTCTTACGGAAATGAGAACTGGGAATTTGATGACAACGGATTGATGCGTCGCCGTTATGCCTGCATCAACGACTTGCCGATCAAGGAATCAGACCGCAAATACTTTTGGCCACTGGGTCGACGTCCCGACGATCATCCAGGCCTTAGCGATCTCGGTCTTTGAAGTGAGAAGAAGGAAAGGTTTTGACATGCTGGAGACATCTGAACTCATCAACCGCGACGTCAAGCCGAACGGTCACGCTCCTGTACCCGAAGGATTGTACGAGAACCGCTTTGCCATAACGGTCGACGGCGTACTTCAGCAAACATCAAAAGATGAGTTGCTCGTCGACGTGATCAATCGTAGTGGCATTCAGTTGCCGCAGGTTTGCTACCACCCCCAACTTGGTCCAATTCAAACCTGCGACACCTGCATGGTCGAGATCAACGGTGAGCTGGTGAGAGCGTGCGCCACCCGAGTCTCGCCAGGCCTGAATGTCACTACAAATTCCACCGCGGCGAGCGAAGCACAACGCGAAGCGTTCGACCGGATTCTCAGCAACCACCTGCTTTACTGCACTGTTTGCGACAACAGCAACGGCAACTGCACCGTGCACAACACGACCAAGTTGCTGGGAGTTGAGCATCAGAACATCCCGTTTCAAACGAAGCCATACGCAGTAGACAACACGAATCCTTTTTATCGTTACGATCCAAACCAGTGCATCCTGTGTGGTCGATGCGTTGAGGCCTGCCAGAACCTCGAGGTCAACGAAACACTATCGATCGAATGGGAGAGTCCACACCCGCGTGTGCTCTGGGACGGTGGTTCAACTATAGGCTCATCGAGCTGTGTGTCGTGCGGTCATTGTGTCACCGTTTGCCCTTGTAACGCATTGATGGAAACTTCAATGCTGGGCCACGCAGGTTTTTTTACGGGACTACCGCAACCCGCGCTCGACGGCATGATCGAGATAGTCAAAGGAGTCGAGCCCGAGTCCGGTTTCGGAGCCGTCATGCGCGTCTCCGATGCAGAAGAGGCGATGCGAGAGTCGCGTATTCGTCGCACCAAAACAGTGTGTACGTATTGTGGCGTCGGTTGCAGCTTCGACGTGTGGTCCAAGGATCGACACATTCTGAAGATCGAACCGTTTGAAGGGCCGGTTAACGGCGTCTCGACGTGTATCAAAGGAAAATTTGCGTGGGATCACATCAATAGCGAAGACCGTTTGACGAAGCCGCTCATCAGGGAAGGCGGCGTGTTCAGAGAGGCGAGCTGGGAAGAAGCCCTGAGCCTCGTGGCGCGGCGCTTAAATGAAATCAAGGCCGCGAATGGGCCAGACTCAATCGGCTTGATCTCATCTTCGAAGTGTACCAACGAAGAGAGCTATCTGATGCAGAAGCTCGCGCGCGCCGTCGTCGGTACAAACAACATCGACAACTGTTCGCGTTACTGCCAGTCACCGGCGACGACGGGGCTGTTTCGAACCGTTGGTTATGGTGGCGACTCGGGTTCGTTCACGGATGTCGCAGCGGCTGAGCTGGTAATAATTGTCGGCAGTAACACGGCCGAGAGTCATCCGGTACTCGCCACTCGCATCAAACGCGCGCAAAAACTTCACGGGCTAAAACTGATCGTTTCTGATCTGCGCGAAAACGAGATGGCGCGACGCGCCGACGTTTATTTCCACGCGGAACCCAGCACCGATCTGATCTGGTTGTCGGCCGTAACGCGCTACCTGATCGACAACGGATTCGCCAAAAACGAGTTCATCAACACTCACGTAAACGGATTTGAGGAGTATCGGAAGAGTCTCGAGCCTTTCACTCTGGAATTCGCTTCACAGCGCTGCGGATTGCCAATCGACACGTTGAAGAAGGTGGCCCACATGATCGCTGATGCGAAGACGATGTGCATCTGTTGGGCCATGGGCGTTACCCAACACAGCATGGGCTCAGACACATCAACCGCCATCTCGAATTTGCTCCTCGTCACTGGCAACTACATGCGGCCCGGCACCGGTGCGTATCCGTTACGCGGACACAACAACGTACAGGGCGCCAGCGACAACGGCTCAATGCCGGACAATCTTCCCGGTTATCAGCCCGTCGCTGATCCTGTGATCCGCGCGCGCTTCGAAGACTACTGGAAGGTCACGATACCGCCACTCAGGGGACTCGACAATCACCAGATGGTTGACGCCATTCACGCCGGCAAACTCAAAGCCATGTACATCATTGGCGAGGAGATGAGCATCGTCGATTCGAATGCGAACTATGTTGACGATGCCTTCTCGAAGCTCGAGTTCATGGTCATCCAGGAAGTCTTTTTCGGAGACGTTTGCCAGTTTGCGGACGTGGTCCTGCCCGCGACGCCGAGTTTGGAAAAAGATGGAACGTTTACGAGTAGTGAGCGCCGCATTCAGCGTCTCTACCAGGTGTTTGAACCGCTCGAGGGATGCCGGCCCGATTGGCAGATCATCCGCGATGTAGCAAACCACATGGGAGCGGACTGGAACTATCAGCACCCGTCAGAAGTGATGGCAGAGATCGCCGCGCTCACGCCTCTGTTCGCCGGAGTTAGTTACGACCGTTTGGAGGGATATCAATCACTTCAGTGGCCCGTAGCGCCCGACGGTTCAGATCAACCGTTGCTGTATACAAAAGACTTTCCGTTTCCGGACGGCAAGGCTCGTCTGTTTCCGACGAAGTGGCAGGAGCCAGCCGACCAACCTGACGCGGAATTTGATCTGCACGTCAACAACGGCCGTCTACTCGAACATTTTCATGAAGGCAATCTCACGTATCGCACTTTGGGAATCGCCTCGAAGACGCCGGACACGTTTGTGGAAGTCTCGCCGGAGTTGGCCCAGGAGCGAAACCTCACGACGGGTAGCTGGGTTCAACTCACTTCACGCTACGGAAAGATTCGTGTGCGTGCGGTGGTCACCGATCGCGTTCATGGAAAAGAACTGTACGTGCCGATGAACTCAGTCGAGAACCCGATTAATCGCCTGACAAGCAGCTATACCGATCCGGTAACGCACACGCCGGCATTCAAAGAAGTCGCGGTGAAGATGACTGTTTTGGGCGAGGTTGGCGAGAGTCCATTGCCCAGAACCAACTCGCGTTGGGGCCACCCGACGCCACAACGCGGAGTTGAAGTCGAACGCAAATGGCAGCGTCCCGACTATCGCTTACCGGGACCAAAACTCATTCAGATTCAACCGCTGCGGGCGAGGTAGCAAGGAGAGATTATGGCGCAACCAATTCCATTGACACTGCCACCACGCAATCAGCAACACGAGCTTGATGTGCGACTCGAAGCTGCGCCTGTAAAACACGCGGAGGCGATTCTCGCTGCTTATGAAGTTCTTCAGCTTATGCACGACAAGGGCGTGCTCGAGTTGATGCGCGGAACGTTAGGCGGCGGTGAGATCGTCGTTCAGCAGGCTGTAACCTTCTTTAACGACGCAGCCGCGATTCGCGCGTCACGAAACACACTGCTCTTGATCAAGGCGCTCGGCGAAGTTGAACCAGCCCTGCTGAATGATTTCACGAACGCCTTGCCGAAAGCGCTGGCCCAGGCGAATCGCGAAGAAGCTAAGCCGCCGGGCCTTTTCAAATTACTGCGAACATTTTTCGATGCGGACTTTCGACGTGGGTTAGCAGCCTTCAACGATCTGCTGCGAGTGTTTGGACGAAACTTGAGGAACAAGGTTAGGGACAATGGGAACTAATAATCGCTGGATCATCGCTTTTGCTGGAGTGTGTATGCAGATCGCGTTGGGCGCGGTCTATGCATGGAGTGTTTTTCGAACGCCGTTGGCGACTCAGTTTGGCTGGACCATTGCTGAAGTCACGCTGACGTTCACGATCAGTATCTTTGTGTTGGGAGTGGCGGCGTTCTTTGGTGGCTTGTGGCTCAATCGCAAAGGACCGCGCGTTGTCGCGATCACGGGCGGCGTGCTTTACGGCCTCGGAGTATTTCTGGCGAGCTTTTCTGCAAACAAACTCTGGTGGTTGTACCTGAGTTATGGACTGATAGGTGGACTGGGTCTCGGGTTTGCTTACATCGTTCCGGTGGCTGTGCTCGTGAAATGGTTTCCTGATCGTCGCGGACTGATCGCAGGTATTGCGGTCGGTGGCTTTGGAGCGGGCGCGTTGATTACAGCGCCAGTAGCGACGTATTTGATCAGGAGTGTAGGCGTGCTCGACACTTTTGCGTATCTTGGCGGCGCCTACCTGATCGTCACCGTAGTAACTGCATTCTTTATGCAGAATCCTCCCGAAGGTTGGCGACCGGCGGGTTGGACGCCGCCCGCGTCGCAAGTGTCGCAACGTGCCGGAGGAGATTACACGCTAAGCGGCGCGCTGCGAACTTGGCAGTGGTATGGGTTGTGGTTGCTGCTCTTTCTGAATACGTTTGCAGGCATCTCGGTCATCTCGCAGGAGGCGCCGATATTTCAGGAGTTGGTCGGTGTGACCGCGGTTGTGGCGGCGAGCATGGTTGGCATTGCCAGCATCGGCAACGCGTTTGGCAGAGTGTTCTGGGCGTGGGTTTCCGATTCGATTACGAGGCGCGCCACGTTCCTCGTGATGTTACTGCTGCAGGTTCTATTGTTTTGGTTGCTGGCCGGCGCCACCACGGTGGTTTGGATGACGATACTCGCTTTCGTCGTGTTGATGTGTTACGGCGGAGGTTTCGGCACGATGCCCGCGTTTGCGGCTGATTACTTCGGGCCGAAGAATGTTGGGCCAATTTACGGTTTGATGTTGACGGCGTGGGGCACTGCGAGTGCTGTTGGACCATTGTTGATTGCGTACCTGCGGCAGAGTACCGGGGCGTATTATCGTCCGCTGCACGTGATTGCTGTAGTGATGCTGATTTCGGCACTCCTTCCGCTGCTGATGTCTCCGCCGAGACGGAGTCGCGGAGAGCGTGACTTAAGCGAATCAGAGACGGCGCCGGTTCGATCGAAGGCGGCTTGATGCTATGGACGTTGCACCGATTCGCGTTTTGATCGTTGAGGATCATCCAGTCTTTCGTGAGGGGTTGAGCACGATCATTGGTTCGCAGCGGGACATGCTTCTTGTTGGACAGGCTGGCGATGCAGTTGAAGGCTTGTCAGAGTTTCGTCGATGCAAACCCGACATCACGCTTATGGACGTTCGGCTACCTGGCAGTGATGGAATCGATGCTTTGATCTCAATTCGTGGTGAACTTCCTCAGGCGCGCGTGATTATGTTGACGACTTTGGATAGTGATGGAGAGATCCAACGCGCGTTACGGGCAGGCGCCGCGGCGTACATTCTCAAGAGCATGCCGACAAACGAGCTGCTCGAAGTCGTCCGATCAGTTTATGCTGGCAAACGACATGTTTCTCCGGAAGTGGCGGTGCGTCTTGCCGAACACCTCGGTTCCGAGGATCTGACGACACGCGAGATGGAAGTGTTGCGACTCATCCGCGACGGCTTTCGCAACCGGCAGATTGCAGACGAGCTGGAGATCGCCGAGACCACGGTCAACTATCACATCAAGCATCTAGTGGATAAACTCCAGGCCAACGATCGAACCCACGCTGTAACCATCGCAATCCGACGCGGCTTGCTTCAGGTTTGACGCACTCTTTCTCTGCGCAACCTCTGCGTTCTCTGCGTCTCTGCGGTTTAAATGCTTTTTCGTTTTCTTTTACCGCAGAGACGCAGAGAACGCAGAGGTTGCGCAGAGAAAACTATAGCCGACTTCCTAAACACGATGGATCCTGGAACCGTAATCAGAACTTCGGTGCCGGAGGTTGCGGAGCTGAGGAGGGTGAGTTTGCCGCCGATGCGTGCGGCGCGTTCCCGCATCCCCTGTAAACCGAAATGCTCATCTTTCCCCAGGCTCAGGACCACAGACTCAATGCCGACACCATCATCCTTGACGCGCAAGAACAGATCCTGTTCGTATCTCAACTCCACCTGCAATCGAGTCGCATGTGAGTGGACAATCGAATTCCTGATCGCTTCATAACCAATACGATAAACTTCGTCTCGCACTATCGGATGCATTTCCTTCGACGCGCCCACCACCGAAAAATCCACCGTCATTGACTCCGGCAGCAACCCGTTCTTCGTGGCCCGGCGAAGTGCGCGAGCAAGATCGTTTGTCTCAATCGTCGAGCTGCGCAACGAATTCAACGCCGCCCGGCTTTCCTGCGTCGCCTGATTCAGCCACTTGGATAACTTCTGCATCGTCCGGCGCATATGCTCGGGATCGGAGATCGTATTCAAAGCATTATCAGCCACCATCGTGCAGGCATGAATAGTTTGCAGGAACGTATCGTGAAGCTCTCGGGCCATGCGAGTGCGCTCGTCGAGTCGTTCGTCGAATCTCAAACTAATGACACGCGCAATCTGTCGCACACGCAATCGATAAAGACAAAACAGGATCAGCAGAGCGGCCAGAATACACGCCACTCGGAACGCGGTCGTTTGATACCACGCCGGTGGAATGATGAAGTTTAGCGTAGCGCCCATGTCGTTCCATACACCGTCGTTGTTGCAGGCAATCACGTGAAAGCTATAGCTTCCTGGTCCAAGATCATTGTAGATGGCTTGCCGGCGTGTGCCAGGTTCCTGCCAGTTGACATCGTGACCGTCCAGCTTGTAACGAAACTGCACCTTCTGCGGTACTGAGAAACTGAGTGCGGTGTAGTCGATTTGAAGATCGCTGGTCAGAGCTGGGAGGCGTACGTTTTCGCCCGGCAGGTAATTCTTCCTATCGGCCACAATCGCTTCGATCTGCACGAGCGGAGGAATCTCATTTTTATACAAGTGATTCGGATCGATCATTTGTACAGACAGTCCGTTCGCAAACCAGAGCCGTCCATCAATAGTCTTGCCGGCTCTTGGCTGAGACGCGGCGCTGCCCGGGCGCGCACCCTCCGACGCTTCGAAGATTTTCATCGCTACCGGACCGTCCGGATGCTCCCACCATTTCTCGAGCTCCGCTGGTGCAATCCTCACGAGCCCACAATTTGTGTACATCCAGAGTGAGCCGGAATCATCTTTGACTAAACTGAATATCAAAGAGCAGGGAAGTCCGTTCTTAATCCCGAGATCCTTCACGTGGCCATCTTTCCACCTGAATAGTCCGCTGTTGGTTGCAACCCAAACCGACTGCGCGGATTCAGCCAGCAGATGGTTGACGACTGGAGCTTTCTTATCTTGCAGCAGAGAAGTAACCTGCAATTGTCCCGCACGATAGTGGGCGATTTGATTGTCGGTCCAGGAGCCCAGCCAGATGCCGCCCTCGTTATCTGACACGAGCCACGAGGCGTATTGAATATCGTTAACCGGAACTTCTTCCTGAACTTTTTGATCTCTGATTCGATAAAGGTGACGTGGAGTGGTATACGCCATGGCCCAGATGTTCTGGTCCAGATCTTCGGTGATGGCAACCACCTGGCCGCCGAGTGCGAGTGCAGATCCGTCCGGCTTCGTTACCTCGAGGAACTTTCCGCGTTCGTAAACCATTAATTTCTCGTCAACGCCAAGCCATAATCGACCGGAATGATCCTCAAACATTCCCGACACGACTTCACCCGGCAATCCATTGATACCAGTGAACTCGTCGTTCCGAAGATTGTCGAGACTTCCTCTGCCTCCGATCCATAGTGAGCCATCACGCGCTGCGAGAATGGATCGTATCTCGGCAGAAGAGACACCTTCCTGAGTCGAGAAACTCGTGATGCAGGTGTTCCGGAAAAGATCCACGCCGCCGTTCGTCGTAACCCAGAGATTGCCCTCGCGATCCTGAAAGAAGGTGAGCACCGAATCGCCCGATAGACCATTCACTCTGCGGAAATGATCTGCTTTCCCGTTGTAAATGCGATAGAGACCTTCAGAGATTGTCCCGACCCACAGGGCACCGTCGCGATCGAGAAATAAGCTTTGCGCATTCACGCGAGAGCCGTCGAATCCCGGAATGGCATAGCTGGCCCACTTTCCGTCAGCGTAGTGGCGCACGCCTAACTTGGGACCCGTGCCTTCCAGTGCGACCCAGAGTGATCCTGATGGACCAGCGGCAATGTCGATTACACCCGGGCTGCCCTTCAAATGCTTCAGTTCTTCTGCGAAGAAAGTCTCTGTAGATCCTGATCGCCAGCGGACGAGGTTGTATGAGCCAATCCATAAGTTCCCCAAACTGTCCTCAGCCAAGCCGACGCCATAATTAACAGGAATGCCGGACTCCGTGCCGTAACACTGAAGTTGTCGATCTACAGCGCGACAAAGCGGTCCCTTTCCGTCAGTGACGCGATACCGTGTGACCCAGATGTTTCCTTCGTGGTCTTCGATAATGGTGCTGATTCCGATCGCGGTGGAGTAGGTGATGAGCTCTCCGTCTTTCAGTCGACTTAGACCATAAGGCGTACCGATCCAGAGACTGCCATCACGGGCTTGGCGGAGCGAAGTGATTTTGACGTCTGGTAGTGGTTGGCCGCTGGAGGTTGCTGCGGGAACAAATCGTGAGCCATCGAATCGGACCAGGCCGGCTTGTGTGCCAATCCAAATGAATCCATCGGTGGTCTGAGCGATTACATTCGGCGTGCTATTGAAGACTCCATCCTGCATCCGCCAGGCAGTGTGCCCGTACTGCGAGATGCGTCTATTCGGATCGACTGCCTTGGCTGGATTCGTGATGAGAAATAGTAGTAGTAGACATTGAACTGATAAGAACCACGTAGAGTTGGTCTTAGTCATTTAGTCGACCTTCTCCTCTGCGTAGCCTCGGCGCTCTCTGCGTCTCTGCGGTGATTTAAACCGCAGAGACGCAGAGGACGCAGAGGTTACGCAGAGAAGTCTAACGAAGAGTCAGGAATTCAGGCGTTTCTTGATCTCATCGCACGTCTGGCGCAGAGCGGCCTGGACGCCTGCGACCTGGTTGATACCGTTGAGCAGAACAAAGTCGTGAATCATGCCGTTGTATCGTGTGGCCGTTACTTCAACGCCGGCATCCTTCAGCTTGCGTGCATAAGCTTCGCCCTCATCTCGGAGCGGATCGTTCTCCGCGGTTATGACGAGCGCCGGTGGCAAGCCGCGCAACTGATCGATACTCGCCTGTAGCGGCGCTGCATACGGATCCTTTTTCGTCTTTGCGTCGGGTGCGTAGATGTTGTAGCCATACTGCATGAAGGCGCGCGCCAGGAATCTTCCGGTTGCGAATTCTCGATATGATTCGGTGTCGAAGTTGGTGTCGGTGGCGGGAATCAGAAGTACCTGGAATTTGATCTTCGGACCGCCACGCTCTTTCGCCATCATCGCGACGACAGTCGACATGTTGCCGCCGACCGAGTTACCGACAACAGCCATTCGCGTACCATCCACGCCAATCTCCGCACCATGTTCCGAGACCCACTTAACCGCCGCGTAGTTCTCTTCGATCTGGGTTGGATAGATCGCATCAGGGATCGGAGTGTATTCAGGAAACACCGCGACTGCTCCGCTGCCGACTACCAGATCACGGACCAGTCGTTTGTGATTCTCGAAGTTGCCGGCGATCCAGACGCCGCCGTGTATGAACAGGATCACGGGAGGCGTGCCTTGCACCTTCTCGGGTTTCACGATGTAGAGTTTCACTTTCCGCTCGTTCTCGGAAATATTTTTCTCCGTGATCGTGATCCCCGACATATCAACTGGCGTCTTCGACTGTAGGCCAGTCAAAGTGGCACGAACCTCCGGTCCAGGCTTTTCCCAGAACGGGCTACTGTCTTTGTTCAGTTCCTTGAGAAAGCTCCGGATCTGCGGATCGATGTTAGGATCTGACGCCGGATCAACTGCGACCATTGTTTTTGACATAGTTATTACTGCTCCTATAAAAATTAAGATGATCGAAACGAATTTCATTTTGTACTCCATGGGTTTAAGAGGAATGTTAGGGGAGGGGAGTTAGTCGTTCTTTTAGTTACTTGCGCATTTCCATTCAAACTTGCGGTAGTTGGAAGCGGCAAAATGAGTAGTGAATGACACATGCATATAGCTTGCCTCGACGTTCACTATGCCGATCCGCGAGCCGCTGCGGCGTGCGTTGTGCTCCCATCCTGGCAGGCGTCAGAGCCGGAAGAGTGTGTGGTAAGGACGATTGATAAGGTGATGCCTTACGAACCCGGAGCTTTCTACCGGCGTGAATTGCCGTGCATCCAAACGGTCTTGAAGGCACTTAGTCAGGTCCCAGAGATCCTGGTTGTTGATGGCTACGTTTGGTTGGGCCAGGGGAAGAAGGGGCTCGGCGCCTACCTGTTCGAAGCGAGGGGAAGTCTCGGAGCGGTCGTCGGAATCGCAAAGACGCACTTCGTCGGAGCCGAACCCGTGGTTGAGGTCTTTCGAGGACAGAGTCGTCGTCCGCTTTTCGTTTCAGCAGTCGGGATGGAGCTTGCGGAAGCCTGTGCCCACGTACAAGAGATGCACGGAAAGTTTCGCCTGCCGTGGGCAATGTCAGAAGTCGATCGTCTCGCTCGTGAGTCTGTTTCGCGAAGCTGATCCAAATCATGCCTGACAAGGAAATAAAAGAACTGCAGGACGTTGCCTTTCGGAAGATCGGGCGCAATTTGGTTAACTTCCAGCAGCTCGAACGACTTCTGAAACTCATCATCGTCCGAAGCGATGTTCAAGGCTGTGCATCAGAGTTGGCAAAGATCCTTCGGGACAAGGACAAAAATATCGACTGCAAGACACTCGGCTTACTCGTTCGGGACTTCTTCCAAAGTGTCTATTCGAATCGCTTGTCATACGATGGCTCGCTCAATGATGTCGATGACGTATGGGTATCGATCTGCGTTACAGTTAAGTCAAACTCAATCGAACATCAAGAGCGTCAACTCCGCGAACTCGTCAAAGAGAGAAACCTGCTGGTTCATGGACTGCTGGCCCACTTCGATCTTGACTCAGTTGAGAACTGCGAGAAACTGATTCATCTGCTCGACGACCAAGTCGATCGGTTGGAGCCTCAGTACCAGTCCCTCATGGACATCATTGGTAGTATGAAGGTAGTGCAGCAAGAGGTCTTAAAGCAGTTGGATGAATGGCGCGAATCAGCGCAAGAAGATGTCGTCTGACCCGCGTCGTATGAACCCAGAACATTGGGTCTGTTAAGTTTGAGTCAGACAAATAAGGGCACCACCGGGGCAATGAAGTGGACTTTGGGGCTACGGGAAACTCCATCTCCTCGACGCGGCAGTACAGATTATTTTGCCCTCGTTAGGTACCCGCAAAAGCAAAGAATTTATCTGATCGCAGATTTCTCACAGAATAGCCCTAGAATTGATCTGCTTTAATTCTCGAGTCATACCCAGCGCCGAATCCCGCCATTTTAAAGAGAATTTCCTACAAGTTGCCGCGATCGAATGGATCTTCCGGTGTAATCACGTCGCGTAAGTCCTGACATTAGGCACTTTTAGCCACCAATATACATTTGCTTGGCGCAGAATCGGGCCTCTGGCGCATTTCCCGTGCGACCGGCACCATCCACGGCCCGAATCCGCCAGCGACAAAACTAAAGGTCGCAATCAGCACGGTTTCCATGGGAAACGGCGGGACTTGCCCGTGTCCGAAAGGGCCGAGGGTAGTCCTGAGCCTAGCACTGCGCCGCCGCCGACGAGGCAATCCTGTTGCCGGCTGCCTTAATCATGATCGACCAGCGGGATAAGTTATAATGTCGCGCATCGCTGAGTTTCTTCTATCCAACGATCCCACTCAGCTCAAGGTGAATGGCCCTTTGTCAACGAGCAACGACTCTCACAAAAAAACTTATGAACACTGAAATACTCGTGTATTGGCAGGGTAGTGGAGATCCCACGGGTTTCTTTTGCTGTGGAGGAGCAATTCTTTTCATCGTCGTGATAGTTATCGTTGCCGTCAAGGCTGGCAGTGAACAAACTAAACAGTTAAACGCGGCGAGAGATGCTTACTTCGATGCCCTTCGGAGACTTAAGGCAAATCCGACAAACGCGGACTTGCGCCAAACGACTCTTCAACTAGGGCGGGCGTATTCAAATCTAACTCGCAACAAGAGCGGGGTTACTATTTTTGATGAAGTTGCTCTGTCCAACGATATAAATGCTGCATGTGCCGGAGCCGCGACACTCGTGACTAACAAGCAGGCTCAATCTCAAACAATCGAAGCGCGTTTACACAAACTTACGGAGTTGAAGGGCAAAGGCCTAATTGATGACGAAGAGTACGCGGCAAGGAGAACGAAAATTCTGGATGAAGTGTAAGAGAGGATGAGAAGTTATCTTTTTATCGACGGGGCATATCTTCGACGTAATTACGCTGACTGCGTCCGTCCGTGGTAAGGCTCGAATGGAGAAATCGACTTTACGAGATTCCTTGGGAGATTCAGTTGGCGCTGGATGAACGCAAAGAGATAACGCTGGAGTCAAACCGTTCAACTGGAATATCGACAAGCTATTTCAAAAAATCGGAAATTAAAAGAGGGATGAACTTACAAACCCTTTTGACCGTTGTTGGTGGGATCGGTCAGGTCGTTGTAGATTTGTGGAACAAAGCACAACCAGTTCAAGCACAAGACCAGTCCGTCATATCACAATTAGACAAATGAGAGAATTTGTTGCGGTAGCTCATCCAATGTTTGCGTTCAATGCAAGCGCGTTGAAACAGCAAGCTTTGATGTTTCGGCGAGTGGCGATTCCAACTCTCTCCGATATTTTATCGGCCACCCACGAAGATACGAAAGATACTAGGAGCACATTGGAGTGGCTTAAAGAGGTCGGTATTGTATTTGAGCCAACGGCTAGGCCAAAGTTAAAGCTATCTACACCTGAATATGAAAGTACCCGCGACTTGTTGGTTGAGGATGGCAAGAGCTTAATCGAATTCCTTTTCGGTCTTCGCGTAGAAGAATTGGTGAGTGCTCGAACCGACGAGAAGAAAATGGCTGAGGTTCGAAAGAAACTTGAAGTTGCTAGAATGGAATCTGTACTTCTCGCCGCCATCAACGAGGGGAATAAATTAGTTGAGAACGCGAAAAGCTTGGCAACAAACCTCACTCGACTTTTTAGTATAGAACTGCGAGAAATTGATCACTTAGACGCGCATCCGATTTTGCCGGACGAGTTTGTTTCGTTTGAGTCAACTAATCCTGCAACGAAACACGAGGTCGTGAGAATTGTGCTGAATGCCCTACCCATACCTGACGAGAAAACACCGTGGGAGCAAATTATTGAATACCGGGAAGATCCCTCGTCCCATGACAAATTCTTAGATCTCAGACAATGGATGAGCGAGATCGCTCGTGGCGATCTGACGCCGCAGGAAGTCGAAGAAAAACTTGAATACTTACTAAGCCGATATCGTCGGCATATGGAAATTCACAAATTGAAATCAAACACTACGATGTTGCAAACGATGGTGGTGACGACGGCAGACGTATTGGGAAACTTAGCAGGCTTTCAATGGGGGAAAGCAGCACAAACTCTATTCTCGCTGAAACACAGACAAGTTAATTTATTAGAAGGGGAACTAACAGCAGAAGGCAGTGAGGTGGCTTACCTTATGAAGGCCAGAGAAATTTTTGCTTGAGTACTCCTGTGGCATTGGTCAAAGTTGAAGGATAAGAGAACAACAACATTTGAAGTGGTTAACTTCATAGGATCGATAGCCTCTATCACGGGTATCTCTTTGCTTTGGCTCAAAAACAGCATAAACATTTCGCCAGATGTGATCGTCACCGTTCTTCTAGCGGTCTCTTTCTGCTTCGGACTACTTCTTTTTGATGTTCTCATAATTCGCCTCGTGTATCAGAAATTGGTTTTCAATCGAAGTAGTTTGGCTAAGTATGCGTATTACCTTCTGGTGACTCCGATCCTAATTGTGGCAACGATCATTCTCGTTTTGTTGTTGGGAAAGGTGATCTCGTCAGCAGAATTTAAATGGCTATTTAGAGCATGAGACTCGCTGTTGGACAATAACGATCTGGTTTTGTGAACCGAAATTTTGACGAGGTCATCCCAAGAAAGGCCAGTTTTATTCATGGTGACAGTTGGTGACACTCGGTGAGTAGGCACTTGAAACGTCTACAAAACCTTTATTCATCGGTTCGATTCCGATCGCCGCCTCCAAACCTTACCCCATTTGTCGCAAAAAGGATCCTCCAAGAATAAGGGCACCACCGGGCTTCTGTCGTAGCGCGCGGTGATGCCCCGCCTATGCCTCCTAACCAGCATAAGGCGATGCTGATCTATTGATCTCCTACGGCACAACTTTCGTGGCGTGCTCGCTCCAGCCGCTTTGTCCACCTGCACTGACCGCCGCTACTCGAAACCAATAACGCTTACCACTGGTTAAGTTCACGATGAGTTTGCTGGCGGAGGTAGCAATCCCAACGTGCGTCCAACTGCCGGCTGCGGCCGGATCCTGGCTCGCCTCGATCGTGTAACTCCGAGCGTTCGCAACCGCCTTCCAAAACAGATTGACCTCGCCTTCGTGCTCACCGGGATTCGCACTCAGTGCTTGCGGCACGCCGGGGAGCGTCGGTGCCGAACGGGAGGCTTTGATTTCCATGCCCGCGCTGGTAATCAGCGAGTGGTCGGTTCCGGCAATGCTTTCTACATACGCGGCGAGTTTGGTCAAACCCTGGTCCAGCCGTGCTTCGGCGTTTTCCTGTGTCACAACTCGTGTCGAGACTTCTGATTTTGCTGCCTGGACCAAAGCAAACGCTTGCGTGAGCTCATCCAGAGCGGTCGTGATCTCAGTTAATGGTGGATTGGGACTCGGAAAGCTGGTGTTGTTCGTCATCGCCGTTACTATTTGCCGGCCTTTCGCCAACTTGTCAGTGATAGAAAGATTTTTCAGGTTCAGTCTGATTCTAGCCATAAGCTTCTCCTGGTTGTTGTTGGTCAATGGGGAGACAATTTTGGGAGCAAATTGTTCATTGCATTTGCGGCGTCACGTCTTTCCTCCGGCAGATCACTTCCCGGATTCGCGGAATCACTTCTCGGCTGCGTCAGACTTCCTTTGCAGCTTGAGCGACACCTAATCAGGTTTTCGTAAATCGCTTCATGGATCCATGAAATCCTGTCTGAATCTTTGCGCATCCCGTTTAGGATCCGAGAGAGTTCACAATGCAAGACTCCACTCTGCTTGTCGGCTCTCGGGCGACCGGGATAAGTTCTCGTCGATCCCAGTCATCACTTCAGCGATCCGGATTGCTTTTTCGTCGATCCGAAATAGGTGCGCCGTGGAAGTCTGGTAGGCGCGGGGCGATCCGGATTGCGATCAGGCAGCGGGAAGAAATCAAACAAAGCAGTTCAGTCAGGTAAGTCGAGATGTAATGAACGATTACTCTGATAACTACCGGGTTCGCGGGCGGCGCACAGAAGACTTACAGTTTGCATGCGAGCGTTTAGCTTTACACTCGTTGCAAAATTCGCCTGAAGTCGGTTTTTCTTTACGGGATTCGTAGTTTGATGTGGGCCAATGGCGGCAGTTCGCGCAGAAATGCCAGGTGTTTCGATTGCGTTTGCGTCGATAGGTTTTGGTCATGTGTTTTGTGCTCTTGTTTGTAGGATTCTGGGCAAAGTTCAGAGCCTTGGTTGAAAACACAATGGGGAGACGGGAGAAAGTTGAAAAAGCGCTAGAGTGGCTAACGCCTTTTCATTTTTGAAAACCTAAAGCGCGGGCAGGGTAGGTGAGTGGTCGCAGAAAAGTCCTTAGAAAGTTCTTAGAAAACTCTTAGAAATTATTTTTAGAATTTCGTTCATCGGATTCAGCGCCGTTTTATGAGAAAACTCGAAAAATGGGCTTGACGAGTTTGGACCATCGGTTAGAATGCGCCGCATTCGGCGGGCTTGCTGGAGTATAGACAGTGACCCGTTTAGTTATCGGAAGAGGTCGGTAACTAATCTCCGTGCCGAATGTTCTAAGGAGCTGAGAGCTCTCA
>Ga0207710_10000368_pt1 | contig 31554 bp, 21 predicted proteins | sample KBSS24metaG_FD_184400 | JGI IMG/M metagenome (GOLD analysis project Ga0207710, IMG submission 184400) | Switchgrass rhizosphere microbial communities from Kellogg Biological Station, Michigan, USA - KBS S2-4 metaG (SPAdes) (version 2) | ecosystem: Host-associated > Plants > Roots > Rhizosphere...
CGTGATGGCACCGAGGTACCAGCGCGCCTCCTTGCGGCGAGCTACAATGACGAACTCACCCAACGCGCCGCTGACGGCGCGTGTCTCGTCCCAAGTTACTGGCACCTCATCGAACCACGTCAGGTCCGGCCACGGCTTGTCGGCGTACTTTTCCCATGGATCGTACCAATAGAGATACGCTTGCGGGGCGTAGTACAGGACGGTCAGCGCCAGTTGGTGAGCGTTGGTAGTTTGGTTTCGGTCCTGGGAATAGCAGATGGTGTAATCCATCGGCCCCGCGATCGCACGTTGAAAGGCGAGGTTGACGTTGTGGCGGGCAGGGGGGAATTGCTCGTTGCCGCGTACGCCTTCGAGGGCTACATAGTTGGGCAGGGTCCGTTCCAACCCTGCGGGCCGGATATTGTCATGGATGTCGCAGATCAATTGGTGGTCGGCACAGGTCCTGATCATGCGGTAGAGGGTGTCGGCATCCGACTTGCGGCCTTCCCACATGAAGCCGAACTTGATCCCTGAGGCACCCCACGCGGAATAGGTGCTGCAGAGGGTATCCAACTGCTTCATGGCAGGGTTTCGATCGACATAGAGCATGGTGTGCACGCCTTTTGATGCGGCGTAGGCGATGATCTTGCGGATATCCAGACCCGCTATCGGCACGGTCGCGTCGGAGTCGTCGGTGCCGTCGCCGTACCAATGCGCGTCGTACTCGATGTATTCGAACTTGTGTTTTGCCGCCCAATCCACGGCCGCTAGACCGTTCTGCGTCGTATATGCACCTCTTACGCGGTAGGCGCGGCCCGCCTTGATCCAACTGGTGTCTTCGAGCGCGCAGGGTGTTGCCAGTGTTGGGATAATGCCGCCCTGTTCGATCAGGCCGGCAGCCGTGTCCGACACGACGAGGATCCGCCACGGCGTCTCTTGCCCGACGTCGACATCAAACTCGGGCTCAGCTGGCGTTGGCGTATCCGTTCCATCTGGCCCGACTGTCCGGCCGGGATAACGCATCAGATGTGTTCCGATGAAATTGTCTCCCAACACGCGAAGCAGGGCGCGCGGATAGTGCGGCCTGTCGGACTCGGCCAGCAGGGCATAAAGGCCGTTGCCGATATCGACTGTGATTGGATAATCGGACAGTGCTCCGGAATCTTCATGCGATGTTATCGGCGGCCACGCTGGCAGGGGTTGGTTGAGCCTGGACGTAGCCCCCTCCTGCCGGAGCTTGCCGATGATGATCTCCCCCTCATCGCGGCTGGCATAAAAGATGGCGGACTCGGGAAAGCGGAAGTGAGTCTGTTCGCCGCTCAACCGTACACTGGTGTGATGGTCCGCCCTCACGATGACCTGTCGAACGGCGGCCGCGGTGTTGAAGACGCGGGCGATGATGTCGTAGTCAATGCCGGTCTTGGTGTCCCTCAAATGCGCCTTCAGCTCGTTCGAGCTCTCGTCATAGGTTGCACTTGTTCCGAATTTCGGTGTCCAGCTGCCGGAATGCCTTCGACGTGAAATGCCGAGAAATTGCGCGCTGACACCGAGGGAATAGCCCGAGGCCAGTTGGAGTGAGAGTCTGGAAGGGGCGATTACCACTTTCGCGCCGCGAGCAACGCTCCAGCGTTGCGAGGCAGAGGTCAGATCAAGCGTTAGCACCAGCTTTCCGTCGGGGGAGGCCACGGTGAGCCGCTGCGTGGACTGTTTATTTGCAGGGCCAGCGTTGGCCGCCACAGCGGCCGCTACGGCGATCAAGCCTTTGGCGACGCTGCGCCGTGTGAGGGTGGCAGCGTCGTTCACCAGTAGGGGTCCCAAACTCTCGTGAAGCGCATCAGTGCTTCGAGATAGAAGTAGTCACCCCAAATAACGCGCTCTCGAACGCCTATTCTTTTGGGCATGTGATAGACGGCCTCGCGTAACAGGCCGTCACCCGCATCGTGCTCACTGAGTGCGTAATTCTCGATCAGGCTGAGGAGAATGGCCTCCGCCCATGCTTCGAAGCGCGCACGGTCCGGGTCGGCAATGGGCATCTGCCGCGCCATTTCCAACAGTCCGCAGACAGCGATGGCCGCGGCGGAAGTGTCGCGCTCGATCTTATCGTCGGTAAAGACGAGGTCCCAGCAGCAGACATGATCGGCCGGCAAGTGCGCCAGAAAATAGTTGCCCAAGCGCGCACTCAACGCGATCAGAGAGATGTCGCCGTTGTAACGGTAGACGAGCGGAAAGCCGTAAATGCCCCAGGCCTGTCCGCGTGCCCAGCAGGAGTCATCGCTATAACCTTGATGTGTCGTGCCCCGCAGCGGCGCGCCAGACTTAGGGTCCATGTAGAAAGTGTGGAACGTCGAGGCATCCGGCCGTACCAGGTACCTTGCAGCCCGGCCAACATGAATGTTGGCTACCGCTCGATAGGCAGGGTCGCCGGTCTCGTCACTGGCCCAGTAGAGCAGCGGGAGGTTGAGATTGCAGTCGATGATCATGCGCCCGGCTTGCGTCGGGTCGCTGAGATCGCCCCAGGCCTGGATGATGCCGGCCACTGAGAGGTAGCGGCTGCGAAGCAGGTCGGCGGCCTTGATTGCAGCCGCCCGCGCAGCCGCGTCACCTACGATCTTCCAGGCAGCGATGCATGACAGAGAATACAGGAAGCCGAGATCATGATGGTCGGTGCGGACCTGGTTCTCGATCCGGTGTCCGAAACTACGCACCTGTGTCTGGGCCGCGGCGCGCAAGTCTTCGTCGCCGCGGAATTGGTAGCCGAGCCACAACATTCCAGTCCAGAAGCCGTTGGTCCACTCGATATTGTCGATGGCCTCGTAGACTCCGTTGCTCGAAGCCGGCGCCGGGAACTGTGCAGTGAAGCGCGGAAGCATGGTCTTCATGCGCGCCAACGCCGTTGTGATGGCGGCGTTGATGCGCACGTTGGTCTGAAGCCGCCCCATGGTGGTTAGCGGCGGTGCGGCGCGGCGGTAGAGTCGCGTTTCACGAGCGACAGCGGCATGAAGCGATGTTGGGGCTTGGAGGCTTCACCGACCCGTATGCGGCGCACAGCGTCCATCATGATCTCCACCGCCGCGGAAGCCATGTCGGCGATAGGCTGTCGGATAGTCGTGAGCTCGGGCCATATGGTGGATGCAACAGGAGTATCGTCGAAGCCCGCTATGCTCAGGTCCCCAGGGATCGACAGGCCAAGTCCGTGAGCGACGGCGGCGACCGCTGCTGCCATGTCATCGTTCGCCGAGAAAACGGCCGTCGGGCGATCCTGAGGCTCCAGGAGCTGCCGGGCAGCCTGTAGCCCCGAGCGGTACGTGAAATATCCCCGCACGATTCTTTGGGGCTTGACCTCCAAACCGGCATCCGCCATCGATTGTCGGAATCCTGCCTCGCGCCGTTTCGCTGGCGAATGCGTGGGATCGCCCTGCACAAACGCGATGTCGCGATGACCTAGCTCGAGCAGATGCTCGGTCATCATCCGGGCGCCCTCGAAGTCATTGATGATGACGGCCGAGCGATCCGGCCTCAATTCGGCCGTGGCAAAACTCAACGCCTGCACGCCCTTGCGCTCCAGGAATCCGAACACGGCATCGGAATCGCACAGGGGAGGCGGCAGGATCACGGCATCGAAGCCTGCGGAGACGAGCTTCTGGAGCCACTCGAGGGGATCCGGCAGCGCGGCCTGCTCGGCGTGCAACTGGCAGCCTCCAATGGCGCCCTGCCGAAACGCGCCCATCAGGTAGTTGGCGAGGTTCGAGGAGGACGGATTGGTATAGATCAGCGCGATCCTCGCGCCGCCATGGATGTTTCTCGCTGCAGCATTGGGTGAGAAGTCCAGATCCTTGATGGCCCGATAGACCTTCTCTCGAGTCTTGTCGCTTACGTACTTGTGTCCGTTGATGACACGGGAGACCGTCATCGCCGACACACCGCCGCGCCGCGCGACATCGTGGATGGTCGGAATCGCCTTTTTGTTCTGTTTGCGCGCCGCGGGGCGCTTTCGAGCTCGTCCAGTTGGTGACTTCATGGCGTCCATGGTTCCGCCGACATCATTACCGGGTCAATTCGCTTGCCCGGCAACAGCGGCTGTGTATGATCTGATATCAATAACAGACAGAACCCGTGAGGCGCAAGCACCTCGGCTTTGACTGCTTGGCGCAGTCGGTCGTCGCTGATGCTTCCTGCGCATGTGGAGAGCCGCAGTTGATATGACGCCAGCCCGCCGAAACTACAGCCTGCTGAGCGCCTTCCTGTTCTTTTTCTTCTTTGCCCAAGCCGCCTCGATGTCCATGCTGGCAATCTGGCTGAAAGGCACTATGGGCCTGAGTGGGGCAGCCGTAGGGACGGTTTTTTCGGCAAACTTCCTGGCAGCCATGCTGGCGCAGCCAATTCTCGGTTACGTCTCCGACAAGCTGGGCTTGCGCAAAGGAGTGCCCGCGGCGATCGGCTGCCTGGTCGTCGTGGCGTGCATCTTTTTCAGCCTGATCTACGCGCCGCTGCTGCGTGTGAATCTGTCGCTCGGCGCATTGGCCGGTGGGCTCTATCTGGGGGTGACCTTCGTCGCCGGAGCTTTCGCTATTGAGTCGTTCGTTGATAGGGTGGGGCGGAAATACGGATTTGAATACAGCCGCGCGCGGCTATGGGGTTCGCTGGGATACGCGAGCGCCGCAGCCTTTACCGGGCGGCTATACAACCTCGATCCAAAGTTGAACTTCTACCTCGCCTCGGCCGCGGGAGTCCTGCTGGTTCCTATCATCATGAGCGCGCGCATTGAGACGAGCACAACAGAGCGCGCAAACACGACTGCGCTGACGTTGCGCGACGCGGTGTCGATTCTGCATCTCCCGAAGTTCTGGGGCTTCATGGTGCTCATTCTGGGCGTAACGAACCTGTACCTGGTCTACGACCAGCAATTTCCCTTCTACTTCGCGTCGCTGTTCCCGACGCCGGCCAGAGGTAACGAGTTGTTCGGATACCTCAGTTCCGCGCAGATCTTCGTGGAAGCCGGGATGATGTTCGTGGCTCCTTGGATCGTGATGCGTACGGGGGCGCGTTATGGTCTGTTGCTGGCTGCAGGCATCATGATCGTGCGGATTGCCGGCTCCGGGCTCGCCGTGGGACCGATCTCGATCTGTGCGTGCAAAATGCTGCATTCTCTGGAGCTGCCGATACTTTCGGTGTCGATATTCCGATACATCGCGTATCACTTCGAGGCGCGATTTTCCTCCATGATCTATCTCGTCGGTGTCAGTTTCGGCCATTCGCTGGGACTCGCGTTCTTCTCGCCCCTTGCCGGCGCCGGCTACGACCGGATCGGCTTTCAACATACCTATTTTCTGATCGCCGCCTTCGCGTTCGTATTCTGGTTGGGCTCCTGGTTCTCACTCTCGCCGACGCCGCCGACCGATGCCAGCGGCCGGCCCCTCGAGTGAGCGCTGGTCGGTGGGCTTACCCACCGACCTTGTAGCGCACGCCGAGGCTGTATGTACGGCCGTTGATAAAGTGCTGACGCTCGATGCCGGTAGCGTAGGCAGGCTCACCAACGAAACGGTCGAGCCCCTTATCGGTCAGGTTGTTGGCATTGAAGGTGATGGAGAGGGACTCCTTCAGCCGGTAGTTCAAAGAGGCATCCAGGATGCCGTAGGGGCCGATATAACGTCCGTCGATGGGATTCGTGGAAACACCGAACAGAATTTCGTCTGACCGCCAGGTGTAGACGAGCCGGCCGGAAAGCTTGCCGTTGTCGTAGAAGGCCTGCAGCGTGTAGTTGTACTTGGACACGAACGGCTGCGGCACGTTCACGATCCTTGTGTTGCTCGCTGTGCCGAAATTCACCGGATTGGCGGTGTCCACATAAGTGAACGAGCCGGACGAACCGAAGTGTTGCCAGGTGCCTGGCAGGAAATCGAAGAAGGTCTGGAATGCGGCCTCGATACCACGCGCATAACCACTGCCGGCATTTGTCTGGCGGGTGACCAGGTATTCTCCCGGCTGGCAGCCGTACGCGGCAGCGAAGGCCGCGCTCGTCGGCGGCGCGTTCGGGACCGTCTCGCAGCGATTGATGCCGTAGGCAAACCCATTCAGCTGTTTGTCAAAGAAATCCAGCGACGCGTAGTTGGTCGCGCTGAAGTATTTTTCGAACGCGATGTCATAGTTGTCTGCCTTGAGTGGCGCCAGATTCGGATTGCCGGCAGTGCCGGTGCCCCCTGAGGCGTTGGCGCCGATGGCCGGGTTCAGATCAGAGAACGTTGGGCGGGTTATGCCTTTGGAGTAGCCGAGCCGCACGAGAAGGTCGGGTTGCACGTAGTAGGTCACGTTCAAGGACGGCAGAGTATTGATGTAATCCTTTGACGCGGAGAAAGGGACGATGGCCACGGGCGTCTGAGTCAGATCATTGGCGTAGCCCTGGCTATACTGGTAGGTGCGAACCACCCGGACACCCAGGTTGCCTTTGATCTTGTCATTGAAGCCGGCGAAATCACCCATGGCATAGAGCGCCGTCGTCTCTTCCTTTTCGACGAATCGCGCCAGCAGCTGCTCGGCACGCGTGGCTCCGGCCGGAATATTGGCGAGCGGGAAACTGTTGCGAACCGAATCACCCAAAAGCTGGGCCGGCGAATAGACCAGATAGCCTCCGGAATAGCCTGCATCGCCGTGCATGAAATTGGTGAGCGAAGATTGCAGGAGGCTCGTGAAATCGGTGGCCGGTATGCCATTGCCGTGATAGGCGGCGCCTCCCGCGGCACCTGGCCACCCGGCGAGTCCAGCGCCGTTGGACGTCAGGCTGTAGTTCTGGGTGAATCCGTAGTTCCAGTACCGATCCTCGGTAGGGGCATAGCGCGTGCCCACCTTCACATCACGGAAGAATCCGTTGTCGAATTCATATTTGCCGTCCAGACGTACGGCCATTCCTTTGTCCTTGGTGTCATAGTTCGTCCCGTCATTGTAGTAACTACCCACCCAGGTCGAGGGCGAGCCTACGTCAGGCCCCGTGAGGGTCATGGTGTGCGGCGCACCGGCAAGATCGCGCGTAATCGCCCATCCGCCGATGCCCGAGGACTGCCACGAACCTGGTGCCGAGGCGATATTCACCGACCGGTTATCATCGCTGACCTCCGATCTCGTAAAAGCCACATCGCCCTTCACGCCAAACTTCGGCGTCACCTGCCACTCGAAGCCTGTGGCGGCGATCGCTGTCCAATAGGGGTGGTGCTCGTCACCGCCGGTTACATTGAGGTCGGAATTAAGGAAGGTGCCGCCTGCCAGCCGTTGACTGACCAGCACGTCGTTTGATCCGCCATTGAGATTGCGATTGGCCACGCCTTCGGTAAGAGCGAACGGTGTCGTCTGAAGATTCTGCACGTTGCGTCCATCGACACTGTTCAGAAACATGTAGTTCTGGTTATACAGATAATAGGTGTAGTTGCTTTCTGCATAGAGGCGCAGGCCGTCGTTGACGACCCAATCCGCCGCAACCTGGAAGCCTTTGCGAGTGCGCTTGATGATTTCTTCACCGACCGGTATCTGAGATTGGGCGGTGGCCGACATCACATTGCCGATCTGACTGGCGTTCAAAGCCGTCCCTCCGAGACCGGCATGCGCAAAGTCGGGGACATTGCACGGCGTGGTGATGTTGTCGCAGGGGAGCGTCGGAACATTCACCAGGCCCCACACGTCGGAACGCCCGACGTAAGCGGCTAGCGGCGCGTTCGGATTGTTGGCCGTGTTGGTCGCTGCGCGCTGCGCGTATTCCGGATCATCGGCACGGATGGACCGCTCATAGGTCGCACCGCCATTCGCTGGATTGTTATCAGATCGACCTTCGCTCCTTTGGTACACGGCGCCAATAACCAAACCGACACGTCCACCGTCCGACAAGTCCCATTTGTCCGCAACGAGCCCGAAGACCTCCGGCTTCACGTGCCTGTCGAGCTCGTTATATCGACCAGTTACGCCCACCGTCGCCGTGGGACCGGAGAAATCACTCGGATGGCGCGTACGAATGTTGACGAGGCCGCCGATACCGCCTTCGATGTGCTCGGCGGTCGGATTCTTGTAGACATCGATACCGGCGACCATGGCGGGAATGGCGTCTTCGATATTGAATTCACGCCGGCCCGCGGTCGCGTATGACCGGCCATCGACCTGGGAGGCGGTCTGACCCGAAAGACCGCGGATCGTGAGTCCGCTGCCAGAGCCGACAGGGGAGGCGCCTTCGCCGCCATATCGATACCCCTGCACACCGGGAATGCGAGTAAGCGTCTCGGCCACGTTGGTGTCGGGCAGCTTGCCGATATCTTCCGCGCTGACCGAGTCGACGATTTCCTGGGTGTTCTGCTTGATGGATACAGATGACTGCAGGCTTCCACGAACGCCGCTGACCACTACCTCCTCAACTTTGGTAGTGGCCGCTGCTGCAGGAGTTGTTGATGGATCGGCCGTTTGCGCGAGCGTGGGCGCGTCCAATGCGGCCACGGTGATTGTTCCAAGCAAACTCACCAGGATCTGCTGTTTGCCAACGATCATGAGTCCCCCTCACTGATAGTCTTTGTCAGGCGTGCGGTGCGCCCATGGGCGCGTTTGCAAAAGATAACAAATAAGTTATCGTTAACATAGCATGACCGATTTAGATAAATCCACCGTGAGAGCGGCAGCGTCATTAATTCGGTTATCGTTACCACGAAATGCCGGTGGTGCGGGCCGACTGGCTCGTGAGACGGCGAGCATGCGGGGGCGCAGTTTAGGGAGACTCGCGGCGCGCGATCGGCACTCCAGACCGGGGGCAGCCGTAGTGTGTGCGCTTCGGTATGCGAGTATTGCTGTGCTGAGCTTCGCGGGAAGTGGCCGGGCTCTAGCGGCTGCCGAGCCTGCGTTGGCCATTTATCCCGAGCCGGCCGCCGTCACTTATAAGAAGCACAACAATGACTTCACGGTGAGCGTGCGGACGCCGCAGGGGTCGTGGCGGAATCTCTACGAATACAATGTCAAAGTCGATCTCAATGCACCCCAGAACGCCTCAATGGTCTACTTCGATATGACCGGACCGGTTGAGGTGTCGGTGCGCAAGAACAACGGCACGGTCCGGGAAGTGCGGGTACGGCCCAGCTCCTTTGGAATCAAGGTGAAGCTCGCAGGCAATATTGCGACATTCACGCTCACGCAACCGCGCAAGGTGTCGGTCGAGTTCGACGGCGACCGGCTTCACAATCTCCACATACTGGCGAGTCCGGTGGAAACCAGCCGGCCCGATCCTTCGGATCCAAACGTGGTCTGGTTCGGGCCGGGTGTGCACCAGCCCGAGGACGCGAGCGACGCCTATCACATCGCTTCCAACAAGACGGTGTACATCGCGGGTGGCGCTTTAGTTCGTGGCCGAATGGTGCTCGACCACGTGGAAAACGTGAAGATTCTGGGCAGGGGCATCATCGACGAACCGGAGGAGGGCATCGAGATTCGCCACTCCAAGGCGATCACCATAGATGGCCCGATTATCGTCAATCCAAGGCATTACACGCTCTCGTGTGGGCAGTCGTCGGACATCACCATCCGCAATCTGAAAACCTTCAGTGCGAGCCCCTGGTCGGACGGGCTGGATTTCATGAGCTGCTCGCAGGTCAGGGTCGATGACGTGTTTCTGCGAACGTCCGATGACTCCATCGCAATCTATGGCCATCGCTGGGATTTCCGGGGCGATGCGCGCGATTACCTGATCACCCACTCCATCCTGTGGGCCGATGTCGCCCATCCGATCAATATGGGCCTGCATGGCGACCCGGGCGAGCACGGCGAAACGCTCGAGAACATCCGTTTCCAGGACATCGATATCCTGGAGCATGCCGAGCACGATCCCAACTACCAGGGCGCCATGGCCATCAGTGACGGTGATGACAACCTGGTGCGCAATGTCGTGTTCGACTCGATCCGGGTCGATGACTTCCAGGAGGGCCAGCTCGTCAATCTGCGGGTGATGTTCAACCAGAAATACAACACTGCGCCCGGCCGTGGCATCGAGAACATCTTGTTTCGTAACGTGACCTATACCGGGGCGAACCAGTACGTTTCAGTCATTGCCGGGTACGATGCCGCGCGCACCGTGCGGGACGTCCGGTTTGAGCACCTCAGCATCAATGGCCGCATGATCGGTAGCGCGCGCGCTGCCAATATCGACATTGGGGAGCATGTTTCGGGGGTGACGTTTGCACCGTAATCCTCCTGTAGATTCAAATACTTGAGATGAACTGATATCGATAACGTATATGCAGCTGCTGAAATATAGATAAACATGGATGTTGCATAGAAAGACATGTTATCGATATCCTATATTCGAGCACAGGCGTTATTGCTGACAAGGGACAGGGGGAAGGCAAATGACGATCACCGCTGCAGTCAGGATGGGTGCTTTATTGCTGCTGATTTGCGTCGCAAGTCAGACGGCGAGCGCGCAATTTGTTCATCCGGGCGGCCTGCACACAGCCGCTGACCTCAACCGTATGAAAACCCAGGTGGCGGCAGGCGCGCATCCCTGGATCGATGACTGGAATCTGCTCATTTCCGATCCATTGGCCCAAAACACGTATACGGCAGCCCCGCGTGCAAACATGGGCGCCAACCGCCAGCGAGCCGATCAGGATGCTCATGCCGCCTATCTGAACGCCATCCGGTGGTATGTCTCCGGCGACACGAGCTATGCGGATACGGCGGTCAGAATCCTGAACGGTTGGGCCGCAGCGGTGAACCAGGTTCCGACCGGCGCCGGGCCGGATGTCTATGGCCTCGAGGCTATCCCCATCCAGGATTTTGCGCTTGCGGCCGAGGTGCTCCGAATCTACCCCGGGTGGACGTCGGCGGACATCAGCACCTTCAAGGGCATGTTCACGAACTACTTTTATCCGGCCGTGAATGAATTTTTGACCAACCACAACGGCTACTGCATCAGCTACTACTGGGCCAACTGGGATGCGGCCAATATCGGGGCGCTCATCGCCATGGGTGTATTCAACGACAACACCGCCTGGTTCAACCAGGGAGTGGACTACTACGAAAGCGGCGCCGGCAACGGTGCGATCATGAATGCGGTTTACTTTGTGTGGCCTGGAAACCTGGGTCAGTGGAACGAAGCGGGGCGCGACCAGGAACATGATCAGCTCGGGGTCGGATTGCTCGGTTACGCGGCGCAGACGGCCTGGAATCAGGGCGTCGATCTGTTCAGCTACGCTGGCAATCGGCTACTGGCCGGTGCCGAGTACACGGCGCAATACAACACCGCCAGGTCAGTCCCTTACAAGACGTATAACAATTGCGATAATGTGCAGCAGTACTGGGTTTCCACCAACGGCCGGGGCCGCCTGGACGATCGCCCGGTCTGGGAATTGATCTATAACCACTACGCTGTTCTGCAGGGGTTGAGCAGCCCGAACAGCAAGGCCATGGCCGAACTGATGAGGCCTGAGCACGGCAGCGCCGACCACTTCGGGTATGGCACGCTGACCTTTACACTGAGTGCTTCAGCGTCATCCTATCCCCCTTCCCCGACTCCGGCTGTTCCGACGGGCGTGACCGCGACGGCGGGGGTTGGTCGGGTGTATGTAAGTTGGGCGCCAGTGGCGACCGCTAACGGCTTCAAGGTGCTGCGCTCCGCCGGCGGCGGGGCCTACACGGCCTTAGCCAGCCTGACAGCGACCACTCAACCCCAATATAACGATACGACCGTTACCAACGGCACGGTGTACTCGTACCAGATCCAGGCGATCAATCAATCCGGGACGAGCGCCGCGTCGGCCGCCGCAGCTGCCACGCCCACGGCCTCTGGCGCGCTGCCGGGTGGCTGGCTCAACGCGGATGTTGGAACAGTGCAGACGGCTGGCAGCGCCCAATACGCGGCGGTGAGCGGCAGTACCTTCCTCGCCACAGGTCAGGGAAGCGGCATCGGCGGCATCGGCGGCAGCTACCTTTCGACCAATCCCTCGACCACCGACTCCTTCAATTTCACGTACCGCCAAGTCACGGGCGATTTCACCTTGACCGCGCGGCTGGCATCCATAAGCGGCTCGAAGTTGAGCAATACAGGTCTCATGATGCGCGCGACGTTAGATAGCGGCGACCAAGCTGTGGCTATCCTGCTGGGTTCCACCGGGGGGCGCATAGGGGAAATGGGAAGCCGCGCCGCCACCGGCGGCTCCATGACCTGGACGACCGGAAATGAATATACGACGGCGCCCGGATGGTTCAGGCTGCAGCGCGCGGGCAACGTCTTCACCGCCTATCAATCGTCCGACGGAGTCGCTTGGTTCACAGTGGGAACCAGCACTATAGCCATGCCCACCACATACTATGTTGGCCTGGCGGCGTGTTCGGGAGATACCACGGGCAATACGACTGAAACGAGCAACTTCGACAACGTCAGCCCAACCAGCCTGATCCCAAACGGCACGTATGTGATCACGAGCGTTTATAGCGGCCTGGTCATCGACGATCCGGGCAGCTCAAAGACGAATGGCAAGGTGATGCAGCAGTACACCCGGAACAACGGTGCCAATCAGCACTGGACCGTCAACAACCTGGGTAACAATGTCATCACGCTGACCAACGGAGCGAGCGGTCAATTACTCGACGTCACGGGAGCCTCCAAGGCGAATGGGGCGCTCGTTGACCAATGGCCCGCCAATGGACAGACAAACCAGCAGTGGAATGTCATCTCCCTGGGCGGTGGAAGCTTTGAATTGACCAGTGTCAACAGTGGGCTGGCGCTTGATATCGTTGGAGGGGTGACGACGGTGGGGGCGAAGCTCGATCAAGCTGCGTACCTTGGCAATGCGTGGCAGCAATGGGGCTTCGGCGCGCCGTAGGCCGAGGGTCAGCGCTGCGACTGCCCGGGTGTTGGCGGCGCGGCCCCGGGTGTTGGCGACGCGGCCCTGGGGTACGGGCGGCGCGGCGCGGCCCGGTCTATTCAACACGCACCCAATCGTAGTCGGCATAGCCTGCTTTGGCACTGTCCCATGGGCGAACGGCAAACAGCCCGAACTTCGCGCCGATCCAGCGTCCGGGGCGCGCCTTGAAGGGCTCCCCGAGCGTCGTAAAATCCTTGCCGTCTGTGCTCAGACTAAAGCTCGCCGTAGCACCTTCGGTCACGCTCATACGGAGGTAGAAGTCGGTGCCGCTGATGCGTTGTTCTGCGACGCGCGTCCCAGGGCTGCCCTGGTCGGCGTCTTTGGCAATTGTTTCGCCCGCGTAGAGTCCGTCTTCCTTTTGCAGTAGGGAAAGATATGCGTAGTCCATCCCCATGAGGATGAGTCCGGTTTCATTGCCTGGGGCAAGCGGTGAGAAGCTGACTTTTGCGGTGGCCACGAAGGCTGGACCGGGAAGTTTCTGCAGCAGGAGGTTTGGAACGTCCCAGAAATTCAGTGCGTGCTCGGGCGTCTTCACGGAATAGAGACGCAGCACGCCGAAGGCGGGAGCGGGCAGGGCCCAGTTGTCCGCCGGGTTGGCTTGCCATTGCCATTGCAAGCCGAGGCGTTCACCCGAAAATTCATCTGAGTCCGCGGGCGTTTGCGGCTTGCTGGCGACTCTCACTTTAGGCTTCCGATACTTAGAGACCGGCTCGCCGACCCCGTCGCCGTCAGGGTCCGCACCGACCACGGGCCAATCGTCATGCCAGTTCATTGGTTCCAAATGTACGACGCGGCCGTAAGCTCCTCGGTCCTGAAAGTGCATGAACCAGTCCTCGCCGGCTGTCGTGTGAACCCATCCTCCCTGATGTGGACCGTTGATGTCAGTGCTGCCCTGCTGGAGCACAACCCTGTCAGTGTAGGGCCCGAAGATGTTGCGCGAACGTAACACCAACTGCCAGCCCGTCTCGACGCCGCCGGCGGGTGCGAAAATATAGTAGTAGCCGTTTCGCTTGTAGAGTTTGGGGCCTTCGATGGTGTGGTTGCGATCCTTCCCATCGAAAACCAGGACGCCCTCATCGAGCAGCCGCGTGCCGTCCTGACTCATGCGATGCATGATCAGCACACCGTTGATGCCGGATCGGCTGGCCGCGAGCGCATGCACGAGATACGCGTTGCCGTCGTCGTCCCAGAAAGGGCAGGGGTCGATCCAACCCTGGGCCTGTTTCACGAGCAGGGGAGGTGACCAGGGGCCCGTCGGGCCTGGCGCCTTCACCCTGTAGATCCCGAAATCCGGATCGCTGTAATAGATGATGAATTCACCCTTGCGATGACGGATGGCGGGCGCCCATACACCTTTGCCGTGCTGGGGGTGGCTGAAGAGCTCGAAGGGTGGCTGCCGGGGCAAGGCATGTCCAATGATCGACCAGTTAACGAGGTCGGTCGAATGCAGTATGGGCAGCCCGGGAACAGTGTTGAAGCTGGAGGCGGTCAGGTAGAAATCGTCGCCCACTCGAACGACGTCCGGATCGGAGTAGTCGGCGTACAGCACCGGGTTGCGGAAGCGGCCGTCGCCGAGGTCAGCGCTCCAGGCCCTGGAGACCTCGGGCGGTTGCTGCCCGTGGGGGTGAGACTTCGTGTCACCTTGCGTGAACCCGACTGCGGGCGCAAATAAAGCAGCGACGCTGATGAGACCGTGCGTGAAACATGTTCTGAGTTGCATGCCATGTGGCTCGCGGACCGTGCGTGAGCAACGATCATAACTCAGACAATTACCGTTGCGGGGCTACGCAGGCAGCACGCCATGGGGGCGGATTTGGCGGAATCGGACGAAAGTGGTTGACGTGAGGACCAGGTCGAGCCGGAATAGCGCTCGGGGACGTTTTCTCATGGGCTAGAAAGGAGCGAAAGGCGTGGGAGCCATGATCCTGCTGGACCTCGTTGGCGGGGTGTCGTTGCTGTTGTGGGGCCTGCATATGGTCCACAGCGGGATCGTGCGCGCCTTTGGCTCCGATCTGCGCAGGTTCCTCGGCGCGGCCCTGCGGAATCGCTTTTTAGCGTTTCTGGCGGGAATCCTTGTGACTGCGCTGCTTCAAAGCAGCACCGCGACAGGATTGATGACCGCTTCGTTCGTGACGGGCGGCACAGTGGACCTGGTGCCAGCGCTTGCCATCATGCTGGGCGCGAATGTTGGTACCACGCTCATCGTCCAGGTACTGTCGTTCAACGTATCCGCGGTGGCGCCGATCCTGTTTCTGGTCGGCGTGACGGCCTTCAAGCGCGGCGGGCAGACGCGGACGCGCGATCTGGGGCGAGTGGCCATCGGTATAGGGCTGATGGTGCTCTCGCTGCACATTCTACTCGATACGCTTGCGCCCGCAGAGAACGCGCCTGCGGTTCGCACTCTGCTCGGCGCCATTACCAACGAGCCGCTGTTATGCGTGCTGATGGCGGCCGCGCTGACCTGGGCTGCCCACTCGAGTGTCACTGTGGTTTTGCTGGTCATGTCTCTGGCGTATTCGAACTTTATTACGCCGGTCGCCGCCCTCGCTTTGATATTGGGAGCCAACCTGGGCAGCGCGATCAATCCGCTGGTGGAAGGCAGCCGCAGCGACAACCCTGCCAGCCGCCGCCTGCCGCTGGGAAACCTCCTGAACCGCGCGGTTGGCTGCGTGTTGGTACTCCCGTTCCTGCACCCGATTGCAGCGGCGCTCTTGCAACTCGAGCCCAATCCCTCACGCATGGCGGCCGTCTTTCATACCGCCTTTAATGTAGGGTTGGCGCTGGTCTTTATTCTGCCGCTGAACGCTCTGGCTGCACTGCTGACCCGCCTGTTGCCAGACCGCCCGAAAACCAACGATCCCGCGGCACCCCTGTATCTGGACGAGACTGCGCTTGTAACACCGTCCGTGGCGCTGGTCTGTGCCGCGCGCGAGACCCTACATATCGGCGACGTCGTGGAAACCATGCTGCGCCAGGCCCGGACAGCACTCTTGTCTGACGATCGCAAACTGGTCGCCGAGATCTGCCGCATGGACGATGCAGTGGATCGTCTCGATGAGGCGGTAAAGATCTATTTGACCAAGCTCACCCGCGAAAGTCTGAATGAGCGCGATGCCCATCGAGCCATGGAAATCATCTCATTCTCGATCAATCTCGAGCATGTCGGGGACATCATCGATAAGAACCTGATGGAGCTGGCGGCCAAGAAGATCAAGCGCCAGATTGTCTTCTCGAAGGAAGGTACGGCCGAGCTGGAATCCTTTCACCAGGAGGTCTGCGACAATCTCAAGCTGGCATTCAGTGTGTTCATGTCAGGTGATGTCAGACTCGCGCGGCAGCTCATTACCGAGAAAGCCACATTGCGTGCAAGTGAGTTCGCGGCGGCTGAGAGCCATCTGTCCCGGCTGCGCGAGGGCCGCTCCGAGAGCATCGAGTCGAGCTCGCTGCACCTGGACATCCTGCGTGACTTGAAACGTATCCACTCGCATATCTGCTCGGTCGCCTATGCAGTCCTCGAGCGCGCCGGTGAGCTGCAACCCAGCCGGTTGAAAGAGATCGAGCCGGACTCTGACCTTGCGGCCAATGGAATCCGCCATGCCAGCACGGCGCGGAAAGACGTGATCTGAGGTTTCGGACACGGGCTGCCTGAGCAGACCACCCTCACGCGGTCAGCATCCTGGCCCGGTCCATGCGGCGTAGCAGCGATCGACTGCCGCTCGCCGTTGCGCACCTATCCAATGTCGTAGTACGCAAGCTTGACCCCCTGGGGCACTATAGCCCGCGTCATCGTGTTTGTTGTCAATAAGCGACGAACGCGTGATGGCACGTGGAACGCTAACGTTGGGGGGTCCGATGGGTTTCACTTCGCGGAAGTTTATGTATGGCGCACTCATTGCTGTAGGCGCCACTCTGGCCGATGCCGCCTCGGCTCCGGCATTGGCTGCCGACGACGAGACGGCGGCGCCCGGGGAAGGCTCGGTGCTCCAGGAGATCGTGGTGAGTGCCCGCCGACGCGAGGAGTCGATTCAGTCAACTCCGGTTTCGGTGTCTGCCGTCGCGGTGGCTGACCTGGAGGCCAAAGCTGCCGTCAACCTAGGGGATCTGCAGGGCACCGTACCGAATCTCCTCATTACGAATCAGAATTCGGGTGCCGCGGCCGCCAACCTGTCAATGCGCGGCCTGACCTTTGCGGACATCGAGAAGTCGTTCGATCCGACGGTGGCGGTGGTGGTCGATGGCGTGTTCCTCGGAACCAGCACCGGGCAGTTCCTGGATTTCTTCGACATCGGCAAAATCGAAGTCCTGCGCGGCCCACAGGGCACGCTGTTCGGGCGCAACACCATCGGCGGCGTGATCAATATCACGCGCACCGAGCCTACCGGCGAGCTGGGGGGCAAATTTGAAGTCAGCTATGGCCGCTTCAAGACGTTCTCGGGCCGTGCCGTATTCAATACCCCGATTACGGATGTGTTGGCGGCGAAATTCTTCTACTTCAACGACCGCAGCGACGGCTGGTACCGCGATGGGATTACCGGCCGGCCACGGGGCGAAAGCCACAACCAGAATTTCGGCGCCGCCCTGAAGCTGGCTCCGAAAGACACCGACTTTACGGCCCTGTTGACTCTCGAGGAGCAGGTGCAGACCTTTGACCCTGTGATTGCGAATCTGGCGGCGACCGGTGACGTGTTCGCCGCGTACGAGTTGCCCTCGATTCTGAACCGCAATACCAAGGGAGATCTTTACACTGTCTTCTCGCTGCCCGCGGGCGGAACGTATCACGCCCCAGCGGCCACATTGCAAATGAACTTCTCGGCAGGGCCCGTCAAGTTCACATCCGTTACAGGCTATCGAAGGTCCACCGAGGATCAGACCCAGGATTTCGACGGCGCATCCGAAGCCCTCACGCCCGAGGCTTACTCGTTCGGCCTGTCTCCACTCTATTACGTACATCGCATTCAGACTTTCCACCAGTTCAGCCAGGAGCTGCGCGGTGCCGGAAAGATTACCGATGCGCTGGACTACGTGGTGGGAGCCTACTACTACGACAGTGCCTATGAGCTGACGCAGTATACGAGCATCTTCGGCAGCCCTTTTGGAGATCCGCAGGTTGTCAGCGGCACCGCCAAGTCGATTGCCGGCTTTGCCGACTTCGACTGGCAATTGGCCAGCCAGTGGCGGCTCAACTTCGGCGGCCGTTACACGCAGGATAAGAAAAGCCTACTCAACTTCGACCCAGGCTTTCTCGGCAATCCGCATGCGACGTTCAGCAAGTTCACTCCAAAAGTGGGCATAGACTGGCGTCCGACCTCAGATCTGATGCTGTACGCCTCGTATTCGGTCGGCTATCGATCAGGTGGCTACAGCAACCGTGCCGCCACCGTGGATTCGACGAATCGCGCGTTTCAGCCGGAGACGGTCGATTCGACCGAGGTCGGCGTGAAGTCGGAATGGTTCGAGCACAGGCTGTCCGCCAACCTGGCAGGGTTCTACGCCAAGTACAAGGACATGCAACAGAACACCACCATCCCCGGCGGACCCACGGGAAATCAGACCATCGTTTCAAACGTCGGTTCGGCAGTCATCAAGGGTATTGAGCTGGAGCTTTCCCTGCGGCCGGTCGATCCGCTGACCCTCAGCGCATCGCTCGGTACGCTTACCTCGCACTTCAATGGCTTCATCACCCAGGCGGCGCTTCCGGGTTCGACTGATCCCACGGCTCTGGCTGACTACAACTATTCGAACAATCACCTGATCTACAACCCATCCTATACGCTCACGCTGGGCGCAAACTACAGGGTCCCGGTCAGTTACGGTGCGGTGTTGGCGCATCTCGGATACCGCCATATCGCAGCCTATGATCAGCAGATCTCCAGCGCGGGAGCGGTGGACACTGGAACTCTTGGGCCGGGCGGTTTGCCCTTGTTCGACGTGCTGGGTAACGATCCACGCGTGCGCGCCGACGCTCAGAATCTCGTCGATGCGTCCCTCACGAACGAGTTCAATCTAGGCAGCGGCAAGGCCAAAATCACTCTGTATGGCCGTAACCTCACAAACGACCTGGGCCCCACACACGGATTTACGGTCGCCGGGCTCTGGGCATTTGGCACCGCACGCGAGCCGCGAACTTATGGTGTTACGTTGGGCTACCAATTCTAAAGGCGGGAAGATATGCCGCGCCTCGCGGACAAGATTGCGCTCATAACGGGTGGGGCATCTGTGCCGGGACTGGGCAGCGCGACCGCCAGGTCGTTCGCCGAAGAGGGCGCGGTCGTATATGTCACGGATGTCGACGCCGCCGGGGCTGAGGCCGTCGCGACAGATATCCGCAAGGCCGGGGGCCGGGCGCATGCGCTTGCCCACAACGTCACCTCGGAGCCCGATTGGGACCGGGTGATCGGCACGATCATCGACACCTGCGGTCGCTTGGACGTATTGGTCAACAATGCGGGGATTGCTGTTCTTCGCATGATGGATGCGATTACTTCAGTCGAATGGGCGCGGCAGATTGATGTCAATCTATCGAGTGTTTTCCACGGAACGCGGCGAGCTATCCGCGAGATGCGGCGCGTTGGGCAGGGTGGATCGATTATCAACCTGTCCTCCGTGGCTGGCCAGGTCGGTGTCCCGGGGTGCGCGGCTTATTCAGCGAGCAAGGGCGGAGTACGGGCATTCACGAAGTCTGTAGCCCTGGAAGTGGCGCGCGACAGGATACGCGTCAATACCATTCACCCGGGTATGATCTTGACTAACATGCAGAAGGTCGCCCTGCAGGATAACCGTGAGCAGTACGACGTGATAAACGCTGCAATTCCGATGGGATACATGGGGGACCCGCTCGACATCGCGAACTGCGCAGTGTTCCTGGCATCTGACGAGTCGCGTTACATCACCGGCGCAGAGCTTACCGTCGACGGTGGCTTTACAGCCCAATAGAAGAGCTCAATCTGAAAACCGTAGAGGCGCTGTTCGCGGCGACCGGCAAGGGCGACTGGTCGACAGCCGAGTCGATGTTGACCGAGGACTTCTTTGTGACGAAGCGGTCCTGAATCTTCAGTCCGGAGTCTTCTGCTGCTCGATATATTGGCGCACGATGCTGGTGGGCGCCCCGCCGCCGGAGGACGGGAAGTGGCTGGGCGACCAGAGCACGCCCTTCCAGTAATGCGTGCGGATCTCCGGGCGCTGCCGGCGCAGCAGGCGACTGGAGACACCCTTGAAGCTGTTCACGAGCGAAGAGACGGCTACTCTGGGTGGATATTCAACGAGCAGGTGAACGTGGTCGTCCTCCCCGTCCATCTGCACCAGTGTGGCCTGCGCGTCCGCGCAGACGCTGACGAAGATGCCGCGCAGGGCCTCGATGGTGCATGCGTCAAACACCCAGCGGCGATACTTGGCTACGAAAACCCAATGCACGTGAGTGTTGAAATACACTGCATGCAGTGTTGGATGTTTCTTTGATTCCTCATCGACCCAGCGTATCATCGGCTCGTGAAACGCTTACAGGCTTTCAAGTTTGAGCTGCGCCCCAATGGTGAGCAGCGGTGGCAGATGCGCCGCTTCGCCGGGGCGTGCCGCTATGTCTACAACAAGGCGCTGGCGTTGCACAAGGCGCGCTTTGATGCGGGCGAAAGCAAGCTCGGCTACGCCGGAGTGTGCAGGCTGCTCACCCAATGGCGCAACGACCCGGAGACACCGTGGCTGAAGGATGCGCCGGCGCATCCGCTCCAACAGGCGCTCAAGGATTTGGAACGTGCTTACACCAATTTCTTTGCTCAGCGGGCCGGGTACCCTCGCTTCAAGAAGAAGGGGCAACACGATCGCTTCCGCTATCCCGAACCGAAGCAGATCAGGCTCGACCCGGCGAGCTCACGCATCTTCCTGCCCAAGCTCGGTTGGCTGCGCTATCGTAACAGCCGCAAGGTGCTCGGTACGGTGAGGAACCTCACCGTGACTCTGTCGTGTGGCAAGTGGTTCGTGAGCATTCAGACCGAGCGAGAGCTCGAACAGCCGTTGCCGCAGGGTGGCGCGGTCGGCATCGACCTGGGCGTGGCCCGCTTCGCCACGCTGTCAGACGGCACCTTCTACCCCCCGCTCAACAGCTTCAAGTGGCACGAAACGGCACTGGGCAAACGGCAGCAAGCCATGAGCCGCAAACAGAAGTTCAGCAACAACTGGATGAAGGCCAAAGCCCGTATCCAGCGTATTCATGCCCATATCGGTAACGCCCGCCGCGACTACCTGCACAAGACCTCAACCGCAATCAGCCAAAACCACGCGATGGTGTGTCTCGAGGACTTGCAGGTGCGCAACATGTCGAAGTCGGCGGCCGGTTCCACCGAAAGGCCGGGCAAACATGTTCGGGCCAAGTCCGGCCTGAACAAATCCATCCTCGATCAGGGTTGGTGCGAGTTCCGCCGCCAATTGGATTACAAGCTGTCATGGAGCGGCGGCTCTCTCATCCTCGTGCCGCCGCGGAACACGAGTAGAACCTGTCCAGACTGCCATCATGTGTCGGCGGACAACCGCAAGACACAAGAACGGTTCGCCTGCATCGAATGCGGTTTCGAGGAAAACGCCGATCTGGTCGGCGCGATCAACGTTCTCAGGGCGGGACACGCCCGTTGCGCCTGTGAAGTGAGCGATGCTTGAGGTCGCCAGCAGCAGGAACCCCCCGAAGCGACTCAGGAGCAGCTCATCGCTGCGTCTGAGCGCCGTAGGAATCCCGCGCCCTCAGGCGGGGAGGATGTCAAAGCCCAATAAGCGATTGGAGGCAACCGTGGCAAGAGAGCAGGAAGAGCGCAATCTGAAAACCGTTGAGGCGCTGTTCGCGGCGACTGGCAAGGGCGACTGGTCGACAGCCGAGTCGATGTTGACCGAGGACTTCTTCGTGACGGAGGCTGGCACGACGCCGTTTGCCGGCGTCTATCGCGGCAGAAAGGCGCTCCATGACCTGTTCATACACGTCATGTCGGCCCTTGGCGTGACCAATTTGGCCATTCAACAATCAACCGCGGGCGGCGACATGGTGGTCGTACTGCTGGAGCTCGTGCTAGGCGGGCCGCCGGAGGTGCGCGTGCCCCTTGCCGAAGTATTTCGCCTGCGTGACGGGAAGGTCTGCGAGATCAAGCCTTACTACTTTGACACCCAGCCACTGTGCGCTGCGGCGGCTGCGCGCACGAAGTCCACCGTCTGACCGCTGGTTACAAGGTGGGCATCGGCTTCGATGGATCGTTAGCCAGGTACCAGTCGACCATCTCGTGAAAGAATTGGTTACCGCGCTCGTTCTTGCCGAAAATGATGCTGTCGAACGCCCGGGCCTCGAGGCCTTTCTGGATCTTCATGCCGAGAACGTAGTCATCCCCGTAGGTCACATCGCGCAAGTAGTTGATCATCTTTTCGACGGCCTCCTGGTCGGCCGAGTCGCCCAGGGGTTTGCGACGCGCGTACGTCAGCACCGTCCGATTCTTGTCGGGGGTCGGCCCAGGGAACAGTTGCGCGATCTGTGCCAATTCCGGTGCGAGAAAGATCGAGACGTTCGGGAATAACGTTCGCACAAAGTCAAAGCCGACATTTTCGCGCTTGCCCCAGTCCTCACGCGGTACCTTGCGTAACTCTCCGATGCTGACCTGGGGGAATCCTATCCGCAGATGCGGCCCGAAGCTCTCATAATGCGTGATGTTGGTATAGGTCCGTAGGGCGATCGTAGTGGGGTGCAGCGTGGCGAAATGATAACCTTCCAGATAACCGTCGTAAGCAACCTTCCAGTTCGCTCCTTCGATCACGCGCGAGCCGAGAAACGTCCAGTGGGGGAAGTCTGCTGCCTCGAAGTCGTCTAATATCGCCCCGTAGTAGGCGTCCACGTCGATCGGTGCTCCAGGGGTCAGCACGGCGAAGATCATGCCGGCCTTTTCGCGGCAGGGCAGCTCGGTAAGGCCCCGCTTGGAGCGATCGAACTCGCCGAACTTCTCGCTGTCGGTGACCGCGATGAGTCGGCCATCGTTGCTGTAGGTCCACGCGTGATACTTGCAGGTGAAGCGCGCGCAATGACCGTGACCCTCGGGAGCCAGAGGCGCGCCCCGATGGGCACATACGTTGAGGAACGCATGGGCAGTACCTGTCTTATCGCGAGTGAGCAGAACAGGCAGGCCCACTGTCTCCATGGCCTTGTAGCTGCCTGGTTCGGGCAGTTCTGCGGACAAGGCAAGCAGCAGTGGCACACGCTTGAAGATGAGCTCCATTTCGCGCTGCCAGCGCTCCGGATCGGTGTAGTCGCGCACCGGGACCGTCGTGATCTTGTCGGACTGGAAAGTCCGGCCTTCCTCGACGTAATTCAGCATGATTTCCGCGACGTTACCGACGGTCTTGTAATCCATGCGAGTTCCTCGGTGAATGCTCGAGAATGCGGCTCATAGTAGCGTCTCCGCGTGCGGTGCCCACCTAGCTGTTCTAAGAGGCGCCCCCCACGTAGGCGTCGGCGCCGATTATCCTTGTGAGAGCGATGACATTGATAACCCTCGATCGACTGGTCAGGCACCATGCCATTGAGCGCGGCGCCAAAACGGCCCTGAGTGACGCCTCGACTTCTCTGTCCTACGCCTTGTTGGAACGTCGGGCACGGCAGGTAGCACGAGGTCTTCTGGCGGCGGGAGTGGTTCCGGGTGACCGGGTCTGCTATCTCGGTAAGAACACTTTGGCCTATTTTGAGTACTTCGTGGGCGCGGCCAAGCTGGGGGCTGTGACTGTGCCCATCAACTGGCGCCTGGCCCCGCCGGAACTCGCTTACATCCTCGGCAATGCCCGCCCAAAGATAGTGTTGGTGGAGGAGCCCTTTTCCGGCGTCGTTGCGGCCGCTGCGCCGCAGCTGAGCCGGCTCGTGACAGGGGGCGACAGCGACACCTTCGCGGCTTGGCGCGATGGGCAGGCGGACGTGGATTTGGAGCCAATCGCGGACTGGAACCAGCCGCTGTTGCAGATGTACACCTCCGGAACCACCGGGCGGGCCAAGGGGGTGGTACTGACGCATCGCTGCGTGTTTTCGCTCCGCACGCAGCAGCATGCTCTGCCTGCATGGTACAACTGGTCTGCCGATGATGTCAGTCTGATAGCGATGCCCGCGGCACATGTCAGCGGGACGGGTTGGGCTATCTGGACACTGCAACACGGGGCCACTGGCATTGTTGCCCGTGAATTCGACCCGCACACCGTGCTCGATCAGATCCTGCAACACCGGATCAACAAGATCATGATGGTACCGACGGCGATGCAGATCGCAGTTCGTCACCCACGCGCGCGCGGTGCCGACTTCAGCTTCCTGGATTTCATCTACTACGGCGGTGCGCCGTTGCCGCAAGCTCTGCTTGCCGAATGCGTCGAGGTGTTCGGTTGCGGTTTTGTGCAGATGTATGGGATGACCGAGACTGCCGGCACGATCGTCGCGCTCGCGCCCGAGGACCATCACCCCGCACGCGGTGAGTGCATGCGCTCAGTCGGCCGGGCGCTCGAGGGTGTGGAGCTCAAGATCGTCGATGCCGGCGGTACTGCGCTGCCGGCCGGATCCAGCGGTGAAATCGTAACTCGCTCCGCGGCGAATATGTTGGGCTACTTCGAAATGCCGGAGGCGACTGCTGAGACAGTGGATGCGGAAGGTTGGTTGCGAACCGGGGATGCCGGTTATCTCGACGCGGACGGCTATCTGTATCTGCAGGACCGGATCAAGGATATGATCATCTCTGGCGGCGAGAATATCTATCCCGCCGAGGTTGAGAATGCGATCTTCGGCCATCCGGCCGTTGCCGAGGTCGCGGTGGTTGGCGTGCCGGATGACAAGTGGGGAGAGTCCGTCAAAGCCGTCATCGTGCCGGTAGCCGGTGCCGAGCGGAGCGATGCCGACGTCCTCGCGTGGGTGGCGGCGCGCATCGCGCGCTACAAAGTTCCGAAGTCAATCGATTGGGTCAGCGCATTACCCCGCAACCACACCGGCAAGGTCCTGAGACGCGTACTGCGCGATTCCTACCGCCCTAAGGAAACATGACATGGCTTTCATTGGTGCTCTGGAAGATCGGGTGGCGATCCGCGAGCTGCTCGAGGCGTACGCGGATGCAGTTTGTGTCGTGGATGCAGACGCCTGGGGCGCGACCTGGGCCGAGGACGGTGTCTGGGAGCTCCCCGACTATCCCGAGATCGGCAAAATCACTGGCAAAGCCAATATTGTTGCAGCGTGGACGGTGGCAATGGCGCACTACCCGGGGATCATCTTTGTGTCAACGCCGGGCTCGATTGTTGTCACGGGGGACCAGGCGGTGGTTCGCTCCTACACGTCGGAGGTTTTTGACGATCAGGTGAGCGGCAAGACAACTCGGGATCGCGGCCGATACGACGACCTCGTAGTCCGGCGCAACGGCCAGTGGCTGTTCAAGACACGCTGCTTCAAGAAGCTGCACCGCGAGGGGTAGAGGCATGTCGGCTTAGACCCGCTGGGGAGGGCGCCCGCTCACAGGCGCTGCGGTGACTCGATAAACTCCCTTAGCGCGGTGAGAAAGCGGCCCCCCACCGCGCCGTCGATAGCCCGGTGATCGCAGGAAAGCGATAGCCACGCGACGCTTGTAAATGCAATTCCCCCATCGCGCTCGACGGGCTGGCGCCTTGCCGCGCCAATCGCCAGGATCGCACCCTGTGGTGGGTTGATAATGGCGTCGAACTGCTCCACGCCAAACATACCTAGGTTGGATACAGTAAAAGTGCCGCCTTCGACGTCCTCGGCGCGCAATCGTCCGGCGCGTGCCCGGTCTATAAGAGGCTTGAGTTCTGCGGCCAGCGCATGCGCGGACTTGGTTTGTGCCGCGCGCAACACCGGTGTGATCAGGCCTCTGTCTGTGGCCACTGCTACGGCGATGTTGGCGTCTGTGAAGCGGTGAATCTCGTCGCCATGGACTTGGATGTTGACGTCGGGAACCTCGCAAAGCGCCAGGGCGGTTGTTCGCAAGAGAAAGTCGTTCAGGCCGGGGGCAGTCCCCGTCTGTTGTTTGAGGTCATCCCTTAGCGATTGCAGCGCCTCGAGTTGCACTTGGCGGCGGAGGTAGTAGTGAGGGATTGTGGCCTTCGAGAGAGTGAGTTGCCGTGCGATGGCCTTTCGCATCGACGACATCCGGACTACTTCGACACCCGCTGAACGTAGCGGCACCCCGGCGTCGCGTGCGACGTCCGCGCGGCTGATCCGACCCCGAGGACCTGTTCCGCGGACGCTCGCAAGATCAACGTTGTGTACTACGGCGAGGCGCTTGGCGCCCGGGGAAGCGTAGAAGGCATCGAGCGCTGTTGTGGTTGGGGCGATCGATACTGCAGTACCGCCGCCGACAAGTCGGGGAGGTCTTGAGGCCTGCTCAACGTCTTGCAGCGTGATACGGCCTCGGCGTCCGCTGCCGGCGATCGTACGCACGTCGATGTTCAACTGGCTGGCGTGGTGCCACGCCTGCGGACTGATTGCCACGCCGGGCGGAATTTCGGCGGCAAGATAGTCCGTCACAACAGGACTCAAGGTTTCCACTGCCGCCTGCGCCGCGGTCGCACGGGCGCTTTCCCCAGCCGCCCCGGCTGGTCGGAATGCAGCGACAAAAGCATCCACCTCGGCAGAGGTGACCTCACCGCCTGCCATAACCGCAAGCAACGCGCCAACAGGGTAACTCTCACCGGCTGTTGCGATCAGCCGCACGAACCGCGTATCAAACTCAGCCTGCACCTCGTTGACGATTTTGTCCGATTCGATGAGAGCGATGGTCTGCCCTTGCGCAACCGCGTCACCCTCACTGATGCTCCATTCGGAGATCGTGCCTTCGGTCATCTCGATGCCCCACTTTGGCATCGTGAACGCGCGTAATGTGCTCAAGCGATCGCTCCTTACCGGGTTAGCGGTACGCGAGTGCCTTGCGGACCGCTGCCTCGATGGTCGCTGGCGACGGCAGATAGGCGCGCTCCAACTCCCGCGCAAACGGCACCGGTGCATGGGGTGCTGTCACCAACTCGACGGGTGCCTTGAGCGCTGCAAACGCTTTGCTCGAGACAAGTGCGGCAATGTCGGCCGCGAGGCTGCAGCGCGGTGGGCTTTCGTCGGCGACGATCAATCGACCCGTCCCCTCCACACTGTCCAGAATCGATTCTTCATCGAGCGGGCTGGTCGTGCGCAGGTCGAGCACGTCGCAGGCAATTCCCTCCGCTGCGAGCTTGTCAGCGGCCGTGGCTGCGGCCCCGACCAACGCGCCGCAGGTAACAATAGTCGCATCACGCCCTTCGCGTACGACCCGCGCGTGACCAAACGGGACTAGATACTCTCCGTCGGGCACTTCACCAGTCTCGCCATAGAGCATTTTGTGCTCGAAGAACATCACTGGATCGTCGCCGCGGATCGCCGTGGTCAACAGACCCTTCGCGTCGGCAGGGGTGGTCGGCATGACGACTTTGAGCCCGGGAATCGAAGTCAACATGGAGTAGACGGCCTGGCTATGTTGGGCGGCACAGTTGAGGCCCGCGCCGTAGGCGATGCGCACGGTGACCGGGCAGGTCGTTCGGCCACCGAACATGTAGCGAAACTTGGCGATCTGATTGTAGATCTGGTCGAGGCAGACGCCGACAAAGTCGGCGAACATCAGCTCGGCGATCGCGCGCTTGCCCGCCAATGCAGCGCCTGCCGCCGCGCCCACGATGCAGGATTCGGAGATGGGCGTGTCAATCACCCGCTTCGGGCCGAAGCTTGCGTACAGGCCTCCCGTCATACCCCAGATGCCCCCAATTGCCTCGGGCCCTCCGGCGGTGCCGTTTCCACCAACGATGTCCTCGCCCAGGATGAGCAGGTTTGGATCCCGCTCCATTTCCGCCCTGATCGTGCGCGAGAGTGCCTCACGAATGGTCATTTGCGCCATGTTGGCAGCCCTGTGCTTAGTAGGAGACGTAGACGTCTTCAAGGACGTCCGCGGCGGATGGAACGGGCGCCGTGCGCGCTTCCTCCACTGCTGCGTTGATCAGTGCCACCACTTCGGTATCGATGGTGGCGAGTGTGTTGGAGTCCAGCAAGTCCTCATCAATTGCCTTGGCGCGGAATGCCTTGAGGCAGTCGCGAGTCGCGCGCAAGCGGTCAACCTCGCCGGACGCGCGATAACGCTGCGGATCACCCTCGAAATGACCATAGAAGCGCTCGGTATCGAACTCAACGGCCACCGGACCCTTGCCCGCGCGGCAATAGGCAATGACCTCCGTCATCAGGTTGTAGGTTGCGAAGAAATCGCAGCCGTCCACCTTATGCGCCGCCATGCCGAAGCCGGCAGCGCGGCTGGCCATGTCCTTTGCCCCCACAGCGTATGAGACGCCGGTGTGCTCGGAGTAGTGGTTGTTCTCGAAGGCGAAAATAACCGGCGCCTTGAGTACGACTGCCATGTTCATTGCTTCGAACGTCGTGCCTTGATTGGCCGCACCATCGCCGCTGAAGGCGACGGCGACCTTGCCGGCGCCGTCCATTCGCGCCGCTAAGGCGGCGCCAAGTGCGAGCGGCGCGCCGCCACCGACGATGCCGTTTGCACCGAGCATGCCGACGCTCACATCAGCGATGTGCATCGAACCGCCTTTGCCTTTGCATAGGCCGTCGCGGCGGCCGAAGATCTCCTTCATCATCGCTTTCACGTCGCATCCCTTGGCAATGCAGTGGCCGTGTCCGCGATGTGTCGACACGATGTAGTCGGTCGGGCCGAGGTGCGCGCAGACGCCGACGGCAACAGCCTCTTGCCCGGCATATAAGTGGGTGAATCCGGCGATCTCACCGGTTGCAATCTCCTGATGCAGGCGCTCCTCGAATTCGCGGATGGTCTTCATGCGCCGGTAGGCATTGATGAGTTGGTCGCGGTTGATTCTCATGTCTACAGCCCCAGGACGGTCTTGGCGATGATGGTTCGCTGGATCTCGTTGCTGCCGCCAAAAATGGCCCACGCCTGGCTGTTCAAGTAGCGCGGCGCGGCTACCTGTGCGGCTTTCCCATGGATTGGCTCGGGAGCGTCGTCGCCGTAGAGCGGGCGCGTGGTCTCGAGCTGCAGACCGCCGTACCCCCAGGCACTCATGGCGAGTGCATCAGTCGCACGCCGCAAGTCTGATGCCACGAGCTTTACGATCGAAGACTGCGGCCCGGGCCGTTTACCTTCGCCGAGTTGCTCGAGGATGCGCAGCTCGGTCACTTCCAGTGCTTGTGCCTCGAGCTCGAGCCGGCCGAGCTCGGCCATGAACAGCGGGTCATCGAGCAGCGTTTTTCCCGGCCCCGCCGGCTGTTGAGCCGCCTCGCCGCGCAGGCGGGCGATATCGGCCAACAACCGGGGTGCGTGACACGAGCCCCCGCGTTCGTTCTCCAACAGGAATTTCGCGATGGCCCAGCCCTGGCCTTCCGCGCCGACTCGATCCGCCTCCGGCACTCGCACGTTGTCGAAGAAGACTTCGTTCACTTCGTGATCGCCGGCGAGTGTAAGTATGGGGCGGACCCGCACACCAGCCTGGCGCATGTCAATCAACAGAAACGTGATTCCCTGTTGTGGCTTTACGCGGCTGTCGGTGCGTACCAGGCAAAAGATATGGTCGGCAAAGTGCGCATGAGTCGTCCACAGCTTTGTGCCGTTGACGAGGTAGTGGTCAGCCTCGCGAGTCGCGGACGTGCGCAGGCTGGCGAGATCGGAACCCGCCCCGGGCTCGGAGAAGCCCTGACACCAGTAATGCTCGCCGGACAGGATTCTTGGCAGGTAGTGCGCCTGCTGGGCTGGCGTACCGTAGGTGTACAAAACGGGTGCGAGGAGTTTCAGTCCCAACACCGGTAACCCCGGCGCATCGGCGAGCGCGCACTCTTTTTCGAAGATATAGCGTTGTAGCGGGGACCAGCCGGTTCCACCGTGCTCGCGCGGCCAATGGTAGGCGAGCCAGCCCTTGGTGTGCAGTATTGCCTGCCATTCGCGCCCGATGGCGGGCTCGGCGAACACGGTTGGTGTCGAGCGTGACCCGTCCTGTAGCCGATCGGGCAGGTGGGTGCGGAGGAACTCGCGCACCCCGTCGCGGAAGGCCGTCTCCTCGGGAGCGAAGTTGAGATCGGTTTGCGATGAGGTGGTTTTATCTAACATTGCAGGATCACCACTGCCGAAACACCGGGGGCACCGTACACATGGCTGTACGCGTTCCGGACCTTACGTGCTACCTGGCGCGCGCCGCCTGCGCCGCGCAGTTGGATTACGTTCTCGTACACTTGCCGCAGGCCAGAGGCGCCGATAGGTTCGCCGCAGGCGAGGCAGCCACCGTCAGTGTTGATCGGCAGAGCGCCGTCCAGCCGCGTGCGCCCCTCGGCAAGCCACTGCTCCTGATCGCCGTCGACGCAGAAGCCGTTCTCGGCCATATGCATGATCTCGGCGCCGGACTCGGTGTCCTGCAGTTGCGCAACGTCGATCTCTTGCGGGCCGATGCCCGCCGTCTCAAATGCGGCACGGCTCGCAATCGTGCTCACCGAGCCACCGCGCTCCAGATCCAGGTACGGGGCAAACACCTCGAATGAGCCCCGCGGCCGCGTGCGCAACGACACTGCCTTGATCCGAGTCCGGGTGCGCCCGAGCTCGCGGGCCTTCTTCTCACTGGACAGTATCAAAGCAACACCACCCTCCGCGGGCGAACAGAACATGAACTTGGTCAGGGGGTCATTCAACATCTGCGAGCCGAGAATCGCGTCCACATTCATGGTGGTACGGCGCCAGGCGTGGGGGGCGAGGCTTCCGTTGTGGTAGGCCTTCTCGGCAACCCGTGCAAGTGTGAGCGGAGTGATGCCGTAAAGATCCATGTAGCGGCGCAGCTTGGCGGCAAAGAATTGCGTCGTGACCATGAGGCCGGTTTCGCCGTACCACTCGGGTAAACCCCAATCCGCCGGACGCGGGTCGAACGCACCGCGCGGATGTTTGTCGAAACCCATGGCGATGCCGAGATCGAATTCACCGGAGCGTATTGCACTATAAGCGCCGAACAGGGCGGCTCCACCGGTTGCACAACCGTTGAGCACATTGACGAACGGCAATGTCGTCTGGCCAAGTTGGGCTACCAACGTGTCGGCTTTGCCTGCTGCGTCCGATCCGCCGTAGGCAATCTGCATGTCAGACCAGCTGAGATTCGCGTCGGCAAGCGCCGCGCGGACCGCGAACTCGCCCTGTTGAAGTCCGGTGAGGCTATCGGTGCGGCCGAACGGATGGATACCGATGCCGACTATGAAAACATCCGTCATGCGCCAGTGTCCCGCGCCGGCCGAAAAGCGTAGCTCAGCACCACGCAGCCGTCCGGGTCAGTGCGCAGCGCGGCCGTAGTAAGCTCCATTGGCAACCCTAAGCGCAGTGCATCGAAGTTGACCTCAGTCAGGCGGCTTTCGACAATCAGGGCGCCGGGCAGCTCCACATAGCCCAACGCAAACGGCTCGAATGGCTCGGCGCCACGGTAGGGCGGTGACTTCGGCGGAAAACGTTGTACGGTGTAGGACCACAGCGTGCCCCGCGAGGGCAGCTCGACCGGCTCAAAACTCTCAATATCATCCGGCAGCGGAAAGACCATGCGGCCGCTTGCGCGGTGGCGCCCGCCAATCAGCCGTAGTTGGGGCGAAAGAGTGAAGATGCTCGGGGCAACAGGTCGCGCGGCCATTCCACAAGCATCACCCGTA
>Ga0207710_10000369_pt1 | contig 31539 bp, 34 predicted proteins | sample KBSS24metaG_FD_184400 | JGI IMG/M metagenome (GOLD analysis project Ga0207710, IMG submission 184400) | Switchgrass rhizosphere microbial communities from Kellogg Biological Station, Michigan, USA - KBS S2-4 metaG (SPAdes) (version 2) | ecosystem: Host-associated > Plants > Roots > Rhizosphere...
GGTTTCATAGCCGGTGTCAACGCGGGGACGGGGTCCAGGCCACGCACGAGCAGAATTCCATTCGAAGTCGGGTTTGAGACGGCTCGGAAGTACGGAACCCCATGGACACAGGCGTTTACGGAACGTATCCATCACCTCTCAGGGTGTCCCCGCAGACGCCATCGCCGAGGTATCGGATCTTTCGCGGGACGACCATCTCGACGAATGGGCGTTCTGATCTCATCAGCGGACAGCACAGACAACCGAGGAGGGTCGCTACTCGCGCGAGATCGTGCCAGTGAGGATCGACGGTGATGAAATCAGGTTTGACCAGGGCATCCGCTCGGATGCCAGTATGGAGAGTATCGCCGCGCTAGAGCCTGTTTTTTCATCGGAAGGGCCAACTACGGCGGCGACTTCTTCGCAAATCTCCGATGGAGCTGCTGCTGTGATGCTTATGGCCCCGGAAGTGGCCAAGGAACTCGGCCTAACGCCCCGCGCGCGGGTCTACGATCATCTTTCCATCGGAAGCGATCCGGTACTTATGTTGACTGGTCCGATTCCTGCGACCCGGTCGATTTTGGCCCGCAATGGGATGACTATTGATGACGTCGATCTAATTGAGATCAATGAGGCATTTGCCGCGGTCGCCGCTGCTTGGGAAAAGGAGCTTTCACCTGAAATGAGTCGGGTCAACGTGAACGGAGGTGCGATGGCTCTCGGGCATCCGGTCGGCTCGACAGGCGCACGCCTGATCACCACCCTGCTTCACGAGATGGAGCGCGCAGACAAAGAGCTCGGCCTGGTCACGATGTGCTGTGGTGGCGGACTCGGGACGGCGACCCTGATCGAGCGAGTTTGATACGTGACCACGAGAGCGACGGTCATTCAAAGCCCGCCAGCGAGTGGGCCCAAGCTGTAGAAGATGCTAGCCAAGCTGTTTCCGCGTGCTCGCGTAACCGCTGAATTGAGCGGTGCCTGCGGCCACAGGTGCGACTCTCTCTCGACAACTCAAGCTCGCCAGTCGGGTGGATCGCGTAGTTGACGGTGACGCCGCCGTTGGTCAGCTCATTCTGCCCCCTCCTTGACGGCGTGCCGGGCCTGGGCTACGGCGAGGCCGTAGCCGGGGACGAAGACGACCGAGTCCGCGTAAGCGAGCTTGATCGCCGCGTCCTGGGCGCCGATCGAGGTGTGGGGGAGCTCCTCCCCGGTCCCCGCCCGCTCCCGCCGCGGGCGCGCCGCCGAAGCCGGCGAAGAGGATGTTCGGCACCGAGCGGTTCATCGCCGTCGCCATCTCCAGGGTGAGGATCGTTCCCGAGGAGCCGACCAGGGTGCCGGCGACGATCAGCGCCACGTTCTCGAGCGCGAAGCCGGCGGCAGCGGCGGAAAGGCCGGTGAAGGCATTGAGCAGCGAGATCACGACCGGCATGTCGGCGCCGCCGATCGGCAGGACCACGAGGTTGCCGAGGATCGCGGCGGCGATCAGCATCGCGATGAAGAGCGGTTCGGAGGGGTCGCCGTTGTTGACCGCGAGCACGACCGCGGCGACGATCACGCCGACCAGGAGGACAGCATTGATGATCTGCTGGCCCGGCACCGCCAGGGGCCGGGTCGGGATCAGGTCCTGGAGCTTGGCGAAGGCGATGTTCGAGCCCCAGAAGGAGACGGAGCCGATGATCGCGGCAAGCAGGGTCGGAATCAGCTCTTCGAGCGGGATGTCGCCGCCCAGGGAGATTCCGTGACGGAGCTCGGACCAGGCGATCAGGGCGACCGCGCCGCCGCCGACGCCGTTGTAGAGGGCGACCATCTGCGGCATCTCGGTCATCTGCACGCGGACCGAGGCGACGAACCCGATCGCCGAGCCGGCGGCGAGGCCGATCACGATCAGGCCCCAGTTGCCCATCCCGTCGAGCAGCAGGGTGGTGGCCACGGCGACCGCCATGCCGACGGCGGCGACCAGGTTGCCGCGCTTGGCGGTGGTCGGGTGGGTGCCCTGTTTGAGCCCGAGGATGAAGAGGGAGAAGGCGACGATGTAGAGCGCCGTGGCGGCGTCGCCGCCCGGCTTCAGCACGGCCTCGATCATTTGCTCTTGACCTCGCCCTTGGGTTTCGGCTTTTTGGAGAACATGCCGAGCATCCGGTCGGTGACCATGAAGCCGCCGACGATGTTGATCGCGCCGAAGGCGACGGCGATCGTGCCGATCACGTACTCGAGCGGGTCGTCGGCGTAGCCGAGCACGATCAGGCCGCCGAGCATGACGATGCCGTGGATCGCGTTGGTCTGCGACATCAGCGGCGTGTGCAGGGTGGTCGGGACCTTGGAGATCACCTCGAAGCCGACGAAAGCGGCGAGCACGAGGATCGCGATCTCGGTCATCAGACTCATTTGGCGGCCCTCTCGTTCTTGATCTCGCCGTCTTTGGTGATGCAGGCGGCGGCGACGATGTCGTCCTCGAAGTCGATCTTCAGCTGGCCCTCCTCGCTGACGAGCAGGCCGAGCAGGTTCTCGAGGTTCTTGGCGTAGAGCTGCGAGGCGGGCACCGGCATCTCGCTGGCGAGGTTGCGCGGGCCGATCACCTTGACGCCGCCCTCGACGACGGTCTGGCCGGCCTCGGTCAACTCGCAGTTGCCGCCGGTCTCGGCGGCGAGGTCGACGATCACCGAGCCGGGCTGCATGCCGCGAACCGCGTCGGCGGTGATCAGCAGCGGCGCCGGGCGTCCCGGAATCGCGGCGGTGGTGACGATCACGTCCTGTTTGGCGGCGTTCTCGCCGAGGGCGTCGCGCACCTGCGCGTTCTCCTCGTCGGTCAGCGGCCGGGCGTAGCCGCCCTCCCCCTCGGCATCGGGGATGAAGTCCAGTTCCAGCGGCCGGCCGCCGAGCGAGGCGATCTGCTCCCAGGCGGCGCGGCGAATGTCGAAGCCGGTGACGATCGCGCCGAGGCGCTTGGCGGTGGCGACCGCCTGCAGGCCGGCGACGCCGGCACCGAGGACGAGGACCTTGGCCGGCGGCACCGTGCCGGCGGCGGTGGTCATCATCCCGAAGAAGCGGCCCGACTCGCGAGCGGCGATCAGGGTCGCGGCGTAGCCGGCGGCCGCGGCCTGCGAGGAGAGCGCGTCCATCGCCTGAGCGCGGGTGGTGCGTGGCACCGCCTCCATCGCGAAGCTGGTCACACCGGCGCTGGCCAGCGCCTGGTTGGTCTCGGCGGCAGTCCAGGGCGAGAGGTGGCCGATGAAGACCTGGCCCGACTTGAGCCGGCCGATCTCCTCGGCGGTCGGCACGGCGGCGTGGAGGACGACGTCGGCGCCCCAGGCGGAGGAACCGTCGACCAGCTCGGCCCCGGCCTCCTCGTACTGGAAGTCAGGATGGCCGGCAGCGTCGCCGGCGCCGCGCTCGAAGAGCACCTCGACGTGCTCGTTCTTTTTCAGCGATTTGACGACGTCAGGGACCAGCGCGACCCGGCGCTCCCCATCCGCGGACTCTTTTGGAACTCCGATTCTCATACCCGTGCGGCGCGGTAGGTTATGCGAAAGGTCAGGAGCGCGCCGCGACCCCGGAAAGGGAGGCCAAGCGCTCGAGGGTGTGCAGCTGCTCAGACCGCTCCACATGGACCGCCGAGACGATCAGGCGGTCGATGCCGGCGCCGCGGAATCGCTCGATCCGCTCGGCCACTTCGGCCTCGGTCCCGACCAGCGAGGTGGCCTCGACGATCTCGTCCGGCATCGCCTCGAAGGCGCCGGCGCGGTCGCCGTCCTGGAAGCGGCGCTGGACCTCGTCGGCGACGTCGCCGAAGCCGAAGCGGTGGGCCAGATCGACGTAGAAGTTGGTCTTGCGGCTGCCCATGCCGCCGAAGTAGAGGACCAGCCCGGCCTTGACGACGCTCTTCGCCGCCTCCAGGTCGCCGTCGATCGCGACCTGAAGCGAGGGGCTGACCTCGAGATCGGAGCGCTGGCGGCCGCCCTTGGCGAAGCCGGCCTCGAGGTGCTCCCCCCAGGTCTGCTCGAAAGCGTCGACGCTGAAGAAGATCGGGATCCAGCCGTCGCAGATCTCCGCCGCCATCTCAACCGATTTGCGGCCGATCGCGCCGACGAAGACGGGGATCTGGTTCCGCTCGGGGTGGAAGTTGAGCTTGAGAGCCTTTCCCTCGCCATCGGGTAGGGGCAGTTGGTAATGCTCACCCTGGTGATTCAAAGGGCCCTCGCGGGCGATGATCTCGCGGACCACTTCGATGTACTCGCGGGTGCGGCCCCAGGGCTTCGCGTAGGGGACGCCGTACCAGCCCTCGGAGACCTGCGGCCCGGAGGGACCGAAGCCGAAGATGAAGCGGCCGCCGGAGAGCTTGTCGATCGTCGCCCCGGCCATCGCCGCGGCCGCGGGCGGGCGCGCCGGCACCTGCAGGATCGCGGCGCCGAGCTTGATCTCGGTCGTCTGCGCCGCCAGCCAGGCGAGCACGCTGACCACGTCGGACCCGTAGGACTCGGCCGCCCAGACCGACTCGTAGCCGAGCCGCTCGGCGGCGCTGACGATCTCGACCGCGTCATCGCCGGCCGGTCCGATCCCCCAGTAGCCCAGGTTCAGTCCTAGCTTCAGCCCCATCCGACCCTCACCCTATTGAATAGCCGCCATGGCCACCGCTGACCCAACTGCCGATCAGGGCCTCACCAGCAAGGAGGCGGAGAAGCGGCTGCGCAAGCTGGGGGCGCCGCCGGAGAACTCATCGCGCTCGACCTCGAGCATCGTCGCCGGCAACGTCTTCACCCTCTTCAACGCGATCATCGGCGTCTTCTTCGTGCTCGACCTCGGGCTCGGGCTCTACGCCGACTCGCTGTTCGGCGTGATCGCGATCGTCAACTCCTACATCGGCATCCGCCAGGAGCTGAGCGCCAAGAAGACGCTCGACGAGCTGGCGGTGCTGGTGGCGCCGCGGGCCAGGGTCGTCCGCGACGGTGCCGTCGTCGAGCTGCTCGCGACCGAGGTGGTGCCGGGCGACCTGGTCCGGGTCGAGCCGGGCGACCAGCTCGTCGCCGACGGCGAGGTCGACTCCAGCCGCGGCCTGACCCTCGACGAGTCGCTGCTGACCGGCGAGGCCGACGGGATCCGCAAGGACGACGGCGACCGCGTCCTCTCCGGCTCATTCTGCGTCTCCGGCTCCGGCTACTACGTCGTCGACGCGGTCCGCGAGGACAGCTACGCCGGCCGCCTCGCCGGCGAGGCCCGCACCTTCCGCCACCCGCCCTCGCCGCTGCAGCGCGAGGTCAACCGGGTGATCGTCGTCTGCACCTACGCGATGCTGCCGCTGGCGGTGCTGCTGGTGGTGACGCTGAAGCTGCGCAGCACCAGTCTCGACGAAGCGGCGCAGACGGCCACCGCCGGCCTGGTGACGTTGATCCCCGAGGGCCTGGTGCTGCTGATGAGCGTCACCTTCGCGGTCGCCGCGGTGCGGCTGGCGCGGCGCAAGACGCTGATCCAGCAGATGAGCGCGACCGAGAGCCTCGCCTCGGTCGACACGATCTGCGTCGACAAGACCGGGACGCTGACCGCCGGCGAGCTGCGCCTGGTCGGGATCGAGGTCGCCGAGGGCGTCGACCGCGCTGCCGCCGAGGCGGCGCTGGGGCGCTTCGCGGCCAGTGCCGGCGACCGCAACCGCACCCTGGAGACGATCGCCGAGCGCTTCCCCGCCGATGCCGGCCGGGTCGGCGCCGAGGTGCCCTTCTCCTCGGAGTGGAAGTGGAGCGGCGTGGCGCTCGGTGGCGGCAACGGCGCCGGCGCCTCGACCTACGTGATGGGCGCCCCCGACATCCTCACCCAGTCCGGCGCCCTCGCCCTCCCCCCCGGCCTCGCCCGCAAGCTCGAGGAGGAGACGGCGGCGGGCCGCCGCGTGGTCGCCTTTGGCGAGTCCAGCGAGCCGCTCCCCGACGATCCCGCCGCGGCCCCGCCGCCACGACTGGCGCCGCTGGCCGTCGTCGTCCTCGAGGAGACCCTGCGGCCGGACGCCGCCGAGACGATCGCCTACATCCGCGAGCAGGAAGTCGACCTGAAGCTGATCTCCGGCGACGCGAAAGCAACCGTGACCGCGGTCGCCTACGCGGTCGGGGTGCCGCGCGAGGCCGGCGTCATCGAGGGGCCCGACCTGCCCGAGGACCCCGACGAGCTCGCCCAGGTGGCGCTGCGCAAGACGATCTTCTGCCGGATCAAGCCCGAGCAGAAGAAGGCGCTGGTGGAAGCGCTGGTCGGGGCCGGGCGCTACGTGGCGATGATCGGCGACGGCGTCAACGACGTGCCGGCCCTGAAGCGAGCGCGGATGGCGGTGGCGATGGGCTCCGGAGCCCAGGTGACCAAGGGCGTCGCCGACGTCGTCCTGCTCGAGGACGAATTCTCGCGGCTGCCGGAAGCGGTCGGCGAGGGACGCCGGATCGCCCGCAACATCCACCGCCTCGGCCGCCTCTACCTGACCAAGACGGTCTACGCAGCGACCCTGATCCTGCTCGTCGCCGTGCCCGGCTTCGCCTTCCCCTTCCTGCCCCGGCACCTGACCATGGCGGCCTTCCTGACGATCGGGATCCCCTCCTTCGTGCTCGCCCTGGCTCCCTCCGACGGGCCGCTCTACCGCGGCCGCCTGCTGCGGGCGCTGGCCGCCTTCGCGGTCCCCGCCGGGGTGGCGACGGCGCTCGGCTCGATCCTCTCCTTCTTCCTCGTCGACACCGTCGCCGGCGCCAGCCTCGACGCCGGCCGCACCGCCGCGACGACGACCCTGATCGTCCTCGGGCTCGCCTTCGTGCTGCTGCTGGAGCGCGGGCCGGGCCGCGAGCACATCGCGATCCAGAGTTACATGCTGGCCCTGATCGCCGGCCTCGGCGCCCTCTACGCGCTGATCCTCGCCGCCGCCCCGGTCCGCGACTTCTTCGAAATGACCCTGCTCAGCTCGGTCCAGTGGTTCCTGGCGATGCTGGCGGCGGCGATCGGCCTGACGATCGCCAGCGTGCTCTGGCGGCTACCGCAGATCGAACGTCTGGAAGCGCCGGTGGACCCGGCAGAGAAGCGCGGGCCGGAACTCGGCGGCACCTCCGCCTGAGCGGCCCGCAGTTCGACCGCTGTCCAAGCGAGACGCCGCGATCTTTCGACTCCGGGCCATGTCAGGTCGCCCAAGTCATACCTAGCGTCCATGCATGGCGACGACCTTGCATGCGGGCCGCTCCTCTCCCGGCCCCGGTGGGTACCCGTTGGACGCGGGTCATCTCGACGAGGCGTTCGCCGCTAGCGGCTCTGCGCGACCTCCCTACGCGCAGTTGCTCGACGCGCTCGCGCGGCACAACCTGGCAGTGCTGCGCGAGCGCGTCCAAGCTTCCACCGCCGCGGCTGGGCTGACCTTCGGCGCGGGAAGGCCGATCGCGGTCGACCCCGTTCCGCGACTGATCGCGGCCGCGGAGTGGGAGGCGCTGGAGGTCGGCCTCGGCCAGCGGGCCCGTGCCCTCAACGCCTTCCTCGCGGACGTCTACGGGGCCCAGCGGATCTTCGCCGCCGGCAGGGTCCCGCGGCGCCTGCTCGAGACCTCACCCGGGTACGAGCCGCGGATGCGCGGCCTGCTCGACCCCGGGCTCCCCGCCGCCGCGGTCGCGGGCCTCGACCTGGTCCGCGACGCCGGCGGCGAGCTGCGGGTGCTCGAGGACAACCTGCGGATGCCCTCCGGCAGCACCTACGCGCTGGCGCTGCGCGAGGCCGTGGCGCCGGCGCTCGGCGCCACGGCGGTGCCGCGGCCGCTCGGCGGCTACGTCGAGGCGCTGAGCGGGGCGATCCGCGCCGCCGCCCCCGACGGCCGCGACGACCCGGCGGCGGCGATCGTCTCCGACGGCCCCAGCAGCGGCGCCTGGTACGAGCACACCCGCCTCGGCCGTGAACTGGCGATGCCGGTGGTGATGCCACCGCAGCTGGAGGTCTCGAAAGGCCGCCTGTATCGGCGCTCGGGTCGCGAGCGCCGCCAGCTCGACGTCCTCTACCGCCGCCTCGACGAGGACCGGCTGAGCGAGCCGGACGGACAGCCGACCGCGCTCGGCGAGCTGCTGCTGCCGGCGCTCGAGTCGGGTCGCCTGCGCTGCGTCAACGCCTTCGGCACCGGCATCGCCGACGACAAGCTCGCCCACGCCTACAGCGAGGAGATGATCCGCTTCTACCTCGGCGAGGAGCCGCTGCTGCGCTCGGTGCCGAGCTTCGACCTCGGCGAGGAGTCGACACGGGCGGAGGTCGAAGATCGCCTCGAGGCACTGGTGATCAAGCCGCGCGACGGCTTCGGCGGCCACGGGGTGACGATCATGCCGCGTGCCACCGAGCCGCAGCGGCGGCGCGCGGTCGGCCTGCTGCGGCGGCGCCCCGACGGCTTCGTCGCCCAGGAGATGGTGCCGCTCTCCAGCCACCCGACCGTCTGCGGTGGCCGCCTGCGGCCGCGCCGGGTCGACCTGCGGCCGTTCGTGGTCAGCTCGCCGACCGGCACCGCGACGATGCCCGGCGGCCTCACCCGCTTCGCCCGCGGCGCCGGCGAGATGATCGTCAACAGCTCTCGCGGCGGCGGCTGCAAGGACACCTGGGTGCTGGAGCGAACGCCGGCGGCGGTGGAGCCGTGAAGCGGCGCTCACTCGCCTCGCGCCGGGAGCGGCCGCTGATCGGCGTCACCACCTCCGAGCTGCGACCGGCGGAGCGGGTCGAACCGCTTCCCGAGGGCGAGCCGGGCGGCCGCGAGATGGCGCTCGGTCTCCCCTACCTGCGCGGCATCGAGCGGGCGGGCGGCCTGCCGGTCGTGATCCCGGTCCTCGACGACGAGGCGATCGAGCCGCTGCTCGACCGCTTCGACGGGATCTGCCTCTCGGGCGGGCCCGACCTCGACCCGAGCGGCTACGGGGCCGAGCCGCACCCGCAGCTGGGGCCGACCGAGCCCGACCTAGACCGCTTCGAGCTGGCGGTGGCACGCCGCGCCGACGCCCGCGAGATCCCGATCCTGGCGATCTGCCGGGGCACCCAGGCGCTCAACGTCGTCCGCGGCGGCGCCCTGCACCAGCACCTGCCGGACATCTCGACCGAGATCGCCCACCGCCAGAAGACCGCCGGCGACCAGACCAGCCACCCGGTCGAGGTCGAGCCCGGCAGCCACCTCGCCGCCGCACTCGGGGCGGGCGAGATCGAGGTCGAGGACCGCCTCGACGTCAACTCCTTCCACCACCAGGCGATCGACCGCCTCGGCGAGGGCCTGAAGGTCAGCGCTCGCGCCCCCGACGGCACCGTCGAGGCGATCGAGGACCCGCGGCGACCGTTCCTGATCGGCGTCCAGTGGCACGCCGAGACGCTCGTCCACCGCCCCTACGAGGCGGCGCTCTTCCGCAGCTTCGTGGAGGCCTGTCGCCGCGATGGCGCCGAGTTCCAGCGCCGCGCCCGGGAGGTCGCGTGAACGAGGCGACCCTGCCCACCACCGCTCCCGCCTGGGCGGACTGGGCCGAGCCCCACGAGCTCGGCCCCTACACGGTCGGGATCGAGGAGGAGGTGATGCTGCTCGACGCGACCAGCTGGGCGCTGGCCCACCGGATCGACTCGGTCCTGCACCGGCTCCCCCAGGCCGGCGGCACTAGCTTCACGGCCGAGACCCACGGCTCGGCGCTGGAGATCCAGACCGGCGTCCACGCTGAGATCGGCGCCGCCTTCGCGGAGCTGGGGTCGCTGCGACAGCAGCTCGACGCGATCCTGCGGCCGCTCTCGATGCGCGCCGCCGTCGCCGGCACCCACCCCTTCGCGCTCTGGCAGGAGATCGTCGTCTCCGCGGGCGACCGCTACCAGTTCGTCTACGGCTCGATGCGCGAGCTGGCCCGGCGCGAGCCGACCTTCGGCCTCCACGTCCACGTCGGCGTCCCAGACCCCGAGGCGGCGATCTATGCCGCCAACCGCCTCCGCACCCACATCCCCCTGCTGCTGGCGCTCTCGGTCAACTCGCCCTTCTGGCAGGGGCGCGACACCGGCCTCGCCTCGGCGCGGACGCCGCTCTTCCAGGCCTTCCCCCGGGTCGGCATCCCCCGCGCCTTCGCCGACTACGCCGAGTACGTCGAGTCGGTCGACGTCCTGATCCGCTGCGACGCGGTCCCGGAGCCGACCTTCCTCTGGTGGGACGTACGGCCGCAGCCGCGCTTCGGCACCGTCGAGGTGCGGATCATGGACGCGCAGACGACGCTCGGCGACGCCGCCGCGATCACCGCCCTGGTCCAGTGCATCGTCCGGGCCGAGGTCGAGGGCGAGGAGCACCTGGAACGGCCGATGCCACAGGAGGTGCTGGCCGAGAACCGCTTCCTCGCCGCCCGCGACGGCATGGAGGCCGAGCTGATCGAGCCGGAGCTGGGACGGCGCGTCCCGGCCAAGGAGCTGCTCGCCGACCTGGTCGCCGTCTGTCGCCCGCACGCGCAGGCGCTCGGCTGCGCGGCCGAGCTGGAGGGAGTGCTCGGCCTCGGCGAGCAGACCGGCGCCCGCTGGCAGCTCGAGCAGGCGCGGACCCTGGGCTCGCTGCCGCGCCTGGTCGAAGGCCTCGCCGACGACTTCCTGGCCGGGACCTAGCCGCCGCCGGTCGTGACCGGGTAGCGCGGCTCCAAGTCGCGGACCGGGAAAGGCAGCGGCTCGGTGGTGCGCCGGTACTCGTCGAGCTGGCCGGGCCCGAGGGCGGCGAAGGCGCGCTCGATCCGCTCCACGTACTGGCGGCTGGCGTAAATCTCGACGCCGTCGGCGCCCGCCCGGCGCCGCGCCGCGGCGGTGCCGTGGTAGACGAAGACCGGCTGCGGCACGGAAGGCTCGAAGGCGGTGGAGACATCGACCCGCTCGTAATTGATCTCGCGCGCGTCGAGCTCGCGCATCCGCGCCGCGTCGACCGGGATCGCCAGACCGTTGACCGCCTCCTCGGCCGCCTCCTCGATGTCGAGGTAGGCGACGGCAAGGGTCGGCTTGAGACCGCTCGCGGGGTCGACGAAGTGCTTCTCGTCGGCGCTCGCCTCCCAGTTGTTCATCGCCACGCCCCAGCGACGACGGAAGCCGCGCAGGCGCCCTGGCACCGCCGGGTAGAGGCGCTCGCCGACACTGAGCGGATGGGTCAGCTCGGCCAGCGAGCCGTAGCCGAACACGTAGGAGATCCGCCCCTCGGCCGGCGCCGGCACGACTCAGCCCTGGCGCGGCGGCAGGACGAACTGGGTGACGATCAGGTTGGCGGCCAGCTTCGGCTCGCCGTCGCGGATGCGCTCGATCCGAACCTCGATCACGACCGTGGTGCGACCGACGTGCAGCGGCGTCGCCACGGCGACGATCTCGTCGCCGAGCAGCCCCGAGCCGAAGACGTTCAGCTTCAGCTCGATCGTCGTGAAGTCGTGCAGCGGCGGGATGCTGCGGAAGGTCGCCCAGGCGGCGACGGTGTCGCCGATCGCGGTCCAGGCGCCGCCGTGGACGAAGCCGCCGGGATGGAGATGGCGGCGGTCGACGATGATCCGCCCGCGAGCATGGCTGTCCTCGATCTCGAGCGGCTCGATCCCGAGGTCGCCGGGGAAGCTGCCGCGCAGGAAGCCGCGGGCGTCCTCTGGGGTGACCTTCGAGAGGTCGGCGCCGGTGCGCTCGATCTCCATCAAGACAGGGCCCCGGCCTCGACCGGCTCCGGATCGGCGGCGTCGAGCTTGTAGGCGCCGGGAGCGAGCCTGGCGGTGCGGCGCCGGTATTGGCTCCACAGCCACGGCCACTGGCTGGGGTCGTTGCCGTCGGCGTCGACGTACCAGCTGGTGCAGCCGCTGTGCCAGACCGTCCCGGCCAGCGCCTCGCGCAGCTCGGCGTCAAAGGCGGCGGCGGCCTCGGGCCGCACCTCGATGCGATCGGCACCCGCCCGATCGAGCTCGCGCAGGGCGGCGAGCAGGTGGCCGATCCCGGCCTCGAGCGTGTAGATCACTGAGCCGCTGCCGCCGTTGGTGTTGGGGCCGTAGAGCAGGAACATGTTCGGGAAGCCGGGGACGGTGGCGCCGAGATAGGCGCGCGGCACCTCTTCCCACTCCTCGGCAAGGCGGCGACCGTCGCTGCCGACAATCTCCATCGGCGCGACGAAGTCGTGGCTGGCGAAGCCGGTGGCGAGGACGAGCAGGTCGGCGGGCCGCTCGACGCCGGTCGCGTCACGGACGCCGCTTGCCGTCACCCTCTCGATCCGCTCGGTGACCAGCTCGACGTTGGGCTCGGTCAGGGTCGGGTACCACTCGTCGGTCAGCATGATCCGCTTGCAGCCGTACTCGTCTGTCGGCGTCACCCGGCGCCTCAGTTCGGGATCCTCGATGGCGCTCTTGATCTGCAGCTGGCCGAGCTGTCGGAAGGCCGCGAGGAGCGGTCCGCGGCGGGTCAGCCCCAGCGCCGCCAGCTCGTGAAAGGCGAAGTTGGCGGTGCGATCGAGGCGGCGCAGCCGCGGCCGCGAGAGCAGGCCCTTGGCGCGCTCGGAGTAGGCGAAGTCCATCTTCGGCAGCGTCCAGCCGGGCGAACGCTGGTAGACGTCGACCCGGGCGACCTCGGGCTGGATCGCCGGCACGATCTGGATCGCGCTGCAACCGCTCCCGATCACCCCCACCCGCTTGCCGGCGAGCTCGACGTCGTGATCCCAGTCGGCGCTGTGGAAGGCAGGCCCGTCGAAGTCGGCGAGACCGGGGATCGGCGGCGTCTGCGGAACCGAGAGCTGGCCGCAGGCGGTGACGAGGATCTCCGCCTCGTGCGGCCCGGCGCTGGTCTCGAGGGTCCAGCGGCGGCGCTGCTCGTCCCAGGTCGCGCTCTTCACCTCGATGCCGGTGCGGATCTTCTCGAGCACGCCGAAGCGGCGGGCGACGCCCTCGATGTAGGCCTGGATCTCCGCCTGCGGGGCGAAGCGCCGCGACCAGCGGTTGGGCGCGAAGGAGAACTCGTAGAGGTGCGAGGGGATGTCACAGGCGGCGCCGGGGTAGGTGTTGCGGTGCCAGACGCCGCCGACCCGCCCGGCCTTCTCGAAGACGGTGACGTCCTCGTAGCCCTCGCGGCGCAGCATCGCCGCGGCGCCGACGCCGCCGAAGCCGCCGCCGACGACGGCGATGCTAGGAGACACCGAAGCCCTCCATGCCGTGATCGCCGAACGGCTCGTCGCGCTCGCGCACCGCATCGCGGAAGCCGGCCTCGCCGGCGCGGCGCACGAAGGCGTGGCCCTCCTCGGTGTGACGGGCGATGCCGTCGAAGAAGGTCCCGAGCGCCTGTGCCTGCTGCAGGCCCTGTGAATGCACGGTCTGGTTCACGAGCAACTTCATCATCACAAGCTGGTTGATCGGCATCCGCGCGACCCGCTCCAGCAGCCGCTCGAAGCGCTCGTCGAGCTGCTCCGCCGGCGCCGCCTCGGTCGCCAGCCCCCACTCCGCCGCCTCGGCGCCGGTCAGCGAGTCGCCGGTCAGCAGCAGCCGCTTGGCCCGCATCGGCCCCAGCCGCAGCGCCCACATCGCCGTCGTCGGCGAGCCCCAGACCCGCGCCGGCGGATAGCCGATCTTGGCGTCCTCGGCGATCACCAGCAGGTCCGAGCAGAGCGCCATGTCGGTGCCGCCGGCGACGCAGAACCCCTGCACCTTGCAGAGCACCGGCTTCTCGGAGTGAAAGAGGCTCATGAACCCCCTCACGTTGCGGCTCATGAACTGGTAGTCCGTGACCGGATCCCAGTTCGACTCCGGCGCATGATTCGCCCCGATCACCGCCGGATCCAACGGCGACCCCGCCGCCACCTCCGCCCCACCCAGCCCACTCATGTCCCCCTCGGCCGAAGCGACGAGGTCATACCCCCCACAGAAGCCGGACCCGTTCCCAGCAAGCGCAATCGCGTGCACCTCCGGATCGAGGTTCGCCTCCTCCACGCACTCCGCCAACTCCACCGGCATCCGCGGAGTGATCCCGTTCCCCCGCTCCGGCCGATCCAACGTCACACGAGCGACTCGGCCGGTGACCTCGTAAGTCAGCGTGTCCACGACCGGACCTTAGAGCCTGTCCCGGTAGGGGTGGAGCGTCTTGTACTTTTTCGCCGCCTTCGCTTCTCAGACGGCGCTCGGCGCTCCACGAAAAAGTTAAGCGAAACCCCTACCGGGACAGGCTCTAACCTCAGACTCGTTCGACGATCATGGCCTTTCCTTGGCCACCCGCCACGCACATCGTCTCCAGCCCAACCTGGTGATCATCCGTCTCCATCACGTTGAGCAGCGTCCCCATGATCCGGGCACCGGTCATCCCGAAGGGGTGGCCGAGGGCGATCGCGCCGCCGTGGGTGTTCAGCTTGCTTTCCTCGATGCCGCACTCGCTCATGATCGGGATCACCTGGGCGGCGAAGGCCTCGTTGAGCTCGACCGCGTCGACGTCGTCGATCGTCATCCCGGCCCGGTCGAGGACCTTCTTGATCGCGCCGATCGGGGCCACGCCCATCAGCTCCGGCTCGTTGCCGTAGGTCGCGGCGGTGACGATCCGGGCGCGCGGGGTCAGGCCCAGCTCCTTGGCCTTGACGTCGCTCATCAGCAGCACCGCGGCGGCGCCGTCGTTGAGCGGGCAGGAGTTGCCGGCGGTGACGCCACCGCCGCCGAAGGCCTCCGGCAGCTGCGAGAGCTTCTCCAGGGTCGAGGAGGCACGGGGGCCGTCGTCCTTGCCGACCTCGGTGCCGTCCGCGAGCTTGACCGGGACGATTTCGCGGTCGAAGAAGCCGTCTTCCTGGGACTTCACGGCCAGTTCCTGCGAGCGCTGCGCGAACTTGTCCATGTCGGCGCGGCTGACCTCGTACTTCTTGGCGACGTTGACCGCGGTCAGGCCCATGTCGATGTAGGCGTTGGGCTGGCCGTTCTCGCCAATCAGGTTCGGGTTGCGATCGTCGGCGCCGGCGGGCTCGGTGCGCTCGTTGAAGCGGCTCACCCACTCGACCCCGACCGCCAGGTAGGCGTCGCCCTCGCCGGCCTTGATCGCGTTGCCGGCGTGGCGGATCGCGTCGAGGCTGGAGGAGCAGTAGCGGGAGACGGTGACCCCGTTGACCTCCTGGGGCAGCTTCTCGGAGAGCAGCGAGATGATCCGGCCGATGTTGAAGGCCTCCAGGCCCTGCGGCATGCCGACGCCGCAGAAGACGTCCTCGATCAGAGCCGGGTCGACCCCGGGGTTGCGCTCGAGCAGCTGGTCGACGACGAAGGCGCCCATCTCCTCGGGGCGCAGCGTGGCCAGCGAGCCCTTGAAGGCGCGGCCGATCGGCGTGCGGATGGTGTCGACGATTACTGCCTCGGGCATGCGGGGTCCTCTCCTTGCGCTTGTCTTGATGCTGAAATTGCCGGGGGAGGGTAATTGACTGGCCAGTCAACCGTTTAGTGTGAATTCGCACATACTTACCATGTCGTGTCCCCGACCTCCGTTACATTCGGCTCAATCCACCTCGCGCCCAGGTGCGAGCCGTGCCGCGAAGCGGCAGCGAAAGGAGGGCCCGTCATGCCGGAGGGTTACTGCGTCAAAGAGCGCAAGAAGGTTGAGATCAAAGACGCCAAACAGGTGACCATGAAAAACGGTCGCCCAGCGATTCAAGGCTTCTGCCCCGATTGCGGGACGAAAATCTTCAAGATCGGGAAACTCTAGGAAGGGCCCAACGAGCTTGAACCCGGACTGCGTCCGTCCCGTAGACCGAGGCGGATGCAGTCCGGGGCACTGACACGCGAGCGGGACGTCCGCGAGGCCTACGCCGCCCACTCGGGCGAGCTGTTCGGGTTCGCGGTGCGCTCGCTCGGCGACCCCGGCCTCGCCGAAGAGGCGGTCCAGGAGACCTTCCTGCGCGCCTGGCGCGCCGGCGACCGCTTCGACCCGCAGATCGGCTCGCTGCGCACCTGGCTGTTCGCGATCCTCCGCAACGTCGTCATCGACCTCGGGCGCGCCCGCGCCGCTCGCCCCGGCGTCGCCGAGGGCGGCATCGAGCCCTCGGTCGAACCGCTCGAGGAGGCGCTGCTCTCCTGGCAGGTCGAGGAGGCGATGCGGCGGATCGGCGAGGACCACCGCCGCGTCCTCGTCGAGACCCACTACCGCGGCCGGCCCTACGCCGAGGTCGCCGAGGAGCTCGGAGTCCCGGAGGGCACTGTCAAGAGCCGCGTCTACTACGGCCTGCGGGCACTGAAGATCGCTCTGGAGGAGATGGGCTATGAAGGCTGAGCGACCCGACTGCCGGGAGTGGCGGCTCTCGCTCGGCGCCTACGCGCTCGGGCAGCTCGGCGGCGACGAGCGCACCGCACTGGAGGCGCACCTCGACGGCTGCCCGCGCTGCCAGGCCGAGGCGGAATCGCTGAGCTCTCTGGCGCATCTGCTGCCGCTCGCCGACCCGGCCCGCTTCGATCGCCCCGCTCCGAAGCCGGCCGCCGACCTCGGCGAGCGGATCGCGGCGACGATCGCCGCGGAGGGACGGACCCGCCAGCGCCGCCGGCAGCGGCGCCGCTTCGCCTTCGGGTTCGCGACCGCCGCCGCGACGGCCGCCGCCGTCCTCGCGATCGTCCTCCTGCCGGGAGGCGAGGAAGGCCAGCCGGCCCAGCACATCTCCTTCGCCTCGACGCCCGCCGACATCCACATCTGGGCGACCCTGGAGCCGCATGCCTACGGCACCGAGATCCACATGTACGTCAAAGGCGTCCGCTCGGGAACGCTCTGCCAGGTCTTCCTGCGCGGCCCGCACGGCGAACGGGTCTCGGCCGGCACCTTCCGCTACCGCTGGGGCGACGACTCCGACGCCGTGCTCAGCGCCGCTCTCGATCTCTCCCGCACCCGGGCGGTTGGGGTCCGCGCCGGCCACCGCACGTTCATCGCGCCGGTCGACGCCAATGGCGCCACCGCGCTGACCAACCAAGAGCAGGAGGAATCGACGTGAACAGGACTATCTACGGAGTAGCGCTGCTGGCGCTCGTCGCGGCGCTGGCCGTGGCCGGCTGCGGCAGTAGCAGCGACAACGGCAGCAGCAATGAATCGAGCAGCTCGGGCAGCGCCTATGGCGGCAGCAGCAGCCAAAGCGAGAGCAGCGAGGTCAAGTCGCCGCCCGGGGCCGAAAGCGGTGTCGCGGTCCTGACCGTCTCCAGCGCCAAGGACGTCGGACCGGTGCTGGTCGACGCCAAGGGCTTCACCGTCTACGACTTCCACAAGGACAAGGGCACGACGTCCTCCTGCTACGGCGCCTGCGCCCAGGGCTGGCCGCCGGTGCTGAGCGAAGGCGCGCCGAGTGCCGGCGAAGGGGCGAGCGCCTCGAAGCTGGGCACGACCAAGCGCAAAGACGGGACGACGCAGGTGACCTACGCCGGCCACCCGCTCTACACCTTCGTCGAGGACAAGAAGCCCGGCGAAGCGAACGGCAACGACGTCTCGGCCTTCGGGGCGCAGTGGTACGCGCTGAAGGGAAGTGGCGAGGAGGCCGGGGACTGAATCGGGGAGGGCGGCGCTAGTCCTGCGCCGGCGCCTTGCGGCGCTTGCGGTAGGAGAGCGCCGGCGGGGTGAGCTCTCGGATCTCGGCCAGCAGCCGGGCCGAGAGCTCGCCCGGATCCTCGTCGGGGCGGGGCTGGCCGCCGGCCGGGTCGAAGAAGCGGACCCGGATCCGCGGCCGCCGCGGGAAGCCGGTCAGGTCGGCGGTCCCCTCGATCGCGACCAGGGTCACGTGGGCCTCGGGCACCTCCAGGGCCAGGCGGCCGATGCCGCTGCGCGCCCGCAGCACCTTGCCGCGCGAGCGGGTGCCCTCGGGGAAGACGCCGATGCAGGCGCCCTGGCGGAGGTGCTCGATCGCCCGCGCCAGCGCCTCCTTGTCGCCCTTGCCGCGCTCGATCGGGATCTGGCCCATCCCGTTCAGGACCGGCGCCAGGCCGCGCACGTCCCAGAGTTCGGATTTGGCGAGGGCCTGGATCTGCCGGCGCTTGACGGCGGCGATCCCGACCATGATCGGATCCCAGTGGCTGTCGTGGTTGCCGACCACCAGCAGCGGCCCGCTGGTCGGGACGCTCTCGACCCCCTCGGCCTGCAGCCGTCCCCACGCCGCTACGGGCCGGTTGATGGCCATGGCCAGGCGGTAGGTGCGGCTCATCTCGGGCATCGGGGCGTGAGTTCTATGCGATCCGGCGGCGCGCGGCTCAGTCGATTGCGGCGCCGGCACGCTCGAGGATGCCACGCAGCGCCTGCTGGTCCTCGCCGGAGAGGCGCTGCATCCACTCCGGCGGCACTTCGACCGCCTTCATCAAGCGAGCACGCAAGCGGCGCCCCTCGGGGGTGAGGGCGATCAGCTTGACGCGGCGGTCGTGCTCGGCCGGCTGTCGCTCCACCAGCCCCTTCTCTTCGAGGCCATCGACGATCCCGGTGACGTTGGAGTTGTCGCAGCGCAGGTAGGAGGCGATCTCGCTCATCGGCCGCGGCTGGTCGAGCATTCGCAGAGCCCCGAAGGAAGCCGGTCGCAGGTCGTGTTCGCGGCCGATATGGATGAAGGGCGGCGGGTAGACGAGTGGGGCGAGCAGGCGCCAGGCCTCGCGGGCGGCTTCGGGCGCGGTCTTCATGAATTCATTCTACCCAGAACCTTTGATAACCTCAACTATCGAGTTTGGCCACTGACTTTGGAGGGACGATGACGGCGAGCGACGAGCAGCGCACGGGGATCGAGGTCGAAGCGCTCGTCCGCGAGTTCAAGAAGGGACCGCGGGCGGTCGACGGCATCGACCTGCAGGTCTCGCCCGGTGAGATCTACGGCTTCCTCGGCCCCAACGGCGCCGGCAAGTCGACGACGGTGCTGATGCTGACCACGCTGCTGCCCCCCACCGCGGGGACGGCGCGGGTCGCCGGCCACGACATCGTCAGCGAAGGGCCGCAGGTGCGCGCATCGATCGGCGCCGCCCTGCAGGAGGCGGCGCTCGACCCGCTGCTGACCGGCCGCGAGCACATGCGGCTGCAGACCTCCCTGCACGGGATCGCCAAGGGCGAGCGCGAGCGGCGCGGCGACGAGCTGCTGGAGCGGGTCGGCCTCTCGCAGGCGGCCGAGCGCAAGGTCGGCGGCTACTCCGGCGGGATGAAACGCCGGCTCGACCTCGCCCTGGCGCTCGCCCATCGCCCCCGCATCCTCTTCCTCGACGAGCCCACCACCGGGCTCGACATCCAGAGCCGCACCGCGCTCTGGGAGGAGGTGGCGCGGCTCGCCGCCGAGGACGGCGTCACCGTCTTCCTCACCACCCAGTACCTCGAGGAGGCCGACACCCTCGCCAACCGGGTCGGGATCATCGACCACGGCAAGATCGTCGCCGAGGGCACGCCGGCGGCGCTGAAGTCCGAGATCGGCCGGCCGACCGTGGAAGCGATGCCGCGTGAGCCCGGTGAGCTGGAGCGGACCCGCGCGGTGCTGAGCCGCTTCGGCGAGCAGGCCGGGGCCGCGCCCAAAGGCGCCGCCGTGCGGCTGGAGGGCGGCGAGTCGCAGCTGGCCGAGGTGGTGCGGGCGCTCGACGCCGATGGCATCGCGATCGAGCGGCTGCAGCTCCACGCCCCCTCCCTCGACGACGTCTTCCTCAACAAGACCGGCCGCTCGCTGGAGGGCGCCGAGGAGGCGGAGCTGGAGAGCGAGGATGCCGAGGCGGAGGCGGTGGGCTCGGCGTGAACGCCGGCCTCCGTACCCAGGTCGGCCAGCTGGCGCGCCGCTCGGTCCTCCGCACCCTGCGCCAGCCCGCCCAGATCGTGCCGGCGCTGATCTTCCCGCTCTTCCTGCTGGCGGTTAATTCAGGGGGGCTGAAAGAGGCCACCAACCTGCCCGGCTTCCCGACCGACTCCTACCTCACCTTCGCCCTCGCGGTGCCGTTCATGCAGGGGGCGCTGTTCTCGGTGATGAACGCCGGCACCGACCTGGCCCGTGACATCGAGACCGGCTTCCTCAACCGCCTGGCGCTGACGCCGCTGCGCGGCACCGCCCTGCTCAGCGGCCTGCTCGCCGGCGCCGTCCTGCTCGGCCTGGTCCAGGCGGTCACCTACCTCGCCGTCGGCCTGATCGCGGGCGCCGACCTCGCCGCCGGCTTCGGCGGGGCGCTGGTCCTGATCGCCCTCTCGGTGACGATCACCGTCGCCTTCGGGACGATCGGCCTCTTCGCGGCGCTGCGGACCGGCTCCGGCGAGGCTGTGCAGAGCCTCTTTCCGGTCTTCTTCGTCTTCCTCTTCCTCTCGGCGATGGCGCTGCCGCTGAACCTGCTGCAGACCCAGTGGTTCCACGACATCGCCGCCGCCAACCCGGTCACCTACCTGCTCGAGGCGCTGCGCTCGCTGCTGATCGAAGGCTGGGACCTGGGCCAGCTGGCGCTCGGCTTCGGGATCGCCCTGACCGTGCTGGCGATCGGCATGTACGCGGCCAGCGCCGCCCTGAAGACGAGGCTGGTGCGGACGTGAGGACAAGCCAGCCGGCAGGGTTCTGGACGATCGCCCGCGCGGTCGCCTGGCGCAGCATCCACATCTTCCTCGGCAACCCGGCCTTCCTGGTCCCGGCGGTCGTCTTCCCGCTCTTCTTCTTCATCTCCTTTGCCGGCGGGCTCTCCGCCATCGCCAACGTCCCCGGCTTCGACTTCCCCAGCGGCTACACCTCGTTCCAGTTCGTCTTCGTCCTGTTGCAGTCGGCCGCCTTCGGCGGCGTCTTCACCGGCTTCGGAGTCGCCCGCGACTTCGAGACCGGCTTCGCCCGCCGTTACCTGTTGGCCGCCTCCAACCGCGGTGGGATCGTCGCCGGCTACGCGCTGGCAGCGATGGTCCGGGCCTTCCTCACCTGGACGATCCTCACCGCGATCGCCCTGATCGCCGGCATGAACGTCGACGGCGCGGGGGTGGAAATCTTCGGCCTCTTCGGCCTCGCGGTGCTGGTCAACCTGACGGCGACGATGTGGGCCGCCGGGGTGGCGATGCGGGTGCGCTCGATCCAGGGCGGGCCGCTGATGCAGTTCCCGGTCTTCCTGATCCTCTTCCTCGCCCCGGTCTACGTGCCGCTCAGCCTGCTCAGCGGCTGGATCCACGCCGTCGCCTCGGTCAACCCGGTCACCGCCCTGCTCGAGGCCGGCCGCGGCTTCATCTCCGGCGAACCGGTGGTCGTCGCCCTCGCCTTCGCGCTCGCCGCCACCCTGCCGGTGGTCTTCGCGCTCTGGGCCCGCGGCGGCCTGCGCCGCGCCGAAGCTGCGGGCTGAGGCCGCCGCACGGTTAACGTGACGGAAATCACTCTTCCGGGTACGGGTGCCGAAGAGGCTGCCGTTTCCAGGGCAGTCCCGGCCAATGCCTAGCGATACGCACACGACGATCTAAAGTGTCATTTGTGACGCAGCGGCCCCTGGAGCTGATTCTCGCTCGCAACCTGATGTCGGCTCTTTCGACGCCGGCCTTCCTGGTTGACGAGGGCGGTGTGCTCGCCTTCTACAACGAGGCGGCGGGAATGCTGCTCGGCAAGCGCTTCGAGGAACTCGGCTCGGTCGGGCCGGAGGAGTGGGGCTCGCTGTTCGGGCCGTTCGGCGAGGACGGCGCGCCGATCCCCTACGACGAGCTGCCGCTGGTACGGGCGGTGCGCGACGGGCGGCCGGCCCATGCCGAGTACACAATCCGCTCGACCGACGGCAGCGAACACTCGGTCGAGGTCTCGGCATTCCCGATCCTCACCGCGCACGGCTCGCAGGGCGGCATCGCGATCTTCTGGCCTCGCGGGATGGGCAGCAACGGGGCGGGCCCGGCATGAACGTAAAGCTCTGGGGGACGCGCGGCTCGATCCCCTCCCCCGGGCCGGAGACGATCCGCTACGGCGGCAACACCTCCTGCGTCGGCGTGACTCTGAATGACGGCTCGATGCTGGCACTCGACGCCGGCAGCGGCATCCGCAGCCTCGGCCTCTCCCTGCCGGAAGAGCCGACACGCCTGCACATCCTCCTCACCCACCTCCACCTCGACCACATCCAGGGCCTCGTCTTCTTCGCCCCCGCCTTCCGGCCGCAGACCGAGATCGTGATCTGGGGGCCGGCCTCGCCGGAGGCCTCGCTGCGCGATCGCATCGCCCGCTACATATCCGCCCCGCTCTCGCCGGTCGAGGTGCGGGAGCTGCCCTGCGACGTCTCCTTCCGCCACGCCCCCGACACCGAGTGGGAGATCGGCTCGGCCCGGATCCGAGCCGCCTCGGTCTCCCATCGCGGCCCGACCCTCGGCTACCGGATCGACGACGGCGACTCCTCGCTTACCTACATCCCCGACCACGAGCCGGCGCTGGGCGCCGACCTCGACCGGCTCGAGGAGGACTGGATCTCCGGCTTCGCCCTCGCCCGCGACACCTCGCTGCTGATCCACGACGGCCAGTACTCCGACGCCGAGTACCCGGAGCACATCGGCTGGGGACACTCGGCCCTCGGCCACTCTCTCGCCTTCGCCCGCCGTACCGGCGCCGAGCGCACCCTCCTCTTCCACCACGACCCGATGCACTCCGACGAGTTCCTCGACGGGCTCCAGGAGGAAGCACGCCGGCGCTGGGTCGAGCTGGGCGGCGACGCCGACGCGGTCGACCTCGCCCGCGAGCGGGCTGAGATCGAGCTGTCGGCCCGGGCGGCCAGTCCTGCGGTGGCATCCAGCCCGGCCGCCACCGCCTGAGCGCTACGCTCCCAGCTGTGTCGCGCCGGCAATTTGGGAGCAGATGAGCGCTCGACCCACCCCCCATGTCGACGCCGCCACCGAGCGTTCCGAGCTCGTGCGCTCGGCGCTGGAGACCGCGACCGACGCCCACGCCGGCCAGATCCGCAACGGCAGCGGCGGCATGCCCTACATCGAGCACCCGAAGATGGTCGCCGAGCGGCTCGCCGCGGCGGGCTACGCCGACGAGGTGCTGGCGGCGGGTCTGCTGCACGACGTCGTCGAGGACAGCGACACCACCGTCGAGGAGCTGCGCGAGCGCTTCGGCGAGGAAGTCGCCGCCCTGGTGGCGGCACTCAGCGACGACGAAGCGATCGAGTCCTACCGGGACCGCAAGCAGGAGCACCGGCAGCGGATCGAGGAGGTCGACGGTGACGCCCTGGCGATCTACGCCGCCGACAAGCTGACCAACTCGGCGACCCTCAGCGAGGCGCTCTCCCGTGAAGGAGAGCGCGTCGCCGACGAGTTCAAGGTGCCGCTGGAGCTGAAGCTGGAGATCTGGGAGGCGGACGCGGCCCTGCTGGCGCGACTCGACCCCGAGCTGCCTTTCCTCGGCGACCTCGAGGCCGCGCTCAGTCAGCTGCGGGCGGATCTAGCAGTGGCAGGCCCTCGCCCCGGTACTTGAAGCGCCGGCGCAACGGCAGTACCCCCCAGAGCAGCAGGAAGGTCGAGAAGGCGAAGCCGGTCGTGACGATCGCCGCCACGGTCCCGAACAGCAGGTCGGTGATCAGCAGGATCGCGCAGGTCATCGCCAGCGCCAGCGCCGCCAGGCCGGCGATCGCGAGGCGGTTGGAGATGAAGACCAGGCGGTGCTTCTGCTGGTAGCGGAAGGTGATCCGGTGATAGGCGGAGGGGGCGATCAGCAGCGCCGCCGAGATCGCGGTCAGCAGCAGGGTCGCGAAGTAGACCTTCTTCTCGAACTCGGAGATTTTCGTGAAGTTCTGCTGGAACGGGACGGCGAGCAGGAAGGCGAAGAGGACCTGAACCCCGGGCAGGGCGACGCGCAGCTCCTGGAGGAGCTCGCCGAGGTTGCGGTCGAGGCGTTCCTCCTCGGTCTCGTCCCTGCCTGACGGGCGCTCGGGCATGCGGTCACCATATGACACGTGGAGACCGCGATCGTCCTCTTCAACCGCGACCTGCGCCTGAGCGACAACCCGGCGCTCGCGGCGGCGGCGAAGGCGGAGCGAACCGTGCCGCTGTTCGTCTTCGACGACGCCCTGCTCCGGTCGCGCTTCGCGGCGCCCAACCGGGTCGCCTTCATGCTCGAGGCTCTGCACGACCTCGACGAGGGGCTGCGCGGGGCCGGCGGACGGCTCTTCGTACGCCGCGGCGACCCGGTGCGCGAGGCGCTGGCGGTGGCCGGCGAGTGCGGCGCCACGACGCTCCACGTCAGCGCCGACTGGAGCGCCTACGCGCGGCGGCGCGAGCGGCGCCTGGCCGAGGCCTGCCGCGAGGAGCGGATCGAGCTCGTCACCCACCCCGGAGTGACGATCGTGCCGCCGGGGGCGGTGACGCCGAGCGGCGGCGGTGACCACTTCCGCGTCTTCACCCCCTACCACCGCGCCTGGAGCGAGGCACCGCTGCGCGAGCGTCAAGGCGCCCCGCGGCGCCTCCGCGTCTCCAGCCGCCTGCGCGCCGGCCGCCTGCCGGCCCTGGAGAAGCTCACGGCCGGGTGGCTCTCGCCCGAGCGCGCGCCCGGCGGCGAGGCCGAGGGGCGGCGGCTGATGCGCGCCTTCCTCCGCGATGGAGTTGGCAGCTATGAAGCCGGCCACGACGACCTTGCCGGCGACGCCACCTCGCGACTCAGCGCCCACCTGCGCTTCGGCTGCGTCTCGCCGCTGGAGCTGATGCTGGAGGCACGCGAGCGGCGCGGCGCTGCCTTCGTACGGCAGCTCTGCTGGCGCGACTTCCACCACCAGGTGCTGGCGGCCACCCCCTCCCTCCCGCGCCGCGACTACCGCCCCCGCCACGACCGCTGGTCGCGCTCCCGGCGAGCGCTGGAGGCCTGGGGCGAGGGACAGACTGGCTACCCGCTGGTCGACGCGGCGATGCGGCAGCTGGCCCGCGAGGGCTTCATGCACAACCGGGCGCGGATGACGGTCGCCTCCTTCCTCAGCAAGGACCTCTACGTCGACTGGCGGGCGGGCGCCTGGCACTTCTGGGACCTGCTCAGCGACGGCGAGATCGCCAACAACGCCGGCAACTGGCAGTGGGTGGCCGGGACCGGCAACGACACCCGTCCCAACCGGGTCCTCAACCCGATCCGCCAGGCCGAACGCTTCGACCCCCAGGGCGAGTACGTGCGCCGCTACCTGCCGGAGCTGGAGTCGCTGCGCGGCAAGGCGATCTTCCGGCCCTGGCTGACCGAAGGCTTCGACCGCCTCGACTACCCCGAGCCGATCGTCGACCACGACGAGGCCGTCGCCGAGTTTCGGGCCCGCCGCGCTTAGGATCGGTCGATGGGACGACTGGCGGTGATCCTCGGCAGCAACGCGCTCGGCCCGGGTGGCGAGGAGATCGCCGCGGCGGCGGCGGAGCACGGCGCGGCGATCGTGCAGCGGCACGGCGAGGCCGGCGCCGACTACGTGCTGCCGCACCTGATCGACCACGTCGCCAACCTGAGGCCGCTGGTCGACCAGGGCTGCGATCGGGTACTGGCGATCGGCTCGGTCGGCTCGCTGAAACGGGAGATCCCGGTCGGCAGCCTGGTCAGTCCCGACGACTTCATCGCCCTCCACGTCGGCGTCTCGAACTTCGCCGACCAGCGCGCCCACTCGGCGCCGGGCTTCGACCCGCGCTGGCGCGCCGAGGTGCTCGAGGCCTGGGGAGAGGGCGGCGAGACCCCCCGTGACGGCGGCGTCTACTGGCAGGCGCTGGGGCCGCGCTTCGAGACCCCGGCGGAGATCCGCCTGATCGCCCCACACGCCGACGTGATCGGGATGACGCTCGCGGCCGAGTGCATCGTCGCCGGCGAGCTCGGTCTCGAATACGCGGCGATCTGCGTCGTCGACAACCTCGCCAACGGCCTCGCCGAGGGTGAGCTCGACCTGGCGGCCCTCGAGGACGACCGCCTCGCCAACGCGGAGCGCTTGCGAGAGGGCCTGGCGGCGGTGCTGCCCCGCCTCGGCGCCGTCGGCCGATGAGCCTGACCGTTACCGGCGCTCTGCTCGACGGCGAGACGGTCGCCCTGCGCTGCGCCGACGGCCTGATCGAGGCGCTCGGTCCCGAGGTTCAGCCCCAGCCCGGCGACGAGACGATCGATGCGGGCGGGGGGCCGCTGCTGCCGCCGCTCGTCAACGGCCACACCCACGCGGCGATGACGATGTTCCGGGGCAGCGGTGGCGACCTGCCGCTGATGCCCTGGCTGGAAGAGCGGATTTGGCCGGTCGAGGCGAAGCTGAGCGAGGAGGACGTCTACTGGGGCACCCGGCTCGCCTGCGCCGAGATGGCCCGCTCCGGCACGACCCGCTTCTGGGACATGTATTGGCACCCGCGGGCGGCCGCCCAGGCGGTGCTCGACGCCGGCATCAAGGCGGCCGTCGGGGCGCCGCTGATCGACCTCGACGGCAACTCCGCGGGCCTGAGAGAGACGGCGCTGCGCAGCCTCGAGGAGCTCGCCGGGCTGGGACCGTCGATCACCCCGGCGCTGGCGCCGCACGCGATCTACACGGTCAGCGAAGACTCGCTGCGCTGGATCGGCGAGCTCAGCCGCGAGCGCCAAGTGCCGGTCCAGATCCACCTCTCAGAGACCGAGCAGGAGGTCGAGGACTGCCTCGCCGCCCACGGCGCCCGGCCAGCCGCCTACCTCGATCGGCTCGGCTTCCTCAGCGAGCGGACCGTGCTCGCCCACGGGGTCTGGCTCGACGAGGAGGAGCTGGAGCTGATCGCCGCCCGTGGCTGCACCCTCGTCGCCAACCCCGCCGCCAACATGAAGCTCGCCGTCGGCGGCGTCTTCCCCTACCCCGCCGCGAAGGCGGCCGGCGCGGCGATCGGGCTGGGCACCGACGGGGCCGGCTCCAACGACTCGCTCGATCTGCTCGCCGACCTGAAGCTGTTCGCGCTGAGCCAGAAGCACGCCGCCGCCGACCCGACCGCGATCGCCGCCGCGGACGCCTGGGCGGTGGCGACGGGGGGCCGGGCGCCTCGGCTCGGCGCCACCGGGCTCGATGTCGGCGCCCCGGCGGACTTCATCCTCATGCGCGCCGACGCGCCGGAGCTGGCCTTTGGCGACCTCACCTCCGACCTCGTCTATGCCGCCGCCGGCAGCGCCGTCCAGACCACGGTGGTGGACGGCGAGGTGGTGATCCGCGACGGTGCGATCGAGGGCCAGGACGAAATCGTCGCGAAGGCCCGCGAGCGCGCCTGTGGCCTAGGGCTGTGAAAGGGTCGTAACGGGTATAGGCTCGCCTCAAGTGCCCGAGGCGAGAGCCGCAGACGACACCCGCTCGCAACCGAGCGCTTCCTCGGTTCGCTACGACGGCGTGAGCAAGCGCTATGGCGACTCCGCCACGGTGGCGGTCGACGACCTGACGCTCGAGGTCCCGGCCGGCGACATCTGCGTCCTTGTCGGCCCCTCCGGCTGCGGCAAGACGACGGCGATGCGGATGGTCAACCGCACCGTCGAGATGACCGAGGGGGACATCCTGATCGGCGAGCGCTCGGTCCGCGACCGGGAGCCCGCCCAGCTGCGGCGGGAGATCGGCTACGTGATCCAGCAGATCGGCCTCTTCCCGCATCGCACGATCACCCAGAACATCGGCGCCGTGCCGCAGCTGCTGGGCTGGAAGAAGGAGCGGATCCGCGCCCGCTCGGCCGAGCTGCTGGAGCTGATCGGGCTCGATCCCGAGCTCGGCGACCGCTACCCGACCCAGCTCTCCGGGGGCCAGCAGCAGCGAGTGGGCGTGGCCCGGGCGCTCGCCGCCGACCCGCTGGTGATGCTGATGGACGAGCCCTTCGGGGCGATCGACCCGATCAACCGCGAGCGCCTCCAGAACGAGTTCCTGCGCCTGCAGGCGCAGGTCCGCAAGACGGTCCTCTTCGTCACCCACGACATCGACGAGGCGATCAAGATGGGCGACCGGATCGCGGTGATGCGCGAGCACGGGCGGGTCGAGCAGTACGCGACCCCGGCGGAGCTGCTGATGGCGCCGGCGACCGAGTTCGTCGAGGACTTCGTCGGCGCCGACCGGGCGCTGAAGCGGCTGGCGCTGATGCGGGTCGCCGACATCAACCTCTGGGAGGCGCCGCTGGCCTATGTCGGCCAGGCCACCGGCGAGGTGCGGGCGAAGCTGGCCCGGCCCGACGTCGAAGTCCCCTACGCGCTGCTGGTCGACTCCGAGCGGCGGCCGCTCGGCTGGCTCTCCGCCCGCGACCTCACCGGCGACACCGTGCCGGCCCGGGCCGACTCGCCGCTCGGGCCGGTCCTCGACCGCGACGACATCATGCGCGACGCCCTCGCCGACCTGCTCCAGGGCGAGGCCCAGTACGCGCCGGTGACCGACCACGAGGGACGCATCGACGGCGTCCTCTCGGTCGAGATCATCTCCGAGTTCCTCGCCTCGCCAGAGGCGAAATCGGACGAGCACAGCGCCGTCGAACGACCCCACAGCGGCGAGAACCTGGCGTGATCGGGACGCTCGGCAGCCTGCTCCCGGCGCCGCTCGTGGCCGCGGTCGGCCAGGTCGGCGAAGGGTTTTTCCACGAACGCAGCTCGGACACGCTGCCCTGCCAGGCGCAGCCCGGGCACCTGTTCTGCTTCGACTGGGCCCGCGAACACATCGACCGTTTCGAAAAGCCGGCCCTGCAGCAGCTCGAACTGGTCGTCCTCTCGGTCCTGCTCGGCTTCGTCGTCGCCTTCGCGCTGGCCCTGATCGCCCACCGCAAGCACTGGCTGCGGCCGCCCCTGCTCGCCGTCACCGGGGTCCTTTACACGATCCCCAGCATCGCCTTCTTCTTCCTGCTGCTGCCGCTGACGGGCTTCGGGCGCGACACGGCGATCATCGTCCTCGCCGCCTACACGCTGCAGATCATCTACCGCAACACGATGGTCGGCCTCGCCAAGGTGCCGGCCTCGGTCAAGGACGCGGCGCGCGGGATGGGGCTGACCGACCGGCAGATCCTCTGGCGGGTGGAGATACCGCTGGCGACGCCCGAGATCATCGCCGGGCTGCGGATCGCCACCGTCAGCACCGTGGCGATCGCGACGCTCGCCGTCTTCATCCAGGCCGGCGGCCTCGGCACTCAGATCTACGGCAGCGGCAACCTCACCTTCCCGACCGTGGTGATCATCGCCGGCGCGATCGGGATGCTGATGGCGTTCGCGTTTGACCTGATGCTGCTCGGGGTGCAGCGCCTGACCACGCCGTGGCGACGGGCGGTGGTGACGTGATCCCCGTCCACCCCGTCTTCGCCTCCTTCAGCGGTGCGATCGAATTCATCTTCACGCCGCAGCCCTCCAACGTCACCGGCGGCAAGCTGGTCGGCGGCTTCACGCAGTCGATGGAACTTCTCCTCACCCAGCTCGAAGTGACCCTGATCGCGGTCGTGCTGGCGCTGATCGTCGCCCTCCCGCTCGGCCTCTACCTGGGCCATCGTGGGATCGGCGAAGTGCTGGCGATCGGGCTCGGCAACGCCGGCCGGGCGATCCCGGAGCTGGCCGTGATCGCCCTCGTCGCCAGCCTGATCGGGGTCGGGCTGCTGACGGTCGCGCCGGCGCTGGCGATCCTCGGGATCCCGCCGATCCTCACCAACGCCTACGTCGGCGTGCGCGAGGTCGACCGCTCGACTGTCGACGCCGCCCGGGGGATGGGCATGACCGAGCTGGAGATCATCCGCCGGGTCGAGCTGCCGCTGGCGATCCCGACCGTGATGAGCGGCGTACGCGGAGCGACGATCGCGATCGTGGCGACGGCGACGATCGCTCCGCTGGCCGGCGTCACCACCCTCGGCGACTACATCATCAACGAAAACGTCTACGGCCAGAACGGCGTCCTCGCCGGGGCAATCCTGGTCGCCCTGCTGGCCATCACCCTCGAGGGTCTGCTCGCCCTCCTGCAGTGGCGACTCACTTCCGACGGGCTGAAGTTGCAGACTGCCTGATCTGTCTCATCCATCCACCCACCCACGTTTCACGAAAGAGAGGCATCCGTGAGAACCGACCACACGAAGCTGCGAGTGGCGCTGGCGGCATTGGCCGCGTTGGCGCTGTCGCTGGGGATAGCGGCCTGCGGCGGGAGCAGTGACAGCTCCAGCTCAGACGAAGGCGGAAACGGCGGCGGCGCGATCGTCTCCAACCCCGACAACGGCAAGGTCAGCCTGACGATCGGCTCGAAGAACTTCCCCGAACAGGAAATCCTCGGGGAAATCTACGCGCAGGCTCTCAAGGCGGCCGGCTACAAGGTGAAGAGCGCCCTCAATCTCGGTTCCGAAACGGTCGCCCTGAAAGCGGTGAAGACGAATCAGATCTCCGGCTACCCGGAGTACGCCAGCACCGCGCTCACCTCGTTCTTCGGCCTCGAACCCGAAGAAGTCCCCGCCGACGCCAACGAAGCGTGGGAAAAAGCGAACGAAGAGTTCGAAAAGGAAGGCCTGCAGGCGTTCGAACCGACGCCGTTCGCCAGCGCCAACGCGGTCGGCACGACCAAGAAGACGGCCGAAAAGTACGGCCTCGAGACGATCTCCGATCTCGAAGGCGTCTCCGAAAAGCTCTCGCTCTACGGGTCGCCTGAGTGCCGCCAGCGGATCGACTGCCTGGCCGGGCTGGAAAAGCTATACGGCCTCAAGTTCAAGTCGTTCACCCCGGTCGACATCAGCCTCCGCTACAACGTCCTCGAAAAGGGCCAGGCCGACCTCTCGATCCTCTTCACCACGGATCCGCAGCTGGCGGCGGAGAGCGACAAGTTCGTGATCCTCGAAGACGACAAGGAAGTGTTCCCGGCCGGCAACGTCATCTTCGTGACCAAGAAGTCGACCGCGGAAAAGGCCGGGCCGGACTACGAAAAGACGATCCTGCAGGTCCAGGAAGGGCTTGACCTGAAGGTGATGCAGGAGCTGGATGCTCGGGTCGAACTGGAAAAGCAGACGCCTAAGGAAGCGGCGGCGGCTTACTTGAAGTCGGCTGGATACACGAAGTAAGGGAGACGGAGCGGGGCCGGTAGGGGTTCCACTTAACTTTTTCGGTGTGGCGTCGCGGGCTGTCCCAGCGGCGCCCGCCGAAAAAGTACAAGACGTTCCACCCCTACCGGCCCCGCTCCTCACGCTTGCGCGGGCACCCCACGTTCACGAAGTCTCCGCCGTCGGTTCCACGTTCACGAAGTTTGCGAGGGCCGGTCTTGAGCGGTCACCTAGCTGCCGCGGCGTCACGCAGCTGCCACAGCAGCCTTCGCGCGACGGAGTCGCGCGAAGCACACCCGGGCCGCCCAGGCCGCCGAGAGTCCCGTCACACCCGCCAGTAAAAGGGTTACTCGCGGGTCGTAGGTTTCGGCTAGCCAGCCGGTCAGGGGGCCGCCGATTGGGGTGGAGCCGAGGAAGACGACGGAGTAGAGGGCCATTACGCGGCCGCGCATCTCGGGGGCGACGGCCAGTTGGAGGCTGGAGTTGACGGTGGCCGCGAAGGTGACGGCGGCGGCGCCCATCAGGGACAGGAGGGGGAGCTCCAGGGCCAGGGTGGGCATCGCTGCGCAGAGCAGGCCGAGGAGGCCGAAGGCGAGGGCGCCGCCGGCGATCAGCTGTGGGCCGGTGCGGCCGTGGGCGCCGTTGACGAGGGCGCCGGCGATCGAGCCGACCGCCATCGCCGAGACCATCGCCGCGTAGGTGGCGGCGCCGCCGTCGAAGCTGAACCTGGCCAGCAGCGGCAGGATCACCTGGAAGTTGTAGCCGAGGGTGCCG
>Ga0207710_10000370_pt1 | contig 31536 bp, 23 predicted proteins | sample KBSS24metaG_FD_184400 | JGI IMG/M metagenome (GOLD analysis project Ga0207710, IMG submission 184400) | Switchgrass rhizosphere microbial communities from Kellogg Biological Station, Michigan, USA - KBS S2-4 metaG (SPAdes) (version 2) | ecosystem: Host-associated > Plants > Roots > Rhizosphere...
TAGGTGACATTTCTACTTTGCGCATTTGGGTGACATTTCAACTTTGGGTTTACAAGCCTCGAAATGGGATTGACATCAACCACTCACAGGTATATCGTGCGGCGCATATCTCACTATCGGCATCGCGCTCCAGGGGAGGGGGCAAAGATGGCGAAAAGTATTACTCAACGACTCGAATTCTTAACCAACCTCGCGATCATTGTCGCTGCTGTTTTGCTCAGCGTCGTTTTAGTTAAAAACTATTTATTACCTGACCGTTCTAAAGACGGACCACGCGATTTTCGAATCCCAGCGGGAGTCAAAGTCTCTTTGCCTGGCGTGGACTGGTCTAATAACGATCAGACGCTTTTACTCGTGCTTCAGAAGGGATGTCACTTCTGCACGGAGAGTGCAGCGTTTTACCAGCGACTCGTGCGGGAGACAGAAGGACGTGGAAGCATTCACTTGATCGCCGTATTGCCACAGGCACCTGACGAAGGCAAGAAATACCTTGATGATCTTGGCGTCGCAATCGAAGAGGTGAAGCAAGCCCAGCTTGATTCGATCGGCGCCCACGGCACACCGACATTGATACTGGTTAATAATCAAGGCGTGGTCATGGCTTCGTGGGTTGGAAAACTGAGTGCTGATGGTGAAGCCGAGGTCTTACGCCGGCTGCACGAGAAGACACTCGGTCGTAGCTGAGCTTAGCTTACGATCTTGAGAAGATACTGTTAGGGCAAGGCGTATCTTCTGTGTTTCGGGGTTGCCCGAAGGTCAAAGACAAAAGGGAAGGGAGGGACTGAAATGATAAGGCTCATGCGCAAACTCTTAATCCTGATTGCGCTGGTTGGATGTATAGGGTTGGCCTCTGGCGCTAGCGCGCGAATGAAACCCTGCTGTTCTTGGTGCGATGTCCTTTGCGAACGCTGCGAAACGGACCCGTCCTACTGTGCCACTTGCGCAAGTTGCTCAGCTAACTGCAACACACTTTGCCGAGAATAACGCGGGACTGTACAACTTGAACTATTTGGGGGGTAGCGAGTGCATCAAGCGCTTGCTAGCCCCTCTGTTAGTGCGTCCACTCCGAAAGACAATTAGGAGCGGTTTTTAATCCAGGAACAACTCCTCCAGCGACTGCTTCACCGGTTGCACTGAAACAATCTTCCCGCCTGCTTTTCGTAGCGCTGACAGCACGCCCTCGATTTCATCTTCGGATGAGATTTCGATGCGAAGGCCGCGCGGTGTCGGAGTGATGTCGGCTCCGGGGAGGTGTTGGCGTAATGTTTCTGCGTCTGTGCCGGTTGCCAGGACTTCCATTCGATTTGGACCTTCTGTTGTCCGGCGGAGCTCATCGAGATAACCGACCTGGGCCAGGCGTCCGCGTTTGAGAATTGCAACCTGGTCGCAGAGGACTTCGATGTCGGAGAGGATGTGAGAGCACATGAAGACAGTCTTGCCTTCGTCGCGCAGCGAGGCAATCAGGTCTCGCACTTCACGACGCCCGACCGGATCGAGTCCACTCATCGGCTCATCGAGAAAGACGATCTCCGGATCGTTGACCAGCGACTGGGCCAACCCGACTCGCTGCAGCATTCCTTTCGAGAACTTTCGCAGTTGCGTGTCCCAGCGCTTCTCGTCGAGGTTGACTCGCGCCAGCAGGTCCGCCGTGCGCTTCTTTCGCTCGGGAGCGCGAAGACCGAAGATCTCGCCACAGTAGTCGAGAAACTCGCGCGCGGTAAGGTAATCGTAGAAGTACGGATTTTCCGGCAGGTAGCCGATGCGTTGATGCATCGAGACGTCCTGAATGTCGCGACCGAGAATCCGCGCGCTGCCTGTAGTCGGAAAGATGAGTCGCATCAGGAGCTTGAGCGTCGTCGTCTTGCCGGCGCCGTTCGCGCCGAGAAAACCAAAGATCTGCCCGTGATCGATCGACAGTGACAGCCCATCCAGCGCGCGCACTTTTCGTTTGCGGAAGAAACCGACTTCGTAGTCTTTCGTTAAGTTTGTGATTTCGATAACTTGCATGGTCTATTTCGCAGGAATCTCCGACGCCGGATTAAGCTCAACTTCACACGCACCCGCGCGCAAAACATAAGCCGCTCCGCCCGGATCGAGTGGCGCGCCCGACGCGTCCACAGCGATCCGAAGCGCGCGCAACACCGGCTCAATCTCCTTCCATGAATTCGGACACTTGCCGGTGCGTGCCTGGTAAGCCGCAAACAACTTTCGCAAACTATCGCGCTGGTCCAGTGAATCGAGCTGGAGCAAACGCTTGTGCGCCATGTCTTTGACTTTCTCGTCAGTCGACTGCTCGTACATACGCGTGTAGATCTCGCGCGCCGTCGCACGACTGCCACCATCAGCAGCCATCTTCGCTTTCATCGCTTCCATCCACGGCGGAGCGCCCTCAATCTGCGCGCCGCGGCCGTACATCTCGCTCGCCGCGCGGTAGTCTCGCTGTTGCCAGTAGATGTATCCGAGATGGTGATAGAGCCGCCACGCGTTTGGGTTTGCCTCAATACCCTTCTGAGTGATGCGGATCGCTTCGTTGACATCGATCGCGGGCAACACGATCGCCGCGTATTCGTAAGGATCGATAAACTCGGGATCGAGTGTCGTTGCCGTATCCAACAACGGCGCCAGTAACTTCAGATTGAGCTGCTCGAGTCTGTCGATCGGCAGGTCCTGGGCATTGATGATCTTCCTGCCGACGTATTGCAGCGAGCGCATCCAGTACCAGTCAGCGGCGAGCCCGTTAAAGCCGAGACTGATCCGGCGCGCCATCTTCCCGTTTACATAAAGACTCTCATCGATCGCATTTGGATCTTCAGGCGGACGCAGCGTGTCGATACGATGGACCAGCAGCGCGGCACACGCCATTCCGATCATGACAAAGAGTCCGAGCGCAAGAGTCCTGGTTCGATCGTTCATTTGAAGTTACGACGGCTGAAGACGAGTGTCGCAACAGCCAGAATCACGGCGATATAGACGAATGCATACAGCGCGGTGGCAAAAACAAATTCGAGCGACGGCGCGCGACCGTGCGAGGCCGGAGTGATGAAGCTGTAATTGGCGAGGTTCGGCAAAAGGTAGTAGAGACCGGTAAACAACCAGCGCGCGCTGGTGCTGCCCATCGAGGCGGCCAGACTCTTTAAGTCAGCACTGAAGTGACCGATGATAAAGACCATGAACGTCAGCAACGCGGAGAGCGCCGGTGACGAAAATGAAGAGAAGAGGAGTGCGGTGGCCGTCAGTAGCATCAACTCCATGTAGATCAACAACACTGCGGGCCAGATCGTCGGAATCAGAGAATCCCAGCCGCGGCTCACGTACAGCAACGCCAGCGACACGCCCACGCCCATCACGACCACGTTCACCAGCAACGTGAGACAAAGACCGAGATACTTGCCGACGAGGAACTCACCGCGTCCGACCGGCTTCGAAAAGACCGCGTAGATCGTTCTGCGTTCGATCTCTTTGTAGACGAGTCCGACGCCGACGAAGATCGCGATGAAGACGCCGAAGAGGAGCATCGCGCTGAGACCGAGGTCGACGATCACTTTCCGTTCCTGACCGCCAGACAATTCGCCGATGAAGATCGAGGCGCCGGTTAACAGGAGCATGAACAGTACGAGGTTGTAGAGCACGCGGTCGCGCACGGCTTCACGAAAAGCGTTACGTGCGATCGCGGCGATGCGCCAGAGCTTGCCCTGTCGAGATTCAGTGCGAGTAGTTGATTGTGTAATGGCTGCGGTGCTTTCCACGATGTTTAATACTTTGAAGGAAATTTCTTACGCAAAGGCGCAAAGAACGCAAAGGCTAATTCAATACATCAGAGCTTCTGCCACTGCGTCACGACGAAGCATGACGTGAGTTTCGTCTGGAGTTTATTAATCCACGGCTCGAGCTTCATCAGCAGCGGCGCAAACAACTTCTTGCTTTTGGGAGGAATGCGGAATATCAATGAATTTAAGACCAGTAAGAAAGCGATGTTGCCGAGATAGTTCACTTTCCTGAGCTCAAAACTCTCGCGAAAATCTCGCTGCAACGCACCTACATCGATCGCCGCTTCATTGTCGGAAAAGAAACGATCGAAACGATACCAAACCTTTCGCACCACATCCGGAAGCGACCCACTGTGCGGCTCCATAAAACAGAAATGCCCGCCGGGTTTCAGCACGCGATGTATCTCGTACACGGCCGCCTTCACGTTCGGATGAATGTGATGCAGCCCGCCCACCACCGCGACACAGTCGAAACTATTATCCGGCAGTCCGGAATCGAGCAGCGATCTTTTTACTACGCTGGCGCTGGTCCAACGCGACTGAAAAGTGTCAATGACCTCGTTTGAGATATCCAGCCCGGTCACACTCGCGCCGTGTGCAAGCAGGTAGCTGGTCGTTTGCCCGCTGCCACACATCGCATCCAACACTCGCATGCCGTCAAGATTTAGACCAGCAAACATCGGTTCGTAAATAAACCGGCGCCGGTATTCGACGCTCCACTCGTCGCTGTAATGCGCTTCGTAATCAGCGGCGATCGTGTCGTAGTGTTGCTGCTGCTGTCGTTCAGAAGCGCCAAGCTGGGCCTCCCACGTCGTTGCCTTAATCATTTCGTCGTCTCCGTTTGAACGGGACAGCGAGCATGCCGATGATTATTAAACCGCTCAAACTGCTCATTGTCGATATTTTTGTTTTGCGAGGCTCGCGGAAGTCGAGCTCGACTGAGGTTGCGTTTTGCGGCAGAGAGATCAACAGCGCGCCATCTTCATCAGGTCGTGTTGGCAGGATGCCTGCCTCACTCGTTGCGGTCCAGTGTGGGTAGTAGAAAGTTCTGACGCGTGCTTCCGTGGCTGGACCAGGGGTAACTAAAAACTTCCGGTGCTCGGGTTGCCATGAGCTTACCGTCACGGCGCGACCGTTTGCTTCGACTTCGTTTGTCATCTTTCTTGCGTCACTGCGCGCCCAGATCGGAAACCAGTAGTTCACGCTAGCGCTCCCGCGCACGTCCGTGAGCATGGTTTCAAATCTTTGTGGTGTGAAATATTGTGCTTCACGCACGATATGAGAGAGGGTGAACGCGACCGCGATCGACATCGCGCCGAGCACTAACATCCGTTGGGCCCTGACGCCGTTCGAGAGCATCGGCAAACCCGCGGCGGCAAGTATCGAGCCGCCCATTGAGATCAAGACGAACCAGCGCCACGGGAATTGTGTTTCCTGAAGCGGCTTCAACACGGACCAGATGGGCCGGCTCAGTGGGAGTGCCATAAACAATGAAAAGAGGGTGAGGACAACGAGCGCCACGAGGGACGTTTTGTAGGGGTGGCCCTCCGTGGCCACCCGTTTCTTAAAAAGTAACAACGCGGGCGCGAAGAGCAGCAAGGTCATGAGCGCGATGATGTTCATCCACCAGACGTTGAGATTGTCCGGCGAGAACGTCGAGAGGAGGAAGTTGGCACGGTAATCAACCGACGAATCAGGCTTCATATTGTTGACGCCGATCCAACCCACTTCCGAAACCATCGTCACCCAGTAGATCGCGCTCACACCCAATCCCAGCAAACCCCCAATCGCAAGTTTGAGAAGTTTGCGAAGCTCCCGAACTTTAACGAGCGAATAAACGGCGAGCGCCATCGATCCAATTACCGCCAGCGGCAAGTGCGTGAACAACAGCAACCCGTACGTCGCAGCCAGCCCGGCCACATCTCTCCGCCGGCCACGCTCACACACGCGGTCCACAAACCCAAACACAAACGGCAACACAGCGGCTCCAGCCCACTCGGCCAGCAACGTCGCCTGGTAAAGTTGATTAAGGTGATAAGGCGCGAGCGCGTAAAAGCACGCGGCCCAACTGGCGCTCGACGCCGGCAGGATAGACTTAGCCCAGAAATACATTCCGAGCCCGCCTGCGATCGAGATCATCACAAACACGACCAAAGTCGCGCCGTACCAGTTACCGATCACAAACCTCGCAGTGGCGAGCAGGTAATAAAGCGCGGGAGGATAAAACCGGAAACTCGGATCGCCATAGCCGCCATTGGATTCAGCGAGCCAGCCAGGATACAAGTCACCGGCGACGATCGCGTCGTAAAAGGGAAGTGCAAAACGAAAGTGGTTCGTGAGATCGAGATTGGAAGGAATGCCCCAGACGATCGTGGGCACGATGGCGAGGAATGAGATGACAACAACGAGGCTAATCACCGGCTGCCAATTGCCGGCTGTCGATTTCCAGATCCCTGATTGTTGGTTTTCAGCTATCGAGCGCATTTTCTGGTAAAGCCGGAAATCGCCAATTGCCAATCGGTAGGCGAACCGATTGGCAACCGGTAGTTGAGGGGGAAAGAGAGAGTCGGAAAGATACCTGTTTAGTTTCCGAGAGCCGGCAAGGCTTGAATGAGAGCTCTGGTGTTTGGGACCGCGCCAAGATCCGGCTCGCCGTGCATGACGCCATCTTCCGTTGTCCCGAAGGTGCGAGTGCCGGTCATGGAGATGCCGGTAGTGATCAGCGGGAATGCATAAACGCCGAACACCGCGGTGGAAGCGTTACCAGCTTGTTCAACTATCTCAAAGTGATAGCCACTCTTATCGCCGCTTCCTAACACAGTGTCGGTGAGAGTTTGACCTTTTAACTGGTTGAGGCTTCCCGCGTACGCTCCAGCCCCCGCAGTCGCCTGGTAGACGACTTGAGCGCTATGGATGGTGCGAAGTGATGACTGGGCCGATCCTTCGTTCGCAGCACGTCGGGTTGCGAGGAGGTTGGGGATGGCGATGGCGGCGAGTATTCCGATGATCGCAACCACGATGAGAAGTTCGATCAGTGAAAAACCATCTTGTTGTTTGTTCTTCATATATCTGCTCCAAGAAATCGATTTCATGTCTCCACATTGGATCTTTCACGACAGTGGAGCGTGATTTCTTCAGCACCACAAAACAAAATCTATGCCAAGATAAACCGTATGATAATCAGCGAGTTTATGGGGCTATCTGGGCCATTGAAGCTAAATCACAGTCGTGATCCGGATGTGAATGACAGTTTCTGTCAGGCGTCTGTCAGGTAAGCGCCAATCTTTGTTATTTAAAAAAAGAGGGCGGAGTTCGCACTCCGCCCCTTGAATTGGTCAACTGGTAGAGAGTTAGTTACCGAGGACCGCCATACCGTCAACTGCTGCTCTGTTCGCTGGCGCCGTCATCGTCGTGTCGCCGTGCATCACGCCGTCGTCGGCAACTGCAAACCTGCGAGTTCCGGTCGCGGAGATACCGCCCGTTACTGTCGGGACAGCCGACGCGTAGAAAGCATCCGGTGTCGAGTTGGCTACTGTGATGGCAAACGTATAACCGCTCTTGCCACCAGTGGAGAGAACTGCGTCGAGAAGACCCTGTCCACCACCAGCCACTGGGCCGAGGGCAGTGAAGTCACCGTACTTACCCTGGCCGGCGGTCGCCTGGTAGGTGGCTTCCGAGCTGTGGATTGTACGCAGCGAGGATTGAGCCGAACCTTCGTTAGCGGCGCGGCGTGAAGCGAGGAGGTTGGGGATAGCGATCGCGGCGATGATGCCGATGATCGCGACGACGATGAGGAGTTCGATCAACGAAAAGCCTTCTTGGCGTTTGGTAGTCATGCTAATTTCTTGCTCCTTAATAAATTTTGGGTTCTAGTTGCTCGCGCCAACGGCTTTCGTTCTTGTGTGAGCCGCGCAGAGCGCGATGTGTCGGTGGTCTCTAAAACAACCGTTGTGCCAAGCGGGATTAGGAGCAAAAGGAGGAAATTTCGATCTTTTTTGATCGAAATATTCATTCTGGAAAGTTAATTAGGAAGTTCCTGACAATTTTCGGCAGCAGGGAAATGCCACAAAAGGGCACAAAAGAAGAGTAGCCACAAAAAGGCACAAAAGCGCAAAAGAAAGAACTGTAGGGGTGGCTTAATTCGTTTCGCCGGCGCCGGCGGCGAACTCGCCTGAGTCTTCTGAGCGACGGCGTGGGCCCTGGTCGGTGGCCCGGCGGCGCGGAGCGGAATCTGGACCACGCCGCTCGTCACGCATTTGCGCTGTTAGACCACGAGCGCCATGCTTGTCGAGCAGGTGCCGCAGCGAGCGCACCGAGAGACGCAGGAGCTCAGCGGCGTTGGTTTGATTGCCCGCGGTGCGACGCAACGCTTCCAGCACGTAAGTTTTTTCAAGCTGGTCCAGGTGCGCGGTGAGGTTGATTCCTTCTTCCGGAAATTCCATTGCTTCAGCTACGCGATAAGGATTGTAGTTTGTTATCTTCTCCGGCAAGCGCTCAGGCTCGATCGAGTTGGTACGCTCGAGCGCGACCGCTCTCTCAATCGTGTGTTCCAACTCACGAACATTCCCCGGCCACGAATAACGCTCGAGCAGCCGCATCGCGTTCTCACTGACCGCGAGTGTTCGTCCAGCCGGTGCGCAGAACTTCTGCACGAAATGATTTGCGAGCTCCGAAATGTCTTCCGCGCGCTCGCGCAAAGGTGGAAGCTCGATCGGAATCACGGAGATCCGGTAGTAAAGATCTTCGCGGAATGTGCCGCCTGAAACCATGCTCGCGAGATCGCGATTCGTGGCCGCAATCACGCGCGTATCGACGACCGTCTCTTCAGTAGCGCCTACTGGCCTGACTTTGCGTTCCTGCAACACTCGCAGCAGTTTGACCTGCATCGCCGGCGACATCTCGCCGATCTCGTCAAGGAAGATCGTGCCGCTATTTGCTGCTTCAAACAGTCCTTTTCGATTCGCATTAGCGCCGGTAAACGAGCCTTTCACGTAACCGAATAACTCTGACTCGAGCAGCGTTTCGGTGAACGCGCCACAGTTTACCGATACAAAAGGTTTCTCGGCCCGCGGGCTCAGATCGTGAATCGCACGCGCCACCAGCTCTTTTCCCGTTCCCGATTCGCCCGTGACGAGCACCGTCGACTGCACCTGCGCGACTGTTTCGACCATCTGGTAAAGCGCCAGCATGCGTTCGCTGCGCCCGATGATGTTACCGAGGCTGCCGCGGGTGCGTTGTCCCTGAATGAGCGCCTTGTTCTCTTCGAGCAGCGCTTCTTTTTCTTTGATGAGTGAGATCTTTTTGAGCGCGCGCGCGACTGTCTCTTTGAGCAGGTCGTTGTCGAAAGGCTTCTGAACGAAATCGTAAGCGCCGAGTAAAAACGCTTCACGCGCGGTATCGACGTTCGCGAAGGCCGTCATCATGATCACTTCCACTTCGGGAAGCATCGCTCGCACGTCGCGCAGGAGGTCGACGCCGCTCATGTCGGGCATTCTGATATCGCAGATGATCAGATCGGGCGCTAGCTGTTGTAACTGTTCGAGCGCGGCGCGCCCATTTTCCGCGACGCGCACAACGTGTCCTTCGCGCTGGAATAAATGCGTCAGAAACTGGCGCATTCCGAGTTCGTCGTCAACGATCAAAAGATTGGCCATAACTTAATTCGACTGGTCAGGAGCGCCGTTACCATTATTTGCAGCGATTGGTAACTCGACGGTAATCGTGGTTCCCTGTCCCACGAGACTGCGGACATTGATTGTACCACCATGATCGCGAATGATTTGATAAACAATTGAAAGTCCGAGACCCGTGCCGCCCGTTGTCGATGAGAAAGGCTCGAACAGGTGTTCGACCTGCTCGGGCGACATGCCGCGACCGGTGTCCGTGAAAGTGATCCGGAGCCGCTCGTTTGAATTATTTTCGAGCGTCGCCCGCAACGTTCCGCCCTGCGGCATCGCCTGTAGCGCATTGCGCGACAGGTTCCAAAACACCTGTTTCAACTGGCCTTCGTCAGCTTCGATGTAGAGCGGGTCGTCCGGCAACTCCTCAACAATGCTCTGATTCGCGCCGATCTCCGGACTGTGTCGCATGAGAGCAAACGTTTGGTGCAGCAAGTCGCCCACGTCAACACGCGCCTGGATGAGCGAACGTGGGCGTGCGTAACTAAGAAAATCTGTGATGATGCGGTTCAAGCGGTCTGACTCGCGCAGTATGATCTCCATCAGCTCGGTCTGAGCCGGATCGCTGTTCATCTCCGAACGCAGCATCTGAATCGAGCCGCGCATGGCGGCAAGTGGGTTGCGAATCTCGTGGGCGATCGACGCCGCCATCCGGCCGATCGCCGCGAGACGATCCTGGCGTCGCGACGTTTCTTCGAGACTGCGGACCTGCGTCAGATCCTGAAAGGTGATGACCATGCCGGTCGTTTCTCCAGCCTCGGTTGATAACGGCGAGATGCTGTAACCAAGACGCAGACGCATGCCTTCGGAAGTCAGGCAATTCGTCTCGAAGCGTGGGCTGTTGTCGCCCTTTTCCAAAGCGCTCAACGTCTGCGCGACATGTTCTTTTAGATCGCTGAAAAGAATCGAGGCGTCCTGCCCGCGAATCGTCGCTTCCGGGTAGTGGGTGATCTCCTGTGCGGCGACGTTGAATGTGAAGATGCGTCCTTCCAGATCAGTCGTGACCAGACCGGAGCGAATCGACGCCACGATGCGTTCGTGCAAGGCGCGTAGGTTGGCAAGCGACTGCGTTGCCGCAGCGAGACGGACGTCAGAGCGCGACTGTCTTTCTGCCAGTCGAGCTGACAGCAGCCCGACGACAAAAAACGCAACGTCGAATAGTCCGACCCACTGGATCGTCTGCGACACCGAGCCGCCGACGAGTCGCGAGGGATCGTTCTGGCTCAAGAGGCCGGTGATTTGCAGTGCGCACGCCGTGAACGCCACCGCGCATCCGACCGAAGTCACGACTGCTTCGCGTGGTCCTAAAAAGAGACTGGCAACCGCAATGATGACGATGTAGAGCGCGACGTAAGGCGACTGGATTACGTTGGAATTCCAGACCAGCCACGTGACTAGCAGAACGTCGACGGCGAGTTGAAACCGCGCCTGGAAGAGAATGTTCTTGGAAAGACGAAAGATTAGCGCGTAGAGAATCGTGAGACACGCAACGATCGTCAGTAGTCCCAGACTTTTATTGATCGATTGAGAGGCTTGTCCGGTCCAGAGAGTTCCGACGACACTGAGGAGAAGTGCGGTGACGAGTCGCCCCGCGATCATCCAGCCGAGCTTCGATCCTGCGGTCCGATCGCCAGTATGTTCCAGCGTGGCCATCGGGAGGACAGCCTAACAGGAATTTCAGACAGGATGAACAAGATTTTTCAGGATTTACAAGATGTATCCTGTAAATTCTGAAAATCTTGTTCATCCTGTCTAAAACTTACTCATATCGGAGCGCGCTGAGTGGATCAATGCGCATCGCGCGTCGTGCCGGCAAATAACAAGCAAGCAGCGACACGATCACGAGCAGTATCGAAATGCTGGCAAACGTCGTCACATCAAACGCCGCGACGCCAAACAGTAATCCTGACAATAGGCGCGTCAAACCAAACGCTGCCGCGAGTCCGAGCACGACGCCCACGATCGTCAGCCCTAATCCCTGTTTCAAGACGAGCAGCAACACCTGTCGCGGCTGTGCACCGACCGCGAGTCGCAGTCCGATCTCGCGTGTCCGCAATGCCACTGAATAGTTCATCACGCCGAAGATGCCGACGGCTGAGAGCAGTGTCGCGAGTCCCGCGAAGAGTCCCAGCAGTAACGTGTTGAAACGCGAGCGCGCTACCCATTCCGACATCACCTGATTCATCGTGCGCACGTCAGAAACAGGTTGATTCGGATCGAGCGCGCGGATCTCTCTTTGGACCGCCGGAGCGATCGCGGCGGGGTCGCCGTCAGTGCGCACGACGAGCGTCATGAACCCATAAGTGAGATCCGGATGTGGAAAGTAAACAGCTGGTGGCGCTTCGTCAACGAGACTGTCGTATCTCACGTTACCGACGACGCCGATGATCTCGGCGGGCGTCGGCGTATCAAACATATTTACGTCGAGTCGCTGTCCGATCGGATCCTGGTCCGGGAAATATTGGTGTGCGAGCGCCTCGTTGATCAGGAGCACATGCTTCGGTTCGCGTTGTTCGGCGTCGGAAAAATTACGACCGCGCAACAACGGAATACCTAACGTGTCGAAGTAGCCTGCATCAACAACTCGCACGTCTGTTCCCGGCCCTTGTCCCGGCGGCGGCTCCGGTCGACCGAGGATCTTGAAGCCGGTATTCGAGCCGAGACCTCCGTAGAGCGGCAGGAAATTGACCATGCCTGCGGAGCGAACTGTCGGTAAGTGACGCACACGTTCGAGCGTCTGGTTGAAGAAATTCACGACCTGAGGATCTTCTCGATAACGATCCGGAAGTCGCACTACCATCGTCAACACGTTATCGGTATTAAAGCCGCGGTCCACCTGTTGAAGACGCAGGAAACTCCTGATCAGCAAACCAGCACTGGCAAGCAGTACGACGGCGAGCGCGATCTCCGAAACCACGAGCGCGTTGCGCAAGCGGCGGCTGCCACTCGCCTGGCTCGCCTCTGATTTGCCGCCGTCTTTCAGTGAGTCGTTGAGATTGAGACGCGAGATGTGCAGCGCTGGAGCGAGCCCGAAGATGATTCCGGTCAGCATCGATACGCCGAGTGTCCAACCGAGTACGGTGAGATTTAATCCGACGCTCTGCAAACTGACGAGATCGCGCGGACTGATCGCAACGAGCGCTTTGATTCCGAGCCACGCGAAGCCCAATCCGAGGAGGCTACCGAGCAGCGCTAGCAGGAGACTTTCAGTGAGCAACTGCCTGACGATGCGCAGGCGACGCGCCCCGAGAGCAGCTCGCACAGCGATCTCTTTCTCGCGCGACGTGGCGAGTGAAAGCAGCAGGTTTGCGACGTTCGCACAAGCAATCAGCAACACGAATCCGACCGCGCCGAGCATCAGCCACAGCGGGCGCCGCACGTTGCCGAAGAACTGTTCGCGCAAGGGCAGCACTTCGTTGGTGTAGTTTTTATTGAACTGCGGCTCCTGGTCGGAGAGTCGCGCATGGATCGTGCGCATTTCGGCTGCAGCCTGGTCCACGCTTACGCCGTCTTTCAACCGTGCGACTGTCCCGAGAAATCTGCCGCGCTCATTTGCGCCTGGTCCAACCGGCATCGGCAGGATGGTCCACAGCTCCGCGGGGCGGCCTGTGCCCGAACGCTGCTTGATATGAAACTGAAAATTCGGCGGCATCACGCCGATGACCGTAAACTTCTCATCATTGAGAGTGATCGTATCGCCAACCAGACGCGCCTCTCCGCCGAATCGACGTTGCCACAATCCGTAGCTCAGCACTGCGACCGGAGACTGGCCTCCTTTGTCATCTTCCGGCAGGAACGTGCGACCGAGAACCGGATCGACGCCGAGTATTTTGAAGAATTCAGGCGTTACAAACTGGACCGACAACTCTTCCGGCTCGCCAGTTCCCGTCAGGTTCAAACGCTGATCGCTGAACGCGGCCATGTTTTGGAAACTGCTGTTCTGATCGTGCCAGGCGCGGAAGTTTGCACGCGAAGTGCTGTTCTGGTGTCTGCCTCGCGGTGAGACTTCCCACACAGTTGTGACCCGGTCTGCATCGCGATAGGGAAGTGGTCGCAGCAGCAACTCGTTGACGACTGAGAAGATGGCAGTATTCGCGCCGATGCCGAGCGCGAGTGTGATAATGGCGATCGAAGTGAATGCTTTATGCTTGGCGAGCATGCGCACGCCGTAGCGAATGTCCTGTGCGAGCGTTTCGAAGACGCCGCCGCCCTTTACGTCGTAAGCCGCATCGACGGCCCGGTTGAGATTTCCAAAACTTCGCATTGCTTTTTCGCGTGCCTCTGCTGGTGACATTCCCGCTTTGATATTTGCGTCCACCTGCATCTCGAGGTGCAGGCGCATTTCCCGATCGATGTCGTCGATAACATCCTCACGCTGCCGCAAGGCTCTGATCCGATCGCGAAGAATGTTGATCCATTTCATTTCTAAAAACTCTTTCCTGAGCTGTCTTTTGTGCCTTTTGTCCTTTTGTGCCTTATGTGGCTACTCTTTTCTTTGTGGCCTTATGTGGCCTGTCGGACCTTCGCGATCGCGAGACAGAGTCGATCCCAGCTCGCTTCTTCGGTCTCGAGCTGCTTTCGTCCCGCACGTGTGAGTTTGTAAAACTTCGCTTCACGACCAGTATCGTGCACGTCCCAACGCGCGGAGACCCAGCCTTTTTGTTCGATACGATAGAGCGCGGGATACAAAGATCCCTGTTCCACGTGCAGCATTTCGTCGGAAAGCTGGCGAATGCGCTGAATAATTCCATACCCGTGCAACTCTCCAAGCGAGAGCGACCTGAGGATGAGCATATCGAGCGTCCCCTGTAACAGATCGGCCTTGTTTTTGGGCACGTAAATCTCCTTCGATATCGATACCTAGAAACGGTAGGCATCATACTTACCGATACCCAGACTGTCAAAGCATATCTTGTCAATCCTGAAAATCCTGCCAACCGTTTGAGTGCAAAATTTTGAATCTCCTCCGACACGGATCTGTGATGTGTAGCCGCCAAACTGCACCTCATGAAACGCCAAAACGATTTAGAAAAGCTTCGAGAGCTGGTGAAAGACATCGACTTCTGCATGCTGACGACGGTTGATGAAGCTGGTGATCTGCACAGCCGTCCGATGTCGTCCAACGGTGACATCGATGCGAATGGCGATATTTGGTTTTTTACGAATGCGTCGTCACACAAGGTGAGCGAAATCGAGAAGTTGCCGAAAGTGAACGTCAGCTTTGCCGATCCTGACAATCAGCGTTACGTCTCGGTGAGTGGGACTGCACAGATCGTGCGTGATCGAGCGAAGATCGATGAGTTATGGCGGCCCGAGTTCAAGATCTGGTTTCCGGAAGGTAAAGATGATCCGGAGATTGCGCTGCTGCGCGTCAGTCTTGAAAAAGCTGAATACTGGGACAGCCCGTCGAGCACGATCGGATACGCCTTGAGTTTTGTCTCGTCACTGGTCACCGGGAAAGAGCCGGACATGGGCGAAAACAGGAAAGTCGATCTTTAATAGTCAAAATTAGATGTAACAAGTCAGGAATAGAACAAACCAGAATAGAACAAGTCAGGAATAGAACAAGTCAGGAAGAGGGGCTTGCCCCCGCCGCTACTTGGATGGGACAAGCGGGGACAAGCCCCTCTTCCTGACTTGTTCTATTCTGAGGGACTTTTATCTTCCTGACTTGTTCTATTCTTTCAGGCGCGTGTTAACTTTTAGTCATGAACATCGACGCCTATCTTGAACGCATCAATTACAAAGGCTCCCGTGAAGTAAATGCGGAGACGCTGCGCGCGCTCCAGGTTGCACATCTGATGAGTGTGCCTTTCGAGAACCTGAGCATTCACGCCGGCGAGCCGATCGTTCTCAACGAAGACTCGCTGTACACAAAGATCGTAGACCAGCGACGCGGTGGCTTTTGTTATGAGTGCAACGGCTTGTTCGCAGGCTTACTCCGCGCGTTGGGCTTCGAGGTTGCGATGTTAGGTGCAGGCGTGGCGCATGCGACTGGTGGCTTTGGTCCAATCTTCGATCACATGGCGCTGATGGTGACGCTGAACGAGCGTTTTCTGGTGGACGTTGGCTTTGGTGAATCGTTCCTGGAGCCGCTGCTACTCGACGCACGCGCCGATCAGCAGCAGGGAACTCGCTCATTTCGTTTGATCGAGCAAGGCGATCATTTGGTCCTGCTGCGTCGCAATGACGGCGAAGACTGGCAACCGCAATATCATTTCACACTCCAGCCGTACACGTTTTCCGATTACGAAGAGATGTGTCGGTTCCACCAAACCTCTCCTGATTCACATTTCACCAAAGGTCTTATCTGCTCACGCACCACGGCCGATGGTCGCATCACACTCAGTGACATGCGCTTCATCACTACCTCCGGCCCGCAACGTCTCCGCGACGAACAGACCCTATCGAGCCGCGAAGAATACGACCGAATCCTGCGTGATCAATTCGGCGTCGTAATGAAGAATCCAGTGCGGTTTATTTAACTATTCCGGCGCGACACGCTGACAGCGACGGCGCAAAGTTCCGCCAGCTCGACAGGCTTCGGCACGTGCATGTCGTAGCCAGCGCGTAGCGCTTGCAAACGATCTTCGACGCGTGTGTAAGCAGTCAGGGCGATGGCCGGAACTTTACCACCTCGATCAGGAGGAAGAGCGCGAACCTGCTTGATCAAATCGTAGCCGTCTGTTCCGGGCATGCCGATGTCGCTGATCAGGATGTCTGGAGGAGATCCGCGCAGCGAGTCGATAGCCTCGGCAGCCGTGCCCACCACTTTAACTTTTGCGCCCAGGTACTCGAGTCCCTGCTTCAGTAGCTCGCGCGTATCCGCTTCGTCGTCAACCGCAAGAATTCTTAGACCATCAAGACGATCGGTAGCGTCATGCGGAGGCAAAAGGTCTCGCGCGCCGGGATGAACGCGCCCGCCTGATGCATCGAGCTGATAGAGCGGAGTGATCGGCAGCATCACGGTGAACGTCGCGCCTTTGCCTTCGCCCTCACTGTCGGCGTACACGGTTCCGCCATGAAGCTCGACGAGATGGCGCACTATCGCCAGACCCAATCCCATGCCTCCGTGCTGGCGACTGGTCTTTTGATCTGCCTGACGGAATCGATCGAAAACATGCGGGAGAAACTCAGGTGCGATACCCTGGCCCGTGTCGCTCACGACAATCTCGAGATGTGAATTCACTCGCTCCGATCGAATCTGCACACGACCACCACGCGGCGTGAACTTGATCGCGTTCGAAAGTAAATTCCAAACAATTTGTTGCAGTCGCACCGGATCTCCGGGAATCGAAACTGGACCAGTGTCGACTACTTTCTGGATGCGCACGCCTTTCGCTTCTGCCGCCGGTCGCACTGATTCGACGGCGGCGTCGATGAATGAATTTGGATCCGCGGGACGCACGTCCATGCGCAGCTTGCCGGTGATGATCCGCGACACGTCGAGCAGGTCGTCGACGAGTTGAGCTTGTGCGCGTGCATTGCGTTCGATCGTGTCGAGCGCCTTCGCGGAGTTCTCGGGTGAAAGTTGGCCCAGGCGCAGCATCCTGGCCCAACCGAGAATCGCACTCAACGGAGTGCGCAGCTCGTGCGAGATAGTGGCGAGGAATTCTTCCTTCAGCCGGCTCGATTCTTCGGCCTGCCTGTACAACCGTTCGTTTTCGGCCGCGGCTTGTTCTGCTTCAGCGCGTGCTTTCTTGGCTGTTTCGTAGAGGCGCGCGTTGTCCATCGCGACGGCAGCCTGGGAAGCGAGGCCGGAAACGATGATCTCGTCACGTTCCGTAAATATTCCCGGTTCGGGGTGGCCGAAGAAGAGACCGCCGAGCACCTCGCCCGAGCGTGAGTTCACCGGCACTGCGAGATAACTCGTCACGGGCAAGTGGCCTTCGGGCATGCCGTAATACGGCGAATTCTTTCCGTAGCGCGGATCGAGCTTCACGTCGTCGATGCGCACGACTCCTTCGCCGCGAAAAGTTGGACCAAACAGATCAGTCGCGCGCGGCATTGGAAAATGTGCAAACGCTTCACGCGGCACGCCGGCCAGCGTGTAGAGCATGTACGACGCGCCTTCATCATTTAGCACGTTGTAGAAGAACGAGCCGAAGCGCGCGCCCGTCAATTCGGTAGCAGCGTCTGTTACGGCTTGCACTGTATTGTGGAGATCGAGCTCGGCAGAGATTGTTTTGCCGACTTCGTTGAGTGTGCGCAGCGCTTCAGCCTGCTCGCGCAAGGTTTCCTCGTTCGACTTGCGGAGCGAGATGTCCTGCACGAGACCTAACATCCCGATCACTGAGCCGTCTTCTTCGTAGAGTCCCCGACCCTTTGACGAGACCCACGCTTCAGAATTATCCGAACGCCTGATGCGATATTCGAGGTCGTAGTCAGTGTGTTCTGCGAGGGCCTTCTCGACGACATGTTGTGTCGCTTTACGATCTTCATCGTTGAGCATCTCGCGCATCTGGGTGCGCGTGACGTGTGTTGCAGGAGGAAAGCCGAGAATTTCTGCGGCTGTTTCGGATAACGTGACGGCGTCGGTCTTTGCATCCCACGACCAGTCGCCGAGGCGCGCTGCGGTAGAAGCCAGTTTCAACCGTTCGGAAGCTTCATCGAGCGCGCGGCGAGCGTGTCGCTGCTCGGAAATGTCACGTGCAATCTTGGACGCGCCGATGATCTTTCCATTTGGACCTTTAATCGGCGAGACGGTCAAAGAGATGTTGATCGGCTTTCCGTCTTTTCTGATGCGGATCGTTTCGTAGTGCTCGATACGTTCGCCGGCGCGGAGACGTGCCAGGATCGCCGGCTCTTCATCTTCATGGTCTTTGGGGATGAGAATCGTGACCGGCTTGCCGATTACTTCGTCGGCGGTGTAACCGAAGATACGTTCCGCTCCGGCATTCCAGCTCGTGATGATGCCCTCGAGAGTCTTGCTGATGATCGCGTCATCGGCAGATTCAATCAGGGCGGTGAGCCAGTACGGCGCCAGTTCCGGACTTTGAAGATTAGTGAATTGATTTTTATCTACCTTGTCAGGCCCGGCCGCGGGACGTTTTTTCGGCATACTCTACAAAACTCTCATGCGTGTCGAAGGAGAGTGCTGAAGGGGGTACGCAGGGGTGAGGGGATTATAGCAGGGAAATCCGAAGTCGGGGTATTGAGCTTAATCTAACACACCTGTAAGTACGTTTTTGCTTGACGGAAAGACTCAGAGTGGAATAGAGTCCCCAGCCTCGCAGTTTCTCGTACGGTGTCTAGAGTAATTTTTTGTCACTCAAAACGACCTCCGATCTTCCTGAAGGCACCGACCTACTGCGAGCTCAATAACAAATAATGTGACTCTAGGGTCCATTTGACTCTGATTTCCCGGATTGTGGGCGAACAAGGATTCCCTCTGTTCATCGACAGCTATGGCGTCTGCGACCATTACTAAACGGAAAGCAAGATCATTAAAGCGGTCCTCCACTTTCTGTTTTTTAGCTCTTTGTCTGGTGGCCTTCAATTTTTCGTCTTGTTTCAACCACCGAGTAATGCCTCCGCCACCGGAAGCGACCTCAAAGTTCTCTCCTCTACCGGACACGTTGAAGGTCGACCTCTATTTCGACGCTACTCTTTCGATGCAAGGCTTCACCCAGACTCAGACGAGCAGTACCTATCAACAAGCAATACCACTTCTTGAGAGGGCGGTTATCGAAGGATGGCGTGGCGGCGAGGCTTCATTTTTCAAATTCGGTAATGATACTGCTCCTCTAACCGGGCGCGCATTTTTAGACGCGGCCAAACCTCAATTCTACTCGGACGCCAAATACAACAAGAAAACCTTTATTGAGCGCGTAATTGACAGGTCTCAGCCAGATCATCTGACAGTAATCATCACTGATCTATTCCAGGATAATGCTGATGTAAATCAGTTGAGCGCCAAGCTTAAAGACAAGTTCATCGCAACCGGTCTTGCAGTTGGCGTGCTCGGCATCCGAAGCCAGTATCAAGGAACTGTTTACGATGTTGGATCAGATAACTACTCATTCGGATACAAGAGTTCTGACAAGCCGCAAACCGGCCGGCCTTTCTACCTATTAGCGTTTGGCTCACACGCGAACATTGCACATTACTTCGAGACTCTCGAACGCAGCGGGATGAGCAGTTTTCCCGAGAGACATGCACTCATATTCTCCCGCTTCATCACCGCACATCGCACGCCCTTCGCTGCAGCGAAGTTAAAAACGGCGACCGGCATCAGTGAAATCAACAGCACTAACCTTGTCGCTCCCGGCAAACGACAGGAAGAAATAAAGGCCTTCAGAATTATCAAAGGAAAACGAGAAGCCATCTTCATCACCGACTGGCCCTATGAACCACTGGCTAACGTTTTGGACCATTCTCCAATTCTTGAGCCCGAAGTGACTTGTTGGAAAGGCGAGGAAGCCGGGACGCGAGAACTATCTCCGGTCGAAAGCCCGGCCGGGAAGGCGGCTCTTCATGTGGACGCAAGCCTGCTTCAGAATGAAGGTTCTTTCAACAGACTCCAGTTTCAAGCTCGTTTAAATGTTAACGAGCTACCTGCTGCCGGAACATACGGCTACCGCATTGTCCTGCGACCACCCAATCCCATACTTCCTGCATGGGTGAAGGATTGGAATATGCGTGACGGCGATATCAAAGCCTGGCATCTGAAGTCATCGGAATTTAACGGAGCCAGGACTTATAACCTCGAGAATTTTCTCGGCACTTTAAGCGGAGCTGTTTCCAGCACCAGCCGTCCTGAAGCGGGTGAGCTTTTTGTTTATATGAAAGTTGATCGCTAGTGCTGCAAGGAGGAAGTAATGCTAAAGCACATTGGATTCATGGTGGGAATGCTGGTTATTGCGTTACTGATGTTTTACTTTGCCGTCTCTTTCGAGAGTCAGTATCTGGAGTCACTTGTCACTACTGGACCAGATATAACTCTTGATGCCTGGCGCGAATTATTTAGCTACTGGGCCGCAATCGGTATCATCATCGCAATAACTGCCGCGCTATTCTGGTTTGTTCTCGGACAGTGGGTCTTCACCATGAACCGTTGGACGAGTGCCAGTAATAAGCGCACCGTGTGGCTAATTCTCGGCGCCGCGGCACTGGCTGCAGCTCTCCCCGGCATCCTTCTCATGCCCACAGTGCAGGAAGGCGGTCGCTTGGCCTGGCCCTTTTACTTGATTAATAACCTGGTAGTGTTTTACGTCTCAACCCTACTTTTGTCGCCATCCTCATTCAAGTACATACCGCGGGGTGCAAGCCTTGTAAGGCAATGGTGGTAATCACTGAAAGGATCGAAACATGAGCTATTACGTGATTGGCATTGGTGGCACGGGCGCGAAATGCGTAGAAGCTTTTATTCATCTATGTGCAGCGGGGTTGATGCCTGACAACAAGACTTTATTCAGCTTGTTTGTAGATCCGGACGGTTCCAACGGCAGCCTCAAACGCGCCGGCCAACTCTTGCAGAACTATCATGACTGCAACCAGCTTCAGGTTGGGTCCACGGATTTGTTCAAGAACGATTTGCGGATAGCTCGACCTGACGTTTGGTCGCCACTACAAAACAAGCCGCAGCGACTAGATCAGTTTTTCAATTACGACACCCTTCACGAGAGTTCAGCCGCGCACTTATTTGATGTGCTCTACAGCCCAAAAGAGAAACAGACTTCACTTGAGTACGGTTTCAGGGGGCATCCTTCCATCGGCGCGGCCGTGATGGCTGCGGCCGTAAGACTGGGTGATGAAGAACCATGGGCTACGCTCCGTGATCAAATTAGCTTAGACGTTCGCGCTGCTCAGGGGGCTAAGGTAATTTTGTTCGGTTCTATCTTCGGTGGCACCGGAGCCTCTGGCGTACCGACGATCGGCAGGTTGATCAGCAATGAGTTTTCTCCGCAGATGAATTTAGACCGGTTCAAACTGGGCAGCGTGTTGATGCTTCCTTACTTTTCGTTCGATCCAGTCAAAGCTGAAAGACTGCGAGTCGATGCCGACACATTCCTTCTTAGTACACAGTCAGCTTTAGATTATTACCATCGGCAAGATGAGTTGAAAGTCTGCAATGCGGTGTACCTGTTGGGCAACGAGACTCTGAAACCGATGAGGAGCTCGAGCATCGGCGGCCAAATGCAGGAAAACGAGCCACACCTTCTGGAGTTATACGCAGGTCTCGCTGCGGTTCATTTTTTTGCGAACGATAGAGTCCAGGGCTATCCGCATATCGCTCGGGAACTTGTGAATAAAACAAGCTGGGCAGACTTGCCGCACGATAACGGGTTCTCTCATTTGAAGCAGAAGGTAGGTCAGCTCGCCAGGTTCGCGTTCGCTTATCTCGCGGCTTATCACCCGATGCTGAAAAGCATCAACGATACAGGCGCTGAATATCGCGCGCCCTGGTATATCAACTTCTTCAAGCGGCAAAAAGTGGATCTGAAGAGCAGCATCGAGCTCGAGCTTAAACACCTCAAGATTTACTGCGAGAGTTTTCTGCTTTGGTTGGCCAACGTCGAACAGTCTCAGAACGATGGCGCCGGTGGCCACCTGATCAATTTCAATGCTTTTGCGGAGTTGTACAACGACGAGAATGGCAAGCCGGATGTAAGACTGAAGCCGCCTCATCAATTCGAGTTAGAGAGTTTTGCAAATCTGTTGTTACCCATTACCAAAGAGCAACCACAGGCAATGAGCTTGCTTTGGGAAAGAATGAGCAATGCCAAAGTCAAAGACTCGAACGCCGCTGGGACTGGTCGATTTGTTCGAGCGTTGTATGACAACTGCGGCAAGATCTCACAAGACGAAGTTTAGTTGGACCACACAGCATCCTCGCTACGGAGTTACGTATGACACAACCGATACTGCCGAAATTGAAAGACTCCCACAACGTAGACTTTTTCGAAAAGTACGGAGAATGGGACGTTCGCCCGCAGGATTCGTTGAAGAAACTGAGCAGCGGTTTAAAAGTTGACAAGGTAGAAACAGAGATCAACTCCATTCCAGACATGTGGGCGCGGCCAATGTTGTTTGAGATGGCGCTGCTGAATCCCGATCACGTACTACACAAACGAATACTGGGCGAGTGGCGCGGCATGCTGGCGATGCTGGGTCTCAAGGAGATCCTCGGGCTCAATGAGCTTACTGCTGCTCCGGTAACCCTGCCTCAACTCGCTCGTTCTAAAAACGGAGACGAGCCTTCGCCAGTGGCCGAGCACCGCAACTTCTTATTGACACTCACTAAGCTTTTGCCAAAGGCGAGTCTTGCTGCCGATACGTCATGGAGGTACCTGTATGTCTTCCTCTATGGCGAAAATCCTTTTGGTATGACGTCACCCACTACTCTGGTGTCTACGGCGGCTGATTGCCTGAATCGCATCAGCACTCAGGACGTCAGATGGTTTGACGGTACTCACCTTATGGATCCAGTAGAGATCTTGCCGCCTCGCCAAAAACAAATTCTCTCTGGCTGGCTCAGCAACTTGATCACATCAATCAATCGACACACAGGCGTCTACGAAGATCGGTGGAATCTCATTTTAGGGTTATTGCGAGCATTCAGAAACGAGCTCGGTGCGGGCGAGTCTGTGCTCGGTCAATCCAGCCTTGGCATTCAAGGCCAGGAAGCCGGAATCTTCAGGTATCTCGATAAAGCGGCGGAAGATAACAGACCTGCGCCCTCTCACGTAACACTGCTTACCTCAGAAGGCCGCAGCCCGAGCCGCCCACTTTTGGTTTTCGACAGGACTATTGCCGACCAGTGGAATATGTCGGCCCAGAATGTGACTGTTGATGGCGCCCAAACACTCGCAACTGCCCATCCAGTGGCGAGAAATGCTGAGCTCTGGCGGCGGGAAGACTTCTTCAATAAGAAACTGTTTGTGATCTTTCAGGAGAACGCGTTTCCAGGAACGCTTGGCGGCGGTAATCAATCATTGACTCTGCCCGGAGCCAACTCGAACGTCACTCCTATCCTGCCATTGAATTCAAAGCTCATGCAGTACTTGACAGCAGAAGACTTGGCCCAGCGTGTCAAATGGGAGCGGACGCCCGAAGGATTGGTGTTGCGCCTGTTTCTGCAATTGAGTGGACCACGCGGAGATGGCGGCAAGGAAGGCAGGATCGAGTTAACCAAAGTTTACAAGCGCGAGGACATTCAGACACTTGATAACGTCCCGATTTTAGAGATATGGCCCAACTTCAAAGCGGCGGGTTGGCAAGCTTACTACACCTGCTATTCGACTGATGATGTCACCGGCACATTCACTGCAACGCCCTTTTTCACAACAACACCGATTAAAAGTGAAGTGCCGTTAGGCGGAAGACGACAACGACTCTACTGGCAGTCAACTACTTACCCTGAAGCCATAATTTGCTCGGCGCGGGTAGCGGATGAAAAGAGCAGCCAGCGTGAGGTGTCAGACGCGGGCTTGTTGCTACTTGCTGCGCCGCAGGACGAACGGCGTCAGGGTAAAACCTATAAAGTCGGAATCGACTTTGGTGCAGCCAGCACGACCATCTGTGCCAGCAGCATAGGTCCAGTTAAGTTTAAGAACCGCAAAACGAGTATTACGGCATCCGGTGACAATGCGCAGGCTCAACTCTTCGACTTTTTCGTGCCTCGCAGCGAGAGTGAAATGCCGGTGCTGAGTTTCTTTCAGGACTTCAACAATGACATTGGCAACGCAGGACTAAGGCCGTTTTTGGACGGTCACGCTTACTTGCTGGAAACCGCAGAGTCGTTTAATCCCAAAACAACAGGCCTGGCCTTCGACTTGAAATGGTCCCGTGACAACAACGACAGGAAGAGAGTAACCGCGTTTCTAACGCAGTTGTGTCTGCAAACCGCCGCCGAACTTGTGGTACAGGGAGGAAGTAGCGCAACCTGGTCATTTTCCTATCCGACTGCGTTCAGCGAGGATCAGATCCAGGGGTTCCCGTCTATTTGGACGCAGGTCACAACAGAATGCGCCAGACTCTCCGGACTAAGACAGGAAAGGGAAAACAAGCGTCGTTCAGAGAGCGAAGCCGCGGCGATCTATTTTGTGACTCACCGCAAAGCTGCAACGGCCCTCGGCACGGTGTTCATTGATATTGGAGGCAGCACTTCTGACATTTCCGTTTGGCAAGACAACCGCCCGGTGTGGCAAACATCAGTGCTGTTGGCCGGAAGATCCATTTTCTCTAACTACCTCTGGCATCGTCCTGAATTTTTAGAAGCGTTTGGAATCGATATCTCACGGTTAGTCGAACTTAAGAATGCACAATCTGAGCGAAAAGTTTTCCACGCCTCGACAGATGTGTTGCTCCGTTATAACAGCGACAAGATCTTTCAGAATTTGCCGCTACATGCAGGCACTGAAGCAGTAACTCATCTCCGGCAACATCTGGCTTTGGGCGTTTGTGGCTTGTTCTACTACGTTGGCGGTGTGCTCAGATACCTCATCAACGAAGGACGGTACCGGCCTGAGTTGCCGAATGTTTTCCTGGCAGGCAACGGCTCGCGCATGTTTCGCTGGCTGGACATTGATAAAGAAGGCCAGATCAATTCGCTGTACAAAGCAATGTTCTCAGCCGGTGCTCATTGGCCGGACCAGGCTTTCAAGGTCACGGTCAGCGACGAGCCAAAGCTCGAGGCTGCGTATGGATTGGTATCGGATTGGGAGCCACCGGGTAACAAGGAGCCAACGAGTGACGAACAAGAGAAAAAAGGCGTGCTGGCTGGCGAGAGTTTTATCCTCGAACCGGAAGGTGCTTTGGGCTGGAACACGATTTTAACTAAGGAAATGCTTACCAAAGACCTGCGCCCGCCGAAGAAGCTCGACCGCATGCTTGAGTTCATCGACACATTCAATCAATTCGCCAGGACCAGAGGTCTTGTTCCTCCGACGGATCTCAACGACGGTGAACTTGAAGAAGCGCGTCGTCGCTTGGGCCAAAACCTCGCGCGCTACCGCGGCTCCGACGACACCTCGTCGATCGTCGTTGAACCGATCTTTATCGTAGCAATGCGGCAATGGCTGGACGTCAGGCTGGGTAACTGATCCCTCAACTCTGCCGCCTATCCAAGGAGCGCCATGGAGATCGTAACGAGGCTACTTCAGAATATCTCGTTAATCGGGACACTCGTTGCCTGGATGGTATTCGTTGTTGGATTCTGCGCTGGGATTTTGCTCTGTTGGCCCTTTAGAAGGAGAGCGGACAAAATTTTTGGCCGGGACATTCGCTATCTTCAGGCCGAACTCAAAAATGTTGATGCGGAGGTCGAAAAACTATGGTCCACCACCTTTCCTGCAGATTCCAGAGTAGCACCCGGCCTAATCAAGGTTCACGGAGCCGATAGAAAAACTTCATCGATAACCGATGCGGGGAAAGTACTCAGCAAGTTGGCAGACAACCTGAGATCAATTGCGCTCCACGTAGAGCCTCGCTCCAAACAGAAAATGCATGCGCCACCAACTCAGCAAGAAAGTCACTCATACGAACCCCACAGCATCCCGATTACTCGTCCATCGGCACGACGTAAGAGCCTCAAGGAAAATTATGTAGACGAGGTTGAGAGCCGTCCGTCGGCCGCATATGACGAGCCGGACGACGACATGGTCCAGCTTTATAACCGTGCTGTTAGCGATACGGTCGAGCGCGAGCGTTTTCGCGAACGCTTTTGTCCGATAAGAATCGGAACAGTCAATGCTGTCGAACGGAGACAGAATCCAACGATCAAAGCTGAGATCAGGGAAACAACCGATGGAGATTTTTATGCTCTTCCGCTGGGAAACAATGAGTTCGCGGTCTTTCCTCGGCTCGGTCTGACAATCGAGGCCGTCAGTTTTGGCGCTGGTGCTATCGGCGAGGTCTATAACACAAAAGGACACGACCCGAAGCAGTTCTATTCTCGGTATCGCCTTAACCAGCCTGCCATCTTCGAACTGGAGGGTGAGCATTGGGTTTTACGAGAACCGGGAGAACTGGAATTTAGTTTTGGTGATTAAGCCACATTAAAGAGTAGGGTGACAGCAGTTCAGCCAGGCATATGAAAATCCTCGATTACCTCAAGCCGGAAAATCAGATTGCCCTCTCAATAATCTATATCCTGCTGGGATTATTTGGATTGTGGTTCGTGCTCCTGGTCGTGAATACCTGGCGGCATCTTCGCTACCGAAATGAGATCAAAACCTGTGAGGATGTGAATGAGCTAAGCGAAAACCAGTCTGATCAAGTGGCAGTGTTTGGTAATGCCGATGATAGAAGTTTTCGCTCATTCCAGGAGTCGCGACGACTTAGTGACAAGAGTCCAATCACCTGGCACCTGCAAAGTATTTTTGAAGCCGGCCGCAATGAAAGCCAGCTTGATGTACGTAGTCTCATTAAAAATACCAGTGACAAACTTCTTCGAAGTAACAGCTTGTTGCGCTCCTTGTTGTCCATCTTCATTATTCTCGGACTGCTCGGAACCCTCTTCGGTCTCGCAGACACACTCGCTTCACTTGATGCCCTACTACGTGGCTCTGCCAAACTCGATAATGAGGTTTTGGGGAAAAGTCTCCAGCAGATTCTGGGAACGCTGAAAAGTGCATTTGCGCCGAGTATTTGGGGCGTCTCACTGACTGTTGTCGGTGTTTTGTTGTTAGCAGTGTACTTTCGGGCTATTGCGCTGCCGCTGGTTGGCTTACTCGAGCGGCTGACACTCACTGTCTGGGTTCCCCAACTGATACCTACTAAATCACAACGGCTCCTCGCCACGTTGCAGATCACCGAACAGCAGATGCAACGGAGCTTTGCAGCCGCACAGCGCGTTGCTGAATTCGCCGAAGGTATTCAGGAAAAGACCGGCAAGTTCGGACAGACTCTAGACGGCGCTGCTGCGACTCTGGGCCAGATGACTCGGGCCTCACGCAATCTCGACACCTTCTCGGAAAACTTCATCGAAGGCGTGAAGATCCTGGCGCCGTTTCAGCAGGACCTGAGGAATCTCTACCAACAGGTTGCCGACGAATCCAGACTGTTTCATGAAAGCGTTCAAAGCAGCATCGTTGAATCAAGGGATTTTCGAACTGACATTCAGCGTCAGCTAACTCACCAACACGAACAAGTGACGCAGATGCTGGGTGGGCTCAAAAGCTATGAAGCCGCTTATATCACTAATCGTGAGGGTATCGATCAGAAGTTGGGTTTGGTACTGGTCGAGGCTGAGAAGGCGTTTGAGAGTCTGAGCCACCGCAATGAAGAGATAGCAGCATCACTTGACGCGGGTCTCGGAAAACCGCTTCGTGACAACCTGGCCCAGAATCTGGGAGCGATACAAATCGAATTGCAGAAGCGCCTGGCTGAAGTGACAGAGTCACTTTCCGTAGAGCTTGGGAGATTGAACGAAAGGATGGGCCGGCTTGATGAGCCCCTGAATAAGACTGCGGAAAAAGTCGGTAATACGTTTGCGAATTTTGATGAAAGCAACCGCAAATTTCTGGAAAAGGCGCAACTCGAATTCTCCGCGCAAAACGAGACAAACAAAAAGCAACTGGACCGCCTGGAAAGCCTGAGCCAGAACGTGCCTCGATTACTGGAAACGCTATCACAGAGCAGCAAAGATTTCTCCGGCGCCAGCAGCAGTTTTGCCGCGCAAGGACAGCAACTAAGCAGCAACGTGACGGCGCTCTCGAACGACATCGGTACCTTGAACGAAACTGTTGAATCTCTCAAAGAGCATGTCACGCTCAAGAACCTGGTCGCTCATCTGAACAATACAGAACAGGGCATTGCGAATTTGCTCAACCAGCAGATGCGCGTGCTGCAGCAACTGGAGAAAGCCGTTGAAGCAATGAACTCTCGTCGGCGTCAGTACTCAAATTTCGGCTCGGATGGAACCTCGACGCATACACCGGTGATTGTTCCCGACCCGAGCTGGCGTGACCGTGTTCGAACTTTCTTTACAGGTAAAAGATGATGCAGGACGAGGAGTTATTAACTTTTAATTTCTGGCCTTCCTTCGCCGACATGATGCTGGCGCTGGTACTTGTGTTGTGCCTGGTGTTGTTTCTGGTCTCAGCGACGATTGCGATCGGTACCGTTAATCTAAAAGAAGTAAAAAACAACCAGGAAGTCCTAATCAATGCGATCGCCTCAGATTACAAAGTTCAGGCACGCAAGTTATCCGAGACGACGTATGGCATTTACTTTCAGGACCATCGCGACCCTGACATCGAGATTCATAACGATCTCACCCTGCAACGAATAACGTTCAGTGACAAGGTACTCTTCGAACCCGATCACGTTGAGATCAAACCGGAAGGCGAGAAGGTGTTACGAGTGGTTGGGTCAAAGCTACGCGACCAACTGCAACTAATTAGAGAAATCCAAATCCAAGGCCACGCCGACACGGTGCCGAGCAAACGATACGCCTCAAACGTCGAGCTCGCCGCCAACCGGGCCATCGCAGTCTTCAAATTCTTACAAGACAAAGTCGGAATTCAACCATCGGAGCACCTGATGTCAGTTACTTCGTTTGGTGAATACAAATCCGTGCAGCGTGGCGAAGTGGCGTCTTATACACAGGAGCAATTGAATGCAGACAACATTAGTGATGAATTCAAGCGCCGAAATCGACGCATAGAGTTGGTGCTGATCTATCGTCGTTAGCACGCTTGGAGTACAACTGTAGGGGTGGCCCTCCGTGGCCACCCGTTCACTATTCAACCAAACGGGTGGCCACGGAGGGCCACCCCTACAGTTGCTCTTTAATGGCCGGTGCCGGAGGAGAGTTTGCCGATGAGGGTGAATAAGGGGAGGTACATGGCGATGACGATGGAGCCGATGGTGACGCCCAGGAAGCCAATCAAAAGGGGTTCGATCAGCGTCAACAGGTTCGCGATGGCGGCGTCGACTTCTGCTTCGTAGAAGTCGGCGATTTTGCCGAGCATCGCGTCGAGGGCGCCCGTTTGTTCGCCGATGCCGATCATTTGCGCCACCATGTGCGGAAAGACTTCCGTGGCTTTCAAGGGATCGACGAAGCTCTCACCACGCTCCACTCCCGCCCGCACTTTCGTGATCGCCTCTTCGATGATCACGTTGCCCGAAGTCTTCGCCGTGATGTCCAGCGATTGCAGGATCGGAACACCGGAAGACAGCAGTGTCGAAAGCGTTCGCGAAAAGCGTGCGACGGAGATCTTGCGGAAGATGTCGCCGAGGATCGGCACTTTAAGCAAAATGCGATCGATAACTTTCCTGCCGCCGGGCGTCTTGTAATAAAACTTGATTCCCACCGCGGTACCGATCACCGCGGCCAGTATCACGAGTCCGCCCCAACCGGCGAGAAAGTTACTGAACCCGACAACGATTCGCGTCGGTAACGGCAATTGTTCGCCTGGTCCAAGCAAGCCGAGGAAGATGTTTTGAAACTGCGGAATCACGACGATCATGATCACCGCCACCGCAACGACCGCCATCACGATCACCGCCGCCGGATAGATCATTGCGGAGATGATGTCGCGCTTTAACTTCACGATCTTCTCGATGAAGGTCGAAAGTCGTTGCAGGATCAGATCGAGAATACCGCCCGTCTCACCGGCTTCAACCATGTTCGAGTAAAGCTGATCGAACACGCGCGCGTGCCGGCTCATCGCTGCCGCGAGAGTCGAGCCTTCCTCAACGTCCTGGCGCACCTGCAAAAGGATCTGCTGAAAATGCTTGTTGTCCTGTTGCTGGGCCAGGATTTCGAGACACTGCACGAGCGGCAAGCCCGCATCGATCATTACTGAAAACTGGCGCGTAAAGATCGAGAGATCTTTCGACTTAACTTTCTTCCGCCCGCCAATCTTCGGAATGCCGATCTCGCGACCTTTCTCCTTCACGGAGGTCAGCGTCACTTGCTCGCGTCGCAAAATCTGACGCAGCGCTTCACGATTGTCCGCGACGCGTTCGCCGACGACGATCTCGTTCAGTCGGTTGCGGCCTTTGAAAACAAAAGTAGGCATAGCTGTAAGCTCCAGAATGGCTTATCTGACGTTGGGTCTGACACCAACCGGTCGGCCTTGTGCATAAGGGCTCGCGTGTGGTTTCGATCCGTTGCCCGTGTTGACGCCGGCGCCGCGATCGATCAGCTCGCGCAGCTCGTCGATGTTCGATGAACGTTGCAGTGCGGTATCCAAAGTGATCTGGCGCTTGTGATAAAGCGTGGCCAGCGCCTGGTTGAAAGTCTGCATGCCGTACTTGTCCTGGCCGGTCTGCATCATCGAATAGATCTGGTGGACTTTGTCTTCACGGATCAGGTTTCGAATGGCGCCGTTTGGCACCATGATCTCGAGCGCCATCGCGCGCCCGCTTCCTTCAGCGCGCGGCAGCAGCGCCTGGCAGAGAATTCCTTCAAGCACGAGCGAGAGCTGGGCGCGAATCTGCGCCTGCTGATCGGAAGGGAAGACGTCGATGATACGGTTGATCGTGGACGCGGCTGAGTTCGTGTGCAGCGTCGCGAGCGTAAGGTGTCCTGTTTCTGCGATACGTAACGCTGACTCGATCGTCTCGAGGTCACGCATTTCGCCGACGAGGACCACGTCCGGGTCCTGACGTAGAGCGGTGCGGAGCGCTGCAGCGAAACCGTGTGTGTCGGCGTTGACTTCGCGCTGGTTGATCAAACAGCCTTTGTGGTTGTGGAGAAACTCGATCGGATCCTCTATCGTCAGGATGTGCTCGTGACGATCGCGATTGATCTTGTCGATCATCGCGGCGAGTGTCGTTGACTTGCCGGATCCGGTTGGACCAGTGACGAGAATCAGGCCGCGCGGCTTGTCGCAAAGTTGTTTGACGACAGCAGGCAGGCCGAGGTCTTCGAATGCTTTGATCTCGTAGGGAATCGCGCGAAACACGGCGCCCACGGCGCCACGCTGGTTGAAGAGGTTCGCGCGAAAGCGCGACAGGCCTTTGACGCCGAACGAGAAGTCGAGCTCGAGGTTCTCTTCGAAACGATGCTTTTGCGCGTCAGTCAACACGGAGTAAGCGAGCTGTTTGGTGTCGGCTGACGTCAGCACACGAAAAGATTCGAGCGGGCGGAGATGCCCGTCAACTCTGATCTGCAGTGAGGAGCCGGTCGTGATGTG
>Ga0207710_10000371_pt1 | contig 31412 bp, 31 predicted proteins | sample KBSS24metaG_FD_184400 | JGI IMG/M metagenome (GOLD analysis project Ga0207710, IMG submission 184400) | Switchgrass rhizosphere microbial communities from Kellogg Biological Station, Michigan, USA - KBS S2-4 metaG (SPAdes) (version 2) | ecosystem: Host-associated > Plants > Roots > Rhizosphere...
ATGTAGGATCAACAGCGGCCGCACCGCGTCCGACACCGTGAGGCCGCTCAGGACGGGCCAGATATACAGGACCGGGACTGTTCCCCACGCGATCAAACCGAAAAGCACGCTTATTCTGAAAGCAACCTGAGCTGGCACAACTAGCTCCTTCGAGCCACGCCTGCGTAACGCGGCTCAGAATCTTATTTGCGTGGATAGGTAACGTTGGCGGTTGAACTACGGACGGGCGTGGCAGCTCCTGCAAACCAACTCTTGAGAAACGAATGCGCGCGGAGATCCCCGTTGCGAATGAAATCAGCCATCATGCGGAAATAGCCAGGCGCGTAGCGTGTTGAGACGCGTTCGCCCTGCGCGTTGATTGGCGGTCTCCGCACTCGGTGCTTCCAGATCATCACTGCCGAGTATCCAGAGCTGAGGTGTGGTGGAGGCGCGCAAGGCAGGCATCGGCTCGTAGCGAAACGGCGTAGCTTGCAAACCAAACTCTGCAATCGCGCTGACGATCTGTTCGCGATTGAGCGGCAGGATGGCGAAGAGGAAGTCACCATGCACATCCTTGTACCAAGGCTCGGGCTTGTATTTCTGGCGTAGCGCGTCGAACGCCTCATAGCCTTCATTGCCGCCGGTTTCGACCACGCGCTCGCCTGCGCGTGCCAGCTCCAGCGCTTTGGAAGTCTCCTCTGCCGAGTGGTGATGGAAGTACATGTCGAGGGCGACGCTCTCCTGATCTTCCTCCAGCACCGTGACCGCGAGGCCAAAGCTCACAATCGCAAAATCAACATGCGCGCGGTTTACCGCCAGCGGTACGACCCATCCGCCTTCGCTACCACCCTGGTAGCCAATGCGCCCCAATCGCGCGCCGGTGAGCCGCTTTGCTTCTCTCATCGCGGCGATGGCGTCGTCAGCGAGAACGTCAAAGTCCTGCGTGTAGCTGCCGCCCGACACACCGGTGCCGCGTTTGTCATAGACGAACGCGCCGATGCCCTGCGCCGGGAACATCCGCTGTAGCGAATAGGACTCGAGGGCGGATTCATGCTCGGAACCATGCACGAGCACGACCACTGGAACCTTCCTGGTGCCGACCGGCAGTACCAACCTACCGACGAGCTTCACGCCCCGGTCCTCGAACTTCGTATCGCGCACGTAAGGCGATGCGCTTTCCGGAAACCGCCCCGAAAAGAATCCTGCCCGTACTGCAGTCGGAGAATGAGATCGTCCTGGAGTCGGCACGATCGGTCCATCCATAGGTGCTGGTCCAGGTGCCATTCGCCTGCGGATGAAGCTGGCCTGTCTCGCCGCTCAATAGCCGCCAGCGCAACGTGTCATCGACCGATGGGGCGACATCGACCGTGCTACCGTCATTCAGGCGATACGAACCGATGTGACAGTCTTTGTCCGAGGCGGCGCAAGCTGGGCCGGACAGGCTTGCCAGTAAATAGATCGACAACGTCATGACGCCGGGCACATTCATGTAAGCCACTTTCAATGCTGTTGACACAACCCGAGTGTTAGTGCTTAGGCGGTTGGTCAGTCAGTAGCAGGCGTAGCGGCATCAACGGGCCGACAGGAATGTACTCGTGATCCATCACATTCTCTTTCGCAAGCGGCAAGGAGTCCATGATGGATGCCGCTTCGGCCACGTCTTTCGTGTTCAGCAGGAACACAACACCCCTGCCGTCGGCTCGCGTGTACCATTCCCGGATCTTCCCCTCCAGGTACAGTTGGACCGTCGCACGTATCTCGGCTGGCATGATGGCCATGACCTGCTCGCGTGTAACGCCGGCCTTTGCCTTTAGCAGCGCGAAAACACCTGTCGTCGCCGCAGCGGATGCCTGACTCTGAGTGTGAGACTGGTCTGTCATGGAAAGCTCCTGTCGGGATGAGCCGGGGGGTGAAACGTGGGTGTCCGCGATTGCGCGGCATCGGCCTCGATCAACTCACGCGCGATGCCGTGCTCGCGGCGCCACAGTGCGGATTCGACCGCGTACTGCGGCGACGCGGGTGCGACGATTTGGAGACCGCGCAGATAGCGGCGCGTATTTGGTCCGCGGGCCAGCGCGACCGCCAGAAAGCGGGCCAACTCGCGCAAGGTGCGTGAGCTACTGCGGCGATTCTCAGGCAACGCAGCCAGTCGCCGTGCGACGGTTTCGAACGATTCGGGGGGTTGCCCGGTGACGTGCGCCACGTGGTCGTTCGGCGCGCCAACCGCGAACGCACCGCGCCGATGTTCTTCGAAGTAGTGCTCCATGCAGCTCAGCAGCGCAAGCTGATGTCCGTCGAGATAGGCCGCCTTCAGAAACACCCGGAGCGGGCTTGGCACAAGCCTCACGGTGCGACCGAACACCCGCGAGAGGATGGCCGCCATGTCGCCGCCGGAGAGGAGGGTCGGTCCGGTCGGCCGATACGTGCGGCCGGCGTGCCGCTGCGGATCCATTAAGGCCGCGGCTGCAACGCGCGCGATATCGTCAACCGACGGCGGCGCACTCAGACTTTCGCCGAATGACCACGGCATCAGGCCAAGGTGTGCGGCCATTCCGATGGTTTCAAGATACGGGGAATCAGCGAAGAACCCGGGGTTGATGAGCGTGAGCCCAATATTTGGCAGCGTGGCGAAAATACGGTCAGCAAGCCAATGCAGGCGCGTGAGGAATGCTGGATGCGTGGGGCTCGCGAGCCATTGGCTGAGACTAACGATGGCTTCGAGCCGCGCTTCACGCGCAGCGCTTGCGAATACAGCCGCGCCGGTCAACATCTCGGGATCGTACGGCGGGAGCCAATACGCCCGCTGTACGCCGTCCATCGCGGCGGTGACGCGTTCCACGTCGACCATGTTGGCCACGGCGATCTCGACGCCACGGGCGCGCAGCGCCGCGGCGCGCCCATCGTTGCTTCGCACCAGCGCGCGCACGGAATAGCCGGCCTTGAGTAGTTCCGTAACCAACACGCGTCCGGTTCTTCCGGTGGCTCCGGTGACGAGGATTTTCGGACGGTGCATGGCATGATGCTCCTTTCGCCTACAACTTCGTGAACAGTACGTCGCTGGCCTTGTTCGATAAATCGGCCTAATCTGCACGCGCTGTGAAGCAGAGATATACAGTTCAGCGCGGCGCGCTCGACGGGATAGAGGCGTTCTTGCGAGTGGCCGAGCGGCGCGGTTTTCGTGCGGCTGCAAGTGACCTTGGAGTGACACCGTCCGCCGTGAGCCAGGCGGTACGGGCGCTGGAAACGCGCATGGGCATCGCCCTCTTCACGCGTACCACGCGCAGCGTGGGCTTGACGGAAGCCGGGGAGCGATTCCTTGAGCGAGCGCGGCCCGCGTTCCAGGAAATCATTGCTGCAAGCAAGGCCGCGAGCGATCTCGGGGCAAAGCCGTCTGGTCTTCTTAGGCTCGCTGTTCCGCGCGCCGTGGTGCCGATTGTACTGAGGCCGCTACTCGCGTCGTTCTGCGCAGCATTCCCGGATGTCTCGGTGGAGATTGCGGCGAGTGCTGAACTGGTGGATCTCGCTAAGGACGGCTTTGATGCGGGAATTCGGCTCGGCGAGTTCATTGCGTCGGACATGGTCGCGGTGCGACTCACACCGCCCTTTCGCCTCGTTATGGTCGCCGCCCCGACTTATCTCGTCCGGGCTGGGCGACCGCGCATACCGGCGGACTTGGCAGCGCATGCCTGCGTTCGGATGCGCCGGTCCGATGGGACGCTCGCTCATTGGCGTCTTCAGGACGGCGGTAGTCCGGTCGATCTCGAAGTTTCGGGTCCGCTGATCGTGCACGACTATCCAAGCATGCTCGACGCGGCGCTCGCGGGCGCTGCCGTGGCGCAGGTGCCGGAGCCGATTGCACAGGAACACGTTACGGCTGGTCGACTCGAGGAGGTGCTGGGCAAATACGCACCATCCACGCTCGGGGTCTTTCTTTACTTCCCGGATCGAAGACAGCTCTCACCCAAGCTGCGTGCATTCATCGAGCACGCGCGTACGTTTGCGGCTTCCCGAGACAACGCGAACTACAGGGCCTCAGGTCGACGGCGCAGTCAGAAGAGATGAGCGTTAGGGTTACACGGCCAGCCATGATAATTCGAGTCAAGCCGGTTGAGTCTTTGACAGTTGCGGATCTGGAGTGGGCGCCGGTTTGGCAGTACACGAACCGCGATGGTGCGGGCGAAACGGTGGTGCGTGCCGTGAAAAGGATTCCGGTCAGAGACATATCGGGTAAGCTCATCGGCACCCAGGTGCGCTTCGCAAATGGCACTCGGGCGTGGGCACTGATCTATAATGTCATGCCCGAAAATGCTCGGCAGATGGAGCACCTCTTAACCTTGTCCATCGAGCACGCGGGCAAGTGGTTTGACCTGGCGCGCTACCACGATCCCGATTACACGACTCGAAGCCCTGAAGCCTTGGCGCGCTTTCTCGGCTTGGCTGTAGATGAGATTTTCCCAATCTCATTTGATCTTCGCCCTTACGTCGAAGGTGATCCCGCGGTGCTCCAAGGAAGCGTGCTCAGGGAGCCACGGGAGAGGCTGTCCAGGGACGAAATAATTGCGATGGCGCTAGTGTAGTTGCTTTGTACGTGCCGAAGCTGTCAGGTTTAATTGAGCGCACTGACCATGACCTAGCACCGTTTTGGCAGGCGCTTGGAGCAGCGTTCGGTACCTCCCGGCAACGGGTCAGGATAGGTCGGTCGCTAACGGTGTCTGCCGAAGCCTGAGTGCATTCGTGATCACCGAGACGGAGGAGAAGCTCATGGCGAGCGCGGCGATGAGCGGACTGAGGAGCAATCCAGCAAAGGGGTACAGGATGCCCGCCGCGAGCGGAATGCCAAGGGCGTTGTAGCCGAACGCGAAGAACAGATTCTGATAGATGTTGCGAACGGTTGCGCGGCTCAGCTGCCGGGCGCGCACGATCCCACGCAGGTCACCTTTGAGCAGGGTGACTTGCGCGCTCTCCATGGCGATGTCGGTGCCCGTCCCCATCGCGATTCCCACGTCCGCCTGCGCAAGCGCAGGAGCATCGTTGATGCCATCTCCCGCCATGGCCACTCGACGGCCTTCTTTCTGTAGTCTGGCAATGATTCTGCCCTTGTCCGCGGGCTGTACTTCGGCAACGACCTCGTCAATCGCCAGTTCACGGGCAACCGCACGAGCCGTGACCTGGCTGTCCCCTGTCAACATGACGAGCCTCAAGCCTTCTGTTTTGAGTGCATTCAGGGCTCCGCGCGTTGTGTCCTTCAGTGCGTCACCTACTGCGAAGATCCCGGCGAGCTTCGAATCAACCGCCAGGAACATGACGGTAAATCCTTGCGTGCGTAGGCCCTCGACGTCAGAGCCGTCCTGGGCGAGGTTGATACCAGAGGCGCGCATGAGTGCTTCATTACCCAACGCGAGCTTGCGCTTCGCGGTCACTCCGCTGACTCCCTGACCGGTGATGGAAGCGAAGTCAGTGACCTCGGCAGCTGCAATTGAACGCGCGACAGCGCCCTCGACGATGGCGCGCGCGATCGGATGCTCACTGGGACGTTCTAATCCTGCTGCGTAAGCCAACACGTCGGATTCAGAGAATCCTGGGCGCGCGATTACACGTCGCAGCGAAGGATGTCCTACCGTTAGAGTTCCCGTCTTGTCCACCACTAGCGTGTCAACATCACGCAACGTCTCAATGGCCTGCGCATTCCGGAATAGCACCCCCAGCTGAGCACCGCGGCCACTCGCGACCATGATGGAAATGGGCGTCGCGAGCCCCAGCGCGCAAGGGCAGGCAATGATCAGCACGGCGACGGCGTTGACGAGTGCATACGCCAGGCGCGGCTCGGGGCCGAGCAGCCACCAGGCGATAAAGGTGATGATGGAGATCGCGATCACGGAGGGTACGAACCACGCGGATACCCGATCCGCAAGGCGCTGCAGGGGTGCCTGGGAACGTTGAGCTTCGGCGACCAGCGCAACGATTTGCGACAGCATGCTCTCGGTACCCACTCGCTCGGCTCTGATTACCAGAGTTCCGGTCTGATTCACCGTGGCTCCGACAATCCGGTCACCGGCCTTCTTGTCCGCGGGGATCGGCTCGCCGGTGAGCATCGACTCATCAACACTGGACTCGCCAGTCAATACGGTGCCATCCACTGGAATCTTCTCTCCCGGTCGTACACGAACCTGGTCGCCGACAACCAGGCTTTCGATCGGAACGTCCTGCTCATCACCGTCCCGGGCAACTCGCCGCGCCGTTTTGGGTGCCAATCCCAGGAGCTGTCGAATTGCAGCACTCGTGCGACCGCGCGCGGCAAGCTCCAGCCACTCGCCCAGCAACACCAGCGCGACGATCACGGCGGCAACTTCGAAGTACACGCCCACCATGCCGTGCTGATCTTGCATTTCCGGCGGGAATTGGCCTGGTGCAAACGTGGCCACGAGACTGTAGAGGAACGACACCAACACACCGAGCCCGATCAGGGTGTACATGTTGGGCGAACGGTTCGCGATCCCGAGCCATCCGCGGCGGTAGTAGTCGGCAGCGCACCAGAGGACGACCGGCGCGCTCAAGAGCAACTCGAGTCCTCTGGAGACCAGGGCACCGGTCGCGGAATAATGCAGATCTACCAAGTGCGGCACCATGGCCAACAGGGTCACGGGTACTGCAAATCCGACGCTGATCCAGAACTTTCGCCGAACCTGCCGAATCTCCGAGTCATCCTCGACGGCGGTGGGCATGACCGGTTCGAGTGCCATGCCGCAAATGGGACAGCTCCCAGGGCCGATCTGGCGGATCTGCGGATGCATTGGGCAGGTATAGATCGTCCCTTCAGGCACTGTGGCTGGCTGACTTTTGGCTGAGGAGGGTGCCGCATTGGGCGTGTGGTGGCTCGAATGCAGCTCGTGCTCATGTGGTGACGTGTTAGAAGAAGACGGCCCGCCGTGAGCTTTGTGCTCGCAACAGCAACCGCTAGCCCGAGCCGAACTCGCTGGTTTGCCCGCGCCGATGTACTTAGCCGGATCAGCCAGGAACTTGCTCCGGCATCCGGCGGAACAAAACGAGTACTTGCGCCTCTCGAATTCGGCTACGTGAGCCGTCCCGTCGCTGAGCTTCATCCCGCAGACCGGGTCAATGAGCGCTGCCGTACCGGGTGATGCCGAGTGCTGCTGCGGCTGGACATGCGAGCTATCCATTGAATTCCTCTCCACTCAGTGCACGCAGGATCGGGCAGTCGTCCGCTCGCCCATGTCCGGGGCATTCCGCAATGAGCTCTGCCAGACCCTTTCGGACTCGCTGCAGTTCCTTGATTCGGAGCTCGACGTCCTCAAGCTTCGCTTGCGCAGAGCGCTTTACTTGCGCGACGTTACGTTGTGCCGAGAGCCTCAGGAGAGATTTGATCTCGCTGAGCGTAAAGCCAAGCGCTTGTGCGCGGCGAATGAAGCGTAGCCGCGCCACTTCCAGGTCTCTGTAGCGGCGGTAACCAGACGGAAGTCGGCTATGCGGGTTCAGCAGACCACTGCGCTCGTAATAGCGGACCGTGTCGATGCCGACGCCAGCGCGTTTGGCGAGCTCACCGATTCCCAAATCCTGCATGATGTATCTGAGCCTACTTCGCTTTCCGTACGCGCAAGCTTAGACCCTGGACGGTAGTCCAGAGTCAAGATCGAAGCTCTAGGCCCGCGGATGAGCTGTGGGTTCAGCCGTACCGCCCCAATGGGGTATCCAGCGCGGTGTGACCGCGGCGTACCGCTCGTACTCTCGACCAAATTCCCGAAGCGCGTCGCGCTCCTCGGCGTGCGCCAGTCGCACGTACATCCAGACCAAGAGCGGGAACATCCCTACAGTCAAGATGGTCGGCCACTGCAAAAGGAAGCCGAACATGATCGCGATGAAGCCGACGTACTGGGGATGTCGTATCCCAGCGTAGATTCCGGTTGTGGCAAGCTGGTGCCGACGCTGCGCTCGGTATAGCACTCTCCAGGCGGTTGATAGGAGAATGAACCCTGCCAGAACGAGCAAGTTGCTCAGAATGTGCAGCACTCCCGCGTGCGGGTTGCCATGCTGTCCTGTGAAGGTCCACCACAGATGGCCCGCATCATGCGACAAGGGATCCAGGCCGGGGTAGCGGCGCTGCAGCCACCCCGAGAGCAAGTAGATCGTCACGGGCACACCGTACATTTCCGTGAACATTGCGACGATGAAGGCGCTGAAGCCACCGAAAGATCGCCAGTCACGCGGCGAGCTCGGCTTCACGAAGCTGTAGGCAAAGATGATGAAGACTGCAGAGTTGATGATCACCAGGCTCCACAGTCCGTATGCTGACATAGTCTCGTGACTCATCGCCGCTCTCCCTGTGCCTGATCTGGGTCAGATCGCGTTGTGTCCGCATGACCGCCGTGATCATGGGAGCCATGCCCGTGGTGCATGAAGAGATGCATGAGAGGACATGCCGCGAACAGCAGCCACGGAAGGGCACCCAGCACATGCGCGGTGTGCTCCGTGATGAGAAAGAAGGCTGCGATCGCCAGGAACCCCGCGCAAACCAAGCCGAACTTGCTGCGCCAGAATCCCGTGCCCGGATCGTTGCTCATTGCCTGACTCCTTTGTGGTGGCGATTGTCCCCGAGTTACTCCCGAGCCTACGGGGTCGCAGAGAAAAGGACATACGCGGATACCGCAGCGCAACAGCCGGAAAGGCCTTCTCTTGCGGAAAATACCTACTAAATAACGTGCGATCGACGACTGGCTACTTGCCCTTGGTAGGGAGTCCCCGGATGTTCATCATGAAGGGGTATACCGTTCGGTGAACTCATTCGCGGCTGAGCTCCTGCCTGCTGAACCATACCAACGTAAGAAGCAGGGTGGATGCAATCCAGGTAAATAAGGACGCCAGCCCAATACTGGCTTCCCGTGCAGTGATATATATTCCCGGTGAGACTACGGCGTGGGTTGCAAAAAATCGTCCCACCTCCGCAGCAAGTCCCGGCAACAACGCCAGTTTTGCAGTGGACGACAGGTCACCGCTCACTACGGATCCCAACCGTACCAGTGAGATCAGTATCGACTGGCAGAAGGCGACCAGAATGACGCTTATCGCCGGGATCAACACCGACCGGCTCGCCACGGCAAGCACGCCAGTTACGAGGCCGAGCAGCAGCAGTTCGAGCCAGGAAATACCAAAGAGGGCGGCAAGCACGCCAATGGGAGCCCCGCCACTCGCCTGCCAGGTGATCGGCCCGAACCCGGTCAACGATTCCAAAAGAGCGCAAAGCGAAGCGCTCAGGGCCACCAGCGTCAGGCTGAACAGCAGACCGGCCGCGTAGACCAACACTTTCGCCCAGATCCAATCGGTTCGCCGGGCGCGCGGCGCCATCAATCGCCAGGTTTCCGAATCGTACTCACTGCCAAAGATGACCGCTGCAGCCACAATGAAAAACACCTGCGCCAACGGTGAGCTGCCAATTTCCAGTGCGCGCGACAGTAGTAACAGCAGGTCAACCCGTGGTTCGATGCCAGCCAGGTGGATGGGATTCGACAGGACGAATATATCGGCCGCGAACGAGCATATTGGGACGAACACAAACCCCCAGAACAACAGGGGTAAACGGTGCGACGCTTTGAAAAACTCCGCGGCCAGGACGCGGCTAAACATCGGCGCCCCCGAAAACGTGCCGCAGAAATACGTCCTCGAGACTCTGTTTGATCCAGCGCGCTTCGAACACTCGCGTACCCGTGTTGACCAAAGATGAGATCAACAGCGGAGCGTCGTCCCGATCGATTGCAGCCAGCACAGCGTCGCCGTCGCGCTCTGCACGTTCATTGAGCAGGGCGAGAGCATGCTCGATGGGTTGAACAATGAGACGCAGCCGCTCGCGTCCATTGAGCAACGTGGCCACCTGCCCCTCCGCCCGGAGGCTCCCTTGATGCATGATCGCGACTCGATCGCATAGCTTGGAGACTTCTTCGAGCTGATGGCTAGCCAGCACTACCGTGACACCGTCTTTAGCCGAGAGCTCTCGAATCAAGTGACGGATTTCCTGTATGCCAATGGGATCCATGCCGCTGGTGGGCTCATCCAGAATCACCAGCCGCGGTCTGGATATGAGCGCACATGCGATGCCGAGTCTTTGTTTCATCCCGACTGAGAAGCCATGCACTTTTCGATCGGCCGCGTTGGCCAGACCCACCCGCGCCAGCAGGGATTCTGGTTGGAAGGCGAAACGGGTCCCGCGCAGTTGCGCGAGCATTTGCAGCGTTTGCCTGGCGGTCAGAAAGTTGAAGAAGTGCGGCGTTTCAATCATTGCCCCGACTTCATACAGATTCGAGGCAGCTGCTGGTTGCCGGTCGAGCACGCGAACGGTACCTGTATCAGGCCGTACCAGGCCCAATGCGATCCTGAACAGAGTACTCTTGCCCGCCCCGTTCTGCCCCAAGATCCCGTACACCCCACCTTGCGGGACGCGAATGGAAAAGCGATTCAGCGCAGCCACTGACTTGCGGCCACCGGCAAAGCGTTTATCCAGGTCTTCGGTTTCGATAACATTGAGCAATCGTTAGACCCTCCCGTGGTCCGTACGGTCTTCGGGCGTTCCGTGCAAACACGTTCATAGTCTTACGATGAAATCGGGCAAAGCGGGTGCGCAATTGTGGCAAATTATGGCGCGGCGTCCGCGTGCGCTGCGTTGGTTCTCAGTCAGGCTGGTCTGCTTCCAGATGATTTTTGAAAGAAAGGAGTACCTGGTCCCAAAAGCAGCCGTAGCTCGTATCGCCGCGTTTGCACGCCCCAACGCGCTGTTCGAGGAATCGGTGCTCCATTGAGTTGCGCGCCAGAGCGAGCGCTGTCCGGAAGTGCTCGTGCGCGGCTTCATGCTTCCCACTGCGAAGCTCAAACTCGCCGAGCGCGGCGTGATAAAAAGGATAGTTGCCGAGGCGTTCGCCGTGGGCAATGGCGCGAATCTCTGCGAGTCCGCGCTCCGAACCCTCGTTCTGCCCGACTGCGATGGCGCGATTGAGTGCCACAATCGGGGAAGGACGTATCAACATCAACGTGTCGTAAAGTGAGACGATTTGCCTCCAGTCGGTATCCTCGATGCTATGGGCGACGGCGTGAACCGACGCGATCGCCGCCTCAACGTGATACTCGGTGACTTCGGAACCGGTGGCGGACAGCTCCAGGAGCTTCAGTCCGTCGGCCACCAGATCTTGATCCCATCGCGATCGATCCTGCTCGGGAAGCGAGCTCAAATCGCCTGATGTGTTGACGCGGGCTGAGAGGCGCGCAGCGCCGAGACACATCAGGGCGGCGAGTGCGTAAGTCGTCGGCGTCTTTCCAAGCGGGTGCTCCAGGATCACCGCCGCAAGCCGCATCGCCTCCCGGCAAAGTTCAACACGCACGGCTCTTTCGGGGGAGGCGCCGTGGTAGCCCTCGTTAAACAGCAGGTATATCGCGCGGTGGACAGCATGAAGGCGCGCGGAGAACTCGGTGATGGCGGTAACATCGAATAGCTTTCTCGATGTTGCGAGCACTTTTTTCGCCCGCGTTATCCGTTTTTCAATCGCGGCATGAGTGTTCAGGAACGCACTGGCAACCTCGTTCACGCTGAAACCGCACAGGATGTGGAGCATGAGCGCGATCTGCGCGTTTTCGGGCAACCGCGGATGGCAACAGGAGAACATCATACGAAGGAGGTCGTCTTTGATTGCGTTCGGTTCAAAAAGCTCGTGCACGACGCGAGCAAGCGTCCATTCGCTCTGTAGGAACCTGCCCAACTCAGGCGCAAAGACTCGGGCGGAGCGCTCCCGCCGCAGGGCATCGAGCGCACAGTTCTTCGCGGTCGCCATGAGCCACGCGGAGGGATTCTCCGGAACCCCGCGGAATCTCCACACCTCGATCGCACGGCAGAATGCCTCTTGGACGACATCCTCAGCCAGCGCGAGATTGTGGACTCCGAAGACCCGCGTCAGGACGGCGAGCATACGTCCCGACTCGCGCCGAAAGAGATGGTCGCTGAGTTCCATTTACATGTTGAGCATCTGGGTGGGGCGCACTTCTACAGAACCTCCAACGTCCAGGATCGGGCAATCCTTCGCGAGATCTGCCGCATGCTGGAGATCCTTAGCCTCGATGAGCATGTAGCCGCCGACAACATCCTTGGCCTCGGCATAGGGGCCGTCGGTGACGTCCTTTTGTTGCCCCTTGATCACCTTACCGGTCTGCTCCAGCGGACGCCCGGGGTCGATGACGTGGCCTTTCGCGCCGAGCTCCTTGAACCACGCAACCCATTTCTCCAGGTGCTTCTGGTTTTGCTCGGGGGACCCCGCAGTATCTCCTCTACCGCGAAACAGAAATGTAAATTCACTCATGGTGTTTCCTCCTTTGGTGTCCTGACTCTAGTTCATGGCCATCTGAATGGCACGGCAACGCAGCCAAAATCCTATCATCGCAGTCCCAGAGCACGTGCATGCCTTCACTTGGGCACTTCGGCGCAAACTGTCCGCTGTCCCAGCAATTGCACGCCTGTCGTGACCAGAATCAGGCAGATAGCCACATACATCAAAAACGGGGGTACGTAGAAAAAACGAAGCGATAGATACGCGCCGACCGCGCAGCTCGCGGCAATGATCCCGGTAATGGCGCCCAGGCGTCGCGGCGCGAGGCGGGCGAGATCTGACAAAAGCCAGAGGACAATCGCGAGTGTGAGCAGAACAACACCGACTAGAAGACCCCACCCGAAGTAGAGATTCCAATAGGTTGAGCGCTGTCCCATGAAGACAAACGGGACGGATTTCATCGAATCGGCAAGTCTTACTTCCTGCAGGACGTGGATCGATGTCCAAGGATATGCCCACAAATGTCCGATCGCTAATCCAACAAAGAGAACGGAGCTCAGCCGAATCAATGTTACTGGCGAGCCGAGAATGCCTGCTGCCAGTTTGTTATTTGATTTTTCTTCGGACATCAGAGATTGCTCCATAAGCGGCCCTCATTCGTGGTTTTGACGTTCCACCTGCAAGACGTTCGAGTGGCGCACGCCCGGACATTTTTCTTTCAACGGCTGAGGCTCGCCGGACGGGTGGTGAAAGAAAAATGTCCGCTGCGTCGTTCGTCAAGCGTTGTAGGGGCAGAGCATCTAAGGCTAGGTGTTCCCTATAAACGTGCAGGAAAAATGAATATGTTATTGAAAAACAAGGTTGCGGTGATCTACGGAGCTGGCGGTGCGATCGGCGGCGCGGTCGCCCGTGCTTTTGCGCAGGAAGGGGCCAAGGTTTTTCTTACCGGGCGTGGGGGTGCGTCACTGGAAGCGGTCGCCAAGGACATCCAATCGCTCGGCGGTGCGGCCGAGGTGGCGGAGGTAGACGCGGTCGACGAGAAAGCGGTGGACAAACACCTGCAGTCGGTGATCGCCAAGGTGGGCCGCATCGATATTTCGTTCAACGCGATCGGGATTCCGATGGAGAAAATCGCGGGCGCTTCACTGGCCGAGATGGATGCCGAGAAGTTCTTCCTGCCGATTGCAAATTACACGCGATCGTACTTTCTGACTGCGCGCCTGGCAGCCAGACGCATGATTCAGAATAAATCAGGGGTGATCATGACTGTCACCGCGCTTACCTCGCGCAAGGGTAATTCGGCGGCCGGGGGGTATGGTTCGTCGCAGGCTGCCAAGGAAGCACTCACCCGTGACCTCTCCGTTGAACTCGCGCCCTACGGTATCCGCGTGGTCGGCCTGCGGACGAATGCCATACCGGAGACAGACACGTTCAGAGAGGTCTTCGATATAAAAGCCAAGCCAATGGGACTGACCTGGGAGCAGTTCATGCAATATATTGTAGGTACGACCCACACGCAGCGGGTCATGGTGCTCGAGGAGGTCGCAAGCATGGCGGTCTTCATGGCCTCCGACAAGGCGAGCGGGATGACGGGAACTAACGTCAATTTGACTATGGGCGCTCTCGATGACTGACGTTCCAAACGAATATGGAAAATGGCGCCTTATGGAAACTCGCGACGTGCCGTGTCTCTGACGGCATTCGTGAGTGAAGTCACAACACGGCGACGCCACCGTTGGGTAGCGTTCGGGGCTCCCTCTTTGAATAGGATGAGGTTATATGAGGAGTGTCGCTGTCCTCCTTCTCGTGGCCGCGTTGTTCGGCTGCGCAAACACCGCGCGGGGCGGTCACGAGGTGCGAGTTACCCGCAATGCGGCCGATGTGGAGCATTGCAAGCATATCGGTGCTGTTCAGAGCGTGGGTCCCTATGCAGTTCCAGGTGATGATATGGAGCAGCTCCGCAGTCGGACGGTAGCCATCGGAGCCGACACTGTTCTGCTCAACGCGTCACGACGGACAAGCGCTTCCGGAATCGCATACCGTTGTCGAGCTTCGTGACCACAGTCGAGGCACGAGAGCAGACTCTCGTGCCTCGGCATCCCTAATGACTCATCGAGGCAGCCTCCAGGCACTTGACGTCCGGGTTCCAGGGGGCAAACAGACCGCTCGGACTCGGCTTCCAGGCCCAGACATGAAGGAACCACAGCCCGATCGGATCCGCTTTCGTCAGGGCTTGCCCCATGATGCGCGGTGGCGCGATTGATTTCCAGGCAGAGATCGGCACGAGGAATTCGACGCCATTCAATTGAAAGGTGCCGTCGGGCAGCTTCTCGTAGACCAACACCTCCGGATGCTCCAGGTCGAGCGTCGTGTCCAGAATGGCGTTGTTCTGATAGTGATAACCCATCGCTCCTGCCGGTTGATGTTGGACGCAGTCGGTGACGCGCTTGTAGCCGGCAGCTTCGGCAGCCTCAGTGGTCTTGAACTTCGCGGTTGCGGCACGAATTTTCAAGATGTCGCGATCGACTGTCTCGCCAAAGCGGCTTGGAACAATGCCTTGCGCCCCGTCCATGTCCTTTGCGACGCTTTGCGCCACAGTTGCACTCACCAATGCCAACGCCGCCGCCGTCACACCGAACGACCACGCTCTGAATCGACTACTCATTGTTCCTGCTCCATCCTGCTTCGGATTTGGTTCTGCCTTGCGCTAGCCGCTATCCTGGGGGTGCTGCGGAGGAGGCAGACACGTCTTTTTGACAAACGGTCCTTCCGGGATGCCGAACTGGATTGAGGTCCTGGCGAGCACCGTTGGCATTGCGGTAGGGCGCTCGGTCAAAAAGAATACGGACAGTCAGCCCGTGGCAGAATGAAGCAGTGATGTCGCCTCGGATGCGTCAACGGATATGGCTGATCGCGGCCGTCTGGCTCGGCTGGACGGCTGCTGGGCTTTTCTACATCATCCAGGACACGGTGCCGCGACTCTATCGAGGCGGTGCCGTCCCATGGAAATATGTGTTCGTCGGCTGGATGACGGGCATGTATGTTTGCGCCGCGCTCACGCCGGCGCTCCTGTGGCTTGGCAATCGGTGGCCGATCGAACGCCGAGTCACCTATGCCCCATTGCACCTCTGTTTCAGCGTTGTTTTCTCGCTCTTAGCGACGGTGCTCGAAGTCCCAATACTGTTACTGCTTGGCGTCTTCCCAGCGCCGCCGCCGCCGCCGTCGCTCGCCGCGGGAGTCGCAATCATGTTGTCATTCGGCATCCAGGGCGGTGTTATCCGTTATTGGGCCGTAATCGCGCTCCATGCGGTGTACCGGTCGCAGCAGAACGCCAAGACTCGCGAGCGGGAAGCATTTGACCTGAGGGTGCAAGCGTCCGAACTCGCCCAACAGCTTGCAACGGCGCAGCTGAGTTCCCTGAAGATGCAGTTACAGCCGCATTTTTTGTTCAATACGCTTGGTGCCATCATGGTCCTGATCCAGCAGCAGAAGACGGCGCAGGCCGAAGGCATGGTCGAAAAACTGGGCGATCTCCTGCGCCTCACGCTCGATGATGTTGAGGCCCAGGAAGTCCCACTCTGGCGCGAGCTCGAATTCTTGCGCTTGTACCTCTCCATCGAGCAAGTCCGGTTCGAGGACCGGCTGCGGGTGCGTATCGACCAGACCGGGCTGTCCGAAGTTCTCGTGCCGCATATGCTGCTGCAGCCGATCGTTGAGAACGCGGTTCGCCATGGTCTGGGTCAGAGCGAGGAGGGGGTCACAATCGAAGTGGTGGCGACCAGGTCTGATGGGGCACTTAAGCTCACCGTGTCCGATGATGGACCTGGACTGCTCTCGCCCAGGCCCGGTCACTCCGGAATCGGGCTGACGAATACTAGAAGTCGGCTGCTGAGGCTCTACGGCGATAGCGCGCACCTCGTCATCGAGCCAGCATCGGTCCGAGGTGTGCGGGTTTCGATCACGCTGCCGATCCGCACGGTTCCGCCGGATGGCTCACGATGCGATTGAGCGTCCTTGTTGTAGATGATGAGCCCATCGCGCGCGAAGGGTTGAAGTTGTTGCTCGGTCGCCAGTCCCAGGTCGGGTCTGTCTCGGAAGCGCGCAACGGACGAGAGGCTATCGCTCGTATTCGTGAGCGGAGACCGGATCTCGTACTCCTTGACGTGCAGATGCCGCGCACTGATGGCTTTGCGGCCGTCCATGCCATTGGAGCAGAGCGCATGCCGCCGATCATCTTTGTAACCGCGCACGACCAGTATGCGATCCGGGCGTTCGAAATCGCAGCGATCGACTATCTCCTCAAACCGGTAACCGAGGAACGCTTCGATCTCGCCTTCAAGCGGGCACTTCACAGGCTACGGGGGGCGTCGCACGAGGATGCCGCCAAACAATTGATGACGATGCTCGATGCCATCGCGAATCCGCCGCGGCAACTGGAGCGATTCGCGGTCCGGTCCGGCGAGAACACCGTTTTCGTGCCAGTCAACGAGGTGGATTGGATCGAAGCCTTCCAGAACTACGTTCGGCTCCACGTGGGTCCGGCAACTTATCTATTGCACGTACCGATGAACACTATTGAGGGTGTGCTCGATTCCAACCGCTTCCTGCGTATCCATCGATCGCACATCGTCAACGTCGGACGTATTGTGCAGCTGTGGTCGATCGCGCACGGTCAGTATGCGGTTGAACTCAAGTCGGGAGAACGTCTGCAATCGGGGCGCACCTACAGTGGGCGCATCCGCCGCGCTCTGGGAAATCCATTCTGACTACATCAAGCGCTGGCGGCTAGCTCAAGAGAAGCGGGCCAACCGTGCGCGGTGCAGTCGGCAGGAGTACTAAGGCCTGCGGGTGAGCACTGAAATCTGGGATAAGAGTTTGTGAGGATCTACGGGTTTCCCGAGGTGCGCGTCGAAGCCAGCCTCTATGGCCCGTCGGTGATCCTCCTTTCGCGCAAAGGCAGTCAGCGCCAGCGAAGGTATGCGAGCCGATCCGATAGAGCGCTCAAGTTCCCGGATGCCGCGCATCAGAACATAACCGTCCTCACCGCCTAGCCCGATGTCGCTGATGATGAGATCGGGGGAACGCAGCATGTAGGCTTCTCGGGCAGCTGCCGCCGACTCCACCGCCTGGACCTCGGCGCCATATGTCGTAAGCAGTCGAGCCGTACCTTCGCGACTGCCCGGCTCATCTTCGATGAGCAGAATCCGGACACCCTCGAGGTCATTGCTTCCCAAATGGTCGGCAGCTGTTGGCTCGGCTTCGCTTAACGTTTCGGACTTGAGTGGTAGGCGCACCACAAACGTTGCACCACGTCCTTCACCGGGACTAACGGCGCTGATAGCTCCTTCATGCAGTTCAACCAGTTGCTTGGCGATGGCGAGGCCAAGTCCCAACCCTCCATGTTGGCGATCCATTCCAGATGAGCCCTGCTGAAATCGATCGAATATATAGGGCAGCAGCTCCGGTCGGATCCCGATTCCCGTGTCGGCCACCTCAATGAGCACGAACTCATCCTCCCTGCGAAGCTCAACCTGGATACGCCCTCCTGATGGGGTGAATTTCACAGCGTTACTCAATAGATTCCAAATGACCTGCTGCAAGCGATCGGGGTCCGCCCGTACGACGCCGATATCCGAATTCGCATGAAAGTTGAGCTGTACCTCTTTGCGGACCGCGAGGGAGCGTACCGACTCAACTGCTGCACCGACCGCATCCGTAAGACGCGTCGGACGCAGCTCGACACGCAGCTTCCCGGAAGACATGCGCGAAATATCGAGCAGATCATCGATGAGCTGTTGTTGAGCCATAACGGCGCGCTCGAGTGTCCGCCGACCTTCTGCGCGGTCTTTCTCCGGCAACGCCTCATTGCCCAGGAGCCGAACCCATAAGCGCATCGTGTTGAGTGGCGTACGTAGCTCATGGCTCACCATCGAGATGAAGTCGTCCTTGGCATGATTGGCGGCCTCGGCATTTGCCTGTGCTCCCTCCGCCGCCGAAGTGGCCGCGAGCAGCCGATCCTCCGTTTCCTTCTGTTCGGTATTGTCCCGCATGATTTTGACGAATCCGAGCAGCGTTCCGGACTCATCGCGGGCGGCCGACAAGACTCCACTGGCCCAGATGGGCGTACCATCTTTGCATAAGTGCCAGCGCTCATCTCTCGCGTGACCTTTCTGCAGGGCGGTTTGTAGTTCCTGTTCGGGTGCATGGGCGTCTCGGTCCGCTGCGTTGAATATTCGAGCCACCGACTGGCCGATCATCTCATCCTGTGTCCAACCAAGTATGCGCTCTGCGCCTGGACTCCAAGACGTTACCAGACCATCCGTGTCCAGCATCATGATCGCGAAGTCATCCGAGCTCTCAATGATGAGGCGCAGCCGCCTTTCACTGTCGCGCAACGCTCGTTCTGTTGTCTTTAGTTGCGTGATATCCCAGAAGGCGCCCACCGCTGCGACGACTTTCTGCGCGTTATCGCGAACGGCGGCTGAGCTGACCGAGACTATCGACCGTGCGCCCTGCGGTCCGAGGACCTCAATCTGCTCACCAACAATGGTCTCGCCGTGGGTCAAAGAGCGCGCGAGTGGCCACTCGTTTGCGGAGTACACCTTACCGTCTGGATGCCACCCCTTGAAGGCCGCTACGGCCGCGCTCCACTCGACGTTGAGAAAGGGCGCTGGATAGGACTGACCGAAAAGCTCGGCTGCGCGACGATTAGCGTGCATGACGCGCCGTGTCGGACCATCGACGACGATGATCGCGGCCGGCATCTGTTCCAGAGCCGACTCCAGCCGCGACTGCATTTGGCGTTCGGCCGCTTCAGCAGCCTTACGAGCAGTAATGTCGAAGAATGTGAGGACGACGCCCGCAATGTGGTTGTCTTCCGTGCGGTACGGCAGCGCGCGATGCAAATACCAGCGTCCACTGTGACTGCGGAACTCTGCCTCGATGGCAGTTAACTTGTCCAGGACTACTTGTGCGGCATCGCGCAGGACACCGTGAGAAGCCTCTCTGCCATCCGCCAACGAGAACTTCGGGGAAAGGTTGCTGATGGACCGGCCGACGTCAGTTGGAATGAGCTCAATGAGATCCTGAACCGCCGGGGTGAAGCGGCGTACCTTCAGGGCCGTATCGAGAAATACGACCGCTATATTGGTGCTGCCCAGCAGATTCAACAGATCGTTGGTCGCTTGTTCGGTTTCGAGAACCTTCTCCTGCAGCTGCGTATTGACCGTCGTCAGTTCCTCATTTACTGACTGCAGCTCTTCCTTGCTCGTTTCCAGTTCTTCGTTCGCGCTTTGAAGTTCCTCATTGACGGAGATCACCTCTTCATTCGAGGCTTTCAGCTCTTCCTTACTCGCCTCGAAGGCTTCGGCGCCCGCCTGAAGCTCGCGTCGCAAGATGCGAATTTCGTCTTCCAGCTGGGCATCCGGTTGCAGCAGGAAGGCCGGGGTTGCGTGGATCTCGGTCGATACGCTCTCATCATTACCGACGGGGTGTTGAGCCGCTTGTGGCCGCAGTTCAAAGGTTACCCGCAGGTTACGGCCGGCCGAATTCGCTTTGAGCGGCGCAACGGTAATGCGCACCCAGAGACTCTGGTCCTCCGCTTCAAGGGGAGTGTCGATAGCAACCGGACGATGCGCCTCGACCGCCTGACGGAATGCCGTGCGCACGGCGGTTCTCAGGGCAGGCCGTGACGCCTCTATCACACTCGCGGTCAGCTCCCCTTGTGGATAGGCCAGGAACGGCGTGGTGTCACCGTGCACATATAACATTCTCTCCTGACGATCTACGACGACAGAAGGCGGCGCGAACTCCTCGAGCAAGGCTCGCTCGAAGCTGGCGGCGTGTATTAGTTCCGATCTGGTGCTGGACAGTACATGCTCGCGTGTCTGGAGAGGCTCCTGAATCGCCATGCGGGATACATGCGCCAGGTCAGCGAAGCGATGTTGTGTTGGTCCAACTCGCCGATAGATGCGCCATCGTTTGCTGATCGTCTCGAAACTCTGCTCGGCAGTCCCAAGACTCTCGGTGTTGCCGAGAAACAGATAGCCCCCTTCACGAACGGCAAAGGACAGGAGCGAAACGATGCGTTTCTGGGTCTCCGGCTCGAGATAAATCAAAAAGTTTCGGCACGTACAAAGATCCACGCGCGAGAACGGCGGATCACGCAGCAGGTTCTGCGGCGCGAACACAACCATGTCGCGGATCTCCTTCTTGATTCGATAGGTGTGTGCGTCCTTCTCGAAGTAGCGCTCCAAACGCTGCTGCGCGATGTCTCCTTCTATCCCTGCGGCGTACACACCCGCGCGCGCGAGCGCAAGAGACTTATCGGCGGCATCCGTCGCGAAAATCTTGACCTCGAGCCCCTTGCCAGCACGGTGTATCTCTTCCGAGATGAGGATCGCCAGCGAATAAGCTTCCTCGCCGCTCGAACACGCGGTGACCCAAGCGCGCAGATCGTCGCCTGCCGACCGGCTCTGTACCAGCGGCACAATCACGCTCTCCCGCAATGCTTCCCAAGCCTCGGGATCGCGGAAAAAGCCGGTGACATTGATCAGCAGGTCATTGGCAAGCGACAGCGCCTCCTTCGGCTGCTCTCGGAGCACTTGCGCGTACTCAGCCAGACTCAACACGCCGACAATGCCCAAGCGGCGCTGAATGCGACGCAGAAGTGTAGGCTTTCGATATCCGCGAAAATCATGTCCAGTGCGCGTCCTGAGCAGCGCGTGAATCTGATTCACCAACTGCCGCTCACTATCCAGATCCCGTTCCGGAGAGTGTTCGATGAGCGCTTCGGGCTTTTCAATCAACGGATGCCGGACGTAGTTCGCGATGAAGGCTGGAATACGGTCCGCAGGCAAAACCTGATCGGCGTAGCCGGAGTGCATCAAGCTTCGGGGCATGCCGGGAAATTCGGCTGTGTCCGGATCCTGGGCCACACACAGGCCGCCGGCCGCTTTGATTGCCTGCCCGCCAGCGGTGCCATTGGTGCCAGTTCCGGAGAGGACGACCACGACCGCCTTTTCTTTCTGCTCAAGGGCGAGTGATCGGAGGAAATCATCTACGGGGCGACGATGTCCGCGCTCCTCCACCGGTGCGCCGAGCCGCAACTTCCCACCCGCGAGGGTCACGGTGAAGCCGGGTCGGATTACATAGACCCGATTGGGCTGTACCGGCATACCGTTCTGGATTTGAACGACGGGCATGGACGTGCACCGGCCCAGGATGTCTGGCATCAAACTCGGACTGTCCGGTGGCAGGTGCTGGATGACGATAAAGGCCATTCCGCTATCTGCGGGCGTGGCCCTGAAAAAGATGGAAAGCGCTTCAAGGCCCCCCGCTGAGGCGCCAATTCCAACGACCGGAAAGGCAAGATTGGCTCGCTGCTCAGACCCTACCGGCGCTGCTGGAAGCGTATGGGAGTCTGCCGTCGCCGCGTTTTCCGCAGGTGTAGGACTGTCGTTATTCAAAGATCCCCCTTGTCCGCCAGCCGACGAAGGGGCCAAGGCGCAACTGCGCTGGACATCAACTATAGATGGAATGCCCAGGTGCGGCGAAAGATTCGCTCAGGAGCTTATAATGCGCGCTATTCCTGCGGCGCTCCCGCTTTAGCGCGCCCTCGGGTCTTACATGGCGCGCTGCGATGAGCGCTCTGCCAAGGCGGCCGCTGGCAATGCCGGGCAAGCAAACAGCCGTTAGTACGGCGGCCGGTATCGGCCATTTGTTACAGGTCGGAAACATTACGATCGACAGGAAACAATCCCGACATTTGCGCGAAAGAACCGCACGCTACGTTCGCGTCAGCTACAAACGGCTCAGGAAATGACTACAGAATCCCACCCAACTCAGCCATCACGAGCGGTTCGCTGCGGCATCTATGAAGTTGACCTTCACAGCGGCGAATTGCGCAGGAGCGGCCTGAAGGTCCACCTTCAGGACCGGCCCTTCAGCGTCCTGGCCCGACTGTTGAGCAACCCCGGTGAGCTGGTAACACGCGAGGAGTTACAGGCCCAGATCTGGGGAGAGCATTCCCGTGTCGATGCGGAGCTGGGGCTCAACACCGCTATCAAGAAGCTGCGCGCCGCTTTCAACGACTCCGCCGATAACCCGCGATTTATAGAAACGCTGCCGAAACGCGGTTACCGCTTCATCGCGCCGGTCAGCGAAATCAAGCAGATTCCTGTGACCGAGCCCACCGGTAACACACAGCCGACTGAAGCCCCGCGTGAACAGATCCCAGGGCCGTGGGCTCTCAGCGAAGAGTCCGTGGGGACGGACTCGCTCGCAGATCGCGACTTGGCGGTGCTGCAGCACGCAGCTACACCCCGGACGCCTTGGCACAAGTGGTTGGTAGTGGGCGGCGTTCTCGCATTCCTCGGAGTCATCGCCGGTGCGGGCATCCTGACTGGCCGAACCAACCCGTCAATCGACCGATCCACTCTCGCCGGCCGCATGGGCGTGTCAGTCTATCGCCAGCCGCGCGGCGCCGATGGATCCGCCCTGGGAATAGGGGGCTACAACCTCCGATCGCCCGGCGACCTGGCCTTCGCCTTCGACTATGGCCACACTGGCAAGTCGGACCATCTGGTGTTCTATCGTCCAGGCACGGGCATCATTTGGATTCTGCGCAATATCCATGGCCGGTTCAGCCCGGTCTTCGCGGGCCATGGCATTGGAGGCTACGCCCTCGACTCCGGCGCCGACCGGGCTTTTGCGTTCGACTACGAACACACTGGCAAGCAGGATCATCTCGTGCTCTACCGGCTCGGTACCGAGGCGATCTGCATACTGAAGAACGAGGGGGAGGGCGTCTTTACTCCCGTCTACCAACACTCCGGGAGTGACTCAGACAGCTCGCCTCAGAATCCGGATGCCCCCAGCCAGAGCCTGGCATTTGATTATGACCACAGTGGTAAGTGGGATCACCTCGTACGCTATCGGCCCGGCGGCCGCAGCCTGGAGATTCTGACCAACATCGACGGGAAGTTTTCCCCGGTGAGCACTGTGTCTCTGGGCATACCGGCGGGCGTTGCGAAGCCTGCCGCCAACCAACTCTTCGCCTTCGACTATGACCACAGCGGCAAGCCCGATCACCTGTTGCTCTACTGGCCTGGCGAGGGGAGCGCGGTCATCCTGAAGAACACCGGCGGGACCTTTGTCGCGGTGTATGAAAGCCACCGTATCCGCAGCGCCGAAATCGATTCGCCCGAGGATCGCGCGCTTCCTTTTGACTACCAGCACACGGGCAGTCTGGATCATCTCCTGCTTTACCGGCCCGGCACCGGGCTTTTCCAGGTTTGGAAAAACACCGCAGGCACCCTGAGTCCTGCGTACTCTGGCATTGGCATCGGTGGCTACAATCTCATGTCCCCCAACGATCGTGTCCTCGCCTTCGACTACGATCACGCTGGCAAGTCCGATTACCTCACCCTCTACCGTCCAGGAACCGGTCTCGTGCAGATTGTCCGTCTCCCATAAGGGTGCGGGTACGAGGTGGCATCTTATGAGATGCAAAAAGCATGGTTCATGTCCGCCCGTAAGTCCTTGTAGATCCACAAGATAGAAGGTCACCCGGAAACTATTTACGAGCGACCGTCGCGTCTCGAATAGTTGGACCTCCAATGCTGGACGTTACCTGAATGTTGGAGTTCTATGAGATTGCGAAATACGGCCGCAGCCATGTTGCTGCTGGGAGTGGTCAGTGCTTGTGGGGGAGGCAATGGTGCTGACGGTACCGGAGGCAATGGCAATAAGGGGCCTCCTGGCGCAGCAACCACGCTGGAGATGGCCGCTTCGGTGACATTAAGCGCGGAGCAGGCCAACCAACCTGAACAGATCTTTGTCTATTCGTTTCCGTTACCGGCCGGCCAACAGACTCTCCTGGGACTGCAGGGAGATGTCTCGATGGTGTCGTTCATGCCGGCGGTGTTCAACCAGAGCCTCATAACGGTTGGGACACTACCGTCCGGGGCCTGCCCCACCAGCGGCACGGTCTATCCCAGCTACGATGCGCTCTACGGCGCTTTTCCGAATATCGTGCCCCTGCAGGGATTCATTGTGAAGAATCCGGATTCAGGCACGGCCGATGTTACCGCTGATATTCCGCTGCCGGCGGGTCTTGCGGTCTCCAACTGCATGGTGCTTCTCATGGATTGGGCAGGTGGTTCTGCTGTCACCATGAATAGCACGCTCTCGATGACGTACGTGTCGTCGTCGTCGCCCTCAACCGCGGTACTACTGCAAACCAATCAGGAATTCGTCTTCGGTGCAGATCTGGGCGCGGGAAGTACCACGGACGACACGCTCTCGTTCGTGCAGGAAACCTCAATTACTCAAGCCGGCACGATCCTGGCGTTCCTCGGCGATATCAGCGATAGCGCGTTTGACACTGGCGGTACGCCGTCCCCACCGCCGGGCCCGTGGCAGACGATGAACGACATCTACCTAATTCCTGGCGGCTGCCCGAATCAGATTCCGGTCAATTCGTCCGGCTTCACCGAACAGGCGGGCAACTACTACGCCGACATTCCCTCCAATGCCCAGCATCTGCTGAACGTCCCCCTCACTGGTGTGCAGAACGTCGCCGTGACGCGAGCCGTCTTTAAGCGGGTGAGCGTAGCGGTCCAGGCGGGAGACTGCCTCTTGACCGTGTTCGGGCTCGACGCCCCAAATGGCGGTGGTATTGACTCGGAGACCCAGGTCAAGGCGTTGTTCCAGCCTGCAGGGTGATTTGCTCCATTAATTTCGAGTAAATTCATTGAGTTATATTAGTGTGACTGTGAGATCACAACTTCGCTATGAGATCTTCATCCACGCTCCCGTCGGCTGGCCGGAAGAATCTGAATTTTTCGCTCGCACGCCACGCGTACCTGAGTCTGAGGAACGCAGCTCTGTGTCGCGGTTCTTCGTCGAGCCATTTCTGAAAGTCCTGCCGCAACTGTGGAGAAGCCGACGCTTCCAATCGTAATAGCCAGACTGCGGCGGCTTCATTGATAGTTTCTGTGCTCCGGTGGTTAGCCACTGACGAATGCTCCTGGCGATCGAAAGTCGTAGGTGTTAGTTTCAGCAGGACTCACGGATCGTCGGCCGGTTTGGGTTTGCGCCGCGTTCGCATCGGCAGCGTCTGCATGCGGAGCAGTGCAGCATATCGTAAGGAGAACTCGCTGAACTTCAGTCCCAGAGCTCGCGCGTAGGCCGGCGCTTCGGCGTACGCGAGGACGCGCTCGCCGTTCTCGAGCTTCCATACGTAGCTCTGTGGCTTGTTCAATCTGCGGGCGAGCTGCTCCTGAGTCAGCCCTTCCGCTTCCCGCGCCTCGGTGAGAAGGGCGCGCAATGCAATGTCTCCGCTAGAACGCAGGATCTTTCCCAAGCGGCTCTCCTAGCCATTTAAGAAAGGCCGATAAATAAAGTAGGTCGATACAAAAACCATTTCAGGATGCATGTGCGCAACACCACTACGAAAAACAGGTCCAAAACTCGATAGGCTCGAAACCAGAATGGGATGACTGGTGGAAAAGTGCCGAAAACATCAGGGGAAGGCACAGATGCCGTTTCAATCGGACGAAACGCCCCACCGGCTGCTCGCTCGCGATCGAGCTGCAGCGTCCCTCCCAGCCAGTGCGAGACCGCCGCCCAAAAGGTTGCGTCGATCTGTGGCGACGCAGATCCGCCGGCGGCGCCGACTTCAGTAGCGGTTTTTCATTTGCCGGAGCATCCGGTCGCCCGATATACGACCGCGCTGTTTGATTCAAGTCGTTGAGCGGATTGATGTGAGTGGGTGCCCGCATTGCCGAAGCGTAGAAGCCTCGCGAGCGCGCGTCCACTCAGGTCGGGGTGTAACTCAACACTGGGTGAACCTCGAAAAGGCCTGAGGTTTTCACGCCAACGGTGTTGTTGGCGGAGAATCGGGACCAGCGAACCTCGCGCTTGCGCATCAACTCCAGGAGCCCTATCGCAGTGACGCCGTCAGCCTCGGGCCAAGTTCCGTCACCGCCAGGCGGCCGAGAGCTACGCGACCGCGGCCGCTGCGCAGCCCAATCACCAGCTCGCCGCGGGCAAGTACTTCGCCATGGCCGCGAATACGAATCCCAGGCGAGCCAGGATCACAGCTGGCCCGGAGCAGCCGGCGGTGTGACGCGCCATAGCAGCCTCGCCTCTTCAGCAATCAGGTCGGGCATTTCTTCGGGGAAAAACACGTTTGCTCCCTCCACCCGGCGGACACCGCGGGAGCCTGGCAGGGTACGGTCCAACCATTCTGCCCACTGCACCCCGAAGAACGCGTCCTTCAGTCCCCAAACCATTCGCGCTGGCCCCTTCCATCGCCGCAGGTCGTCCCGAATCGCAACCAGCGAATTCGTTCCCATCGAAACCGCGTACTCGTTGACCTGCGCCTTCCTCAGGGGTGTTTCAACGAGCGGTCGGAAGTAGGCTTCGATCGTGTCATCCGCAAGACCCTCAGGATGGGAATACGCCAGGCCGCCAATCCCGTTGGCCGACCGGGCAAACTCTTTATCCTTCAACTGCGGGACAATGAAATCATCCACAAAGGTCCCTTTCCGTGCCTGCTCGATCAGCGGCAGGAACAGCGACGGTGGGCTGTTTTCATCCACATCGCAATTCGTGAGCAACAGCGTCTTCACCCGCCGAGGATATTTCGCAAGAAAAAGCTGCGCCACCAATCCACCACTGTCGCTGGCGACCAGGTCCACCGCATCGACGTCGAGCGAATCCAACAACATCGCCAGCATGGTCGCCTGTATTTCAGGTGAAATCCTTTGCCCCTTCGGGGTTTGCGTATGGCCCATGCCCATAACGTCCGGGGCAATACATCTGCGGTGCGCCTGTAGTCTTGTGAGCGCCCCGCGCCATTGGAACCCGTTTAGCGGATACCCGTGTACAAACAGTGCCGCCGTCCGTGACCGCGCTCGACATAAGCCACACGGCTGATGGGGACATTGACGAATCGCCGCGAAGCATGAAAAGCCCTCGCGTCGATTTCTTCTGTCTTTGCCGTTTTTGCGAAGGCGACCGTGCGCGACATCAACGCGGCACCTGTGGCCAGGGAACAACTGTAGAGAAAGTCTCTTCGTCTCATCTGCTCTTCTCCCATCCGTCCATGCAACTATCATCGCTATGGTCGTGGAGGTCGCACACGTCCGGACGTAATCCGACACATTCGGACGAAAACCGAGAGGAATGTGGTTATTTCAATTAGCGGGACGAAAGGTCAGCGAACAATCGCTTCATCGCACGTGGCGAGAGTCCCGCAGCACGGCGCAGATGACGTGCCAAATGACTTTGATGGGAAAATCCGCTCTCTAAAGCGATCTGCGCAATCGAGAGCTTGCCTTGCATGAGCAGACATTTTGCGCGCTCGAGGCGGCGCTGAATGACGTATTGGTGTACCGGAACACCCGTGGATTCGCGGAATCTCACCTTGAAGTGAGAGGCGCTGAGGCCGGCGAACGAAGCAATTCTGGACAAAGACAGGTCATCGCAGAGATGGTCTTCAATGTAGGCGAGGGCCTGTTTGAGCCTGCGTCCATCAAGGCCGCCTTTTTTCTCAGTCGAGCGTTGCGGCGCCGAGCTGTGGACGCAAACCAGACGGGATGCGACCGCGACGGACAAGCTTTCCGTGTAGAGACGGCCCGATGGGTAGTTGGATTCCATTTCAGACTTCAAGGCCCAGGCAATGTATTCCAATTGGGTGTCGCGGATCTGGAAGCGATTCCTGAGCTCCACGCGACGTGAATCGAACCCGTGTTGTTCCGCAACGGTATTCAGCAGCGAACACGGAAGACCCAGCAGTAAGGTCCTATCATGTTGATCGTGCATCTCCCACCGCGAAGGTGTGCCGGCAGGCACAATGTCGATGTCGCCGTGCGCCGCGGAACCGGTGTAGTTCATGCCTCCTCTTCGGCAGGAGATTTTGGCGGAGTGCCCCACGTGCACTGCAATCAGCACGTTCGGGAGTCCCGGAAGATCCAGGACACCGGCAGGATCTGCACGGAGTTCCAACGCGAGGCCATCGGCTGTTTCGCCGTAAGCGGTCACCTCCGGTAAACGGTCCGTGTTGGCATCAAGGCTCAAAAGTGATCGGGAGATAATCATCTATCCGTACTTCGCCTGTGGCGAGTTCTCTAGTCCACAGCTGACCTTGAATCGGCCTGCCTGCGCAAACAGTCCGGCGGCTTTGGGCCCGTTCACGGCACAAGGTACACTAAATTGATTCGCACGCCTCGATATCCGAATGCATATCGGTTGATATCATTCACGGCAAGCTGATTGCCTTGGTGGAACGACACTGATAGCGTCCCAGCTAATTCGCGCTTCCGGCATGGCAGAGACAAGGAGGTGCTCAAACAACCGACTCCCGATCTGTTTCCAGACGACAGTCAGGCCACGGCAACAAGCACGTGGCCCACAGCAAAAAAAAAGGGGTACCGATATGAGGATACAGGCGCGCATTCTCGTCGCAGTGCTGGGCTCGCTGGCATGCTTCTCTCACTTAAACACGACGGCTGCCGCCGACCAGCAGGCATCGAGCCAGTGGTTGGCAGACAGCCATCGTCCGCCTGGCGAAATCATCCCGAGCGATATCTACGATCCTTTCGGCTTGGTATCGGGGGGTGAACACGGTCAGCTCGTGACGCTGGCATCGGGCTTCAGCTTTACGGAGGGCCCCGCGGCCGATCGGCACGGAAACGTGTTCTTCACCGATCAGCCTAATGACAGGATTTACCGTTGGGACGCCGTAACCGGCAGGGTAAGACTCTTTTTGGAAGGCACCGGCCGCGCCAACGGGATGATCTTCGACCTGCATGGAAATCTCATTGCCTGTTCGGACATGTACGGAGAACTTTGGAAGATCCGCCGGGATGGAAGCCATGAGGTGCTGGTCAACAACTATCGCGGCAAGCTGTTGAACGGACCGAATGACGTGTGGGTCAATCCGGCCAACGGTGGCATGTACATCACGGATCCCATTTTCCCGAGGTCTTATTGGGGGGCGGATGATCCGCGCCAGCAGCCTTGGGAACCGACACACTCGGAACAATCGCCGCAAGGCAAAGGCGGCTACGTCTATTACCTCCCTCCCGGCGGGCGCACGCTGGTGAGGGTCACGACGGAGGCCATGGGATGGGAATCCGATTCGTGGCCGAATGGAGTCGTCGGCACGCCTGACGGCAAGAAACTCTACGTCAACAAGTGGTACTACGATAACAAGGGCGGAACGTGGGTCTTCGACATCAATCGTGACGGAACGCTCTCCCATATGCGCAAGTTCACCGACTGGGGCGGCGATGGCATGTCGATGGACGAACGGGGAAACATCTACATAAGCAATGGAGAGGGCGTGCTGGCGTTCGATCCGAACGGAAACAACATTCTCAAGATTTCCTTCGGTTCCGCGGCCACCAACAATACATTCGCCGGGCGGGATGGGAAGACGTTGGTCATTACCGGTCCCGTGGACCGAGTGACTGCCATCAGGATGAACGTGAGAGGTGCGCCGAACTGGTGTCGGGGTCGGGATTGTGGGCGCTGGGACAACGACTGACCTAATGCCTCGGCCCGCGGTACGGTCGTACCGCGGGTCTGCGCCGGCCAGTGCGTGTTCGCGAGCAGCGAATAACTGCGGATGAAATCGCGGCGCCAGTCGACTCTGATGCCTGACACCATTGTGCCGTTCCCACAGGCCATGAGACCATCATGGCCGAATCGAGCTCACCGGCACCCCACAAGGCAATGCCCGTACTCCTCGCAACCGTGCTCAGCCCATGAACCCCACACTGGTGCGCGGCGACATGCGCTATTGGCGGATGCAGCCACATGAGTGTCTGCGCCCCCGGGTCATTTGCTACTTCCTGGTCGAGCCCACCGGCCAAACACCTCCGGGCGAGCGCGTTCCCCCGGAAAGCCAACAGCAGCTGCTGCTTCCGGACGGCTATTCGGAGATCGTCTTCAAGCTGGATGCCGCTTTCGAGCGGTGGGTGATAGGTCATCCAGAGGAGCGCGCAGTGATGAGCTCGAGCTATCTGATCGGCGGCCGCTCGCACTCGGTGCTGACTCGCAATCTGGGCGCGGTGCGATTGGCGGGCGCCAAGCTCGATTCGCGCCTGTTGCGGGCAATCATTGGCATGCCGTTGAGCGAATTCCGCGATTCCACGCTCACGCTGAGCGAGAGCGGTGCCGGGCCGCTGCTGGATCTCGACGAAATTATCAAGAACGCGCGCTCGCCCGAGGACATCAAAGCCCACCTAGACCGGTTCTTCCTGCGGGCCCTTCGCAGTTTGCCGCCCGAAGACCCCATGGTCGGCGAGCTGTTACAACGGGTTCATGTCAGCCGTGGCACGCTTTCCGTCATGAAGTGGCTGCGTGCCGAGCACATCGATTCACGGACATTGGAACGCCGTTTCTGCACAGCCATGGGGATGATGCCCAAGCAATATGCACGCATAGTGCGTTTCAAGCACAGTTACCATCGCCTGATGTTTGCCGAGCGGGGCACCGCGGCCCGTGGAACACATCTGGATCCGTACTACGACCAGTCTCACTTCATTCGTGAATTCCGGCAGTTCCTGGGCGCCGCGCCCAGTGCCCGGCTTGCAGGTCGCATGTTTCCGGTAACCACGGTGTCGGACCATCTGCTGCAAGGGGAATTCGCCCCGGGGTAGGCACCGAATTTTTCCAAGACAATAGACCGGGTCTCCCGGATCCTCGTGCCCGGTATCTCCACGAGGGTCGAGAACGTGAAGGCCGATCTTACGGCTCGGATCAAAATCCTCGACGGCGAAATTGAGCACGCGACCCACTTCGCCCCTACGTCGCCGCAGGCGTTCGCGGTTCGCGACGTCGCACGACCGACCGACATGCCCCCAATCATGCAATTCGAATGCAAGATGAAAGATGCCCCGTCGTTCGTGGCTCATAAAATTCATGCTGTGATGATCGGAGTTGCAGCGCATGAAGACAAAGAAGTCCTCGAGCCAGTCCGACCAGCGGAAGCCGAGCGCCTGCTCGTAATACGAGGCGGTCTTCTTCGCGTCGCCGACATATAGCGCGACATGGCCGAGCTTATCAGGAACAATGCCGGAATCGGCGTAGCCTCGCCTGGGCGCC
>Ga0207710_10000372_pt1 | contig 31303 bp, 22 predicted proteins | sample KBSS24metaG_FD_184400 | JGI IMG/M metagenome (GOLD analysis project Ga0207710, IMG submission 184400) | Switchgrass rhizosphere microbial communities from Kellogg Biological Station, Michigan, USA - KBS S2-4 metaG (SPAdes) (version 2) | ecosystem: Host-associated > Plants > Roots > Rhizosphere...
CCTCCGAAGAGCAGACGCGTGGCATTTGCCCGCCCACCTTCGCTGCTACGCACGAAGAGCGCCAGGTCGGGGTCGAGCAGGTAGTTGGCGCCCACCGAGTAGGATAGATAGCGGACAGTGTAGTTGACCGGCGAAGCAGCGCCTGTAGCGGCGATCGGTACCGACTGCTCCGGGATCTCTACTATGCCATCGTTGTTGACATCCAATGGCGTTGTACCCTTGGCAGCTGAAAACGTTCCGGACGCCTTGCTGATGTCGTAACGCACACTGCCATCGATGTTGAGCGGGCCGCCCTGCCAGTTCACCGCAAGGTAGGGTGCATCGATATCGTAGTGCAGGTGATACGAACGTATGCAGCAGTTGCCGAATATCGGCTCGCCATAGTTAACCAGACCTTGCTGCGTCGCCAGATTTCCGCGCGCATCGACCACGTCCAGCAGCGCAGGATTTTTTCCCTGAACCTGTTCGAGGTAGGTGTTCCAGTGCCAATCCATCAAGATGTTTTGGCGCGATTTGAAATAGCCGAGTGTTACGGCCGCGGACCCGGCGCGTTCATGCTCAAACAACCGGCTCAGCCGCAGGTCGTTCGCCGCATTTCCCAGATCATTGAGAGTCACATTGAAGAGCAGGGTCCGCACCGCCAGCCCGTTGCCGCTCAAATCCGCGGGATTGGTCACGGGCTGACCCGCCAGCGGACCCGTCGCATACCGCAAACCGGCGCCGGCGCCACCGATTTGCGCCGCCAGCGCTGAGGCTGCGTTGATTTCCGACGGATAGGGTCCCACAAAGCTGCCTGAAGTCGCGGCGACCCGGAACCGATCCTCCAGCCTCCAGCTCCCCGGCAGATCTGCACCTGCTTCCGCTCCCAAGACCCGGCTGTTGGAGTGGTACCCGTCAGCGACATCTGTCGTGATGCGATTCCCATTCTGGTCCACGGCAAGATCGCGTAGGAAATACGGCGACTGCATGGCGCCATGCAGAACGCTGAACCCGGGGAGTGACTGGAAATGAGGATCCGAATTCGTCCCGGTGAGAGAGATCGGTACGGGCAACCACACGGGCGCCCGGTCATTGAGTACCTTGAAGCTCAGGCGCACATAACCGCTGGCGTACTTGCGGGTGATGTTGCCCTTGATCTGACCGCCGGATTCCGCGGTGTAGCCCACATCCTTCGGGCCCTCACCGTTACGATAGAACCCGCCGACATGGAACATCCATTGATCGTTGAGAGGTTCGCCATAGTCGAAATCCAACCGCGTACGGTCGAAATCAACACCCCGGGTCAAGCTGAAGTTCCCGCCTGCAATCTCGCCTGTCTGACTTATGAAGTTGAAGACCCCGCCGGGCGCGTTGCTCGCGAACGTAGCCGCACTGCCGCCGCGGACTACCTCCAATCGAGCGACGTTGTAATCCGCCCTGACGAAGGTATCGGTGGTCGCGAATTCGATATCGCCGAAATCCAGCACCGGGAGTCCATCCTCCTGGAACTGCGTGAATTTGGCTCCGCCGCTGATTGGCAGCCCGCGCGTAGTAACGTTAGCGTTGCCCTCCCCGCCCGAGGCCTGCGCAAAAACCCCAGGGACGTCGCGCAGCATGTCAGCTGCGTTGGTAGGCGCCGACTCCTGTATCCGTTCAGGATCAAGCACGCTCACCGCCAGACTGGATCGAAGTTTGGAGCGCGGCGCAGCAGTTACTGTGATGACGGGTTCCTCCAGCGAGAGCGCGTCACCTCGCGTAAGCTCTCCCTCGGGCGCCGCTTGCGCGAACACCGTTGTCGCTATCGTCAAGGCAGCCGCTCGTCCTGGCAGCTTCAGACAGCATGAATGCATGACGCCCCCCCCTTTTGCGAGTCGGGAACTCGCTCGAGTCGGACATCGGCGCGCCTGATCGGCGCCTTCGGCTTTCAGCGCGGTCGAGCCATCGATCAAGGTCTCGCCACAGTACGTACTATATCTTGTTCTTCATCGACATCCGCTAGTCCGTAACCTGAACTACCCCTCCAGGAGTTCGCCAACCGCCCGATGTGCCTGATCGATCGCAGAGTCCGTATAAGCTGCGCCTCCGGCATCCGAATTGGCGATGGCGATGTGGCCAAATTTCGCCCGACCGATCACGTTGGGACGCTGATCCGGCGGCCCAACCGGCTCGAAAAGCGGGTTGAATTCGGGTGCATAGCCGTGCGGCCACCGGTTGACCGTGATCGCCTCGATGTCGCGGGCTGGATCAAAACCGCCGGGGCCCAGTGTGCGGGCCAGTTGGTCGCGAATATTGCGCTCGAAAGTCGCGAAAGGCGTTGCGAGCAACTCGGCGCGGCCGGCCTTGTTCTGCTCGTGTTCGGGGAGGCCCGGGGAAGTAGGAACTCGCACCATCCGCACGAGGATCGGGTCTTCCGGTGAGGAGGGGCTCGTATAGCTGCCGATATCGACCTTGGGATTCAATCCGAAGCTCGAGTGATACGAGCCCGGGGCATAAATGTCACTGACACCGAGCTTTTGGAAGGCTTGCCAATTGCGCAGAGCGACACTCGTGTACACCAGAGGAGCTTTCACGACCTGGTGCAACGCCGCCTTCTGTCTTTCCGGCAGTTCCGGGCACAGGTACGGAATAATTACGTTATAGCAAGCTAAAACGCAGTTGCGCCCCCGAACGACAAACGTCTTATTATCCCGGATATAACTGACGGCAACTTCGCGCGCAGCCGACGGCGATCCCGAGTTCACTACTCGCACCGCTGTACTATTGAGCCGCAGCCGCACCGCCGAGTCGGCTCGGTCGAGCAGCCGGTAATCCACCCGCGCCGTCACGATGTCCTCGGCGGTGCTGCCCGGGATTGAACCCGGAATCAGACTGCGCACCAACAAACGGGCAATCGTCGCGTTACCGTCCGGGAAATGGAGCTTTGCGGAACCCCCGGTCGCTGCGTAGCCCGACGGGGTGTAACCCATCTCGGGAATGATCCCCGGGCTGAGCTTTAAGCCCTGAAAGCCGGGGAACTCGAATGCCCAACAATCGAGCGCGGAAACTGCGTCGATTCCAACAGCCCACTCAGCGTGCGTTCGAGGTTGATAGAAGGCGATGACCGCCGGATCCACCTTGACGACGTCCCTGAGAAAGGCCAAATAGCTCATTTTCGCGAGGCGATGTTTCTTCTGCTCGGATGTGAGCCCGGGCAGATAATCGATGGACCGTATGTTCAATCGCAGGAAGTCCTGACGCGCCTTCTCCGAGAAAGGAGTGTCTGTTACCAGGCGCTCGAAAGGTTTCTGTTCAACGACGAGCTTGTCGGCCCCGAAAGTCTCCTTGTCGAAGAACATCCCCCGATGCAGGCCATGTTCGGAGTAATACTTCGGGTGCGAGACCTTCCTGCTGAGCGCGGCCACATCGATTCCCAACTCCCTGATCAGGCCCGCAGCCGCCGCATCGTACGGACGGGGGCTGTCGATCAGCAGGGTCCCTCCGTTGAGCAGCAGCGTTCGATCACCTATCTGGAACTCGTTGCGCTTGGCGTGCCCACCGAAGTCGTCGTGATTGTCCAGAATCAAGATACGAGCGCGGGGGGAGGTTCTCGCGCGATAGAAGTACGCCGCTGACAGTCCGCTGATTCCGCCACCCACGACGACCAGGTCATACATCTCGTCAGTATTCGAGCCAGGCTCTGGCTGGCGGCCATCGCGCAAGGCGTGCGCATTCTCGAAGGCGCCCGGATGACTGCCTCGCAAGCCGGTCAACAGAGGCGGATAGTATCCTGGACGGTCCTGGGCCGGCACACCAGCTTCCAACTCAGCCCCGTAGGCCTTCAGCAGGGGCCCTGTCAGGGCAGTGGCCGCTCCGACCAGCGCCCCCTGGAGGAAATCGCGTCGGGGGATGGCGCGATCCTCCCCCAGGCTGCGTGAATTACGCCTCATAAACAGTCTTACCCCCTGTCACTGTCCGCACAATTTTCACGTCCTTGATCTTATCGGGTGCGATGGTATGCAAGTCATCCGCCAACACCACGTAGTCGGCCAGTTTGCCGACAGCGATGGATCCCTTGATATGTTCCTCATGAGAGGCATACGCGCCATTGAGCGTGTTGATCTGCAACGCCTCTGCGACGCTCACGCGTTGCTCCGGTCCCCAAGTCTCCCCATTCCACCCGGTCCGCGTGACCATGCCCTGGATACCCATCAGAGGCGCGAAAGGTCCCGGTGGAAAGTCCGATCCGGCCGCCGCAATGACGCCGGCATCAATAAAGGACCGGTAAGCCATCGACCGCCGCATCATGTCCTTGCCGTAGAAATGAAACTTATCACTGTTGTAGTAGGCATAGGTGGTAAACGGTGCCGGTACCGCACCCAGCGCCTTGATCCGCCGGATGAGCGAATCTGTAATCAACGTGCAGTGAGTGATCTGCGGCCGCGTATCGGGTATGGGAAGCTTCTGTTGTGCCCTCTCCAAGGCAGTCAGTACGGCATCAATCGCCACATCGCCATTGGCGTGACAATTAACCTGAATGCCCACGCTATGCATCCGCAGCACCCAGGCATCCAGGGCATCCTGCGTCTCGGTGACATTGCCCTTGTAGCCTGAAACCATTCCCGGATACGGCACACTCAAGGCCATCGTGCGCTCCGAGAACGAGCCGTCCGCGGTGTGCTCGACAGTTCCTCCAATCCGCAGCCACTCATCTCCCAACCCGGTTCGAACGCCCGACTCGATCAGGTCATCGAGCTGACGGCCGGTCACGGCAAAAAAAACCCGATGCAACAACTCGCCCTGTGCCCGGATGGCCTCGATGCTGCGCAGCGCATCAGGACCGTCAAAGTGCTCATGGTGCACGCTCGTCAGCCCGTAGCGGACAAACTGCTTGGAAATGTGCGCGAGCGCAGCGCGCCCGCGTTCCAGCCTCTCCTCGGCCGTCAACTGAGGCCGTTGGCCAACCTTGTCGAAGACGACGCGAGCGCTGTCGGTCACCCGACCATTGAGATTGCCAGAGGCATCGTGATCATATGTTCCGCCGGGCGGGTTGACCGAGTGCCGAGTCAAGCCTGCCAGTTGCAGCGCCTTGCTGTTGTAAAAGGTGGTGTGGCCCCCACGATGGTGAACGGCGACGGGATGATCGCTGGAGACCTTGTCCAGATCGTGCACATCTAGCTCACGGTCGTCCTTGACCTTGGTGTCGTCGAAGAAAAAACCCTCGACCCAGAACCCTGGCGGAGTCTGCAGCGCCTTGGCGCGCAGCTTGTCGATGATGCTGGCGATCGACACGATTTCGACCTCGAACGGATTCCCTACAATCACCTCATACAACAACTGATCGCCGACAGCGTGATTGTGGCAATCGATGAACCCGGGCACGACCGTCATCTGCTGAGCATCGACAGCTTTGGTGCCTTTGCCGATCAGGGCGCGGATACTTTCATTGCTGCCCACCGCGAGGAACCGCCCACCCTTGACCGCAAACGCCTCCGCCCGGCTCATCCCCGGCTCCACCGTATAGACTCTTGCATTGAAGACCACGGTGTCCGGCTCGTTTGAAGCGAGCGTCTGCGCGGCCCACAGCCTGCGGGCGCCGGCGGCAGCCAACAGCCCGGCGCCCGTCAGTCCGAGCGCCTCTCGTCTCGTGACGGTCGAGCTTTTCATTTTGCTGGCCCCTGGCGATCGTAGACCACCTTCCCACCGACAATGGTCAACTCCACCTTCGTGCTCAGCAGCTTCTGCGGCGGGCTCGTCAGCGGGTCGGTATCCAACACAATCATGTCAGCAAGCTTCCCGGCTTCGAGCGTGCCCTTCGTTTTCTCTTCCCAAGTCATGAACGGACCGTTGGCCGTGTACATCCGCACTGCGTCCTGGATACTTACGGCCTCTTCCGGACCGTAAACCCGCCCGCTTTGCCCCTTGCGGGTGACGGCAGTGTAGAGCGCCACCATTGGGCCGATCGGCAGGTTATCCGAGCCAAAAGCGATAAACAGGTTGTACTTCTTCCAGGGCGTCATCACTGAGTTGGTATGCTGCAGGCGCCAGTCGTCCAGCGTGGCTGCATATCGGGCCTCGAGCGTGTACGTGAAATTCGGCTGCTGAGCGATGTAGATATGGTCGTGCGACATCGTGCTCATCGTCTCGGCGGGCGGCATGACGGTGAAGTGATCGAGGAACCAGCGATGGTCCTTGTTGATGCCCACGATATTGTTGAGGGATTTCGAATAGGCGTTGACCGCCTGCACAATCGCCGCGTCACCTATCGCATGCAGTCCCACCTGCCATCCCAGGCGGGCGCATGTGTCCGTGAGCTCCTGGAGCTCGGCGTCGGTATAGCGTCCCTTGCCCCTGAATCCAGGCATGCCCTTGTAATCGACCAGCGTCCAGGCGGTGGGTCCCGTAAACCCTCCATCGACCGCCGACTCACCAATCGCACCGATTCGCAGACGCTCGTCCCCATAGCCCGTATGATGCGGATAGGCCTTGAGCCGTTCGGCACCGGGATAGCTGATATACATGGCCATGCGCGGGAGATCTGCGCCCTGTTCGGCATACACGGCTTGCATTCTGCGAAAGGTGGCTTCGCCGCCCGGCGAGGCGATTCCGCCTTGACCCACGGGCTCATCATCGATTGAGCCGGTGGCCTCCATCAGGCTCGTAATACCGAGCTCGAGCAGCCCCTTCAGCTTGGCCACATAACTGCCGCGAATCTCCTCCCACCGCAGGCCGGGAATATGACTCGAGACCAGGTCGAAACGCTCGCGAATGATCCCATTCAACTCGCCGTCGGCCGTATGTTCGATGAGCCCGTGCTCGGGTTGGGGTGTATCGCGCGTAATCCCGGCGATCTTCAGGGCGACCGTGTTGCTGACCGCGGAGTGGTGGCCGGCGCGGGCCAGCATCACCGGGTTTGACGGTGCGGCGACATCCAGATCCGCGCGTACCGGATTGCGCTTTTCCGCAAACTTCGCCTCATCCCAACCGGAGCCGGTCACCCACTCACCGGGCCCCAACTCCCGCGCCTTGGCGCGCACGGCGTCCTGCAACTCCTTGATGGAGTGGATCTCGTTCAGATCGAGATCGCGCCGGCCCTGGGGAATGATGTGCACATGAGTATCCATGAACCCCGGCAACAGCACCCGCCCCTTCAGATCGAGGGTCCGGGCAGCACGATAACGCCGCGCGAGCTCGGGACCGCCCACCGCCAGAATCCTTCCGTCCTTGATTGCAAGGGCCGATTGGATCGAGAAATCCTTGTCGAGTGTCAACACCCTGCCGCCGGTGATGAGCAGATCGGCGCGCTGAGTTTCCCCGCACGCATAGGGCACAACCAGCATTCCAGCGCAGAGCATGGTCGCAAAACGCATCATCATTGCGGCCCCATTACCACCCCTCATAACAGCTGTTATAAGCGCATCGCGGTCGCAATGTCCATCGACTCCAAACTATCACCCGACTGTATCGCAAGCAGTCGCTGTACAGTCTGAACTCAAAGCGCCCGGGGTGGCAGGTCCATAACCGAACCGTCGTAGGTCAGCTGGACGATGATTGTCGGAGACGCGAGCGTCGGTCCCGGAAGCGCAAGTCTGAACCCACCAGGTTGTGCACGTTGCACCGGCAGATCAGCCGCTGCACCCAGCACACGGGCTCGCAGGAGCCTCGGACCGGCTGGAAACTCCGGCACGACGATGCTTCTGAGCGGCGAAGCTCCTTCCGGTCCAGGCAACACATGGAGAAATATGGTCTTGCCGACACGTGTCGAGCCCATCTGAGCCGACGGAAGAAACGGCCCGCCTCGAGTCCCATAGATCGTCTTCCCGTGACTTTGCAGCCAACGGCCTAACTCCTGCAAACGCGCGATCTGGTCCGCGGGGATATGTCCAGTAGGCGCGGGCCCGACGTTCAGCAGGAGATTCCCATCGCGCGCCGCTGTGTTGGTCAGCAGCAGAACCAACTCCTGGAAGGACCGTGGCCGCGCGTCGGGTTGGTAGCCCCACGCACCTGCGAGTGTCACACACAGTTCCCAGGGCTGAACGTTGTCGAACCCCCCGAGCCGGTCGGCGCCTTCGCGCGTTCGCCAATCTCCGGGCGCGGAGGTTCGATCGTTGATGAGAATCTGCGGCTGCAGTTGGCGGAGGCGCCCGATGACGAGATCGTCCTGCCATGAGAAGGCCCCGCTGTACGGCTTGCCGCGATCGCGTGACCTCCACTTCGCGCCGTCGAACTCGATGCCACCAAACCCGAGCCACTGCTCCCCTCCGCCATCAAACCAGATCAGGTCGAGCTTGCCGTAGCCCGAAGCGAGTTGCGTCATCTCCTGATGATATTGGTCTCGCATCGCCTCGGCGGACTCCAGATACAGATCGGGGAAGAAGTAGCCGGGAAAGCGCCAGTCGAGCGGCGAGTAATACAACCCGACGCGCATCCCCTCGCCTCGCGCCGCATCCACGAACTCCCGCACGATGTCCTGGTGCGCGGCGGTTCGCACCGAATTGAACTCGTTTGCGTGTGAGTCGAACAGCGCAAAGCCGTCGTGATGACGGGCGGTCAACACCATGTACTTCATTCCGGCCTGCCGCGCGACTCTCGCCCACTCCTCAGGCCCCTTCGGGTCGGGTGTGAAACGATCGGCGAGCTTGGCGTACTCGCGCTGAGGAATCTGTTCGCTGAACCTCGCCCATTCGCCATGGCCCGCGACGGAATAGACGCCGAAGTGAATGAACATTCCAAACCGGGCCTCGCGCCACCAGGCCACGCGGCGTTCCGCCTCCGGTCCGGTATGCACTTCGGACAGTCCGAACGGTGGTGGCGGCAGTGGCTGCGCGGCATGCGCCGCCCCGCCCAGGCCAACGCCCACCAGTAAACCCAGAACAAGGGAGCGGATATAGCGCATGAGATCTTTCAAAGAAACGCTCGAGCAGCGGGGCCGCCTGAAACGATACCAGAGCAACACATGCCGGGGATGATGCCTTTGTATAGCATTCCAGCATGGCTGATAGCCTCCCCCTACTATCCTGCCCCCCGCCGAAGCACGCGGACCTCAGTCTCCACGCGCTCTGAGCCACGCCATCGTCAGGATCGCCGTCGCGAGCACCGAAAGTATGATGGGCGGCCAGAAGAAATAGGCGACCTGGAGAGCGGCTGTCGCGATATTCGCGATCACCAGCACGCCCAGCAACCTCTTGATGGAGGATGCGCCGTCCGCAATGTCCGCGAGGAACCAAAGCAACGCCGCTTCCATGACGAAGGTGACTCCGGCCATGTGTCCGAAACCGACGTGGAAGTCCCAATAGCTGCGCATGAAGCCAAAGACCGGATAGCTGGTCTTCGCTGCCGCTGACAACGCCTCCAGTGCATGGCCCTCGACTCCAATGACCCAAGGCGAGAAGAACCAGTGGCCTACTGCAAACAGCAGGAAGATCACCGCGTCGATTCTCAGAAGTCGCGCTACAGTCATCTTTGCATCCTCATTTCCTCCAGCCCGTGGGACATCGTCGCTAGACTTTTACGGGGCCTCTGTCGGTTAGGACTGAGTGGTTTTCCACTCCCGAGCCCGTCGATTTGATGAAACCCGCGAGGCCGTGTTCGCGGATCCAGACTGGGGAATCGGGCGCGAATTGCGGCTCCGACGGAAACGGGCCGCGCAATTCGCGGTCGTAACGCTTTAAGTTGAAGCCGGGACTGAGCGGGGCCACCGCCAACAGCGCCAGCTCGCGAAGTCGGTTCCCAAGCGTCCGCCGGTTGCGCGGCAGCGCCGCATAGCGACGCGCGATTGTCTCAAAGTCCTCGGCAGGGCGGCCGGTTACTTCGAGCACGTCGTTGGTGGGCGCGCCCAACTCGAAGGCACCGCGCAGATGATCCTCGATGTAGTAGCGGACCCCACTGAACACACCAATCGGGTAGCCGTCCAACCGGGCGGCTTTCATGAACAACCAAGCGGGTGCCGGCACAACCCGGACTGTCCGCCCGACGGCGCGGCCGATTGCGAGGGCCATGTCCTGCGCGCCCAGAAGTGTTGGTCCCGTGGGCCGGTAGCGCTTCCCGTCGTGCCGCGCAGGGTCCTTTAAGGCCGCGACGGCGACGCGCGCGATGTCCTCGTTCGACGGGGGCGCGTTGCGGCTGTCTCCATAAGGCCAGGGGAAGACGCCGAGTTGCACGGCCGAACCCATCGCCGCGAAATATACCTCGGCGAAGAAGCCCGGGTTGACGATCGTATGCGCGATCCGAGGCATCATCGTGAACAACCGATCGACCAGCCAGTGTTGGCGTGTCATGAGCGAGGGATGCGAGGGGCTTGCCAACCACTGAGTGAGGCCGACGATGTGTTCGAGCCGCGCTTCCTGGGCGGCGACGGCGAAGGCAACCGCCCCTTGGATCATGTACGGCTCGAAAGGGGGACAATAATAAGCGCGCTGCACGTCTTTCAGCGCATCGGCCACCCGTTCGATATCACACATCTCGGCGACCGCGATCTCGGCCCCCTGCTCCCTGAGCCGCTCGCTGCGGCCATCCTGTCGATGTACCAACGCGCGCACGGGATAGCCAGCCTGCAGAAGCTCGCTGACAACGACGCTGCCCGTCTTTCCAGTCGCACCTGTCACGAGAATTCGTGGCTTGATCATGATTGCCTCCGTCCAGGCTGCAATGAGAATGAACCGCAGCTTGGTACCGCTCGGTACCGCCGCTTGGCGCCAGTGTGGTACTATTGAGTACCCATGTCAAGCAGGAAGAAGATGGCGACGGGATCAAAACACCGCCAGGCAAGCGGCGAGGAGGTCGATGCGCGAGAGCGCATTCTCGACGCGGCGTTCGGAGCGTTTATGCAGAATGGTTACGCGACGACGAGCACGCTCGAGATCGCCACGCGCGCGCGGGTGTCGAAACGGGAGCTTTACTCGTTGGTGGGCAATAAGGAGAAAATGCTCGCCGCTTGCATCATGGAGCGCGCGCGTCGACTACGGGTGGCCGCAGACCTGCCCAAACCGCGCAATCGCGAGATCCTCATGGAGGTGTTGGCTGGCTTCGGGACGCAGCTCCTGCGTGAGGTCACCGATCCCGCGGTCCTCGCGGTATTCCGACTTGCTATCGCCGAGGCGATCAATGCGCCCCAGGTGGCGCAGACGCTCGACTCGATCGGCCGCGAAACTACCCGTGTCGCCTTGCGCAAGATCATGTCTGAGGCTCAGGAGGCTGGCCTGCTCAGCGGCCGCCCCGCCGAGCTCGCTGACCAATTCAGCGCGCTACTGTGGCGTGATTGGATGATTAGCTTGTTGCTCGGTGTTGCCGAGCGACCCAGCCCCCGCGAAATCGCGGACCGCGCCTGGGATGCGGCGCTGTCCTTTGTGCGGCTTCATCTAATCGAGCCCCGTCGTTGAAAGAGCCGACACCGATCTACCGGCATCAAGGCAGCATCAGCGTCCGCTGAAATTCAGCCGAGCAGCTCGTTGACGGCCCGGCTGGCCTGGTCGATGGCCGAATCCGTGTACGCCGCACCACCGGCGTCTGAATTGGCGATGGTGATTCGGCCGAATCGGGCCCGGCCTCTGACATAGGGTCGTTGCTCCGGCGGCCCGTCCGGATCAAACAGGGGGTTGTATTCGGGCGCGTAGCCATGAGGCCAGCGGTTGACCGTGATGGCCTGGATATCGGTCACGGGATCGAATCCACCCGGCCCGAGCATCCGCGCGAGCTGCTCGCGGGTGTTGCGCTCGAAATCGGCGAACGAGGTACCCATCAACTCCGCGCGCCCCGCCTTGTTCTGCTCGTGCTCCTTGAGCCCGGGCTTGCACGGAGTGCGCATCATTTCCACCAGAATCGGCTCGTCCGGCGATGCGCTGCTGCGATACGCGCCTATATCGACCTTAGGATTGAGCATCAGGAACGCGTAGTAGCTTGCTGGCGCGATCACTTGGGCAATACCGAGCTTCTTGAAGGGCTGCCAGTTGCGCAGCGCTACGCTCGTGTAAACCAAAGGAGTCTTGACCAGCTCGTGCAGAGCTTGTTTCTGAGCCGCCGGCAGCTCGGGGCACAGATGCGGAATCATCATGTTCCAACAGGCCAATATACAACGGTTAGCCCGTACGACTTGCGGCCGCCCGTTGCGCATATAGGTGACATCAACGCCGGTTGCGGTAGCGGGCTCGCCAGCGTGCTGAACTCGAACGACAGTGCTATTCAAACGCAACCTGACCTGAGAATCGGGGCGATCGAGCCGACCGTAGTCCACTCGGGCTGTAACCACATCCTCGGCTGTATGTCCAGGCACCCCCGCCGGAACTAGATTACGGACCAACAAGCGCGCAATCGTGGCATTGCCGTCAGGGAAATGCAGTGTCTTGGAGCCACCGGTGTCCACATAACCGCTCGGTGTATATCCCATCTGCGGTATGGAGCCCCGGTTCAGACGCATTCCTTTGAACCCCGGCATCTTGATGGCCCAGCAATCAAGAGCGGACACCGCATCGATACCCACTCCCCAAAGTCCATGCGTCCGGCTCTGGTAGTACGCAACGGTCAATGGGTCAGCCTTGACGATGTCGGTCAAGAACGTGCGATAGCTGATCCGCGCGAGCCGGAGCTTCTTCTCCTGGGAGGACAAACCCGGCAAATAGTCGGTTGATCCTTCCTGGATCTTCGCGATCTCCTCGCGCACGCGTTGCGGTAGCGGACTTCCGGCCAGCATCCTGGCAACAGGAGCGCTCCCCTCCCCAACAGCGAGGTAATCCTTGCCGAAGGTCTCCCGGTCGAGGAAAACGCCCACGCGCAAACCCATCGAATCATAGAAGTCGGGGTGTTCGACTTTCGGACTCAACCCCGCGACGTTGATTCCCAACTCCCGGATCAGACCTTCCGCGATGGGACTGTACGGCCGCGGGCTGTCGATCTCGAGCGTGCCTCCATTCATCAGGTGCATCCGACCGGCCAACTCGAATTCATTGCGTTTCGCGTGACCGCCAAAGTCATCATGATTATCCAGGATGAGGATGCGGCCGGCGCTCGGGTTGCGCGCGCGGTAGAAATGCGCCGCGGCCAACCCGCTGATACCCGCACCGACAATGACGAGGTCGTATGACTCCTGTTTGTCCGATGCCTGCCCCACGGCGGTGCCGTCCCGCAGCGCATGGGCCGCTTCAAACGATCCTGGATGGCTGCCTCGTAGACCCGTACGACGGGGTGGATAGTACCCTGGCAGGTCCTGGGCGGCCGCTGGATCGGGCTCGTCGGCATAAGCTCGTAGAAATGGACCGCTGAGCATGGTTCCAGCGGTGACCAACGCACCTTGAAGAAAGTCTCTGCGGGGAATCCTGCGATCCTCTCCCAGCTCGCGCCCTCGACAGGAGCGTTTTCGGTTACTGGACATGGGAACTCTCCAACGCCCCAATGTGCTGCAGTACCCCATCGAGCGTCCCCAACAACACGTCGGCATCCCCTCGCCGGAAGGGCAGCGGCGGACGGATTTTCAACACATCCCCCTTGCGCCCGGCAGCCCCGATCAGAACTCCGGCACGCCGCAAGTCATTCACCACACGGGTGGTGACTTCTTTGCTCGCCATCTGCACGCCCAGGAAAAGCCCGGCACCGCGAACCTCGCGGATCGTGGGATACCGCTTTGCAAGCGACAGCAGGCCCTGCTGCACATAGCCGCCCGTTTCGCGCGCATTCTCGATGAGCTTCTCCTGTTCCAGCACGTCGAGCACGGCGAGCGCAACTTCACATGCGACGGTGTTTCCACCGAACGTGTTGAAATAGCGATGTTGCCGCGCAAACTCGCCCATCACCTCCGGCCGCGCCACGAGCGCCGCTACCGGATGACCATTGCCCATGGGTTTCCCCATCGTAACGAGGTCCGGCACCACGCCGTGCCTTTGAAACCCCCACATGCCCTCTCCCGTACGGCCGAACCCCGGCTGCACTTCGTCAGCGATGAACAGGCCACCCGCCGCATGAATTTCCGCAGCGGCGGCCGCGAGAAACCCGACCGGATGGGATGCGACCCCATCGCTGCCAAAGATAGTATCGACCAACAGGGCCGCCGGTTGCACGCCCGCAGCGCGCATCCGGGCGATACATTCGCGCACCCGTTCCGCAAATTCCGTGGGACCGCGGAGCCCAACGGGCGCCTCAACCGTAAAGACCTCCGGAGCCGTCGCGACCCCCGTCACGGGCGACATTCGTGACAGTGTTTCGGTCGTCCCGTGGTAAGCGCCCGCGGTGACGATGAAACCAGTCCTTCCGGTGGCGACCTTGCTGATGCGCACGGCCAGATCGTTCGACTCACTGCCGCTGCAGGTGAACGTGACCGATGCAAGCTCGCGCGGCATGGTCGCGAGCAGACGTTCCGCCAGCTCGACCGGCCTGTCGGTAATATAACGGGTGTGCGTGTTGAGCGTAGCCGCTTGCCGCGCAAGTCGCTCGACCACCCGTGGATGGCAATGCCCGACGACCGGTACATTGTTGTAACAGTCAAGATACCGGCGTTCCTCGGCATCGTACAACCAGACACCTTCACCGCGAACAACATACACCGGCTCCTCATAAAAAAGCCGGTAGGTTGGCGCAAGCACACGATCGCGCCGCGCGAGCATCTCACCTGCGGATGAAACGGTCGACATATGCGCCTCGATAGGTGAGTTGGACTGGGACACCAGGCGTCGCGCGAGCTCGATCCGCCAGCCGAAGTAGGCCGCATCGAAAGCTGCAAAGTGCCCGCCGGAGGACTCCCCCGCCCGACGCCACGCCGTCAACACGCAGTTCAACACGGTCCGGCCGGCAATCAACCAGTTGAGCAGGGCCAGCTCCTCCTGGAGCAGCGGTTCGACTTCACAATACGCCTCGACGAATTCCCGGATAGCGTCCAGTGCGGTTTCCGGCGTACCGAGTTGCCCCGTCACGCCAACGGCTACGTCCGCAACCAATGCAGTATGCACGGCGTCGCCAAAATCGATGATGCCCACCACACGCGACTCATCGTCCGGGTCGACGAGAATATTGCGTGCATTGAAGTCATTGTGGACAAACTGATGACGCAACCTGGCCAGCCGTGGTGCGATTTCGGCCGTGAAGCGGCCTATGAAATCCTGCAGAAATTCTGGATTGGGCAGCCCGGGAACCTGCGGGATCACTCCCGCCAGCTTCGGCACCTGCGCAATATCCCAAATGACTTCACGCCGGGCGGCAACATGTTCGAAAGTCCGCAATGCACCGCCGAGGCGGGCGAGCAACTCCCCACACGCCCGCCGTTGCCCGAAGCAGCGTGTTGTTGACATCAGCAGCTTGCCGGGCAGGTATGTACAGAGCGTTGCAATCCGTACCGCGCCGCCTGCGTCGTTGAACGTGACTTGAGAGTGTCCTTTGCGAGTGCGGACGAGGCGAGGCACGGGGAGTTCCGCGGCAACGCGCTCGAGATGTGTCAGAACGGCGGGCAACAAGTCGGCTGTCGCGGCGATTTCACCCGGAGGGAAGACCTTCAAGACATAGCCGGGGCCCTCATCAGCCTGCAGGCGGAAGTTGTCGTCCCGATCCCCGGTCAGTCGCCCCGCCCGCACGCGGATACCGAAGCACTCGAGCACAAGCGCCTCTACGAAGTCAGGCTCGAGCGGTACGGCTGCCATTGGACAGGCATACTATGAGAGGGTCTTGCTGTTTCGCAACTATATTGCCACATTTTGGTTTACTGTCCCGATCCGGCAACAATGAGCGGAAACCATGATGTCCATGACCTTTGCCCGCGCCAGCCATCCGGCGGCGGGTCTCTCTGGCCGGCCACCGCTGTGGATGAGCGCGGCCCTGGGGCGCATTTGCACACTTGCCGTGTGCCTCGCAATCTCATGGGGGCCTGCGCTGGCGAGTGGCCCTGAGCTGGAAGTGCCCAGAGTCATTCCCGTGCCGCCCACGCAGGCCCGCCCCCTGTCATCGGCCGTGCGGGCGGGAACCGAGTATGCGGACCTGGCAGCGGCGGGCTATGTCGAGGAGGAGTTTTATCTGCAGGGAATCGCTCCCGCCATCACTGCAGCCGGCGAGTCCGTGTTCAGCGTGCCCTACATCACGCGCATCCTGGTACGAAGGCCCAAGGATCCGGTGCGATTCAACGGGACCGTGGTAATCGAGCCGTTCACCTGGATCGGCGAGCGCGGTGCCGGCTGGATCCTGACCAAGGACTACCTGCTCCGCAATGGCTACGCGGAGGTGGGTTACACGTTGAATACTCGTCTCAGCGCTACTTGCAGATATCGACTCTTGGGTGCGCGAAGGCAAACCCATGCCTCGTGCGCCCCGGGTCCAGCGCAAAGGCACCGAGGTCGTTCGCAATCCCAACACCGGCAACCTCCTCGGAGGGGTCCGCCCGCCCTGGATCAACGTACCCGCCGCGGTGTATATGACCGAAGCGGAGACGCATTGCGGGTTGGTCTATGACACGAAGATTCCCTACAACGCGCAGCGGCTTCGCACCCTGTACGGCAACTTCCCCGGTTATCGGCGGCGGTTCGAACGGGCCAAACTCGAGGCCATCCAACAGCGGTTCCTGTTACCCGAGGATGCAAGCAAGGTGCGGCCGATCGCCACGGCGGAGGACTTTCGCGAGCATTGCTTGGGGGCGCCGATTTCGCATTGGCCGCTTTGTCGCGCACTTCCATTTACCAAATGCGCACGCGCTGAGCCGGTGGCAGGTAACTCTTGTCGGAAGGCCGTACACCAAACGCTCCATACCAATCATCGATGTTGCGCAGCGGTGCATTGGTACGTATCACCGCGGGTGCATGCGTATCCACCGCGATCTGATCGCGAAGCGCGTCGTCTCGCTGTTTTTGCCGCCAGCGCTGAGCCCAGCCTAGAAAAAGCCGCTGATCGCCGCTGAGACCGTCGAGCACCGGAGCCTGACCGGCGCCAAGTGAGGAATGATAAGCATCGAGCGCCACCAGGACTCCCCCGAGATCGGCAATGTTCTCACCCAAAGTCTGCCGCCCATTGACGTGAAGTCCAGGCAGGACTTCATAGCCGTCGAACTGATGCGCCAGTTGCTCGGCGCGCTGCTCGAACTGCTTGGCATCGGCTGCAGTCCACCAGTCCCGCAGTCGCCCGCTCGCATCAATTTTGCGGCCCTGATCGTCAAAGCCGTGGGTGATTTCGTGGCCAATGACCGCTCCGATCGCCCCGAAGTTGTGTGCAGCATCCGCTTGCGGATCAAAATACGGCGGCTGCAGGATCCCCGCCGGGAAAATGATGAGGTTTTCTGATGCGATATTGAAAGCGTCTACCGTTTGCGGAGTGATTTTCCAATCGAACGGACCCCACGCGCTCTTATCGATGGGTTGCCCCAGAGTAGCGCATTGAGTAGCCCAGTCGAAGGCCATGCTGCGTTTGACGTTGCCGTAAAGGTCCTTGCGATCGATCAACAGCCCGGAATAATCGCGCCATCGCTCGGGATAGCCGACGAAGACGCGCATGGCAGCCAGTTTCGCCAGCGCTTGCTGTTTGGTCACATCGCTCATCCAGTCCAGCGATTCAATGCGCCGTGCCATGGCACGGCGCAACTCTACGATGAGTAGCTCCATGTGCTGCTTCGCGGTGGGGGTGAAGTGCGCCGTCACATAGAGATGACCCAGGGCCTGGCCCAAGCTGGCATCGATGAGATCCACGCCACTTTTCCAGCGAGCGGGCAGTTCGGCGACACCCATTTGTGCCGTCCCGTGAAACGCGAAGTGGTTATCGACGAAACGCCGCGAGAGAAAGGGCGAGGCATTGTCTATGGTATGAAATGTTTGCCACGCCTTGAGCACGGCGAGTGTCGAGTGTGCGTAGAGGTCGGCGATCGCTACGACCGCCGATTTTTCGGCGAGCACTATGCTGGGCGTGCCGCGCGCTCCCAGTGCATCTAGGTACCGACGCCATGCAATCCCAGGGGCTACGGCTTGGAGCGCAGTGACCGTCGTCGGGTTATAGGTCGCGGCGATATCGCGGCGCTGGGTTTGCGACCAACTTACTTTGGCGATGTCGGTTTCCAAGCCGACGATCTTTGCGGCATTGGCCTCAGGTGCCGCGTAGCCGACCAGACGCAATGTTCGGGCAATATAGTCGCGATACGCAGTTTTCTGCGAATTGAACGCGGGGGATATGTAGTAGTCAGGATTGCGCAGATCGAACTCGGGTTGGCCGATATAGAGTACCTGCGTCGGCGACTTGGCATCAGGTTCGATGCGCAGCCAGAACAGCGAGCTGCCAAAACCCGCAGGCGCGGACGCCATCAAGGTTAGGAATTCGTCTTTGTTTGCGACCTGCGCTATTCGGTCCAAGTCTGCGCGCAGGGGCGCTGCATCGAGAGACTCGATCGACGCCTCGTCCATGAAGCTGCTGAAGAGACCTCCGATGAGTGCTTTTTCCGGGTTATCACCCTGCTTGGTGCTGTCTTCAATGATCACGCGTAGTTGCTCGCGTACCTTTGCTGACATTTCCGTGGTGGAGCCGGTCTTTGTTTGATCAGGGGGGATTTGCGCCTGCGCGTACCAGCTGCCCAGCGCGTAACGGAAGAAATCGTCTCCCGGCCGCACCCTTGTGTCCCGGGCGCTGAGATCTACACCTGAGGGCTTGGCGCCCTGTGATAGCGCCGGCACTGCTAGCGCTGCACCCAATAAGACTGCCGCCGCCGCTCGGGCAATTCGGCGCGTCATTTGCGATTCCCCTGCACGAGATGCTCCGACCGCCTCCGAAAGTTTTTCACAGGCATTCATTCCTTTTTTGCACAGCTTCAATAGCGCCCGCGTGATCGTCACCATGGCCGGGATAGCCGCAAGCGCTTCCGATTGCCGCCTGGTTGGAGACACACCCTTAACCAAGGGTTTAAAGTGAACGGAAAATATTGCCGGCTGAAGAATCGTCGTTCGCGAATGCGCCCTCTCGACCCTCAGCTGCCGGTCGCGCCTGCCTACAAGGCGCCGTAAACCTCAGACGACAAAAGAGATCTGGCGCTTCTGCCAGAACGCCGGAAGCTGATCGAGCAATGCATGCACCTGGGGAATGTGTTGGTACGCCAGCCAGAAAAACAGCACCGTGAAGCCGAGCCAGAACAGTTCCGAGATCGCAGCCCACGGTCCGTAATACGGCCCCCACGCATGGTGCGCGCCGTGCCGGGCTGCGCGCAGCGGCGCCGTCAACACGAAGTAGATCGCGAACAGGACGAGCAGAGAGCCCCAACGCGGCAAATCTGCCGGCAGCGACCAGCCGAAAATCGTGCCGGTCATCGCCGCCGAGATCATGACCAGAATCCATGCAACGAACATCGCGGCATTGATGATGGCGAACACGGGCAATGAGATTCCGGCCATGGCCTGCCCGAAATGTCCCATTGGGGGCGGGCCTCCGGCCATCGCGCCGTGTGCCTGCTCGGCCATGTGCCGCTCCCAGTGCCGGCCCCAATGTCTGTGGCGCTGCTCGTTCCGGCTTCGCTGCCAGACGCGTTGCTGTCGTCGCCACGTTCGCCGCCACTCGCGTAACGCCCTCGCAGTATGCAGGTTGGCCTGACCGAGCAGCTCTTGCGCTTTCAGACGCAATCCGTAAGCGGCCGCCCGTTCTTCGGGCGTGTCGGCGTACGGGATAACGATCGCCATGATCAGGTATGCGAGTATCCAGGCGCCGAACGTGGCGAAGGCGAGAATCACGAACACGACCCGAACGACCGTGACGTCCATATCGAAGAACGCCGCGATACCCTTGCAGACACCGGACAGCATCGCGCCTTCGCGAATCTGATAGAGCCGCTTCGGTGCGCCCTTCTCGTCGGCCCGCTTCTTCGCGCCTGTGCCGGCAGATGTCTCGGCCTCTGCAGTCGACTCGGGGGTCTCGACCGGCCCCATTTCCAGGATGATGGTTTCGATCTCAGCCGCGGTCACCACCGTCTTGTTCGGGCCGAGGTAGCGGCCACACTTCTCGGCTACCGCCTGCTCCAGGTCGGCCATGACCTCGACGCTATCCAGGTTCGTCTGCAGGCGGCTCTCGGCGCGCTCCAGATAGGCGCGCAGCGCCTCGTAACCCGGTTCTTCGAGCTGATAGGCATTGCCGTTGAGATTGACGCTGACCACTTTCTGCATGCTACTTCTCGAGTTTGGCCAAGGTTCGATTCAACTCTTTCCAGTAGTCGTTAAGGGCAGCGAGCTGCGCGCGGCCCTCCGCCGTCAGCTTGTAGTACTTGCGTGGCGGGCCGGCGTCGGATTCCTTCCATTCGTAATCGACGAGCTGCTCCCGGCGCAGCTTGCTCAGCAACGGATACAGCGTCCCCTCCTGCGTCGCGAACTCCGTATCCCTCAACAACTTCAGCATGTCCGCGACATACACCTTGTCTGCCGCAATGATCTTCAGGATGACGAGCTCGAGAAGGCCCTTGCGAATCGGAGTCAGTTTTTCACTAATGGGTATTGGCAATTAAGCTACCTTTGTTACGCAAGGTACCAGTGCGCACCAACTGAGTCAAGGATGGAGACGTTCTGCGTCAGGATTGTGCCCTCTGAAGAGGGTGGTCCCAATGGGCGTGACGGTCCAGCTATATGACGCCCAGGCGATTAACAGCCGTGCGGAGGAGGCGCATTTCAACATGCCGCAGCATGATGTTGCCTCACTTGTAGTGGCGCCGCTCCCGTGCGTGCGCGATGCTCAAGTCGCTATGATGAGACCGTAGCCGCGCGGACGCCCTGTCCCAGGGGACCTTGCACTAATCGAGCGCCGGGCTTTACACCTGCCGCCATTCTTCCCAACAGTCACGATGCAGTACCACCGTCAGGCGGTGCGTTCCCTGCCGATACTCCAATTCGTATTCCACGTCGTCGCCTGTGATGGTTCGACCGCACGCCTCACAGCAACACTGAGTGCCGCGACCGGCCCACAGGTGCGTGAATTGCGCGTCCGGAAAGCCGTGGCGAGAAAGCATTTCGCGAATACTTTCGCCCGGTGAGTTCGTACGGAGCGCGGGCTGCGTAGCGCGTTCTAGAGTGAGGCCAGACATATCGTTCCTCCTCGGGTTGCACAGGTACATTGAAGCGCCGTGAATGCATCGACCGGAACACGTGCGCAACTTCGAGAATGACTCTTCAAACGGGCACGAGCGGCTAGGCTAGGACACATCACAGGAACAACTGAATAGCAAATTCCTACCGATGCTGCAATCCGATTGATGTAATGCCGGCATGGGATAGCGCTATCACGACATGTCTGTTGGAAATGAACGTTGTCGACATCATTTTGGTGCGAAAAGTGAGCGCTAACACGTATAAACATCCTGACGTCGCTCGGCTTTTTCGGCCGCAGTTCGCAGGGACCCAACGACGGCCCGCGATGATTTGTCAGGTCGGTCACGAGCCTCAGTACGTAGCCTCACTCCCAGGTCCTCGAGTCAGCCTGAATCATCATGATATCCGCATCCGAACGTTCGGACCGGGTGTACAGCAGCCAGTGCTCATCCGCGGAAACTGATAGCCCGAGGCCACCCAGGGCTGCGGGTCGGCCCTCCAGGGTTCTTACGACGTGCGTTTGGCGAGAGGCAAAGTCATAAAACCTGACGAGCACCGAGTTTGCACCCGCGCTCGTGTAGTAGACACCACGCGGTGTTGCGGTCCAGCTATCTGTGTAGCGTAAGGGAGCCATGCCTGCGAGTGGAGCCTCAATACCTCCCTCGATCGGCTTCGACCATAGCTCGACGCCAGAGTCTCCTGACACATTGAATATAACTCGCGAACCGGTTACGACCGCCCGGTACGAGCGCTTTTCGGTGAATTGCTCGGCGGGGCCGCCAGTCGTTGGGATACGGTAGAGCGCTGTCCTGCCATTACTCGCGATAATCCAGCGGCAATCCTGCGACCAGACCGGCAGCGCCAGATTCTCTCGCGAAGTGTCGAGCCGCCGTGGCCGTCCGCCGAAGACATCGAGCACGTAGATGGCCGATGTACCGGAAGCGCGCGAATCGAACGCTATTCGTCGCCCGTCAGCGCACCAACTGGGCGCCCCGGTCTGCGGCCCGTTGAATGAGGTCAACTTGTCGGGATTGTGGCCCTCAGCATCGGCAAGCCAGATTTCCGAGCTTCCCGAGCGTGTTGATTCAAAGACAATGCGCGTTCCGTCCGGGGAGTATGCGGGCACCAACTGTGTGCGGGTGGATGCAATCAGATTGTTACTCGCGCTCGACGGAGCGCTCAGATCTGCGCGCCAGATATCGATGACACGGCTCTCGCGCACGAAGGCGATGCCCCGCGCGGCGACCGTCACACCGGGGCCGAGAGATCCCTCGGAGTGCAGCAGACGCGACGACTGCCCACGCAGTGTGATACGCCAAATCCCGCTGTCGGTCTCGGATTCATTGGCTACGATGAGGGCATCGCCCTTTGGGGTCCAGGCCAGGCCCTGGGGGTTGCCCTGCAGCGAAGCCACTCGCCGGGTTGCCCCGGTGACGAGCTCGGTGACGTAAACGTTGTACACCGCAAAACTCGAAGTGCATACGTACGCAAGCCAACGGGCATCCGGCGAGAAACCCGGTAACCCGGCGTCGGCGCAGCCGGCAGGCTTGGGCAGTAGGCGCTTTCCTGAACCGGCTACGTCCAGCAGCTCGACATGGCTCCAGTCCTCATCGGATTCGATCGTCGCATAGGCAAGCTGGCGTCCATCCGGCGACCAACTCACCTGCATGAAGGGCTCGTTGAAGAAATTCGCCGCAGCCAGCAGGCGTTCCGAACCTCCAACCGGCGCGATCAGATAGACGCCCGTGTCTCGTTCGCTCTGGCGCGCGAGTGCAATCTGCCCGCCATCCGGCGCCCACGCCCCATGAAGGGCTGTCGCGGCATCGTGCGTGATGCGCAACAGGCGCTCGGAGTCGATGCCCCTGCTGTAAAGATCGAAGCCGCCCCCTGCGGCGGCATCGCCGTTCCAGGCAAATAGCAGCTCGTTCCTGTTCGCGATGAACTCGGGAGCCGCTTCGCGCCCGATCAGGCTCGTGAGCGGCGTCACCTTCGGCTCGCTGATCTTCCGGGCGCCTGGTGAGTGACCGCCGCGAGTCAGCAGCGCCGCGGCCACTGTAAGCAGTGCGCCAACCGCGATCACGACGCCGTAAACGGTCGTTCGCTTACGTTCACGCGGCGCACTGACCTTCGCGTCCTCGAGGCTGCCGGTAAATCGGTAACCCCGTCGGGGCAGTGTCTCGATCAGACCGGCTCCGTCCGGGCCGTTGCCGAGGGCCTCCCGCAAGCGATTGATGATCGCGTTCAGACCCTGGTCGAACTCGACTACCCGGTTGTCGGGCCACAGGCGCCGACGCAACTCCTCCCGCGACACGAGCTGCCCGGGTCGCTCCAGGAGTGTGGCCAGTGCGACGAAGGACTGGTTGGCCAGCGGTATTCGCTGGCCCTGCCTGAAAAGCTCCCTCGACTGAAGGTCAGCTTCGAAGGCTCCGAACCGTATTCGACCGCTTGACGGACCCTGCTCGGTCATATGAGAAAAATATGAGGGATCTGTGAGGCCGCAAATATGGCTGTCCCGAGCCCTCCGGGAGAGCCTTCGGGCCATGTCACCAAAATTCATTTTACCGGGAACCTTGCTGGCCGTGCTGGCGCTGCTGACCTCAGGGCCGAGCCATGCCGATGTGAACGTCGACCTGCTGTACGACTTGCGTCATACGACCGACCCGCACGACCACGCGAACAACTTCCCGGTTGTCGAGCTCAAGTTGTTCTACCCGCGCAGCTGGGGGTCGTTCCTGATGAAGGAGGAGATCGATCTCGATGGCTCAAATCACAACGTTTCGCAGACCTACACCGAGCTGTCACAGAGCATCAAGCTGGGGAAGGCCACGCTGTGGGGCGCTCCATTGTTCGCGCACCTGGGCTATTCGGGCGGTCTGGGCGTGTTCGGCAACGCCAGCGGCGGCTTCTATATCCCAAATGCCGTCAATGTCGGCTTGGAATACCCTTTCGAGGTGCGGAATGCGTTCTGTAATGCCTCGCTGGCTGTGCGCCACACGAGCTTCGCGAAACCGAGCTACGACCCCATGCTCACGCTCTATGCCGGCCGGTACTTCTTCAAGTACAAGCTGCTGGTAGCCAATTCCCTCGAAGCCTGGACGACACCAAGCAATCAGAGCGGGGGCTCGACACAACATGACGCCAGGCTATCCTCATGGGAGCTCGAGTCGGAAGTCTGGTACAAGTTCGCAAAGGACTTCTCTGTCGGTACCTACATTCGTACCACGCGTAATGTCTACGCACTATCCAACCGATGGCTAATATTTCCCAGCGTCGGAGTCCGCTACGCGTTCTAGAGAGTCTTCGTTCTCGTTAGCACATACTCGTACCGATTTCGGCACGCGCCAACTACGCCTCCCTGAAGGGCAAGCTCACTACTACTTCCACCCCACCTGGATCGGCGCACCTCAGTTGTAACTGCGAATCGGCACCGTGCAGGATCCGCAACCGTGTGCGTAGATTGGCGATGCCGACACCACTCTGCTTCGCCTCCCAATTCGCCGGTAATGCCGGGCCGTCATTGTAGACACTCAGACGAAGATTGCCGCTCTGAGCGGCGCCTGCCACACGCACGGCCCCTCCGACGACTCGCTTGGAGATGCCGTGCTTGATGGCATTTTCGACGAGCGGTTGTAGCAACAGGTTCGGCACCCGAGCGCGCAGCAGCTCCGTCGGAATATCCACGCTTACCTGAAGACGTTCCCCAAAGCGAACCTTCTGAATGTCGAGGTAGCGTTGCAGATACTCGACTTCCTCCTGCAGTGTTACCTCCGATCGGTGGGAATCCTCCGCAGCGCGACGCAGAAACTCACTCAGGCCAACGAGCATGCCCACCGCAGCGTCACTTCGATCGTCGCGCACCAGGCCTGCGATGGCATTCAGCGCGTTATACATAAAGTGCGGCTCCATCTGTCTTCGCAACGCCGCGAGCTGTGCTTTCGACAACTCCTCATTGAGTCGCGCAGCCTCGGCTATTTGACGGGCCATGGCCTCGCGCGCCTCCACTACGTAAGTCACGGTCAATATCAACGCATACGCGATCACGAACAGGAGTACCTGGTAGAGCAGCCCCACTGTCCATGTGCCTACGAACGTTGGCCATTTTCGATTGCCCCACGGGTTGAAGAGCACTTGGAGCAGAGCGGACCATGACTCGCAAACCGCGCTGAGGACGGCGAAAGCCGCCAGGTGTATGCCGACCGCTCGCGCGCTTATGCCATGAACGATCGGGTAGCGCCGTGCCAACCCAACGACGAGTGGAGTAGCCAGCGCCCATGGCAACCACAGTGCCGCCTCGCATGCCAATAGCGGCAGCCACGGGTGATGCCTGCCTTCCGAATGCATGATGCCGATCGATTGAATAGCGTCGAACAGCGCGCCGACGGACCAGATGCCGGCAATCCAGCGCCAGCGGATCAACGGTGGACCAATGAGGGTTGCGGCCATAGCGACCACTTTACGCCAACACATCCTTGGTGCGAAACCCATTATGCAGCCAACGGCCGGTGCCGTGCAGTAAGCGGTCTGGGTTCGTGCAAGGGTTCGCACCTACACTGAACGTACTGAGAAAAGAGGAGATCAGGATATGAAAAAGCATGCACGGTGGTTGCCGGCTTCAGTGTTGTTGTCATCGGTCGGCTGTGGCATCTGGTTCGCAGCAAGTGCAGAGGTGGCGACCGCGCCTACCGCCGAACCACGCCTCAACATTGCTACAGCCCTCGAAGCCACGGGCCCGAACCCCTCGCTGGCCGAACAGGCGATGGTCCTTGGTCGGCTCGTCGGGACCTGGGATGTCGAGTACACCGACTTTAAGAAGGACGGAACCACGCTTCACCGCACGGGTGAATTCATCGTTGGCTGGATCATGGACGGGAAAGCTCTACAGGATCTCTGGATTGTCGACCCGTGGGGGCAGCACAAGGATCGGGAGGTCTATACGGACGTGCACTACTTCGACGCGAAGTCTCGAACATGGCACGCAACCTCTGTTGACCCACAGGATGGCTCGGTCGCCAGATTCACTGCCAGCGAGGTGGGAAACGATCGCTTCGTGCTCGAATCGAAGGAAATCGACAGCGGGGAAACGCGCTGGTCGTTCAACGACATACGGCCCGATTCCTTCATCTGGCGCGATGAGGGATCCAGCGATGGCGGCAAAACATGGAAGTTACGGTCGGAGTATCACATGAAGCGGCACAGTGCGGGTTCACCTGAGCAGAAAGAGAAAGCAGTCTCGGCTCCGCAGACAACCAACACACAATCGAAACGACAGCGCACGCGGATACCTATATAGCGCCCCTGCCTAGGTACGGTTCCTTGGAGCTGCTCGCGCGCAGCTACGCCTGAATCTGGTCACAACTCAACATTGCAATGAACATCTATACTTCACTCGAGGAACCCGTGATAGCGGCGCGGCGGCCGAGGTCCCGCGCCGCCGCAAGGGCGAGAGGAATTGCAGGAATGCTGTTGCTGGCAGCTTCGACTCTCGCCCCGGTCCGGGCTCAGCACGCCACCGACAACCCGGTGGCCACAGCCACCGACGCGTTTGGACTGACTCTCGGACTGGAGAAGATCGGGTTGTATGGACCGAACTTTGTCCGGGGCTTCAGCCCGCAGACAGCCGGGAATGTACGCATCGAGGGGCTGTACTTTGACCAACAGGGAGCTCTGTCCAAACGGGTAGTCGATGGCTCGACCATCCGGATCGGTGTCAGTGAAGTGGGCTATGCATTCCCGGCGCCGACCGGCATCGTGGACTTTAGCCTTCGCAGTCCCGGTGACGGTACGCCCGGTGCCACAATCGTCGCCAGCGCGGGGCCGTTCGAGGCTCGCGGCGCCAGCATTGATGGAAATCCGCCTCTGATCTGCAGCAAGCTGCAGTTGCCAATGGGCGCGAGCTATCAGATCAACACGCAGAGCAGCGGCAGTAATCCTGGCTATACCTCCAAGGTGTTGAACTTCGGCACGACGCCGCAATGGAAGCCCAACGATCGGCTGACCTTCCGCGGGATCTTCGACTGGACGAAGACCACTCAGGCCAAGACCCTCCCCATCATCGTCACGGGCGGCGACTATCAGCCCCCGCAAGTACCTCGGGGGTACTACGGTCAGGATTGGGCGGAGGGACACAAACTGGCAGAGAATTACGGCGCAATCGTCGCTGCCAAGTTGAGCACACACTGGTCGTTGGCGGCGGGCATTTTCCGCTCCGTCGCCGACAGTCCGCTCAGCTTCGCTGATTTGTATCTCAACACGCAGCCGGATGGCACGGCCGACCATGTCATCGTAAGCAGCCCCGACCAATTGACTGCATCAAACTCCGGCGAAGCTCGTCTCACGGGGCACTTCGGAATCGGCTCATGGCATCACAACATCGTGTTGCTGGCCCGCGGACGTGACACGTTGGCGCGCTATGGCGGTTCCGCTGTCGTTGATCTGGGCCCTGCCCTCATAGATGGGGGTCTCCAAGCGCCTCAGCCGGCCTTCACCCCCGGAGCGCGAACCCATGACCGCACCAAACTATGGGGTGCGGGACTCGCGTATCGTGCGCAATGGCAGGGAGGAGCGGACCTCGCAATTGGAATCCAGCAGCAGAGCTACACCAAGGACGTGATCGCTCCCGGTCTACCTGCGGCACACCTCGCGGACCGCCCCCTGCGTGCCTACGCAACAGCCGCTCTCGTGCTGACGCAGAAAGCGACCGCTTACGCGGGTTATACGCAAGGTCTCGAAGACTCCGGTGTCGCCTCCAGCAGCGCCAACAATCGTGGCGCCATCCTTCCTGATGCCCGCACATGGCAAACTGACGCCGGTATCCGATATCTACTCACTCCAGAAGTAAAACTCATCGCGGGTTTCTTTGAAATCCAGAAGCCTTACTTCAATCTCGATAGCCTCCAGGTCGATCGGGCGCTCGGCGTGCAACGGGCCAACGGTCTCGAATTGTCGGTGTCCGGCGAAGTAGTCAAAAATCTCAATATCACCGCGGCCATGATGTGGGGCGAAGTGAAGGTCCTGGGGGCGAATCTCAGGGCCGAAGGCATCGGTTCCGAGGCCTTGGGCCAAGCCCACGTGACCGCGACGCTCGATGCCAACTACAGTTTGCCATGGCTACCGGCCCTTTCGATCGATACCTCGATCCTGACCTACGGACCGTACCCGGTCAGCGTTGATAACAGGGCGCGGGCGTCACCTGGGACCGTGGTGGCATTGGGCAGTCGATACCGATTCAAGGCCCTCGGGGCTCCAACGACACTTCGTGTGCAGGTCCAGAATCTGACCAATATCTACTTCTGGAATATCGGCTTCAATAGTCCGGAATTCACCCAATACCATCCCCGCGCCTACTTCGGCTATCTGACGATGGATCTTTGACGGACTAGTTGCGACGTAATCCGAGACGATGCTGCAGCGACTTGCGAAAGCGTCTGCTCAATCGCAAGCGAGCTCCGGTCTTCAGGACCACGGCGTATTCGCCGTCATCCATGAGCTCCAGGCCGCGGATCCGATCCACGTTGACGATCGTCGAGCGGTGAATGCGGCAGAACGGTCCGGATTGCAGCTCCTGCTCCAGCACAGCGAGGCTGCGACGCAACAGGTGCGTGTCCGTACCGACGTGCAGGCAGGTGTAGTAGTTCGCAGCCTCGATCCAATCGATATCGGCAAGGTTCACGAACGCGACCTGTCCTGCGCTCTTGACAACGAGCGGCTCGGCAGTTCGTGGACGGCCCTCCCTATGATGGGCCAGTCGCTGCTTGGCGCGCTCGAGCGCACGCTGGAACCGCGCATCGGTGAATGGTTTTAGCAAGTAGTCGAGGGCGCCTGCCTCGAATGCGCGCAGCGCGTAGTCGTCATACGCGGTTACGAAGACGATGACAGGCGGTTGATCGCTGCCCAACAGCTCGAGAACATCGAAGCCGTCGCATTCAGGCATCTGTACGTCGAGGAACACAAGGTCGGGCCGCGAGGAGCGAATCTCAGCGACCGCCTCCGCACCGGAGCCGCACTCGCCCACTGTTGCAATGTCTGGGTCTCTGCGCAGTAGTACGGTAAGGTTTCGACGCGCGAGTGGTTCGTCGTCCACTACCAGCGTGCGCAATCCCACCAAGGGGCTATCGGGCGGCATTCCTCACGTCCCAGGGTGCGTTTCGTCCATCCGCGTATCGTACTCCGGAAGCAGGTGACGGTGAGCGGCATGCAGTGAATCACCAGCGAGATGCAGCGAGCGGTCTCGGCGAGCCCCTACTATTCCCAGCGGCACCACCTGCGCTCCGCGCTTGCGTATCGAGACAAGGCGCCTTTCAGGCGCAAAACCGCAGATTCGCCTTACGAAATGGCATGGTGCGAAGGCGCTTGCCAGTCGCGCGAAAGATGGCATTTGCGACGGCCGGGCCGACCACGCCAACGGCCACTTCCCCCGTACCGCCGTAGCGTGAGTGGCCGGTGAGCGCGCCCATATGCACGTTGATCTGCCGGGGTACATCAGCAATGCGCAGCATCGGGTAGCTGTCGAAGTTGCCCTCAACAATGCGCCCGTTCTCCACGTTGAGTTCTTCGTTGCGGCAGACGTTCAGGCCGAAGATCATCGAGCCTTCTAACTGCGCCCTGACGGCGTCTGCATTCAGTATCTGCCCGCAATCGAACGCGAGGTCGAGCGCATGGACGACAATGTCCCCCGCTTCAGTGACCTCCACCGTAGCGATCGCGGCCGCCGTGGTGCCCTCGCGCGGCCCGCCGCTCATGCCCCAATTCCCAACGGCCAGACCTTGTGCGTGCCGAGGCGGTAGCTTGCGCCCCCAGCCGGCGCGCGCAGCCACCTCACGTAAGCACGCTTGCCAGCCGGGGTCGGGCCACTTGCTTAAGATGCGCAGCCGATACTCGAGCGGGTCGATACCCGCCCGCACGGCGCATTCATCAATGAATGACTCGATGACGAAGCACTGCGAGTTGTAGCCTGGACCGCGAAACTGGCCCGTGAGGATGTGCATCGGAAGGTTGGAAGTCTCGACGCGAGCATTGGGAATACAACTGTTGACGTAGGCCGCGTCGTCCAGCCCGGCGGTCATCGGGTCGTGACCTGCGACGTGTGCGACGAGTGCCTTTGGCAATCCGTCCGCGCCCAAGGCCGCGACCAGGCGCGCGGCCTGCAGATCGCGATACCTGCCCTGACGGAAGGTTTCCTCCCGCGACCAGATCACATGGATCGGCGTGCCCGGGAACTTCTTGGCCACGGCTAACACCATGCGCACATCGTCACCGCCAACGCGACGACCAAAGCTCCCTCCGATGAGCGGCAGGTGGAGTTCTATGTTTTCGGCAGCGATGCCGGTCTCTTCCTGAACGATCACGAGAGCCTGTGAGGCCATCGCAAATGGATGCCAGAGCTCCACCCGGTCCTTGGTGAGCAGCGCAGTGCCGTTTAGCGGCTCCATCGGTGCGTGCTCGCACAGAGGAGTGAGATATCTCGCTTCGATGACCGCATCGCCGACTTGCTCGATCAGCTTCGGCGCATTGCCGGTCTCCTTGACGACTTTGTCTGCCGGCCTGTCGAGACGACTGTACGCCGCTTCATAGATTTGCTCTGTGTCCTTCCATTCGACGCCCGACCCGAGGTCCCATTCGAGAGGTAGTGCCTCGAGCGCTTTACGAGCTTGCCAATAGTGCTCTGCGACGACGGCGATGCCACTCTGCGCGGTCGTGCGTGCCCAGTACGCGGGTTTCTCCAGCTCGATGCGAGGCTCGGAGGGATCGACGACGGCGACACCCCGCACGCCTGGCATGTGCCGGACGGCCTCGAAATCGAACCTCTTGAGCTTGCCGCCGTGCACCGGACATTGAACGAGCGCGGCATAGAGCATCCCGGGCGGATGAACATCGATGCCGTACACCGCGCTGCCATCAACGACGGATTTGACGTGCAGTCGCGGTGGATTCAACTTGCGCAACAACGTCCATTCAGACTGAGGCTTCGGAGCGGGCTCCTTCGCGAGTTGAATTGTGGCGGCCGCAGCGGCCATTTCGCCAAATCGCGCCTGCCTCGAGGTGGGCGTGTGAATCAGCAGACCGGCGCGCGCTTCGATCTCGTTGACCGGAACGTTCCATCTCGAAGCCGCCGCCGCGCGGAGCCGTTCGCGTGCACTTGCCCCTACCTGCAACATCGTGGCGATGATTTCCGGCTCGTGACCTCCGCCTGCGAATGTTGACCAGGTACCCGTTTGGCCAATGTACAGATTGCCTTCGCGGGTATTCCGATTATAGGAGATGGACTGCGCGCTCCTCTGGATGACCTATCACCCACCGCTCGAAAGCGGCATCCAGCTTGAAGACGATCTCCGAATAGCCGTCCGGAAGCAGCA
>Ga0207710_10000374_pt1 | contig 30978 bp, 29 predicted proteins | sample KBSS24metaG_FD_184400 | JGI IMG/M metagenome (GOLD analysis project Ga0207710, IMG submission 184400) | Switchgrass rhizosphere microbial communities from Kellogg Biological Station, Michigan, USA - KBS S2-4 metaG (SPAdes) (version 2) | ecosystem: Host-associated > Plants > Roots > Rhizosphere...
CAAGCCGGACACATATGTTCATACATCCCTCCTCCAAAATATTGTACTTTCATAAAGGCTCCTTTTTAAATAAAAAAGCCAACTCATATGAGCCGACTAAATCTATCCACCTAAGAACACTACATATTATTTAATTATTCGCTATAGTTTCTCTGTTTTTATTTTCTTCTTTTACTTTAACCAAGAGATATTACAAATTGATGAAGAGTTCTTTAAATTATTATTTATATAAACTTTATTATGCAATACTTTAACAAGAGCTAATTTAAAACCAGTTAGTCTAAAATTATATTTACTCATGAACATAAAAACTTTGTGAAAATGATAATTATATTTTTCCTGTTATTAAAAATAAAAAAGTCCGTATCTTGGGAAGCTACGGACTTAAAACTCATCTAGACAACAGCTAAACAATTTGTTGTATAGCGAGAAAGCACTATCTCTTTAATCTAATTAAGTTCTATATTCAGGTCAAGAAGAATACATATTTTCTATAAAAAATAGGATGAGTTGTGATCTATCTCACATTTATTTTCAGATCGCTTAAGATAATCATTTTATAAAATAATATCTCATATATTATTTTCAAATATCTAGCTTAATATATATCTGAAATAATGCTCTAAGATCGTATAATGATTGATATGAGGAATGAGCTTAAAAGATACTAAACTCTGATCTTGCCCTTTTTTACTTTCAAAATAATTTTGGCTTTGCCACTTCAACTCTTCGAGTTCAAGTTCACCACATAAAATTGAACATGGAATTGCAATTCGATCGCTGTGATGAATAGGGCTATATTTTAAAATATCTTCATTTGATAGATTAAGTGCATCATTTAAATGGGTCCTTTGTATGGGCTCTAAATCATAAATTCCACTTAACAAAACCATTTCAGATATCAGTGGATGACCTAATGACAAGGCAGCAAGATGTGCTCCTGCTGAATGGCCAACCAAAACCACCTCCTCGGTTCTCCAGTTTTGCTCTAGAATAAAATCGAGAGCTTGATAAACTTGAGCGACAATATCTGAAATTTGGCTTTGTGGCGCCAGATCATATTCTAAAAGAACGCACTGTACTCCTCTCTTTGCTAGAACATGCGGTACGATAAATGCAAAATCTGATTTATCACACCATTGCCAATAACCGCCATGAATAAAAATAACAGTCTTTTTGGCTTGCTCTAATGGAAATAAATCTAAAGTTGACCTTGGATTCAAACCATACTGAATATCTGCAACATGGGTAAATTTTTGATAGCAAAGTAAGCTCTTTCGTTGAAATTCTGCCAATATCTCATGTTCATTCGCCACAGTTCTAGCATTGTCATAGAGTCTCATAGGTCTCTCACTTCAACGATTCTTCATGAGCACTTAAAGAAAGCTTGGCTGACGAACGTTTTAAATAATAGAAAAACGTAAGAATAATGATTAAAGGAACACCAAATTGTAAAGTTGACTTAAATTCATTGGTAAACCAAGTCGTGATCGTGATACTTAAAATTGCAAGTAATCCCAACAAGGAAATGATCCGACTTGCTGGAACTTTGAACTTTAGTGCTAAGCCTTGTTGTGCCATATTTTTTCTAAAAAACATATGCGTAACAAAGATACTTCCCCAAGTAAATAATGCGCCAAACATAGAAAGAGCAATCATGATTGGGAAAGCAGAAGCTGGGTTAATTGTATAGACAATACTCGCGATACCAATACCCACAGCTGACAATAACAACGCGTTAATTGGTACGCCATTATGACTAATGCGACCAAATAGTTTCGGTGCATCACCTGCGCGTGACAAACTAAATAGCATACGAGTTGAGATATAGAGCATACTATTCATGGCTGACAAGGCCGCGACAATTACAATAAAATTTAAAATACTGTCTGCATATGGAATGCCTACAATTTTCATTACCATCACAAAAGGGCTAGTCGCATCAGTACCAATTAGGGTTGTCCACGGAACAAGTGCCACAATGAGAAATAAAGACAGTAAATAAAATAGGATTAAGCGAATGGCAGTACTTTTAAAAGCTTTCTTGACAGCTTGTTCCGGATCTCTAGCCTCACCTGCCGCAACAGCGATCATTTCGATACTTAAATAACTAAATATGGAAATGATTACACCAATCCAGACCCCACTAAAACCATGAGGGAAAAAGCCACCATGCTCTGTTAAATTGGAAATAACTTGCCCTGTCCCATCATGAGTTTGAGTCAAGATGCCAATAGATAAAAGAATAAATACAATAATGGCAAAAACCTTAATTGTCGAAAACCAATATTCAACTAATCCAAAAGCTTTAACACTATATGCATTTACCACCAGTAAGGTAATCGAGAAAAAAGCGATCCAGATCCATGAACCGACATGTGGGAACCATAATTTCATATAGTCAGCAACTGCTGTGATTTCCGTGCCTACGGCTAATACAATGCATGCCCAATAGCAATAACGGACTAAAAACCCAGCTAGCGGACTGACATAATGCTCTGCATATGCTCCAAAAGAGCCAGAAGTCGGATGCTGAACTGTCATTTCGGCTAAACAAGCCATAATAGCAAATGCGATTAAACCACCAATGGCATAGCTCACGATGACAGCGGGGCCAGCAAAGCTGATTGCGAACTTACTGCCCATGAACAACCCTGTACCAATTGCCCCACCAATTGCAATCATTCCCATTTGCTTTGCGGATAATTTCTTATGTAAGCCCGCTTCTCTATTTTGTATTTCATCAAAGCTACTCATAGGCCCTCCTAGCCATTTTACTGATTTTGAATCCCCTAAATATCAGGTCACTTCGCCTCTAACTAAATAGCGCTCATTTTTCCATTCACTATCCGACATAATCTGCTTAAGATGCTGTACAGCATTCCAGACATCTTCAAAACCTAGATATAAAGGTGTAATTCCAAAACGTAAAACTTCTGGCTCTCGATAATCCCCAATCACACCACGAGCAATAAGCGCCTGAATAATTTCATAACCAAACTCATGTCTATAACTGACATGACTGCCACGATATTTATGGTTTAAAGGTGTAATAAGTTCAAAACCAAACTGACCACATTCTTGTTGAACAAGTTGAATAAACAAATCAGTTAATTTGAGGGATTTCTCGCGTATTTGTTGCATATCAGCTTGTAAAAAAATATCGACGCCACATTCGATTAAGCTCGTAGAAATAATGGGCTGAGTTCCACACAAATAACGACGAATACTGTTAGCAGGTTCATAGTGCTGCGCCATATCAAATGGTTTTTTGTGCCCCCACCAGCCTGATAAAGGTTGCCAGAACTGATCACGATGCTTTCTATTTACCCATAACAATGCTGGAGAACCTGGACCGCCATTTAAATATTTATAAGTACAACCAATCGCAAAATCACTGTTGCTCTGATTAAGATCAATAGGCACTGCACCAATCGAGTGACATAAATCCCAAATAATCAAAGCATCTTTAGCGTGAATTTGTTGATTAATAGATTCCATATCATAGAAATATCCAGTCCGATAATTCACATGAGAAAGAACAACTACAGCCACATCTTTTGCCAAAGCACGAGACAAATCATCGGCCCCATCAATTAATTCAACTTGATAACCTTGATTAATCAAGTCTACAAAGCCTTCAATAATATAAATATCTGTTGGAAAAGCATCTTTTTCCGCAACAATAATTTTACGTTCTGGAAATTTTTCAGCTTGGATTTTTACTGCTGCTGATAAAACTTTAAATAAATTTAAGGTCGTTGAATCTGAAATAACAACTTCCCCTTTTTCGGCACCGATAAGCTGTGCGACTTTATCTCCAAGTCTAGTCGGTAGGCCCCACCAATCTGCTTTATTCCAACTATTAATGAGGTCCTCGCCCCACTCTTTGGCAATAATATGCTGAGCAACCTCTAATGATTTCTTTGGTCTTGCTCCCAACGAATTACCATCTAAATAAATGACATTTTCTGGCAGTGCAAATTCATCTTTAAACTTTTTGAGTTCATCTTCCTGATCCCAATAGAGGCATTGTTCGTGAGTAATCATTTGTTATTTCACCTATTTTCAACATTTCCTTTGTATTTGAATTTTATCACGGCAATTCTTTCGATTTATTCGATAATATTTGATTAAAATTAGCTATTTTCGTATAAAATTCGAATTAAAATTAAAAAACATGGATGAAATTCGAAAATGAATGTAGATGCAATTGACCTCAAAATTTTAAAACATTTGCAAGATAATGCTCGGTTAAGTAACCAAGAACTGGCCGATCTCGTTAACCTTTCGGCTTCAGCTTGTCATCGGCGAGTTAAAATTTTAGAAAGCAATGGTGTAATTGAAAAATATCAAGCCAAAGTTAACTATGAAAAACTAGGCATAAAAATTGAAGCAATCGTCGAAATAAAACTTGCCCAGCTCACAGAAAATGATCACAACTTCTTTTTAAGTCAGATCAAAAATTTTGATGAAGTCATTAACGCATATATTATTACTGGTGAATCTAATTATGTTTTACACGTTGCGACCAAAGATTTGAGTTCTTTTTCTCATTTTGTCATTAATACCTTAAATAAAATAAAAGGTGTAGTCAGCATTAATTCCAAAATCATTTTACAGAAGATTGTGCAAAAACCACTTTGACCCCTCATTTTTAATTAAAGAGCCATCTCATGATTGAAACAAAGCGTTTAATTTTAAGACAATGGAAAGAAAGTGATTTTGAGCCTTTTATAAAAATGGGCCTAGACCAAGACGTTATGCAATTTTTCCCAAACCTTTTGACGCCTCAGGAAAGCCTTAATTTAATCCAAAAAATTTCATCTCTCATTGATGAAAATGGTTGGGGCTTTTGGGCAGTAGAGTTAAAAGAAACCCATCAATTTATCGGGTTTATTGGTTTACACAGCCAACCTGAACAATTTGACTTCTCTCCATGCGTAGAGATTGGTTGGAGACTTTCTAAAGATTTTTGGAAACAAGGTTATGCAACTGAAGGAGCAAAAGCAGCTTTAGACTATGCTTTTAATGTACTCAATTTAGATAAGATCGTTTCATTCACAGCTATTATTAATACACCTTCTCAAGCGGTAATGGAAAAGCTTGGAATGCAAAAAGTTAAAAACTTTGACCATCCTAAAGTTCCTCTCCATCACAAATTAAGAGCACATGTGCTATATGAAATCACGAACATTTACTCATCAAAATCATAACCAACAGAGGTCGAGCATTCCCAATATTCATGGATTTTACTGGCTATTTCCTCTTTCTCCATAGTGGTAAGCACATAAAAAAGTTTAGCCTCTTTATTTTTTCTTAGAATTAATAAATTGTAATAATCATACTCAGGCCCATTCAGCCCCAAGGTAAGTTGTGATTCACAATGCTTTTCTGCTTTGTAGTGCCATTCAAGTTTATAAGTATCAAGACCATCAGCAGCATTGATTACGATACCGTCATTGGTTCCACCAATAAATCCAATTTTCATTGCTTTCTCTAAGTTCTTATAGGAATAATTTTAACTATAACTTTAAACAAGTACTCTTCAATTTATAAAATGTTTGTCAATACGTATTCTATGTAAGCAAATTTAACCATAATAGGGGAAAAAACCTCAAATAAATTTTCTATATTTCTAATTTACAAGATTCTGGCTATTGTTCTACTCCAAATAAAAGAAGAATTTTCTACTAAAAAAGCATTTATTATTGTTTTTTGTTTTGCAGAATTACACGCTATAATTTCAAAAGATTTATCTCCCTATCCATCACAATAATCTTTAGAAATTTTAGAAAAAACTAATGGATGGAGTTTTAAATTAATTTGCATGTTCATAATTTTTTATAATTTATGATTTTAAAAGGATATATGGTAAATGTGTCATACAAATTTTGCTTTGAATGATTTTGGAGATTTTTGACGCATGTCTAAGATTGTAATGTTTGACATGGATGGTACGCTATTAGATCTTGCCTTTGATGATTTCATTTGGAATGAATGCCTTCCTGCACGACATGCACAGATACATCAACTTCCACTCACCCAAAGCCAAAAAATACTATATCAATTTTATCAATCTCATCAGCACACTCTTGTTTGGTATTCATCAACCTATTGGACGAAAACTGTAGGCATTGATGTGCTCAAGTTACAACAAGAATTTCAATTTAAGATACAAGCTCGATCTGGCTGTATTGAGCTTTTGCAACAACTTAAAGAACATGGATATACCTGTTGGCTAGTGACTAATGCTGACCGTGCTAGCTTACGCTTAAAACTCGATAATATTGCAATTGAACATTTCTTTGATGTAATCATATCAAGTGAACAAATTGGTTATGCCAAAGAAAATATTAATTTTTGGCAAGAACTTAAACGAGCACACCCCTTCAATCCAGATGAAACAATTTTTATTGACGATACGGCTCCGGTATTAAAAACGGCAGAAAAATTTGGTATTAAACACTTGTTTACTATCTCACAGCCCTCAAGTCTAAAGGGTATAAGGCAGCAACAGGATCTAGAGTATAAAGCACTAGATCGTCTTACAGAGTTGCTGCCTATATTGAATCAAATTGATAGAAAGGATAATGATGTCAAAATTGCATGAAAACGATGCTGTAGAGACCATGCGTGTCGACAAATGGTTATGGGTTGCTCGTTTTTTTAAAACTCGTTCAATTGCTAAATCAGCGATTGAAGGAGGTAAAGTACATCACAATAATGAGCGTGTAAAAGTTTCCAAAGAAATTCGTGTTGGAATGGAGCTTATTATTCAGCAAGGGTTTGATAAAAAAACTGTTGTGATAAAAGGCCTTTCGAGCACACGTGGTCCAGCTCCGGTCGCACAGCAACTTTATGAAGAAACTGAAGTGAGTATTGCCAGACGGGAGTTGATTGCATCACAACGAAAATTGCATAATCTAGCTCGACCGGACCATAGACCGAGTAAAAAAGATCGTCGACAAATTAGTCGGTTTAAACAGGAGAATGATCAACATTGGTCATACGGTGATGAATAAAAACGTCGAGTTGTGTCGCACACACACATACAACACATAGAAGCTATAGAAAAAATCTGTCACTATTAACCTAGTGAAACAAGTTGAGATTCAATGCATCCACTTGGGTTAAACGTGATGAACATAGAGTATTGAGGTTTTTGAGATGGATGAGAATAAAAGCAAAGCATTACAAGCCGCGCTAAGTCAAATTGAGAAACAATTTGGCAAAAATACGGTGATGCGTCTCGGTGACAACACTGTCCAAGCTGTTGAAGCCGTATCTACAGGCTCTTTGACTTTAGATATTGCATTGGGGATTGGCGGTTTACCAAAGGGTCGTATTGTCGAGATTTATGGTCCAGAATCTTCTGGTAAAACCACAATGACTCTACAAGCGATTGCCCAATGTCAAAAAGCTGGTGGTACTTGTGCATTTATCGATGCAGAGCATGCATTAGATCCACAATATGCACGTAAACTTGGTGTGGACATTGACAACCTGCTTGTATCACAGCCTGATAACGGTGAACAAGCGCTCGAAATTGCAGATATGCTCGTTCGCTCTGGCGCAATTGATATGATTGTTGTCGACTCAGTCGCTGCCCTTACCCCTAAAGCAGAAATTGAAGGCGAAATGGGTGACTCTCATATGGGCTTGCAAGCTCGTCTAATGAGTCAGGCACTTCGTAAGATTACGGGTAATGCTAAACGCTCAAACTGTATGGTTATTTTCATTAACCAGATCCGTATGAAGATTGGCGTAATGTTTGGTAGCCCTGAGACCACAACTGGTGGTAACGCATTGAAGTTCTATGCGTCTGTACGTTTAGATATCCGCCGTATTGGTCAAGTGAAAGAAGGCGATGAAATCGTAGGTTCTGAAACTCGAGTTAAAGTTGTTAAAAACAAAATGGCTCCTCCTTTCAGAGAGGCTCTTTTCCAAATCCTATATGGTAAAGGCACAAACCAGCTAGGCGAACTTGTAGATTTAGCTGTACAGCAAGATATCGTACAAAAAGCAGGTGCTTGGTATTCATATCAAGGTAATAAAATTGGTCAAGGTAAGAACAATGTTATTCGCCACTTTGAAGAGAACCCTCAAATGGCTGGAGAGATTGAACGTAATATCCGTGAACAACTGTTAACAACAGGTACTAATACTGCTCAAGTTGAAGATGAAGAAGAAGCTGATCTTCTATTAGAATCTTAATTATTCATGAGCCTTAAAACGCCCTTCGGGGCGTTTTTTTTACAAGGGAATCCTAATATGTTCAAAAGAACAGAAGAACAACCTCAACAACGAGCTCCACTTACTGGCCAGCGTTTACGCTCGTATGCATTTGCTTTACTAACTCGCCGAGACTATTCAAAAGCAGAACTTACTGAAAAATTGACTCGTTATGCTCAAAACCCAGAAGAGGTTAAGCAACTTGTTGAAGAGCTATCTGAGCAAAATTATCAAAGTGATCAACGTGTAGCTGAACAAATGCTTGCTAGCCAGATTCGTAAAGGCAAAGGACCAAAGCGTATTAAGCAAGCTTTAAAAACCAAACAAATTGAAAATGATTTAATTACAGAAGATATTCATAATATTGATTGGGTAGAACAGGCTTATCAACTGAAAGTGAAAAAATTTGGCGAAGAAGTAGAAAAAGATCCCAAACTTAAAGCAAAACAGATTAGGTTTTTACAATATAGAGGATTTGATTTAGATGTGATTATGAAAGCAGTCCAACGGAGAGCGGACTAATAGAAATGGTGGTAGCCCCACTAGCAAAACTTCGGCACATCATAGATCTGCTACCGTTGCTACCTTCCGGTCCTGGCGGGGTTCACAGAGTACAATTGCGAAGCCACCAGCGGGGCTACCATTGCAAAACAGAGTATAGAGATTTTTAAAATAGTTGCAAGCCTTCTTCACAGTTTTAAGCAAGTTTATGTTTCGATTGATTAATTTCTCAGCAAAAAGCCTTAACTTCTTATACTTCTCTCTCCTATATTCTTTGTTGTATCTAATTTTGGATAAAATATGCTTGAAGATTGTAAACTATTCTTGCATTTATATTGTTAGCTGTTTTAATTGCACTGACCAATTAAAATCTTAGATAGTTAAGTGAATAGTTTATATATTCCTTTTTAAGTTGGCTTTTACATAAAATTATGGATCTATACTCATGCGATTGATGAAGCATTCTTTATTATTTATTGCCTTAATGAGCACTACCTCTCTCTATGCCAACATTCCAATTGAGTCTCGCGGTTTAAGCCAAAATGATGGTAGTTCAACTAGCACTTCTTCTAATTCTAATAATGTTTCGGTACCTAGTAATTTAAACTGGGAATTAATGCAAAAAAACCAACAATTAGAGAATGATATACGTAGCTTACGCGGACAATTAGAAGAGCAATCAAACGATATTGAACAATTGAAAAAAGATCTATCTAATCGCTATACCGATTTAGATCAACGCTTAGAACTCCTTAATCAGAAAGTTGATCCTGAAAGTGCACAAACAGATAATACAGCGAGCAGTGATACTCCTATTACGGCAAGCACAGAAACTCCCACAGTTGAAAATAAAGTAGTGAATACTGCTCCAACAAGCACCCCTTCCACTGCTACTCCACCACCACAGGAAGCATCTCAACCACCTTCACAAAACCAAAACCAATCAAACCCTGTAGAGCTTGAAAAGGCAGCTTACACTGTAGCTTTAGATGCCTATAAGCAAGGTGGGGCCAAAAAAGCGATTGCTCCAATGCAAAACTTTATTAAAAATCACCCAAATAGTGTTTATACAGGAAATGCCTACTTTTGGTTAGCTGAATTCAACTTAGCAACTGATCCCGTAAACTATAATGAGGCAAAAAAGAACTACAATGTAGTAGCAACTCGATATCCAAACTCGAGCAAAGCTCCTCGTGCTCTTTATCAACTCTATAGTATTGCTAAAGATGTCGATAAAAATACAGCTTCAGCAAACCAATACAAAACTAAAATCTTAAGTCAGTATCCAAAATCTGAAGAAGCTAAATTTTTTACTAAATAATAATTTTAAGAAAAAAAAAGACACTGCATATCGCAGTGTCTTTTTTTAATATATTTTCTTAGCGCACAATACCACGTTCTGACTGTTCAACAGAGTCAATTAATAATTGAGCTTCAGGAACATTCGGAAGAATATTATTTTTAATCTGCTCAACAGCTTGAACAGAAGTAAGACCTGATTTAAAAATTAATTTATAAGCCTCTCTGAGACCTTGAATTGTATTCTTAGACCAACCCTTTCTACGCATTCCTTCGATATTAATACCAAATGCATGAGCTGGGTTACCAGAAGCCATAACGTAAGCTGGCACATCCTTTAAAATTAGTGATGCTCCGCCCACCATGCTGTAAGAATCGATTTTACAAAATTGATGAATGCCAGAGTTACCACCAATAATGATGTGATCACCTATGTGTACGTGTCCAGCAACACCAACATTATTTGCAAAAATATTATGATCACCAACAATACAATCATGTGCAATATGTGTATTAACCATCAATAGGTTATGGCTTCCTATTTTAGTCAAAGCATTATCTTGCACAGTTCCTCTATGTAAACTGCAATGCTCACGAATTAAATTATGATCACCAATTTCTAACCAAGTTTCTTCACCTTGATATTTCAAGTCTTGACAAACTTCACCAACACTTGCGAATTGAAAAATTTCATTATTTTGACCAATTTTGGTAAAACCACCCACTACTACATGAGAATGAAGTTTGGTACCCGCACCAATCGTCACATTTGGACCGATAACGCAATAAGGTCCTATCTGGACATCTGGAGCAATCACTGCAGATGAATCAATAATGGCCGTAGAATGAATTAAGTCGTGATTGCTCATGCCTGCTCTGTTTTTTGGTGTGAAATCATGATTTCAGCGGTTGTTGCTACAATACCGTCCACGGTAGCCGTACAATTATATTTGTAGATACCGCGTTTTTGCATTACTAATTCAGATTTTAATACAAGTTGGTCACCAGCAACTACTTGTTTTTTAAATCTAACTCTTTCCGCACCAGCAAAGAGGAATAAAGAACCAGGTTTTGGCGTTTCATTGTTCATAATAAACCCTAGAACACCTGAAACTTGAGCTAATGCTTCTACAATTAGAACACCAGGCATAATTGGATATTCTGGAAAATGTCCCTGTAGAAACTCTTCATTGATAGAAACATTTTTATAACCAACAATACTATTGTCAGTAACTTCAGTCACACGATCAACCAATAAGAAAGGATAACGATGCGGCAAATATTGACGAATCGTTTGAATCTGCATTGGTAATTCAGGGATGGCAAATTTAGGTGTAGTTGACTCGGTCATAATATTCTATTTACGCAAATTAAAGGTTGATTCAAGAGACTCTATTTGAGCTTGTATATGATCAAGTCGTTTAGTGATTTGGGTCAATGGCACATCTGCTAATTGTCGCAAGCGCACAATTGTCTTTTTCCAATGGCTATTTTCAAATAATCCAATGCCCGAAGAGTAAGTACCAGCTTCAGAAATATTTTTTGTGACCATTGACATTCCTGTCAAAGTCACATTATCGGTAATAGAAAGGTGCCCTGATACACCACAGGCCCCTGCTAGAATACAGTTTTTGCCAATTTTAACACTACCAGCAATTCCACATTTAGCAGCAATAGCTGTATTTGAACCAATATGAACGTTATGCGCGATTTGCACAAGGTTATCAATAATTACCCCATCTTCCAAAATTGTGTTGTCGAGTGCGCCTCGATCAATACTACAATTTGAACCAATGCGAACATCATTACCAATAATAACTGAACCCAATTGAGCAATGCGATGCCACTTTCCTTGATATGGCGCAAAGCCAAAGCCTTCACTACCAATTACAGTACTTGCGTGAACTCGCACACGATCAGATAATTTAGATTCACCAGTAATGGTGACATGAGCATCAATAAAACAATCTTTTCCAATTTCCACATTATCATCCAGTCGAGTATGAGACTGAATAATCGTATTATCGCCTACCACACAATTTTCGCCAATGACGACGTAATGACCAATATATGCTGTTTCGGAAATGATCGCAGAAGGATGAATTTGAGCTGTACTTTCTATACCTACCGATGTGATTTTTTTATCGAAAACATGCGTAAGGATAGCAAAAGCTAAATATGGATTATCAACAATAATAAAATTTTGTTTGTCAGGAAGCTGTTCTTTAATAAGGCTTGTAACAATGTACGCACCCGCACGGCTAGCCTTTGCTTGATCAATATATTTTTCGCCATTCACGAAAGCAATCTGATGAGATTCAGCATTTTCTAAACTTGCTAAGTTTATAAATTGAAGACTACCGGTACCTACTAGCTCACCATTTACTAGGTGAGCTAGTTCATCTAAACGATAATGTTGCACTTTCATTAATTTATTTCATTGAATTAACCTTTTGTATCATTTTATCAGTTAAATCATATTTAGCGTCATAGGCAACGGTTGAATTTTTATTCAAAATGAAGTCAAGATTATTTTCTTTTCGTAATTGTTCAGCTGCTTGCTTCACACGAGTCTCAAAAGTTGAGTTCATTCCTTGCAAACTAGTTTGAACTTTAGACTGCAAACCTTGTTGAGTAGAATTAAATTCATTGAGTTTTGTCTGATATTGCGTCTGAAGCTTTTTAATATCATCTTCTTTCATTTTTTGCCCTTGAGTTTGGGCTTGACGTTGAAGACCTTCCAATTCTTTACCCAACTGCTCAAGACGAGTTGTAGTTGGCTTAACTGATTGATTTAAACTTGCGTTTTGTTGCTTTAAATAAGCACTGTTTTCAACAACTTTAGCAAGATCAATAACGCCATAACCAGCAGCGTTAGTCATAGCAGAAACTGTCAAACCTAGTCCTAACATTAATATATTTAATTTTTTCATTTAAATTTGTGTCCTTATTTCATGTTTAGTCAAGTCGTACTTAGAAAGTACGACCGATTTCAAACTGGATCTCTTTAGTTTCATCACCAGGCTTATCATTTAATGGGAATGCATAGCTAAGAGATAATGGTCCGATCATGGTAATCCATGTGAAACCCACACCTACGCTATAACGCATATTACCTAAGTCGAAACCATAGTTATCTTCACAGTATTTTTTAGCATCTGCTATTTGCTGACCATTCATAATCATAGAATAAGAGCCAACGTCACACTTGGTATCAAATACTTGACCGCCTTCAGCAAAAATAACTGGTCTCACTTGGCGAGTCCAATCTCCTTTAAAAGGTAATGGTAAAGCTAACTCAGTACCAAATTGTACGAGAGCGTTACCACCTACCTCCTCTGGAGAGGAGTCATCTTTTTTCTCTTCTTGTAAATTTACACTTGAATATTTGGGACCCAAGGTACTGTTATCATAACCACGAACAGAGCCATAACCACCCGCATAGAAGTTTTTATAGAATGGCAAATCATTACCATAGCCTAACTTACCATAGCCACGAAGTACAAAACCTGTACTACCAATAGGGAAGAATGCTTGAGCATCATAAGTTGCTTTTTGATAATCAACATCACTACCAGGTAAACCAATTTCCAAACCTACGCGATGTGACATACCTGAAGTTGGGAAAATTGGGCGGTTCAACGTATTATATGACCATCCTAAATTTAAGTTATAAGTAAAGAACTCACCTTCAAATGCATTTTCATAAGTTCTTTGCCCCCCCTCCTTACATTCAGTGCCGGTGATATTACCTTGTCCATCTTTTATAGGAATTTGATTTTCAATTGGGCAATAGGTCTCTGTGCCTGTTGCTTTACCACCATTAGCCTTCAAGTAATCACGGACATAAGTAGAAACAAAGGCACCTGTGGTTACTTTAGTGTTATCAATACCAACTGAAGCACTTAAACTTTGATTTTCATCAATTGGATAACCAAAACTTAAACTACCACCAAAACTATCGGTAACATAGTTATTAACATTATAGTCATCATTAAGTTTAGTCTTACGATAATAAACGTTATAACCGCGGCTTACCCCATCAATTGTAAAATAAGGATCGGTAACACTTAAGTTATAGTAATCTTGAGTTTCAGAACGAGATAAATCGATCGCAACACGATTACCCGTTCCCATAAAGTTAGTTTGGCTCAAACCAGCTTGGAATGTGATACCACCACTTTGTGAGTAACCTACCGCTAATGTTGTAGTTCCCGAGTGCTGTTCTTCAACATTTACGTTTAAATCCACCTGATCTGGTGAGTTTGGAATACGAGCTGGTTTAATATCAACAGTTTTGAAGAATCCTGTACGCTCTAAACGAACCTTGGATAAATCAATTTTTTCATTACTCGCTAAAGCACCTTCCATTTGACGCATTTCGCGACGTAATACTTCATCGGCAGTTTTACTGTTACCTGTAAAGTTAATACGACGCACGGTAACTTGCTGACCTGGGTTTACATAGTAATTTAAGTCAACAACACCTGTATCGTTATTAATTTGTGGAACAATATTCACATCCGCAAAGTAATAACCAGCATTACCGTATTTACGTAATAATAATTGCTTAACGGCATTTACTTTTTCTTGCGAATAAGTATCGCCATCTTTATAGATTTTTAAAGCTTGTAACTCTTCTGGTTTATAGAGAGCATCACCCAAAAATTTAGTTTGTCCAAATTTGAATTGGCTACCTTCATCTACAGCAACTTCAATAAAGATATTCTTTTTATCTTCACTAATATTAAGCTGTGAGTTATTGATATGAAAATTGATATAACCTTTATTGAGATACATAGCGCGCAAAGCTTCAAGGCTCGCTGCCATTTTCTCTCTCGCATAACGGTCATTACGAGTTACAACTGAAGCCCAACCGCTTTCTTTAACTGCAAATGCTTGCTTAATTTCGCTGTCTTTAAAAACAGTATTACCAATAATATTGATATTAAAAACTTTAGCGGCTGTACCTTCATTAAAATTTAATTTAAGTTCAACACGGTTATTTGGACGCGCTATCGTATCAACAGTTACATCAGCATCATAACGACCCTGCTGGGTATATTGCTGCTCTAATTCAGTTTCAATGGTTTGTAAAGCCGATTTCTTAAAAACTTCGCCTTCAGCAATTCCCATTTTTTTGAGGCCTTGTTCCAATGCCTCTTTAGGAATAAGTTTATTACCCTTAAATTCAAGTTTTGAGATAATTGGGCGCTCTACAACATTAAAAACTAAAGTATCGTTATCTCGTGATGCTTTAATATCGTCAAAAAGTCCAGTGGCATACAATGTTCGAATTGCTTCTGCGATCATCGGTTCATTAACGCGATCGCCACTGTTGATTGGCAACATGGTAGAAACATTTGCAGGAGTAAGACGGACCAAACCATCTACACGAATATCTCGAACAACGAAATCATCAGCTGCATATGCTTGTTGTACCGCTGCCATAGCGCTAACAAGTGCCAAAGGCATTAAAAAATGTGTGTGCCGCATGCCAGTTTTTCCAGTAAGTTATAAATCCATATACGTTTACAAACGCATAAAATCGTTAAATAAAGCCAAAAGCATCATACTACCGAGCAGTACCATACCAATTTTTAGACCAAACATTTGTATTTGTTCAGAAACAGGCTTCCCACGAACAGCTTCAATAATGTAATAAACCAGATGTCCACCATCTAGCATTGGAATTGGTAATAAATTTAAAATTCCAAGACTTACACTCATTAAAGCCATAAATGAGATAAAAGTCTGCCATCCCATTTCTGCACTTTGTCCCGCTACTTTTGCGATTGTAATTGGTCCAGAAAGATTCTCTAAACCAATTAAACCCTTAACCATTTTTACTATTGAACTCAATATCATGCTAGAGATCTGTCCAGTTTTATCTAGTGACATCTCGAAAGCTTGTATTGGAGTATATTGAATTGTTTGCTTATATTCCTCAGGAATTGTAATTTTTCCTGCGTCACTTTTCACACCCAAAACACCGCTCACTTGCCCCATGTTATCCCTTTTCCCTTGAGGCATGACTTGCAAATGAACTAATTGACCATTACGCAACACATCAATATTGAGTAATTTTTCTGGAGAATGTTGCACTATCTCTACAACATCAAACCAGTCTTTCATTGCTTGACCATTAATTGAAACAATACGATCACCTACTTTCATTCCTTGACGAATTGCAGCTCCATCTTGAGTCAATTCAGTAACAACAGCAGGAATAACAGGACGATATGGTAAAAAACCTAACACATCTAAAGCTGATTCATTCTGATTTTTTAAGAAGTCTTTAATCGGTAAAACAATATTTTTCTCAGTACCCGCACGGTCTATATCAACATTTACACTACCAGTTTCACCTACACGATCAATCAAAGCAAAATTAAGCTTTTCCCAAGTTTGCGTTTCTTTTCCATCAATCGCAATAATCTTGTCACCTACTTGCATTTGTGCAGTGGCTGCTGGTGAGTTTGGTATGACTTTACCAACTCTAGTATTTAGTTGTTCTTGTGCAGGTAAAAATAGAATCCAGAAAAGCAAGACAGCAAAAATCAAATTAATTAAAGGACCAGCTGCAACAATTGCTATACGTTTCCATGGTTTTTGACGGTTAAATGCATAAGGTAAATCTTGCTCTGCAACATTACCTTCACGCTCATCGAGCATTTTTACATAGCCGCCCAATGGTAAAGCTGAAAGCTGGTATTTTATTCCAGATTTTTTTGATGTCCATTTGAGTAATGTAGGCCCAAAACCAATTGAATATACTAAAACCTTAACACCTAATTTTCGTGCAACCCAATAATGGCCGAACTCATGGATTGCAATTAAAGGTCCAAGTAAAAGAGCCGCTGCTGCAATCATAAATAATGCGCTCATTTCAGCCTCCTATACTTGATATGTATTGCTGTGCTACAAGACGTGCTATTTCATCTTTTGCTAAAATGCACTCAATATCTTCAGCAACTGAATTTTCCAATTTTTGCAAAGTATGCTCTACCACTTGTGGGATATTTGTAAATCCCATCTGTTCCTTTAAAAATGCAGCAACAGCAACTTCATTTGCAGCATTTAAAATAGTAGGTGCCAAACCTCCCGCACGCATTGCTTGACGAGCCAAATCAAGTGCCGGGAATTTTTGAATATCAGGTGCTTGAAAATTAAGCTGAGAATATTCAAATAAATTTAAAGCAGGAACACTCGTCTGTAAACGCTCAGGCCATGCTAAAGCATGTGCAATTGGCGTACACATATCAGGATTACCCATTTGTGCCAATGTTGAGCCATCCACATATTGCACCATAGAATGAATAATACTTTGTGGGTGAACAACAACTGTAACAAAATGTTCAGATATTGAAAACAAATGACAAGCCTCAATTAACTCTAACCCTTTGTTCATCAGAGTAGCTGAGTCAACTGAAATTTTCTGCCCCATAGACCAATTAGGATGCTTACAGGCTTGCTGAGGAGTAACTTCTTTTAACTGTTCTAAAGAATGGTTTAAAAAAGGGCCGCCTGAGGCTGTTAATAAAATTCTAGATACACCCTGCTGTGGTTGCCCATTTCTTTCGGCTTCTAAATAATTATGAGGTAATGACTGAAAAATAGCGTTGTGTTCAGAATCTACTGGCAACAACAACGCCTGATGATCACGTGCTGCTTGCATCATGATTTCACCAGACATAACTAAAGCTTCTTTATTCGCCAATAATACACGCTTGCCTGCTTTTACAGCAGCCAGAGTGGGCAACAACCCTGCAGCGCCAACAATTGCGGCCATAACAACATCAACATCTGGATGAGAAGCAATACTTACCAGACCTTGCTGACCAACCAAAATTTCAATATTTTCTAATTTATTTTGTGCAAATAGAATCGCTAATTCGGCAACTTTTTGCTCAGGAACAACCACAACTTTTGGTCGGAAATGTTTACAAATTTCAACTAACTCAGAAATTCGACTATGAGCTGAAACCGCAAACACTGAATACTTATCAGGATGTTGATTTAAAATTTTTAAGGTACTTTGACCAATGGAACCGGTTACACCTAATATGCAAACAGATTGTGTCATCTATAAATCTACACCAATAAGTTTTAATATATACATTCCCGTTGCAAAGATCGGGGCTGCAGCAAGTAAAGAATCAATACGATCTAAAACGCCACCATGACCAGGTAGAACACGGCCAGAATCTTTAATGCCGGCACGACGTTTAATCATTGACTCAAATAAGTCACCCAAAACTGAACCAAATACTGTAATTAATGACAATATAAGAAACAGAATTTGCTGAATTAAAGTTAAATTTAGATAATGATATTGCACAACTACCATTATTATTACAGTCGTAATAATACCGCCATACAAACCTTCTACAGATTTATTAGGGCTTACAGTTGGAGCTAGCTTTCTTTTTCCAAATTTACGACCAACAAAGTAGGCCCCACTATCTGCGCCCCATACGAGCAAGAACAGATACATTAGCCACCATGGTGAACTTTGCCACACTACAAAAATTGACGTTACCGCAGCGCAGACTAAAATTATGCCAATTACATATAAAGTAGCATTATACCAGCCATCAAATTCAGGAAATGACTTGACCCAATATACACTGACAATCCAAGTCAAAATTGAAGCAGACCACAAAAGTAATGCGATATCGTGGAAAAATAAGGCGACACCTGAAACAAATGCAACAAGCAGACCGTAGCACCAAGCTTTGGGTTTTACAGCATTTGCAGTTTCGCGAGGCATTAATTTATACCACTCATACCCCGCAACCCCTGCTGCAACAATCATAAGAACCAACATTGGATAATGTGATTGCGTAGCAAACATACAGCCTAAAACAACTGCAACAAGTACCAATGCGGTAACAATCCGCTCTAACATTATAAATTCTCTATTTTCTCTTGCTGAATTTGTTCAGATGTTTTGCCAAAACGACGTTCACGCCCTGAAAAAACATTCAACGCATGATCGAACTCTTGTACTGTAAATTCTGGCCATAAAGCTTCAGTAAAATACAGTTCCGCATAAGCTGCTTGCCATAACAAGAAATTAGATATGCGATAATCTCCGCCTGTACGGATTAACAAGTCCACAGCTGGCAGATCGTTTAGACTGACATATTTTCCGAACAAATCAACATTTATTTGATCAGCATCAAATTCACCACGGGAAACGGCCTCTGCAACCTGTTTTGCTGCATTTGTAATGTCCCACATCCCACCATAGCTTATTGCAATAGTTAAGGTCATAGTGTCATGGTGTGCTGTTTGTTGCTCTGCATCTTCCATTAAGGCAACTAAGTGTGCAGATAATCGGGAACGATCACCTATAAAACGTAAAGCAATATTAAATTTCTTCATGCGAGGTATTTGCTCATGAATACTTTCTTCCAGAAGCTTCATAAGCAGATCGACTTCATACTGCGGTCGATTCCAATTTTCACTTGAAAATGCAAAAACAGTTAAAGCACGAATACCAGTTTTTTTACAATGTTCAACGATAGGATCAAGAACATTTTTACCTTCCCGATGCCCATCACCTTTTTGCATTTGATTTTTTTTTGCAAAGCGGTTGTTGCCATCCATAATGATGGCAACATGCTTGGGAAGATGATACTCTTCAGAATCGGTCATAAAAATTAGACCTTCATCAATTCTGCTTCTTTCGCTGCAAGACGCTTATCTACTTCTGCAACATATTTGTCAGTAATTTTCTGAATGTCATCGCCTGCACGGCGCTCATCATCTTCAGAAATTTCTTTTTCCTTCAATAATGCTTTGATATCACCCAATACATCACGACGAATATTACGAATCGCAACTTTTGCATTTTCAGCTTCATTACGCGCAACTTTTTGCATATCACGACGTGTTTCTTCAGTTAATGCTGGTAAAGGTACACGAATTGCATCTGCTGTAATTGGGTTTAAACCAAGATCACTTTCACGGATTGCCTTATCAATAGCTGAAACCATTGTACGCTCAAATGGCTGAACAATAAGTGTACGAGAGTCTTCAATACCCACGTTTGCTACTTGATTTAATGGCACATCAGAACCGTAGTAAGGAACCATCACACCATTTAAGATTGATGGGTGTGCACGGCCGGTACGAACTTTAGCAAACCCGAGTTCTAAAGACTCTAGAGTTTTTAACATACGCTGTTCGCTGTCTTTTTTCAGATCGTTAATCATATGATCTACCTTACTTATTTATTCAAAGATATATTTAACAAATTTAATTTAGCGCTAGTATAAAGAGCTTTCGGTAACACGTACATTACTTAGTAACGCGCGTTCCTTCTTTTTCACCCATTACTACTGACAATAACGCACCTGATTTATTCATATCAAAAACTTGCAATGGCACATTGTGGTCACGACACAAACAAATAGCAGTCAAATCCATAACACCAAGCTTTTCATCTAACACTTGGTCAAAAGTTAAATGATCGTATTTAACAGCATCATCATATTTACTTGGATCTTTATTATAAACGCCATCAACTTTAGTCGCTTTTAAAATCAAATTCGCTTCAATTTCAATACCGCGTAAACATGCCGCTGTATCCGTTGTGAAAAATGGATTTCCTGTACCCGCCACGAAAACGCAAACTTCACCTTGACTCAAATGACGAATAGCATCGCGACTTGAATAAGACTCGACCACCGTACCAATTGGCAATGCAGACATAAGACGAGTTCTGATATTACGACGAACTAAAGCATCGCGCATAGCCAAGCCATTCATCACAGTTGCAAGCATACCCATTTGATCGCCTGTTACACGACCGACCAAGCCATCTTTTTGCAACTGACTACCACGATAGAGGTTACCGCCACCCACAACGATACCTACTTGTACACCCAAGCCAACCAAGTGTGCAATTGAAAGAGACATATGATCTAAAACTTGGGCATCAATACCCATATCTTTATTACCTGATAATGCTTCACCAGATAATTTCAATAGAATGCGTGAATAACGAGGGCTAATTGTTTCCGCCATGACTTTGCTCCAAAACCTCTTAAACTGAATGCTCTTTAAATATATTTCGATTAAACCGATTTAATTTTAATTAACTTTGCAAATAAATCGTATTCATCTGCATCGGTAATTTCGACTTCCAATATATCGCCCGGTTGAATAGTGTTCTTATCGATATCTTCTACAAACACATTACCGTCAATTTCCGGAGCATCGGCATAAGAACGTGCAACGGCAACAGGATATTCGTCTTCTAAACCATCGACTAATACAGTCATCGTTTGACCAATACGTTTTTGTAATTTGGCAGCAGATATTTGCTGCTGCACTTGCATAAAGCGCTCGTAACGCTCTTGCTTAATTTCTTCTGGCACATGATCGGGTAAATCATTTGCCGTAGCGCCTTCTACTGGTGAATAGGTAAAGCAGCCTACACGATCAAGTTGAGCTTCAACTAACCAATCTAATAAAATCTGAAAGTCTTCTTCAGTTTCGCCAGGAAAACCAACCACAAAAGTAGAACGAATCACTAGATCTGGACATTTTTCACGCCATAACTTAATTTTTTCTAGTGTATTTTCACTATGAGCCGGACGCTTCATTAATTTAAGAATACGTGGGCTAGCATGTTGGAATGGAATATCTAGATATGGCAGGATTTTACCTTGTGCCATTAAATCAATTACCGCATCCACATGTGGATATGGATAAACATAATGTAAACGCACCCAGATGCCTAATTGACCTAGGGCTTCACACATGTCGAAGAATTTTGTCTTAACAGGCTGACCATTCCAGAAGTCAAGTTTGTACTTGGTGTCTACGCCATAAGCTGATGTATCTTGAAAAATAACCAAGATTTCTTTAACACCCGCTCTTTTAAGTGCCGCAGCTTCTTCCAATACACTACCAACTGGACGGGAAACCAAGTCACCACGCATACTTGGGATAATACAGAAGGTACAACGATGGTTACATCCTTCAGATATTTTTAAATAGGCATAATGTTTTGGTGTTAAGCGAATTCCTTGTTCAGGAACCAAATCAATAAACGGATTATGTTTAGGTGGTGCTGGTACATATTCATGTACAGCTTCCATCACATCTTGATAAGCTGCCGCACCAGTAACCTTTAAAACGTTTGGATGCATTTGACGAATTTTATCTTCGTCTTTACCTAAGCATCCAGTAACGATCACTCGACCATTTTCACTCATGGCCTCGCCAATTGCATCTAGCGACTCTTGTACCGCAGATTCAATAAAACCACAGGTATTAACAACTACTAAATCAGCACCATCATAATCTGATGCAACTTGATAACCTTCAGTCTTTAACTGAGTTAAAATTCGTTCAGAATCTACCAATGCCTTAGGACAACCTAAAGAAACAAAACCGACTTTGGGGGTCTTCATGAATCTGCGCTCCACTTGAATGCGCGTATTGTATGTCTTTTCTTGGCTCAAGCATAGGTGGAAAGCCTACTCTTTGTGTAATGCACCAAAATACAACCAACATTTGCACCAAAACTCACCTTTGCACCAATTTAGATCATGTTATTATCTAAACTTGAGCTATCCGTTTTGATCAAAAGATATAAAGAACGATTTCAGCGCGTTTTTAAGTACCTTAAAACTTTAAAAGAACCCATAAACAAAGTTGGCGTATATTTTGCATCGTTCATGTTCTATAACGGTGAAAATCCGATAACCAATGAAGATGCCATTGCGCTATTTTAAGACAGGAACGATTCGCTAATGGATCAACACAACCCTATCGACTATCGCCTATTGGTAGACAACTTAACTACTGCGATTTTATTAATCGATAGTAACTTGAATATTTTTTATTTAAATTCTGCCTGCGAAGCACTATTTGATATTAGTTTGCTTCGTGCTTCAGGTCAGCCTGTTTTAAACCTACTTCATGCCCCTGACGATACTTTTAATACGCATGAAGCTTTATTAAACACCATAAAAACCGGACAACCCTATACGCGTCGAGAAGCTGTCATTAATGTTAACTTTAAAGACCTTCATGTGGATTACACAGTTTCTCAATTAAATGCAGGTAAAAGCTACCATCCATTATTATTGATCGAGCTTAATCCAATCGATCGCATGTTAAAGATTTCAAAAGAAGAAAATCTGGTTCAACAGCATCAGGTCGCTAGGCAACTCGTGCGCGGTGTTGCACATGAAATTAAAAACCCACTTGCAGGTATTCGGGGAGCAACCCAGTTACTTGCTCGTAGTTTAAATGATAAAACTTATGCAGAATTCACCGATGTCATCATTAATGAAGTAGATCGTTTAACTAACTTGGCTGACACCATGTTAGGTTCCAGACAATTACCAAGCTATGAAAATGTTAACGTACACGAACCTTTAGAACGAGTACGCTCTCTTATTGCAAACCAGACAAAGAAAAAAATTAAAATTATACGTGACTATGATTTGTCTTTACCTGATGTGAATGCTGATCGTGATCAGTTAATACAGGTCATGCTCAACATTAGTGTAAATGCAATTCAAGCCATAACAGAGAACAAAGCATTTTTTACAGATCAGGAACCTGAGTTAATTTTACGTACACGTATTCAACGCCTTGTCACGATTAATGGTGTATTGAATCGATCAACTGTACGAATTGATATTGAAGATAATGGACCGGGTATTCCCGAAAGTATTTTAGAGTCTGTGTTTTACCCTTTGGTTACTGGACGAGCAAAAGGTACAGGGCTTGGCCTGAGTATTGCACAGAATATCATGCATCAACATAACGGAATGATTGAATGCCAATCCGTTCCTGGAAAAACTATTTTTAGCTTATATTTACCTTGGGAGTCAGACCGTGTCGCGAAATAAAATATGGGTTATTGATGATGATCGCGCCATGCGATGGGTATTGGAAAAGACCTTTAAAGAAGAAGGTTTTGATGTCACTAATTTTGAAGAAGCTCAAACTGCACTTGAACGTTTGCATCATGATGCGCCCGATGTCATCTTAACTGACATTCGCATGCCTGGGATTGATGGCTTAACTTTCTTATCTAAAGTCAAAAACTCTCATCCAGATTTACCTGTCATTATTATGACTGCACACTCCGATTTAGAGTCTGCTGTATCAAGCTATCAAACAGGTGCATTTGAATATTTACCAAAGCCATTTGATATTGATGAAGCTTTAGCCTTAGTTAATCGTGCAATCCTACATATCAATAAACTACAACAGCAAGAAGCTACAAAAACAGCTTCGCCTCTTCAATCAACAGAAATTATTGGTGAATCTCCGGCAATGCAGGAGGTTTTCCGCGCCATTGGCCGTTTATCTCAATCCCATATTACCGTTTTAATTAATGGTGAATCGGGTACAGGTAAAGAATTAGTTGCGCATGCTTTACACAAGCACTCTCCTCGCCGCGCCAAGCCTTTCATTGCTTTAAACATGGCTGCAATTCCAAAAGACTTGATTGAAACCGAGTTATTTGGTCATGAAAAAGGTGCTTTTACTGGAGCGAACACTCAACACCAAGGCCGTTTTGAACAAGCAAATGGTGGAACACTATTTCTTGATGAAATTGGCGACATGCCATTTGAAACTCAAACCCGCCTACTTCGTGTATTAGCAGATGGTGAGTTTTATCGTGTGGGTGGACACATTCCTGTAAAAGTTGATGTGCGAATTGTTGCAGCAACGCATCAAGATTTAGAAAAACTAGTGAATGAAGGCCGCTTCCGCGAGGATTTATACCACCGGTTAAATGTGATTCGTATTCACATTCCTAAACTGGCTCATCGTAGCGAAGATATACCAATGCTGGCTCAGCATTTTCTTGCACGTGCCGGTAAAGAACTTGGCGTAAGTCCAAAAATCTTACGTACCGAGACAACGGACTATATGCAACAGTTGCCATGGCCTGGTAACGTTCGACAACTTGAGAATACGTGTCGCTGGTTAACGGTAATGATTACCGGACGTGAAGTTTATCCAGAAGACTTACCTTCTGAGCTCAAACAGGTTCCTTTACAAAAGAATAGTGATGCTGGACAACCTGCCCCTTCATTTGAACGCATTTCATTGCATCATTGGGATGAGCTACTAAATCAATGGGCAATTCAAAAGCTTAAAAATGGCGAAATGAAGATTTTGGACATTGCTACACCAATGTTTGAGCGCACGTTAATTAACGCTGCTTTACAACAAACGCGTGGACGAAAACGTCATGCAGCAGAATTACTGGGTTGGGGCCGCAATACCTTAACTCGCAAGTTAAAAGAACTTGGAATGGATTCTGCTGACGATGATGAAGAAGATGAACATAAGGCTACCCAAACTGAGGCCTAAAAAGCTCAGTGCCTAAATCAAAAGCGGCTAGGACATTCTTAGCCGCTTTATTTTTGATTAGATTTCTTATTAAATTTAAAAATGAACATCAGGTTACATCATTAAATCATTTCAAAACTTGCCCTAAGCTTATATTTTCTATTTGTTTATTTTTTAAATTACGCATTTACTGTTCAGCAGATGATCTAAAAAAATAGCGATGACCATCCTTAAAGATAGTTTTGCTATACTAAACAAGCAAAGTTAACCGTTGTTATGAAATTTTATGCATGATTCCGTCCTTGAGTCACATCATTCAGTATGTGAGAAACCCCAAACACGCAGAGGTATAGAACGTCGCCTAGCTCTATTGCTAAGCGCAACCGAGCTGTTTCTGGATAAAGGATATGAAGCCGTTTCTCTTGATGACATTGTTAATCATGCTGGTGGCTCAAAAGCGTCTATCTATAAATATTTTGGCAATAAAGAGGGGCTTTTTGCCGCTATTTGTGATCATAAACGTGAAATGTTTTTTAAAGATGTATGTATTCCATTCCAACCAGAAAAAAGTACTTTAAGAGAATATCTTATTCAAACACTCAATCGTGTTTATGTTCACATTATTCAACCCGAACATGTTGCTTTTTTACGACTTATTATCGAACAGACCGAGTGTAATACTGTGCTCATACAATACCTATATGACAAATGGGTACACAATTTACAAAACACGCTTACCCAAGCATTAGAGTCTGCAGATAAATCAGGGGAAATTACATGCAATTCTCCCTATTATTCTTCACTCATGTATTTTGGGATTCTACGCGATATTGAATGGCGTATGATTATGGGTATGCCTGCCCTACCAGATGAGAAAGAAGCTATTGATTATATTGAATATTGCGTAGATATTTTTCTCAAGGGCCACCATAAAGTCTAATTCTTTTGCATTTTAAAATGCTTATAGTATAGTAGACTTCTTTTTTCCCACATCCACCCAGCCAACAACAGATAATTGTTGTATTTCATAACAATTATTATGGAGTAGCTACATGGCTCTAAGACATTTCCTGACTTTACGTGATCTATCCACTCTAGAACTTAATCGCATTTTAGAACGCGCAAGCGAGCTTAAAAAAATGCAGCATGATAATAAGGTATTCCAACCTTTTGTCGGTAAAGTATTGGGAATGATTTTTGAGAAATCAAGCACGCGTACACGTATCTCTTTTGAAGCAGGCATTAACCAATTTGGTGGTAGCGCGATTTTCTTATCGCCTCGCGACACACAATTAGGTCGTGGTGAACCAATTGAAGACTCAGCACGTGTAATATCAAGCATGCTTGATATTGTGATGATTCGCACTTTCGGTCATGACATTGTTGAACGTTTTGCATCGTATTCAAAAGTTCCTGTGATTAACGGTTTGACAGATGACCATCATCCTTGCCAGTTACTTGCAGATTTACAGACTTATAATGAACACCGCGGTAGCATTAAAGGTAAAACCGTTGCTTGGATTGGTGATGGCAACAATATGTGTAACTCATATATTGAAGCTGCACATATGATGGGTTTTAAACTTAAAATTGCATCACCAAAAGGATATGAGCCTAAACCTGAATTTTTAGCAGAGTTTGGTCATTGCGTTGAAGTTTTTGACAATGCAGAAGATGCTGCTGTAAATGCAGACCTTATTGTGACAGATGTATGGGCAAGTATGGGACAAGAAGAAGAACAAAAGCTTCGTGAAAGAGCCTTTGCTGCTTTTCAGGTCAATGAAAAATTAATGGGACTTGCTCATCCTGACTGTTTATTCATGCACTGTTTACCTGCCCATCGTGGTGAAGAAATTTCTGAAACTATGCTTGATCATAAAAATGCTGTTGTATGGGATGAAGCTGAAAATCGTCTTCATGCGCAAAAAGCACTAGTAGAATTTTTATTGAATGAAAATCTAAAAAAAGCTTAACTATTTAGATAAAAAAAAACAGCATCTTTATGATGCTGTTTTTTATTTTATAAGACTTGTACTCTTCCAGTTAATTATTTTTAAAATTTTGATAATGTTGTCGAATATATAAGCGGGCTGTATTTCAACTATTCCCTAGAATCGTGTATAACATTGTACACAATAAGTTAAGCCTACTCTCGTAGAGAGCGATTATGACAACCCTTGAAGAATCATTATCTCAAATTCCCGCATTTTCGATTATTCATGAACATTTATTTTGTTCAGCACAACCTTCAGTTGAACAACTGAAATTGATTAAGGAATATGGCTGTAGCGCAGTCATTAATCTTGCCTTAAATGATGCACCCAACCATATTGAAAATGAAGACCGTATTTGTTTAGATATTGGTTTAAATTACATCCATATTCCAATTGACTGGGAAACGCCCTCTGCCGAGCAATGTTTACTTGTGCTCGATCTTATTGATCACTTGGTTCAGAATGAAATTGTTTGGGTACATTGTTCTAAAAACGATCGTTCAAGTTGTCTAATGTACGTTTACAGACAGTTTTATATGAATATGGATATGCCCACTTCTCAAGATTTACTACACGAAATTTGGGAACCTAATGAAACTTGGACAGGACTTATTCATAGTATTACCTTACAGCTACAAGGCCGTAAGGCAACTCTCGAGCTTCAACAGTCTTTGCAACAAGCCGATCACTTAGCGTGATGAGAGACTAGAACAGTTGCTGTAGCTAAAATGCCCTCTTGACGACCGGTAAACCCGAGTTTTTCGGTTGTCGTTGCTTTAATACTGATTTGATTAACATCTACATTTAAAACATCAGCAATGCTTTGACGCATTTCCAAATTATGCTTAGCTAATTTGGGGCGCTCACAAGCCACCGTAATATCAGCGTTATTTAACTGATAACCACGATCTAATATTAATTGGTAAACATGCTTTAACAGTACTCGGCTGTCCGCACCCTTAAATTCTGGGTCAGTGTCAGGAAAATGTTGCCCTATATCTCCAAGTGCCAAAGTACCTAACAATGCATCACATAGAGCATGGAGTACAACATCGCCATCAGAGTGCGCTTTCAGTCCATGTGTATGTGGAATTTGAATGCCAGCCAATGTAACGAAGTCCCCCGCTTCAAAGGCATGCACATCCATTCCTTGTCCAATACGAATTTGAGCAACCATATAACTATTACCTTCCATAAAAACTTAAGAAATCTTGTATTCAACCTTTCTGTTTCGCTATAGTACACCTAGCAAAGTAGACTGAAAGTATAAGCGATCATGCTGTCTAATACTGATATGAATCAATTGAAAAGATTAAGTTTTGCCGTGACACTGAGTTGTTTCTGTTCATCTCTTGTCTTTGCAGAATCAATAGACTGCTCCAATTCTGGAGCTGAGCTTAAAATCTGCTCAAAAACATTTAGTGAATCGAGAAAGGAACTCAATAATAAATATCTTTCTGCATATTTAGTTACTGATGCCCCCTTACAGCTTTTACAGGATACGCAAAAGTTATGGTCTAAATATACTGAGCAATGCAAGAGTAATACATGCATTCAACAGCAGTTTGATTTACGTACTGATGACCTAAATTTTTATGCATCCCTTAAGCAAACGCTTACCCAACATTATCTTAAGTTTGAAAATGGACGTATATCAGCACAGCCTGTTCATATTCAAGTCCATCAGCTCGCAAAAGATAAAATCAAGATTGAAGGAATAGCATACCGCAATCCAAATAACCGCAAAGAAACTCAAACGATTTCTTTAATGGCCTATAGTTCGCCTGAACAAAAAAGTGAAATTTTAGACAATGAACACAACTGTAAATATCAGTTTAATTTCCAAAAAGCTTTACTTAATGTGAAAACCCAACAAAAAGGCTGTGAGCGTTTTAGCGGAATCTACCGATTATATGATTAATACGTTAAATAAAAGCCAGTGTTTAAACACTGGCTTTTTTAATTTCTAGATCGGATATTTTTGAGCAATATCCTGACCCACTAAAACCGCTGTTGCCGCAGACAAAGTCCACCCTAAGTGCCCATGCCCTGTATTATAAAAAATACGAGGTTGTTTAGACTGCTTCACTACAGGTAACATATTCGGCATCATAGGTCTTAAGCCAGCCCAAGGCACCACGTGCTCAGTTGAAATATCAAAGTTACGGTTTACCCAATTCACTAATGGTTGAATACGGTCTGCCCGTATGTCGCGGTTGTAACCGTTAAATTCCGCAGTACCCGCCACGCGTAACCGATCTTTACCTAAACGAGAAGTCACGATTTTAGCACTTTCATCTAATAAGCTTACCCATGGTGCATTCTTTACACTTTGCTCATCTTTTAATTGCACGGTAATTGAATAACCTTTTACTGGATAAACATTCACCCGCTCACCAATCATATCGGCAAGTTGATAACTTCCTACACCACCACAAACAACCAGAAGATCAGCTTCGAGTTGAATATTCTCAGTTTCTGAAAGATGCGGATGCTCTGCACTTGGCTGACAACTTACGATCACTTTATCTGGATGACACTTAATATCTGTGACTTCCAGACCGAATTTATACTCAACACCATATTGTTTAGTTTTTTCAGCCAAAGAGGTTGAATATTTATGAATATCTCCTGTTGCATCACTTGGCGTGTAATAGCCACCAAAATATTCACCTGTTAATGATGGTTCTATCGTTTTCATCTCATCAGGTGAAACTGAATAGCGCTCTAATGTACCTTTATTCAATACATTGTTTACTTGTTTAGCAATCTCATAATCGGCCTTACTATGATACATATGAAGAATGCCACGTTTCTCCAAATCAAACTCGAGCTGCTCTTTCTCAGCAACTTCAAACAAGCGCTTGCGGGCGAGTAGCGCCAATCGGACCGTCTCGATCGTATTAGCTTCATAGTGTTTAATATGGGATAAGAACTCAACCAGCCAGCTATACTTATGCAAACTAAATGAAGGGTTCAACAATAGCGGTGCATCTTTTTGTCTCATCCACTTAAAGCCCTTAACTACAGTGGCTTTTTGGTTCCATACTTCGGCATTACAAGCAGATAATTGCCCTCCATTGGCAAATGATGTTTCCATTGCAGGATATAGATGTCGATCAATCACTGTGACTTGATAACCCAGTTGTGATAATTCATAGGCAGAGGTAACCCCTGTGATTCCCGCACCTATCACAATAACATGTGGCATAACAGACTCCTCAGAAATGCAAAACATTTCATCAGTACAGCCCATCTGTCATTGGTACCTGAGAGTTTCGACCCCAACGTTACCTTTTAACGTTTAGATCTTCCCCTTCGGTGAGTTTATAATTTATAAGTTATTATTTTCACTTCTTATAAATCTAAGCTTCTCTCCAGATTTTTTAATTATTACAGTCCTTCTGCCTGAGAGTTTCCGGGCTTGTTGCTCCTTCGGCGGGTTCTTTCGAACCTCTCTCCCGCAATAATTTTGTATTTATATAAGCAATGTATCTGCCACTTTAAAAAAAACGCATTCTTTTCTTGTAAACTTTTGTACCAGTAATTATCAAGCTATAAATCATTAATTTAATTATAAAAATAAAAAAGATGAATCTTTATAAAT